>ERZ650311.339-NODE-339-length-30934-cov-5.516662_pt1 | contig 30934 bp, 37 predicted proteins | sample MGYA00376247_ERZ650311 | MGnify/ENA primary metagenome ERZ650311 (study PRJEB26733, sample SAMN07839324) | wastewater metagenome | biome: small river; feature: stream; material: water | place: USA: North Carolina | collected 2016-07-28 ...
CCCCCGCATAAAAAAAAAAAACCATATGTCCTGGAAGACGTTTTTGGTAAAAACTCCCCCACCAAACGATTAGACAAAGACCAGCGCCGAGCTTGAAAAACCAGGGGCTGGCTACCGTATAAGACCCCCGCCATAAAATCTTTTTTCAATTTATTAAAAATTTTTTGAGAAAAAAAATTTCCTTCTAAACGTGTACACCCTTTTTTTTCTTCGAAAAAAAGATCTAAAGAAAAAAATAAACTTTTAAAAAAGATTAAATCACTTAAGGACTGAAAAAACGCAATAAAAAACTTAACCAGAGACTTAACGTCACGGATCTTCTCTACACTTTGACCACGCGTCAAATACCACAGGGAAGAAGGCGAAAGCCACAAAACAACGCGTATGTAGCTGAGCAAAAGATTAAAGGCCGGGTAAAAAACATTTTCTTTGGGAAGAAAATTTTGCTGCAAATTAGAAAAAAAACGATGATAATAAAACCAAAAAGATATATTTTTAAAAAAAAAAGATAAAAATTTATTTTCTGCCGTGTACACAAAAAACTTATATTGCCGAAACAAACGAACCCAAGGGTTTAAGAAAAAATAATCAACTAATACAAAAAAAGGATGAGATGGGTAAAACCGCTTTAGGTCCGAGTAACGTAAAACCTCACCCCCCAACAAAAAAAATGACTCCAAACAACCTAGTCCCCAACCATGGGGTTGCGAGGCTAAAAACCTGTTTTCAAAACAGAAGGTACCACGAGTACCTAAAAAAAATGAAGGCTTATTCCTAGCCCGACTAAAACTAATAGAGTGATTACCAAGATCTAACGCAGGCATCAAAAAAAAAATAAAGTTCGAAGGTAGCAACTGATGGGGTTGAGATTGAGACCCTAAAAAAAAAAACTGAAGATTAAGGGGCCCTTGACAAATTCTATAGCGTTTATGTTTAGGAACAGCCATTACAACCCACACCCCGTAAAAAATTAACTTTCAAAAAAAATTCCCCCGCCCTTCCAGCGAAACACCCGCTAGATTCAAATTAAACAGTCTATAAAAAACAGTGAACTCAGAGAATGAGGCGAGAATACTATTTTTAGTGGGAAGGTGGTAATTCAACTCGTCGGGGCTTAAAAAAAAAATAGAATTACTCCGTCAAGTAATGACAAGATTAGAAAAAAAAGATAACGCCAACACAAAACTAACTTGCTCTGTCAACTCACCCCCCTGCTCCCTTAAAGATAAAAAATGACCTATTTTATTGTAAAAAAAGACCCCAGGGGCTCGGGGGGAAATGATAAGATGCGAAAAGGCTACCTGTGGTAAAGCCTGTAATAACAAAAAAAAATTTACAGGGATGAAGGCCCGCCAAAAACCCAAGGAACATCCATAAAAAAAATTAACTTTTTTTTTTGTTTTCTTAAAAAAAAACCCAGCTCGAAACCAGCTGCAATGTTTAAACTTTGAACCTCAAGCCCCTAAAGACGTAGTTACCCCCGCCCCTCCACCAACACCAGACAAGTTTTTTTTTAGGGTCATTAACGAGGTACCTGCTGTTTTCAGGGGCAAAAGATTTACATCAAACCCATACTTATATTGCTTAAAAACAGAAGCCCGCGGCGCAAAAAAATATGAACTAAAGTAACCCCCCAAAAAAACCAAGGCCCCTTTATTAGAAAAAGACAGGTGAGATGAGGAGACTTTAGAAAACTTAAACTGACGATAGTTTGCGAGTGGTATATTTTTGTGACGTTGCCTTAAAAAGTAAAACATTAGCCACAACTGCACAGCCATTAAAGAACAATCATTATGACAAAAAATGTTGACGCCTTAGTACCTCTAACACATGCTTTTGTTGCTGCAGCCTAATAAATAAAACAGGACTCGTTTCCTCGACTAAAAAAATTGAACGTAAAAGAATAAGTAAACGCTGGGACTTAGTGTTTCCAGCTACAAACCGCAGACAAAAACGAATTAAATGAAAACCATACCGCAACCTTGAATTAGGCAAAACACAAACATATTGGCGCCTAAACCTATACTTATTCTTGACGATTTTTCTGAGCCGCCGACTTAGACCAACAAAAGAAATACGATAAGTCACAGCTATCTCCTGGGCAAGTTGAATTAACAAGGAATTTAAACCCTTACCAAAACTAAACCCACGTGTTTCTCCGCGACTCACTGCCGTTGGTTCCTCGTTCACAGGAAGAACCAAATTAAAAAGTTTAGTGGGGGGGAAATAAAAAACCAAAGAATGCGCTTGCAGGGGGATTTTTGGGGCAGATATGACGCCCCCCAACAGAACAGAAAAAATTAAAGCCAAGCAGTTAACATGTTTTACTAAAAAACCTCTACCCATAAAAAAACCCAGCAAAAAAGAAAGCACCTTTTGACGCAAAAAGAGAAGCGAGGGCAAGGAAAAAAAAAAAGAGTTTAAATCACCCCGCGACTGGGGGTTTTTAAAGAGTAGCCTAGAAATGTGTTTTTTATAAAAAAAACTATTTTTTTTTTTTAAGCCCCTAAAGGGGGGCACGCGAGACGGATGCAGCAGACTTTTCGACATTAAAAAACCACAAGACTAAAATCAAGGGAGAGGGGAAAAAGAACCCCAGGACTTTATTTTCTTATCAAAAGGACCCTTTAACCTAAACTTATTTTTTAAGGTTTGAAGGGGGGCGGCGGCTAAACAAAGGGCGATGAAAAATTTAAACCTAAAGATATGGACGTGGCCCCAGGCGTAGGACTTAAAAAAGACCCAACGTCGATCCATAGCAAACTCATAAAAAACTTGATCACCATCTAAAAAACCTTGTCTACGGGGCGTAAACCTAAAGTAACGTCTGCGAATTCTTGGCCTTAACAAGTTCGGCAGGTGAACATTACTTGAGGCTTTCACATGCAGTCGACGGCGATATAAAGCCCCCCCGAATCAATTTCGTGGGGCTCACATGTGCGAACTATGGACTATCAGAAGACCACTTAGAAAAGCAAGTACATAACGAACCCCTAATATTGTTTTGCGCCCTTGCGCAGCATACGAGGCCTCCCCAAAAGTAACCGAGGGACCTCAACTCCACAACTGAGACTTACCTGCATGCAGCATAAGGGGGTGGGAAGGCTGACCCATTTCATTCCAAGACACTTAAAAACAATAAAAGCAGCTATAATTAGGCTATATTACCTACAAAAAAGACAGCCAAACTGATGACAAACCCTAATTTCAAAAAAACAGGGGCTGCAGGAATCGAACCCACACGGGCAACTTTGAAGGTTGCTGTACTACCATTATACGAAGCCCCTCTTGTAAAAAACCCGTTTCTAACGTCATACACTTTTTTTTTTATCTTTTGATCGCGCAACGGGACCCTTTTTTTTTGTAAGCTTTTGTTTTGCCCTGGTAGGTTTACTCTGCCTTTGTTTGAGGCTCGTTACTACCGACCTCACCTGTCAAAGCCGCCGCCGCCAATAAAGTTTTTTTAGGGTAGAACTGGCCAAATCTAAGTGCCGGGCTGTTGTTTGGGCATTTGTGTGGGTACGCTGCCCATTAGCAGGCAACCCCAACCTGTAACGTAAACTTCTGTAAGTTCTGAGCTTTAGTTGCCGTAATATAAATCATGCCCAAGGATAATTTATGGGGATGTGTGGCGGGGCTAGAAAAAACAAGACTTTAGCTAAGGAGCGCAGGCGGGTATAAGACCGCGTAAGAACAAACTTATTGGCGCCAATAAAGTTTCCTTCAGCCAAAGTAAAGACTAATTTTTTTCAAAAAAACCTATAGCCAGGCGCCCCCCGCCACCCCCCCAAAGGGTAACTGTAGGGCACAAACAAATTGCCCCAGAAAAAACCCATAGACCGGATTAAACGCAGGCAAACAGAAAAACGCATTAAATTTCACCCTAAACCCGCTCACTTTTATTAAAAAGCAAAAAACTTAAGAAGCCCAGAACAACCTCGACGGCTGAAAATAAAAAAAGCATAAGAGCCCAATATAACAGAGTTAGGTCAAAAAAAATAAAACTCATGGAGCCGTAAAGACCAATTAAGACGACCCATGCCAGCTCGATAAGAGCTAGTAAGACTGCATAATGCCAAGCTTTTACTAGACACATAATCAAACAACAAACACTGAAAAATAAAAGAAAAGTAAAAGAAGTTTCCATTTAAAACCCCAGCTTCGTACCCCCTAAACCCTAACAACAGCCTTAGCAAAACAGTTTAGAAAAAAAAGCTGCAACGACCTTGGTGTAGCAGAAGAATAAACATGAGCTCAACCCTGAGACCCTGAAAAGTCCCCCCCTACCACCATTACAGGAAAATTTTTTTTTTCAAAAGGATGGGTGCGGGGGGAACTACCTGAGAACTTCAAAAAACAAAAAGAGGCCGTTAGACTATTAAGTTGGGATTCTTTTAGGCGTAGTTTTCAAGCCAAAAAAGAAAAACCCCAGGAAAACCAGCTCAAAGCATTTGCAAAAAAACTCAAACTAGGAGCCCCAGCTCAAAAAAAAATAGCTTTAACCTGCGCCAAAGAAAAGGCTACATAAAAAAACGAAGACCACTGCTGCCACAATAAACCCAGAGAAACAACTTTAACGCTACAATTAAACCTCCTGACCCCCCCGATAGAAAGCGGTGCCTTTAGACCACTTAAAGCTGAAGAGGGTCCCAGGATAAGCAGCTGGGGATTAAACGACAAAAACATAAAAAAACCCCTCACCAAAAAAAATTTAAAACACAGGGATGACTTAAATTTAAAAGGCCCCGTGTGGGGCATCCCATTAAAACAACCCTCTCCAACAACTTTTTTTTTTTTCTTAATCACCGTTAAGGTAGGCCCCTGAATAAACTTATACAAATCAAAAAGCATTAAAACCCGTTAAAAAAAAAACCAAACGATGTGACGTTTAGCCACAACCATCTTAAAGGTAATTTTAGCTTGAAGGGGTGAGTGGCGGCTGTTTGATACCGCAATTCAACCAACGACTGCATGTTATCCACTAACAAAGAACGAGAAAATAACTTGGGGGTTTTTTGTAATCAAAAAAAAGTAAGGGTAACAAACTCAAAAATACGCTGCCGCTTAAATTTACGGGTTTTGGACCACGCGCGTGCACTAGCTAACCTAGCGTACCGTCTTCGTGTTTTTTTTAAGCGCAACCAGGAGGGCCGGCAAGGAACCTGAACAGCTGACCTAATGGCTAATTGTAAAGGACACCTGACACGCACCTGCCTAAGCAACCTCCTCAAATAACCTCTCCTAATCTGGGAAAAAGCTACTAATAAGGCCCCTGAGCTGACCCTGGTCACGCGCCCAGCTTGAGTCCCCTTGCCCTTCCCCATACGAGTATTTTTAGGCTTGCGAGTAAAAATAAGTCCGCACTGTAAGTTTACTCAAAAACGAGCGCGCTGACGGGGGTAACGAACAAGTTTTTTCCCTCAAATATAAATTCTTTCAACTAAATGCCAAGAAACCAAGCCAGCCCCCTGCACCAGCACCTGGGTTCAACCACAAAATAAACCTACTGTCGGCAAGAAAAAGGGGGTTAAGCACACAAAACGATAAGACCTCTTTTTTTGCGGTTGCAATCTCTTAGTCAAAACGTGAAACATTTAATTCCAACCTACTAAGATAGTTTTCTTAACAAAGGAGCAAAACACACAAAAAAAAAGAATAAAACTGAATGAAGCGCTAATTTAATGAAACCAAAACCCCCGGCTAAAGAGCTAACAAAAACCCCTAAAAACACCCGTAAACTGACAACAGACAAAAAAACATATCAAACAACAATAGTTAGGTCAGACAAGTCCGCACCACTTGTGCCAAAGGTACTCAACCCTAAATAAACAACAAACGCCCCCAAAGCAGCACCCAAAAAAGCAGCCATAGGGTCGTATTTGGAGGTTTTACTGTATTGGAGCTTGTGATAAAAGGGCTCCCGACGAATAACAAACCAAACGGGCCTTAAGCTATCCTCTAACGAGGAGTTTGAGGGTTTTGGCATCGAATTAAAGCGCATTAAATTACATCAACTAAACTGATCAAGAAAGGTGGCGCCACACTAACGTGCGGTTTATTTGGCTGAGAGTTAGCTCAAAAAAACCTCCAACTGGAAAAACCTTTCTCAAGGGGGCCTGATACAACAAAGGCATTAAAAACAAACTTCGGCGGTCATGTTTTTTTTTAAAAAAAAGATTAAAAGCCTCCCCCAGTTCTCGCTCTAACCACCATGCATTGCGATAAAGCCTCTCCCAGGAGACCGGGGATAAACTAAAGAGAGGGGCGAAAAAAAAATAAAGCTCATTATTAACCAAAACCAAAGACCAGAGAACCAATGAGGTCCGCCTAAAAAAAAAAAAAGTACCAACCTCATAGGCCCCCAAATCAATCAGATGAGAAGTTGAAACCCCCACCAGTGATTTTGTCGAAGCCCCCACTAAAGCTAATAGGCAGGCAGGAAGAAAAAAAAACTTACCACCAAAATTTGCCCGTCGCATGGAAAGCAATAAAAACGGTCATGAACCTAAACAAAAAGAAAGCACTGTTTGAGGCATTTAACTTCATAGTTCTAGGGCACCCCCACCCCCTAAGCACTAACCCACGAACAACTAAATAGTTTTTCTTTTTCCTTACCTCAAGCCAAAAAGTCTAAAAAAAAAAAAAAAAAGATAAACCTAGGCATCCCGTTGAAGTACGCACTAGAGTAAAGCCAGGGTATACTTGCAGGGTCAAATTTGAACCTGCTGCTAGCCCCCCCCTAGTTCACCAAACCCGAGACATGGCGTTACCTACAACTGAAATTTTCCCAACGACACGCATGTAAAATCCCCTTAAGTTATGAACCCCCTTGGCTTTAACCGCCCCCCGCAACAACAAACCTAAAAGACGAAAAAACCGCCTATGAGAATAAAGTGACATAAACTTTAATCTAGTTTGAACCCATGAAACTAATAATTCTGGGTCTCGGGACCTTACAGCTAGCGCTAAGATACGTGACCCCCATCACCACTGACCCCGCCTACGCTTCATACTAGAGGAACCATACTGGCTAATCCGCCTCGCGAAGAGATATTCTTGCGTAAGAATAAAAGAGTTCAAACTAGCTCAAGAATTTCTTACGAAGAAAAAAAAAATTTGACCACCAAATAAAAACTCTAAAAACCGCAAAAAAAGACCCCCCAAAACACGCTCCCTTATGCGCCTCGGCAAAAGCGACCCCCTCAGCGCTTTTACAGGGGAAAACCTTTCATTCTTTGAAAAAAAAGAAAAAAAAAATAACCCCCCCTTTTCTCGGGGCCTTAAACTAGTTGAGGGACAAAGCAACCCCTTAAAAACCTGTGAACCTACTAGCCCCCTAGACAAAAAATTTAAACAAAAAAAAATAAAAAAGGGCCCACGATAAAAACCCAAAGTCACGGCCTTTACTTTACTCATTAAACCTCACATCCACAAAAAAATTAAGACAAAGTAAAGACCCAAAAAACCGGGAGCTCCTTCACAAGAACCTTTTGTTGAAACAATAAAAAGTCAAAATTAGCTAAAAAATCACGAAAAGCAAAATTATAGCAACAAAAAAGATAACCCAAAACCCTTGAGGAAAAATACCAGTCAACCTTTAAATTACAAAAAATAGAAATAAGCAATGAACCCGTTGTAGTTGCAGAAGAAATTTGCTCCCTAGACTGTTTTTTGCGGACCATGGGCCCCCGGGTAACAGTTGAAGCAAAGCGTTTTTTTGGCGACCCCCCTAAAAAAAAAAGCGAAATACGTGGGCCCCCACTAAACAAAATATTTAACGCAGAGTAAAGTCCCGACAAAACTAAATTCCGACTAAGTCCGTAGCGTTTTGAGCTTAAAGGAAACCAAGCAGGAGCAGGCAACCAAAACCCCTTGACGTGGGCCGTTAAAGGCAAACGCGCAGGATAATTAAATGGGAAGTTTAGCTTTAAGTAAAGATACCAGCAAGAGACTTCTAGTTTTTTAGACCTTGACATTTAAAAACAGGCATTGCGCCCCCTTGGCCTCAGGCTTTCCCTCACCAGTACTTACCCTCAATTGTTATTTATAAAAACCCAGGTACTTCGAGGTTTCGCTTCCCAAGGCTACACAAAAGCTAATATCCTAGATTTACTCTCCCCAAGCTTTAACACCCTTACGATCAAGGTTCTCCCTCAACGCCAGAAATTCATCACCTTTTTAACCAGAAAGAAACTAGAGCTCCCATAAGAACCCACAGCGATTTAAATCGTACCACATGCTTCCCAAAAAAAAAATCACGCAAACAGAAAGAACGTAAAACTGCGACAAGGTTCAAAACTCCCCCGCAACGACTTCCGGCAAAAAAAATAAAAGATCTGCATCATACAAAATAAAAAGGGCACAAAAAGCCAAGAAGGGGATTTCATATGTAAAAAAACCCAAAAGACGCGGGCGAGCAGCACACTCAAAAAACCTTACGTTTTTTCGATGGCGCCTGGCTCCAACAAGCCAGCTAAAATACGGGGTAATACTCAAACCTCGGTAAATAGCCAAGGCTAAAATAAGGCCAACAAGGGGGGGCTGGACATAAATAAAAAAAAAAACAACAACATCAGTCCACAGCATTAAATATCAACTTTAATTAACCCCAGCCTCAACAGAACTTTGAAGGATTTTTGCTTGTAGTTGCATAAGGCCAAAAATCAAAGCTTCAGCGCATGGGGGGCAACCTGGGACATAAACATCTACGGGAGCTAGCCTATCACACCCCCTAACAACTGAGTAGGAGTAGTGGTAATAACCACCCCCATTAGCACAGCTACCCATTGAGACAATCCAACGGGGCCGAGGCATCATTTGAGTCAAACGAAAAAAATAAGGCGCCATTTTATTAGTCAAAGTCCCTGATACAATAATTAACTCCGTATGCCGGGGGGCGGGCCTAAATAAAAAGCCCATCCTCTCGACATCGTAACGACTCATCGCAGCATGAATCATTTCTATCGCACAACAAGCCAACCCAAATGTTACCGGCCAGACCGAACCAACTCTCAGCCAACCCACGAGAGTCATTAAACGCAAAGAAATCCAATCTAACCCCATTAAAAAACCCGATGATACTAATGGTGCAATAAAGAAATTAAATAAAAAGGGGATAAAACCCCAATAGCATAGCCCCAAAAATTAAAACAAAACCCAAGGTGAGCTCCTGCAAACTAAGGTCCAAAACCCTAAGGTTAGGGACAGAAGGTTGACCCGTTCACATAGAACCCCAAACCCTAAATAAAAACAACGGAATGACAAGAAGAAAGACAATAGAAAAAAACAAAACCAAAAAAATTGAATAGGGCCACAATAAGGTTAAAAATAAAACCTTAGCGAAAAATAAGGGAGTACCGGGAAACCCCACTAAAAACAAAAGCAAAAAAAAAGAAAGAAGCCAAACCAAAGGATTTAAATAATAAAGACCAGAAACTTGAGTTCAATCTCTAGTCTGAAAGCGCCGGCCAACAACCTCAACAAACAAAAAACCCAAAGCCGTAGTAAAACCATGGACGGCTGTCAAGTAAAGACCTAACTGAACAAAAGAAACCGAACCACAAGCTAAGCAAAAAACTAACCAATTCGTCTCTATAACAGTCATGTAAGCGACCATTCGCTTGAGATCTCTTTGGGCGAGAAGCCTAACGGTGGCAACCCCCACACTAATTACACTCAGGGCGCCAACAAATACAACAAAAAAACCTGAAGAAGCCCAAAATAATACCTGATAAATTCCCCAGGCTCCCACCTTAATAATAAAACCACTGAGTAAGATTGAAAACTCAACTGAAGCTTCAACATGAGCCCTAACAAGCCAGGAAAAGGCGGGCCACATTGGAACTTTTATGGCAAAGGCACAGAGAATAAAAAAGCCCGAAACAGTTAAAGTCGGCATCGAACGCAGATCTCAAAAAGTAAAACATTGTTGCCCTACCAACCAGCCAAAACCTACAAGAAGACCAAAACTACTACCGAGGGCTCAAATAAGCATCTCTAAGGCAGCCTCCTCAGCCCGGTCTGCCTTTGCAGTTATCCGAAGCAGGTACAAAGACACCAGCAATAAGGCCTCAAAGCTTAAAAAAAATCAAATTAAAGACACTGACTGCAACAAAATTACACCGGCTAAGAAAATACAAACTAATGCCAAACAACTTCTATAAAAAGTAACGAGAGTTCGAAATCCATTAAGAACCCCAAAGGACCCGAAGGCCACCAACCCCGCAAGTCAAACGTATGAAAACCCTAACCCCAAAGCGTCCCCCAGGGTATTACCTGAAAAAAAATAAAAGAGGTGGTCGAAATAAACCCAAAAAAAAAATAAAATCCCACCGGCAAGGAAAAAAGACGCGGAGAAGGGCGCACGAAGCCCCCCGTAACGGTTAGAGTTCAATGCTAGTAAAAAAAAAACTCCCAACAAACTAAAACTAAACCAAAAACCTAACCCGAACACCATTACATAGCCTAGGGTAAGAAAAAAAAAAAACAATATTTTAAAAAAAAAACCAAGAAACCAGGACATAAAAATCATCTAAAAATAAAATTAAACTACCAACAAAAAAAAAAACTAACACCCACAACTGAACTGTTTTCTTCGAGAAAAGACCCTCACTCAGAAAACGTGAATAACCCACCGCTACCTGATTTAAACTTAACCACCTGACAGCAATAAAATACGCGTACCAACCTGTAAGCAAAAAAAACCAACAAGATGACCCGAAAAAACGAAGCAAACTGAAAAACATAAATTAAAAGGCCTAACTTATTAAAAAAAAAAAAAACAGGGGGCAACCCAGAAAAAAAAAAAAAAAAAAGAAACAAAATAAAAAAAAAAAAATAAAAGGCCCAAATTATTAAAAAAAAAAAAAGCAGGGGGCAACCCAGAAAAACAAATTAAAAAAAATAAAGTTAAACGTTGCCAAAAGACCCCCCGCCCTTGACGTAAGGCGCTAACCAAAGTCTGATAAGTTGAAAGGCAAGATCAACGTCAAAAAAGTAAAAAAACCCCTACGAGCAAAAAACCATAAGCCAACAAAAACCCCCCCAAAATAAAGACCTCCCCTCAAGACCAAATAGAGGGCCCCAAGACGCCAGAAGAAGCAAATGTTAATCCCATTAAATTACTTTTAATTTAGACCTACAACGAAACGACGAGGCCCATGGTACCCACCACCAAGACCATAAAGGTCTCAACGAGGGCAAAACCCAACATGGTATAGGTAAACAGGCTATCCTCGAGGTCGGGGCAATAGGCTACGGCCTCCAAAAAAGCGCCGAAGAGGTAGCCTACGGCAAGCCCGCATAGGCCAAGGGGGGTGGTAGAAACAGCTAAAGACATACACTTAGCCACCTTTACAAAAACCAAAGCTGGGTTCCCCAAACTTAGGTTTTTTGCAAAGTCCTACTGACCCACCCTTGAAGCCTGGGCTGTTAAAGCCTCAGTGGCAACAAAAAATTATAAAATAAAAAGGAATATCAACGTTAAATTAACCACTGAACTTGTCGCAAAAACTTGCCTCAAGTCAGTTTCAATCATCAGGCAAGAAAGTAAAGAGAAAAGCGAAAAAAGCGCCAACCACAAAATCACCAAAGCTCACCCCCCCCAAAAAATATAAAACACAAGGCCAAAGACCAAGAAAGCAACAAATAAAAAAAAAAAATAATATAAAACGAGATAAAGCAAAAATAGATTAAAAGAAAAAGTATTATACAAGGAAAACAAAAGACCCTGTAAAGGGATTAAAAGCAATTTACAAAGAAAACCCAAACCAATAAATCCCATAAAAATATTAGTGGCCGGCGCGTTAGCTGCTCCCCCGCCCCACAAATAAGAGTTAAACAGATATATAGCGTGCAAATCAAACCCCAACCATGAACTGTACGCCAAAGCTAACGCCCAAAAAAAAAAAAATGTAGCACTCACCGACAACCACAAAAAAAAAATAAAAAACTTTAAAAAATTAAAGTTCACACTCTGGTTGGACTCAGCGAGGTTGTAAGGCGAAGTTATACCAGAAGAACCTAAAGCTTGAGTATAAGTACTAAAGAGTAGAAGAAGAAGCGCTGCTATTTCCAAAAACAAAAGAACAGCCAACCAATTAGTCTGAAGAGAAACCCAGGATCAAACCTGTAACAACAGGAAGATGGCTGAAAAAAACTCCACGAAAGAAAAAGAAAGCCTTACAGCACTGGTAGTCAAAAGAACTCCCCCTGTAAAAAAACCAAAAACACACACAAAAAGAAGCCAGCGCACTGAGGATGAGGTCAAGGATAGCCCACCAGAAAAAAGGGACAGCTCGAGGCCCCGAACAAACCACAAAGAAATGACTAAACAAACCATCAACAAAAAAATGAGCAAAGACAAACCTGCCCCCGACGACTTAACTAGAAAAAATTTTGCCTTCAACTGCAACTTATCACCGTTAAACTTATCTAAAAAACACCCAAGAAGTAAAAAAAGAACTATAGCGTATAAATTAAACTGTGACAAAAAAAAAAGAGAAGAAAAAAAATTAAACCCCAAATGCATTTAAATACCCCCAAGCTAAAACACCAGAAACAAAGACAATTAAAAATAAGATCAAACCCCCCCGACAGCCTCGAGATTTGCCCAGGCAGGATCTACGTGAGGAAAACCAATCAAACCCTCAAACCACAACAAGGCGATAAAAATAAGGCAAGCAACAAACAAAAAAGGGAGAGATAAAAACCCCCCGAATGATTGGAGGGGTAAAAAACTTAGTTGAAACTTACTGGGAAAACAAAAAAAACCAGACAACCCCCCGGACAAGGTCCGCAAGAATAACCCAAAATAAAGACGACCCATGTATAGGGATGAAAGAAGCCATGTCAACTGTAACAAGTCTAAGGCCAAAGCAGTAGCCCAGTAGCAGGGTAAGGCATACCCCTTGACAAAAAGACCTTTAACATGCCAACTGAAGGCGCCAGGAAAAATAGTAAAATTAGCGAGGGCTGCGCACAGGCCCGCGTGCTCTCCCAGCGAGAGAAGAGGACTAAAAGAAATAAACCTAAAGTCTGATAACCCCGAAAAGCGCTGCATGAGGGTACCAAACCAAACAAAAGTGAAGGCTTTATTTGTACAACAAAATATCAGTAGTAGCTGGGCCTCCTCAAAAAACCCCAAACCCAGAGTAGTTATAACATAACCCAACTGGCCTGCAGTTGAACAAGCCAAAAGCCTCTTTCCATCCTCCTGAAAAAACCCCAGAAAACTTGCCCCCAAGGCAGTCAGTAGGCCAACACAAATAAAGAGGGGGCCTATAGAAGGGGTAACGAAAAAAAGTGTAGCAAACCTGAAGTAAAGATAAAACCCAATGACAACTAGGGTGGAAGAGTGCAGTTGGGCTGAGATGGGAACGGGAGCCTCCATGGCATCTAAGAGCCAAGGATAAAAAATAAATTGAGCGCTTTTTAAAAAAACTGCCCCCCCCAAAAACAAAGCCCCCAGAAAATTAAAGCCCATTAAAATTGGCCCAACAACGATGTACTCAAAGGAACTAACAGAAAACAAAGCCATCAGGTCAAGAATATTTGTTGTCTGAAATCTAGCCCACAAAAGGAAAAAAAAAAAAAAGAAAGGAATGTCCCCAATGTGAGAAATAACTAAAACCTTCAATCCAGCTTTAAATGAACTCAGTCTGTGGGCCCAGTACTGGACGAGGAAAAAAGAAACAAGGCTAATGGCCTCCCAAAAAAAAAAAATAACAAACAAGTCAAACGAACAAAAATAAACAAGAGCTAGCTGGGAAAACAAAAAACTTAGAATAAAAATTGAACCCGCGTGCGCATCAAACTCAAAATAATCAACTAAAAAGTAAAAACAGATTGTGAGGGCAAGAATAAGGATGCCCATAAAAAGGCCTGTTAAATCGTCAAAACAAAACAAGAGATTAAGGGTTAGCGCGGGGACAACTGTCTGAAGGGTACCCAAATCCAAAATAAATATCACGTCAGAAGAACTCTGATAGCCTACAAAAAAAATAAACAACAAGAATTCTGACAGGAGGGCTCAAGAACCAAAATCGATGATCAAATCTTCGCCTAGCCAACGCCAGTAGCACAGAGTAAATAAAACAACAATAAAACCATGGGTAAAAAGAAACCCCAACATTAAAGCCCAGAAAATACCATACAAAGCTTAATCCTAATTCAACCAAAGTTAAAGATAAGTAGCCTTAGCCGAAGCTGGCAAAAGAGAGCGCGTGCAGGCAAGGGGAGACCAGAGTCAGAAAAAAAATAAATTAAAATCAAAAAAAAAACTTACAGGGGGGAAAGAAAAGGGCAAATTAAGAAAAAAGTTAAACCCCCTAAAAACCCGTTTCGTGGGTTTTTGCCACCATAAAAGCCCCATTAAAGTTCTTCAAAAAAAACCAAAAACATGTAGACTAAAAACTACGCCTTACGGCTAAGACCGTTGGAGGCTCAAATGGGGCAGAAAGCCTCCCGCCAACGCGGCTCTATAATGCATGCGCGCCAAAAGAGTTTTCCGTAAAACCTGGCGTGATCTCCCAGAAAATCAACAGCGCGTCGTATGGCGTGTACCTCGACTTGCTTTAGAAAGCTTGGTTAAGTGTTGACGGGCTAATACACGGGCTCTAGGATAAAGGCTTTGTTCCCGCGTTAAAAAAACAAGAACAAAGGTACGCCATCTTACAGAAAAAAAAACTGACCTTTTAAAGTGCTCAAACCTCAACCAATTTAATTGTCTCGTCCCCATCCTTAAATGCTGATCTCGATTAAAGTGCATTATAAATCCCACCAGCCTTAGCGATCAATCTCTCCAAAAACGACATCCAAAGAACAGAAAGAGGCCACAAAATCTGCAAAAAAAACTCCTGATCCTATGCTGGGAATAAGGTGTAGGTTATGGGCAACTGGGGTCCGTACTTTCATACGATAGGGGCGCGGACTCCCATCCATAAATAATGCGACGCCCAACTCCCCCTTTGGGGCCTCAACAGCACCATAAGCAAACCCCGCCTCCAATTGGTAACCCTCTGAGACTCGACGAAAGTGGGATATGAGTTCTTCCATCCCGCTAAAAGAACCATGGGCTGTTTTAGCAAAAAAAGACCTATTTGCGTAACCCCAGGAAAGAGAAACCCCATTTCTGTTTAAAAGCCCCGTTGGGCCCATATAATGCGCCCCCAGAAAAGCAACTGTCCCGGAAAAAGCAAACCGCGTCACCATTCGGTAACGAGAACCCCGGGCTTTAATCTTCACTGACTGGGCCAAAAAACTAAAAAAATGGTTTAACCTAGTATGAAAAAAAATCTCCGAAGAGGAGGGCCTTAACACTAAAATAGTTTGAGCTATCAAGCGTAAAGACTCGACGACCTCTTTAATTCGCAAAAGAAACCGGTCTAAATTATCACCCCGACGCCCCAGAAAGGTCCTAAAAGATAAGCTGCGATACGCACTGTATGACCTACTGGGTTGCAAACGCAAGTCAGTTAAGATACCCGAGCTTCTTGCTATCACACCAGTGATGCCATAAGACCTTAGCTTTAAACAAGAAAGTTGCCCTACCCCCCCCAATCGGGTTTTTAGAGCTCGATTGTGTAATAACCCCAAAAAAGCCCCAGATAATGCACGGCTAGCTCGATTAAGAAAGCTGACACAATCAAGCCAAAAACGAGAGGTTAAGGTAGCAAAATCAAAATAAAAGGGGGCATAAAGGGCCGTATGCATTCGGGCGCCCGAAACACGTTCAAAAAGCTCCATGATACGTTCACGCTCTTCAAAGGCCCAAAAAATAGGACCCATCGCGCTAAGGTCTAATGATGTTGCTGAAAGAGTTAGGAGGTGGTTTAAAACACGACTTAACTCGTCAAAAAATAAACGAACTGCTGACACGTGGGCAAGCTGAGAAGAAGCCCCCGCCCCCAAGGATTCCACAGCTAAACAATAAGCATGTTCTTGGAAAAGGTTCGCAACGTAATCAAATCTATCAAAATAAGGCAGGGCTTGAACTATGGTCCTGGTTTCAACAAGCTTTTCAGTACCACGATGTAACAAACCAAACTGAGGATCTACCCTGCACAAAACCTCCCCGTGCACCTGCATGTTAAGGCGAACAATACCATGGGCGGCGGGGTGCTGAGGACCAAAATTCAACCAGCAGGACCGCAGCTGTAATCCGGTTCCCCTAAAAAAAGGTAAAGAAGGCCGAAAGGAGGTCGCGAAAAATTTTCGTACCATTATAAAGCCGCACGAAAGCTAAAGCCAAGCCTCAAGGGAGGCGGGTATAGACGAAGTTACAACCAAAGAAGTTACACTGTGGCCTGAAAGATTACTTAGCCAACTGGCCGCGTGCGGGTTAAACGAAATAAAAACCTTAAACCAAACTAAATTAAATTTTAGTGAGGCCAAGAGTGTCGTGACCCCCGTTAAACTCTGAGGAAAGAACGCACCAAAAGAAACATTAACGCAGGGGGACAAAGCCTTTTTTTCAAGTAAAGTAAAAGCAGACTCCCCAAACGAAAGCCGCAACCCCCGATGAAAGGCCCACAGATTAGCATTCTGTACGTGAGGAGAGAGGGGGAGCGCTGTGTGAATATTGTGGCTGCTTTTTAAAAAAAGCCAAGAGGACACATTAACTGTTTGAGCAAGGAGTTGAGCCCTTACTATTTTATTCTCAAGACCCAACAAGAAACAAGAAGGGAGGCTAGTAAATTGGCCTTTTAAGAGGGGAGCTCAGCTCAAATAAACACCTAGTCTTGGGCTAGATGCCCCCCCCTCAAAAAAAAATTTTTTATGGGAAAAAAACCCACCACATTGAAACATGTTTAAGACGTAAAAAGCCTTAAAAACCTGTTTCATTAAAGTTAAATCCTCAGCTTTAACAACAGAAAGACTAAAGTCAGACCCCGCCGGATGCACATTAAGTTCTTCCAGGCTAAAAGGGCCTCTAGGGGGGAGTCTAAAACGCACTGCGGCTAAAAGATTTAGATAAGACCAGAGTAAGCTACAGCTGGCAAAAAAAAAAAAATAGCTAAAGCTGCGGTAAAGCCGAATTGAAAAAAAAAGAACTGATCAAAAAAAAAAAAAGAGAACAAAACAAAGCTTGATCCAACCATAAAATGAAAGCCCCAGGAAAATTGACCCCAAAATTTTTACAAAAAAAAACCCCAATAAAGCCAAAATAATAGCACCCACAAAAAGCTTTCGCAGTCGAAAAAAAAAGACAGAAAAAGCTGAGAACTCTGTCTCCCACTGAAAAGAAAGCGCATCCTGAGTATTTGATACAAAGTCTTGGGTAAGCGCTGATTGTTCAACAAAATAAAGGGGGTTTACTCTTCAATGCCCAAAATAATGAGCTGAAGCTAAAGTTGAAACAGCCTTTGAGGAAACACCAGCACGAACAACTGACCACCTCTTTGCCCCACCCAAAGCACCAAAGTTAAACCCCATTAAAACCCTGACACCCCAGCATTCAAAAAAAAATAAACCCATTACGCTGGCACCTGCGCGAGAAAATTAAGTCACATACTTCCAGTTATAAAGCCTAAAGGTTAAAAATGGAGCTGGTCCGGTTAGGGCGGTACTGAGCAGAGGAATCAAAGTCGGCTCATATAAAATTACAGCACTGAGGACCAACTCATCAACCTCTAAGTAACCAGGGACATCATTAGTCCTGCGGAGTTCAAATCCCCGCAAAAATTGTCTTTTAAGGTAGCCACTAAAATAAATCCGGCTAAAAGAGGACCCCAAAAAATGAGGAGGGAGATAGAAATTAAAAGCTTGCACAATGTCCCCCACAAAAACCTGGGTGAAGGGGTTTACAAGAAGCACACCGTTCAAGGAGCAAGTCCAGAAGTAAAAAAGCTGGAGGGAAGCTGAGACCGGGGGTAAAAAAAAAGCGAAAGAAAGGGTTAAAATTTGACCCGCAGCTAAGGTTAAAAGCCGCATAAAATTAAACCCCCCCAAGCCACGCATCCGTAGAAAAAAACGAGTCAAGCGCTTTTGCCTCATAAAATTTAAACCCCAAGCTGCGTTAAACAAGGATCGATTCCTTCGTCATTCTGTGGCCAACCCAGGCTTAAATCGAGCAGCCTCCAACGATCAAACAGAGTCAGATTTTAATCGCAAGCCCCCCCTTACCACCTTTGGGGGGCGCGATCACGTAGTTAACCCAAGGGGGTTTTTAGGGTTAAAAAGAGCTTTAAGCCTAAGGCGACGCTTACGCTTTCGAAATAAAAAAATACTTTTGGAACTCACTTGCTTTGGACGCTTATCTCCCATAACTAAGCCCAAATCGACACTTTTCTTAGCGCTTTTTTTCAGGGAAGTGGGGGCCTTTAAAGGCCAAAAAAATTTTTTTTTAGAACCAGGATTAAACCTACGGGGGTTTAAAAACCCCAGCGGACGCGCAGCCACCCCCTGGTGCGTTGAAAAGGGGAAGAAAAACCCGTCTTGAACGTAATTGAAACTAGCACGTGCTGGCTTTCTTTGCAAAAAATACCCCTGTAAATTTCAAAAAAAAACCTTCAAAAACCACCGTATATGAAGGAAAACCCCCGATATAAATTAAAACTTAACCCCCCCTGATTAAGGGGCCTTCTAATTTTCTCTTTAAAAAAAAACCCAGTGGTTTTAACAAAAAAAAAAGACTTTAAGTGGGTGACGGAAGGGTTTAAAAACATTAAAGACCACGAATAAATAATAACCACCAACAACTAAACAAACGAGTTAAAGAGGGCCTCGTAGCGTTTTTTTTTTGCTAGGCGCACACAAGGCCCATAAAAAGTTTGAGACTTGAAAACCTCTTTTTTTTTAAGTAAGACGACTGCGTTTTTTCTGAAAGAACACCGCGTATTATCGACAAACCGCGCAGGAGCTTTTAATTGAGTCAGTAAACCACGAACAACGTAACCAAGCCTTAAGGGGCGGTAACGCTTACCCCAAACATACTTGGGGTAAAAAGCTATGGACCGAATGGACCCCTTCACGTAAGACCCATAGGTACTTGACTTACGCCATGAACCCCGATAAAGATGAAAAACATGAACCCAAGCCGCCCCGCTACGATCAGAAACCCAGACATTTGTTTTTTTTTGGACCATTACACAGCGAAAAGACTAAACCCTGTGCCGCAAGATAGAGCTAGCTTGGCGTCGTACCTGGCGCTTAGGGTGGTGGATGGCCCGTGCTTGAAAAGACGTTCATTTTTTACGCCAGTGTGTGTTTTGGAGTAAAAAGAGGCCACCTTGCAAGACCTGAGGCAAAAAAGAGAGGGTGCGCGACTTCAAAAGAAGAGCATACACCACAAAGGCTAAAGCCAGAAAAACATTGGCTCACACAGTCTCAAGAACAAAAAGACGAAAAAGTAACTCATGGGCTATAAGACCGGCCTGGCAAAACTCTGCCCCCCCAAGACCCATTAGGTCTTGTCAAAGGATAGAAAGGGTTCAAGCTGTAACGGCCGAAGACGAGGCTCAAGGGAAACAAAAATAAAAAAAAATAACCAGAAAAAATAACCAGAAAAAACTAGGAACCTGCGCGCTACCTCTTTGAGCAAGACCCCCTAAGGAAGAAAACTGCATAAGAAGAAGGCTAAGAAGAATGAAAACAGACCCATAGGTTAAGCTTACCATGGCGGCCAAAAGATCAAACTCACAGCTAAATAAAAAACCAGCAAGGGACAAAATCAAGCCCAGAACTAAACCTAAGGCGTAAGCGGCGTACTTTGCAAAAAAAATTTCAAAAAGTAAAACTAAAACAAACCAAAATCAAAAAGCCCCCAAACCCATTAGACTTCTTTAAAAAAAATTATGCAACAACCCAGCCTAAAAAATAAAAAGTAAAGGTCACAAGCAAAAGCCAGAGTAAAGGCTGCCACCCAAACCTAGCCATGGTCTCGATGCGCATGCGGGGGGTTGTTATACGAACGAGAACAATCAAAATGACAAGCAACACAAAGAAAATGGGACCTAAACACCGCAAGAAAACATCCAAGAAAACTAAGCCATAAAAAAACCCTTCTCCCCACCAGTTAGACCACATTTTAAGTCAAACCCAAAAAAATATTTAACACAACGAAAACAAAAAAGAAGACAAAAAAGCCAAAAGAATAAGACTAAAGCTTTGATAAATAATTCTAAGAAAAAAATTAAAACTTGTCTGAAACTCAAAGGACCAAAAACTTAAATGACTGAGACCAAGTCAAAACCATAAAACAGCACGCTCCCCCCAACCGTGCTCGGTTAAGGCAACAAGAGAAAAAATAAACCCCACCCTAACGATTAAATCAAACATACGGGCCAAACAGTAATCTCATGAACCAGAATCTTTAAAACACACAAGGGCCAGGTGCTGGCTTAAACCCGCTATCCGATGAGGGAGAAAAGGTAACAAAATCTTAAAAGAAGCAAAACAAGAAGAAAAAAAAAAAAAGAACGCATTAAAACCCGTTAAAACAGGGAGGAAAAAAGAATTGAAGGCCCTCCCAATCAATAATCGTGGGGGGCTCTGTTGGTGTCGACACTTGTGACATTGCTTGAGCAAAGAGCCACTAGCCACCAACGAGCAAAAAAAGCAAGGGGGGTTCAACGGCGAGACTGCCCATCTAATAAACCAACACAGGGGGTGAGCCTTAAAGCGCCCCCTGGCGCGGAGAAGATGGAGGGGGAAGAGTAAGCAACCTTAGAACTTACTTCCAACAAAAAAACAGACAAGATCAAATAAGAAAGCCTGAAGGATCAAAGGGTCAGAGGACGCCCCACTAAGATGCGCGCTCACACCAAAGAAAGACTAAAAAATTTAAACCCATGGGTTGAAGGGTGAGCGCTAAACACACAGTAAGTTAAGCTTTCAGCCACCGCACCGCGGCGCTCTCAGCCTGACACCCAAAGATTAGAAGGTACCAACAGAGGCAGTCAAAGCAGGGCCTTTAGCATTCTAAACCAAAATAAAAAAACTATAAGCTATCAAACCCAAAATCTCATCTGAGCTTGCTTCACTAAACGCTTTGTTCGGCGACGAGGAAGGCGCCGCGCCTTAGGGGCCCTTACAGCGCCAAAAACTAACCTTGGTTTAAAAAAAAGTAAGCCCCAAGAAAGATTATAGCGAACAATTCATTTACCAACAGTCTTTGTTTTTAATCAGTGTAACTCGCCTCTAAAGTTAGCCCAGGATGCTTTTGAAACCGGGTTTGGAGATAATATGCGCCAACCGGCCAAGTTAGCCCACGTGTCTAAATCTTGGGTGTTAGACAAGGCCTTAACCTCGGCCGGCAAAACCTTTACGTCAAAAATTCAATTTTGAGCGAGTGGGTGCCAGTAAACCTCGTCAGAGGGTGATGTGAGGTACCTCCAAAAAGCTGAAAAAAGCCCAATGCCGCCCGTAACCCAAAGATCCACATTGCCATGGGTAAGGCAAATTAAATAGCGGCGGGCATACTGACAGGTCAAGAACTGAGCCAACGGGGTCGCACGGTGACCCCTACCAAGGGCTGCGCTCACAGCTACTAAGGACCCCGAAAAAGAAAAAACTGGCATATAACTAAACCCCCTTGAGCATGGGGCTGATAAAGATAAAACTAACTGGGCTCTCTTTTTTTGAGAAAAGCACAGCCGTGGGCTTGGTTGGCGGCCAACAAGGGCCGCCGTGACTGCAGGACGATAGGCTGATAAAAAGAAAGTTATTGCACCCAAAAACCTTCCTGGGGTTTTTGTCGGAATAGGTCTTGCCTGCCCACCAAACAACGGGAGCATCAAAAGATGCCCCGGGATTTTCAAAGAAAAAAAAGAAACTCCCAGCGCCCACTTTCGTTTAAAAAAAAAAGGACAAAAAAAGTTAACCATTACACAGCGGGCTAGAGGTTAAATTCGTAGGCAGTAAGCCAGCCCTGGATCTGTGAAGGTAAGAAAGTGGCCTGAAATGATTGCTGAGGTCGGGCTTCTAGGGCCTTTAAAAACCCCAAACACCAGCTAAGGAACAAATCCCTATGGGTAACTTGAACAAGGATAGGCATCCAATGATGATACCTACCACAAACCTCCATACATTGGCCCCAAAAAGTACCCCTCCAACGAAGAGTGAGGCGCCGGTGAGAACTAAAACCAGGGATGCAATCTATCTTTATACATAAACCTGGAATAGCTCAAGAGTGAATAACGTCTTTTGAGCCGCATACGATGTGCATGGGAACATCCGAGGGGAGGCAAACAGCTTTTGAGGCCCGCAAACGCTTTATAGAGCGCACGTCAGCCGGAATGGCTGTATAAAGGTCTTTTTGAAGGGCGCCGCTTAAAACCCAATGCGCTGACAAATCACCCAAAAACCCGTTCAAAAAAAAAAAATTAGAAGACCGAGACGCCCCCGATAGCAGAGGGTGGGATGCTGAGGAACCTCAGACACCCGCCCGCACCAATGAAGTATCCAGGGAGCTTTGAGCCGATAAAGCTAAAAAGTTGTAAAAAGAAGAAAGAGAAAGAACAGCCGAGCTCAGGTCAAAACTTGAAGTAAAGTCACCGGCCTGGTGAATACGATTTTGAGAAAAAATATTGGGGCGGAAGGATCATAAAGAAGTTGAGCGCAGGTTTTTTATAGTTGCAAAAATAAATCCCGTAGAAAAAGGACCAAAGCTACGTTGAAGGCCAGTAAGAGTATTGATCGCTGACCGGGGCCTTTGAACCTCAAAAACAATAGGGGTAACATTGGGGGCCCTGAAGAGCGAAGATAATTCCCCGCTGTTTGATTGCGCGCTAAAAGATATTCCGGGGCCCTCAACTAAGGGCTGTAAGAGAGACAACCCATTATCAGGATAATTTAAGAGGGCAGGGACCGATGGCTTCAACAAAGAAACTCGAGGGGTTGCCAAACGATAACCTTGGGGGCCTATAGCCGAAGCCCATACTGATGACAACACCCCAGATGTTAACAGCTTACCACTAGGAAGAAAATCAGAGGGCATTACCGAGGTTAACTGTCTCGCCAAAAAAGATCCCGCTGTAACCTGATAACGTGCTGAGTGATCAGTTCTTCGTGTCGTATTAACTTCCGTCGTTCAACGCCTGTAAATAAAGTTGGGGTCAAGATCTTCAAAGGGGTTGGGCAAATCCAAAGCCTGGCAATAGACAGAGGAGGCTCATTCCTGGTCTAGCACAGCTTGAGCTCCCTCCCAAAAAAAACCCACGCTACTTACTAAGGTAAAATAAGGCGTAGCTCTGTGAACCTGATTTTTTGCAAGGCTGCTCTCCGCCGAAAGCTCGCGTCGCGGCAATACGCTATTAAACGTGTTTAATTGATTACTCGCGAGGCGACCAGCAAATGAACCCCGCCAAAGCTTATAGGCAGGCGCGTTCACCCACGAAGTAAGGTTTACCCAGCTATTAAACCACCCAAAAAGATTTTCGTGGGATAATCAAGGCGAAAACTCTGCTCCAGCAACACCACTAAGAAAGTCTAAGGGATCATAGTGGGAGGACAAAGATCGCGAAGGCTTTGACACGTCAAGCCCGCTGAGGGATCTTGAGGCTGAAAGAGTAAAAAAAAACTGAGGCTGAAGCTGAAAATTTGTAAAACAGGGAAATAAAGAACGAGCAAACCAAAACTCTCAGTCTGCCTGAGAAGCGATTACCGCCCCCCACAAAGAAGAAGGCGACCCCACGCAGGTGGTAAAGTTTGGCAAAAAAGATGAAGCTTGGGGGGCGCTATAAAAAGGCAACACAAACCCTGACAAGGCGGCAGGAAGCTCTCAAGAGTTAAAACCCAAGGAACCACGGGGGAAAGAGGGGAGGGGGGAATGTTGCTGCTGAAAGGTAATAATCTCAACATCGCTAACCCACGAATAAATATCGGTGGAATCAAAGTCTAATTCAAGGGAGAAGGAACCTAAGAAAAATACAAAAGGATCCTTAAATTGCATATGGCTTTTTTGGGGGCCATGCACAGGTCCCAAGGATGCCGATAAAAAAGAAAGGCCTAAAGAGCTCACCCACGCAGGTTGCGCATGGATTAAAAGACTTGAGGTTAATGAAGAAATCCGCCCCAATAAGTAGTCTGTGCCTAAAAAGTAAACCTGAGCGGCAAGAAGAAAGGGGGTTGCTTTACTAGCTGATAAAAAAAAGCTTATAGCCCCCCGAGTTTCAGGGGAAACACCAAATGACAAGAGCCATAGAGGGGCCCAATCAGAAAAAAGATCAGTCGAAAAAAAAGACCCTGCACTTTGTACCAAAGACAAGTGGGAAAAACTCAAACCCAAACAAGACCCTGCGGTGTTAGCGTGTTGTCGCGCAGCGTTCATACCCGCAGAAATAAGACCTTTGGCCGCAGCTCCGCTAGTGAGGCCCAGGTCCTCATACCCAAGAAGGCCCCACCCTTGAAGCTCGTGATTAGCTAAAGCTGAGGGTGCCATATGAACAGCCGAACTCAAGTTTGTTGCAGCCACAACGGGTTGGGCGGGAAGACAAGAAACTTCTCCTAACGGAAAAAAAGCAGTATAAAGAGACATGTCTTTGGGAAAAGAGGCAGAGGGAGCATGTGGGAAAAGAGAAGCTGGGGTCGGGGTTTGTAGGTGCGTGAGGTGTCGGTGAATGAGGTAAAGCCTGTTACCCGCCAACGATAAGGAGGCTACACCGCGGCTAGGCTGCAAACTAAGCGCGGGGCTTGTAACTAGGTCTGCGTAAGAAGAACCCTTACAAAAGTTTACCGGCCCTCGATAATCCTCAGACCCCCCCTGATTTAAGCCCAAAGACAAAAATTCTTGCCCCTCGAAGCGAGCCGAGAACTTATCTGCGAAAGCGAAGAAGCGCGATAGGGGCGAAGATGCCAACCAGGCATAAACATTGAAAAAGGGGGCGTTTGTCGACTCTGCGGCGCTCAAAGCACCATTGATTGATTCTAAGGAAGTCGTCACTGGAGTACAGAGGGGATTAAGAGCAAGCGGAGAGCACAAAAGGGGCTCAAAGGCTTGCTCAGGGGCACTCGCATGGGCAAAAAGAGCAAGGGGGGACAGCATGGGCATAGATCGGCTAACAAATTCTCCCTGAAGTGACAACCGCCTGACATGCTCGTAACGAAAACGTAAAAGAAGGGCTGAATAGGGTTCTGACAAATCAAAATTTTCAACTGCACTGTGACCCACACGTTTAGGACCCTCTCTAAATAGCCTCAGCAAGTCAGAAGGAAAATAATAATTTCAACCTCACTGGTAGGCTAAGACATTAAAAGAAAACGTAGTCCCGGCTGTGTTATCATCAAAGTTAAATGAGTGGACCGAGGCGTGCATAAGCATAGAAACAGACCAAGCAAGAGGAACCACAGAGGTCAAGGCATCGCCAGTTTGAGCTCGACTGAAACCCCGTGTTTCCCGCCGTAAAAAACGAGATTCTACGTGTAAGCTTGTTTGGACGTATAGTGTGATAAGCCATATGGCAACCAATCCCAATGAAAAAAAAAAAAACCAATAAGGAAGGACAAAGTATTCTGTGGCCCAAGGCAGCGCTAACACATGTTGAATGGCCGAAGAGGTGTAAGGTTTAGGGTAGAAAGTCCTTCCAAGTGCAAGCAGCTCAAAACCCGCGTCAGACACCATAAAAGAGGGGGCGTCAGAAAGGGGGGTTGCCATGTGAAACTCGTAAGCCTGCTGTCAGGTGTTTATGTCTGCAAAAACCACCGAGGATGCATTAGCCATTAGAGGTCAAAAAACTAACGATAGGCGCTAACCTTCCCTGCTTTTCGTACAACAAGCTGACGGGCCAATCTAAGGCCACGGCCGTGGTAGATGTTCATGGGTCGCCAGTTTACCAGCAAAGCCAAGTACGATGCCAATGAAAAACAATTTGATCCGTGAAAAATAATTTTCATCCGCCCCTTTCGCTTCCACCAAACCCCCCGCAAGGAGGGGTTTGACGCCACCAAATGAGAGTGCCCAAATCTAAGGATCAAAGAGCCCTTTTTTTTGTACCAACGAAAACTCTTTCCTTTGTATTTAAGCTTGGCGACTACTCACGAACCAAGCCCCCTAAGAAACCCCCCAACCCAAGAACTAAAACTAAGGGGGAGGGGGCAACATAAAGATTTACCCGGCAAGTGAGGTACAAAAAAAAGCCACCGATCGCGCATGCACAGAGCCCTCATCTGTTTAAAACTTAATTTTCTTCCCAAAGAAAAGGTAAGGTAATTGCCACAAAGAAGGGTGGTTTTTTTCTCGGCAGAAAAAGCAACAAATTTACGTTTAAAAAAGGACATGAGGGGGGATGAGGGGAGATCTGCCCTTAAAAAAGTTAATGCCTTTTCTCGCTTAAAGCGCTTAAAGCGCAAGAGGGCAGCAGGAGCCTTTTTTTTTCATGAAGAAGGGCAAGAAGACAATTGCCTGAGGTAGGACTTGAACCTACGACCTACGGGTTTTCAGCCCGTCGCTCTACCCCTGAGCTACCCAAGCCTTTAGTAGCTTAGTCTACACTTTCAACCATGGCGCCTCTCACTCACTTTGACCCCAGTAAAGCCTTGTTTACAACACGAAGACCCTGGGCTGATTTTCCTGATTTGCCTTTAAAACGCTTGAGTTGCTCCAAGCGCTGCTGGGAGGCCGCAGCTGATGCCTTAGCAGCTGACGCCTTAGCACGTTTTTTTCGTGTCTTTGCTTGCTGAAAAATAGCCAAAATCCTTGTGCGAGCAAAAACGCCCAACCGTTGACCCTTGTGAAGGGGGCTGGATTTTAAACCCTTTCACCTACGCCCCCGATAAATACGCATCAAGTCTTGGGTTACCCAAGAAGAAAGGCGCGGGGCTCGTGTAAACCAAACTGTCATATAACAAAGTCTGTCAGAAAATAAGAACACCAAAAACCGTTCAGATAAGAACGAATCAAGTCGGATTTTGCGCTGGCAAACCCCCAAGGCAATGATACGAAAAACCCTAAACCCAATGTAAGGGCAGAGCCGCGCTCTAGTTTCAGGTGCAAGGGGGCCCTCTGAACTCGTTAAAGGCTGGCTATTAAGGTTCATTTTAAATCTCTTATAAACTAACAGCGGGCCCAGAAACTTTAGAAGCCCCAGTTTTACGTTTTTCCAGGGACTTTAACCTCGAAACTAACCGTGGTTTTCGGGATTTTTTAGCTGGTTTAGCTCAAGGGGTCAAAGCAAGTAACAGCGAGCGTGTCCGACCCCCATTAGGGTGATCATTGGGGTTTTTTGCCGTACCCCTAACCCGCGGCTTGCACCCAAACCGACGGGCATCACCCGCTAAAATTATTGAGCGCCGATCCTTATACAAGGGATGTGAAACACCCAGGGAAACGTAAGAGTCCCCAAGAACAAATTTAGGCTGACCGGAGGGCAAGAGAATAAAAGCCCAAGCGCCCCACAAGTTACTTGAAATAAATAGGGCAGAAGAGCCACCAGCTACAGCATAGAAACCTGCCCCCCTCTGGAGGGGCACCCGACTAACGTTGGTGTGGGGTGTTAATAAAGTGAGACGTCATCACCAAGACTTTTGAGCCCATAAAGCCCCCGCAGTAACCAAACTGTCGGGGGCGGCTTGGCAATAAGAAAACAGAAGATGATGTTGGTTGGCAAGGCCAAGGATATAGCCCCCCAAAGAAGAACGCATAATAACAGAATGGGTTAAATCACAGGGGCGAGGAGAAAAACCCACAACAAGATGAAGAGAATAAAGCCCCCCCATTGAAGAGGCACGAAGGTGGTACCTTGTTTTGGACGCCCAGGAGCCTTTTGAAAACACTGTTTGTGTGCCCGTTAAACCCCGCCCCCCTGACTTAGCTAAGCCCCGGGTCAGCCACGTGGGGGCTTTAACAGGTGTTTTGATTTTAAAGAGGGGGTAAGGTCGTCGCCTTAGCCTCTTGAAGTTAAAAGGGGTTTTTCAGACATTAGTCGGCCCTAGGATAAACATTTTAACCCCTACAAACAGTTTGGTTAACGCCGAGCCTTTGCCAAAAAGTTAGCTTCTGAGTCTGAGAGGGGCCTAAACCAGAACAGGTCAAAAAGAAGCCACATCAAAAAAAGGGCAATAGCATATTTAAAGATAGCAACGAGAACCTGAAAAGCAAAGACCCAAAGATCTAAAAGGACAAAACCTAACCAAAACAAAGGGGCCCAGACAGCCTCCCAAATGGAAGGAACAACTGCGCCGGCTGAAGAATTAAGGGCTGGGCTCGAAGCCCCCAAAACACCAAGACCCGCCTCCCCAACACCCTCAACGTAATGAAAAGTCCAGTCCAAAGCCTCGACCTGAAAGTCGTAAAAAATATAACGTGTTCAGCACAAAAAAATACGAAGAACACAGAGGGCGTTGGCAACAAGATCATTAAAGGCAACAACGGCAGCATTGCCCCCCCCCAAAGCACTGACCATGTAAAAGTATTGGATATCAAGGGCAAAAACTAAGCCAAAGCCCCCCGCCAGAGCTAAAGCCAAGACTAAAAAGCTAAAAACCTCGGTGGGGTCTTCCTCAGTAAAAGCTAAAAAGAAATCAAAACAGACTAAACCCAAGGCCATAGTAGTTATGGCCCCAAACTCAGCCAATGAAATATTATTTGTCTGGCAGAAAGTAACAAAATCGTCATAACCATTGCGGCGTCTGAGCCTAAAGCTAGCAACCCTAGGGGCAAAAAAAACCAAAAGGCAGAGGGCAAAAAGTTCAGCAGCCAAGAGGCCGAAATCTAAAGACAAGAAAAAATGAAACCAAGAAGAATAACTAACTGTTGCACTCAGGACCTGAGCACCAAAAACTTGACCAGCTCAAAACCGAGCCCAAAAAAAAGAATTAACGGCCTCCGAAAGACGAGCCACGTCAAAAAATTTAATTTTTGCAGCACCAGCTAAACCAGCAGTACCGGTGGTGAGGTTGAACAACCCCCCAAAAGATGAAATACTTTGATCAAAAAAAAACGAATAAGCGCAAGATTGAACAGGGGTTCAACTAAAAAAAGCCCCATCTACAAAATTTTTATCTGAAGACTGCAACAAAGCATCCACCTGCATAAAACCCCCCACAATCCCCATTAAACCCAAAGAAGGAACCCCAACTAAACTCCCAGCTTCTCAGACCCCCGGATTAACAAGAGAGCTAGAAAACGCCCAAACAGACAGCCAATCAAGTTGCGCCCAAAACATTTTAGCGCGAGAAAACAACAGTACTCCTGTCCTAGGATTTAAAAAATCGTGTAATCCAGCAACAGGTTCCCCTACCACTACCTTGTGTCAACTTCGCTCAAATAATCCACGGGGCGGTCTACCTTTTTTCTCGCCTCGAACAAAAAAAAAAGCATCATGCCGCGCACACTCTCCGAGCGTGATGGGCGGTGTGTGCAGAGTTTGGTGGCTCTTCACCGTAACGTCCTGATGTACGATTACTAACGGTTTCAACTTCATGCGTATGAGTTGCAACACGCAATCCGAACTGGGGGGGGGTTTGGAGGTTAGCTAAAGCCTTCGCCTTTGCAGCCCGTTGTTGCCCCCCTTGTAGCACGTGTGTAGCCCAACCGATAGAGGCCATATTGACTTGACTTCTTCCACTAAAAAACCTTTGGCTTAAAAAAACAAAACCAAAAAGCCCCCTCTTAATCCGTTGGTATCTTCGGGCGTGAAAACTACGCCTAGAAAAAAAACCGATTAAGGTGGATTGTGTTCGTTAGGCAACTCAATGCCACATCTCAAAACACGAACTGACGACAGCCATGCAGCGCCTGTGCATCTGGTTTGCCCCCAAAACGTAAAAATTTGAGTTCCAGATAAACGACGGTTGGTAAGGTTACCCGTGTATTGTCGAATTAAACCACATGCCCCACCGTTTATACAAACTCCCGCCAATCTCATTAAGTCCCCTGCCTTGCGGCTTTTCCCCAGGCGGAATGTTTTGCGTAAACTTAGACCAAAAATTGGCCAAACACTCATCGTTGACAGCATAGACTACCAGGGTCTCTAATCCTGATCGATACCTATGCTTTCGTGGTTCAGCGTCTATGGGGAGTGGAAAACTGCCGTGGCCTTTGGTGGTACGTACCCTCTGAATGAATTTCACCTCTCAAGGATACATACCGTTAACCCCCCCCCCATACAAATACTTAATTAACATAGACCCCATGATTCATCCTTGCTGTTTCCATGTTTTTTAAGAAAGCCTAGCCACGCTTTACGCCCAGTCACGACCGGCAATGCTTTCTCGGCGATGTATTACCGCAACTGCTGGCACATCTTTAGTCCGAGACTCTCAGACTACAGTCAGCCGGTGTCCAACTGTACGGGAGGTGTTAACACACACCCTCACGAAGATGCTAGTTCAAACTTTCGTTCATTGACCAAGATCCCTCACTGCTGCCTATGGCGGGGGCGCTTCCTCCCCCAGGTGGCTGGCCGACCGCAAAGCCCAGCTAGGGATCACAGGCTGGTTTTACCACTCCTAATCCCCCGTAGTTGCACCCCTTATTTTTTTTTTTTCGTAACGAAAAAAAAAAATAAACCCCAAAGGGAACGGGAAAGCACACCACGTTTTACTCACCCTTGTGCTATTTTTTCCCACGTGGGGGAAAAAATTAAACTAGCATGTGTCAAGCACTTCGCGCGCATTCGCCCCGAGCTATAGTCAAACTCATTAAATAAAAAAAAAGGCCTCCTTTGGTTGACGTCTCTTTAAGGGTGATGAATCGGGTCTATACGCCTAAAATGTTTTTGCCTCCCAGCAAAAACAAAATAAACGCCTGCTTGTCTCGCAAAGACCCATAAAAGACGCCGCTGACACACTTCCCATTTTAGCTGTTTCCAATGGTTAGGGTTTGTTAGGTTAGCTACCCAGCGTGCAAAAATACAACTGGCTCACCAGAGCCTAAGTGCATGGGCTCCTCTCGTACGACCACACACACCAGCTTTGTCTTTAGATCGCAGTAGATAGGGACCGAACTGTCTCACGACGTTCTAAACCCAGCTCACGTACCACTTTAATCGGCGAACAG
>ERZ650311.340-NODE-340-length-30782-cov-15.346405_pt1 | contig 30782 bp, 27 predicted proteins | sample MGYA00376247_ERZ650311 | MGnify/ENA primary metagenome ERZ650311 (study PRJEB26733, sample SAMN07839324) | wastewater metagenome | biome: small river; feature: stream; material: water | place: USA: North Carolina | collected 2016-07-28 ...
AGGCGTACAGCGACTGGTCCGGGTACATGGTTTCGGAGGTGTTGCCGTCGGCGGCAACCTGCCAGCCGGACAGATACACGGCTTCCAGGCCAGCCTTGGCCTGTTGCATGGCTTGACCAGCGGTGATCGCGCCGAAGGCATTCACGTAGCCCTTCTTGGCGCCGCCGTTGACCTTGTCCCACAGAACCTTGGCGCCGCGCTGGGCCAGGGTGTATTCGGGCTGCAGGGAGCCACGCAGACGGACGACGTCAGCAGCGGTGTAGCCGCGCTTGACGCCCTTCCAGCGGGGGTTTTCAGCCCAGTCTTTTTCGAGGGCGGCGATTTGCTGTTCGCGGGTCAGAGACATACGACATCCTTTACAAACATAGGGTGAAGGGAGGGGAAGCCGAGGCGCACGCTTAACCTGCTTTGGGTGGCGGCGTTGCGTAACTCTTGCTCTGCTTGAGCGGGGTCGGTCTGGCTGAAACAGCGTTTCCGGAACCTCGATCAACAGGAGACAGTATAGGCAGGATTTTGCATGGCAGCAACAAGTCTTATATAAGACATAAGAAATAAATTCTTGTTGCTAATCAGTGTCTTGTTGTTTGTTTTTTATATCGTGAAACGGCGTCGGCGCCAGTGAAATGAAAATTCGCTGCGCCGCGTCGTTTTTTATTGTGCGGGCAGGTTTACAGCAGTGCAGTCGCCGAGACGATCACGCCGTCTTCGTCCGCGTAGATGTACTCGCCCGGCGTGAAGGTGACCCCGCCAAAGGTGACCGGGATGTCCACGTCGCCGGCGCCTTTCTTGACGCTCTTCATGGGGTGGGTGCCGAGGGCGAACACGCCGATGCCCATGCCGGCGATCGGGCCGGAATCGCGGATGCAGCCATAGACGACGATGCCGGCCCAGTTGTTCTTGACGCCCAGGAGCGCAAGCTGGTCGCCGACCATCGCGCAGCGCATCGAGCCGCCGCCGTCGACCACCAGCACGGCGCCGTTGCCGGCGGTTTCGAGGGTGCTGCGGACCAGCGAGTTGTCCTCGAAGACCTTGAGGGTGCGGATCGGGCCGGCAAAGCGGGTCTTGCCGCCAAAGCTGCGGAACATCGGCGCGACGGCGCGCACCTTGCCTTCGTTGGCATCACAAAGATCGGTGGTCTGGAAATCCATGGCAACTCCGTGAGAATCAGGATGGGAAGGGAGATCGCGGCCCACAAAAGCACACGGGCGGCATGGGCCGCCCGTGGGTTGTGTGCGACGCGCGCGGCGAGACTATACCGTAGCTTCCGCCATTTCCTCGAACAGCAGGAGCGCCTTGCCGTTGTCGTCGATGTCGATGGTGACGCTGCCGCCGCCGGCCAGCCGGCCGAACAGGAGCTCGTCGGCCAGCGCCGAGCGGATCGTGTCCTGGATCAGCCGCGCCATGGGGCGGGCGCCCATCAGCGGATCGAAACCCTTCTGGCCGAGCCAGGTCTTGAGCTTGTCGGTGAAGTGGGCTTCGACCTTCTTCTCGTGGAGCTGGGCTTCGAGCTGCATCAGGAATTTGTCCACCACCCGGACGATGATCTCGGAGTCGAGGGACTTGAACGAGATCGTGCCATCGAGACGGTTGCGGAACTCCGGCGAGAACAGGCGCTTGATCTCCGCCATCTCATCGCCCATCTCGCGTTTGGCCGAGAAGCCGATCACCGATTTCTGCATGCTCTCGGCGCCCGCGTTGGTGGTCATGATGAGGATGGTGTTGCGGAAGTCGGCCTGGCGACCGTTGTTGTCGGTCAGCGTGCCGTGGTCCATCACCTGCAGCAGGATGTTGTAGATGTCCGGATGGGCCTTCTCGATCTCGTCGAGGAGCAGCACGCAGTGGGGCTTCTTGTTGACCTGTTCGGTCAGCAGGCCGCCCTGGTCGAAACCGACGTAGCCCGGAGGGGCACCGATCAGTCGCGACACCGCGTGACGTTCCATGTATTCGGACATGTCGAAGCGCACGAGCTCAATGCCCAGCGTGTAGGCGAGCTGGCGGGCGACTTCGGTCTTGCCGACACCGGTGGGGCCGCTGAACAGGAAGGCACCGATCGGCTTCTGCGGATTGCCGAGGCCGGAGCGGGACATCTTGATGGCCTTGGCCAGCGCGTCGATGGCGGCGTCCTGGCCGAAGACCACGTTCTTCAGATCGCGGTCGAGGGTCTTGAGGGCGGCGCGGTCGTCGTTGGAGACGTTGCGCGGCGGGATGCGGGCGATCTTGGCGACGATTTCCTCAATCTCGGTCTTGCCGATGAGCTTCTTCTGGCGCGACTTGGGCAGGATGCGCTGGGCGGCGCCGGCTTCGTCGATCACGTCGATCGCCTTGTCGGGCAGGTGACGGTCGTTGATGTAGCGGGCCGACAGCTCGGCGGCGCTCGACAGGGCCGACGACGAATACTTGATGCCGTGGTGCTGCTCGAAGCGCGACTTGAGGCCCTTGAGGATCTCGACGGTTTCATCCACCGACGGCTCCACCACATCGACCTTCTGGAAGCGCCGCGACAGGGCGTGATCCTTCTCGAAGATCTGGCGGAACTCGGTGTAGGTGGTGGCGCCGATGCACTTGAGCTGGCCGGACGACAGGGCCGGCTTGAGCAGGTTGGAGGCGTCGAGCGTGCCACCCGACGCGGCGCCAGCGCCGATCAGAGTGTGGATCTCGTCGATGAAGAGGATCGCGTTGTTGTGCTCGACCAGCTGCTTGAGCACGGCCTTCAGGCGCTGCTCGAAGTCGCCGCGATACTTGGTGCCGGCGAGCAGGGCGCCCATGTCGAGGGCGTAGACCTGCGCATCGGTCAGGATGTCGGGCACGCGGCCTTCGACGATCCGGCGGGCCAGGCCTTCGGCGATGGCGGTCTTGCCCACGCCGGCTTCACCCACCAGCAGCGGGTTGTTCTTGCGGCGACGGCAGAGGGTCTGGATGACGCGCTCGACTTCCTTGTCGCGGCCGATGAGCGGGTCGATCTTGCCCAGCAGGGCCTGCTGGTTGAGGTTCTGGGTGTAGTTGTCGAGGGCGCCGCCGGGCGTCGTGGCTTCCGGCTCCTGCTCGCCCTGCTCGGAATCACCCGAGGCCGGACGCGGCTGCGGGCCGGCACCCGGCTGCGGGCTCTTGGTGATGCCGTGGGAGATGAAGTTCACCACGTCGAGGCGGGAGATGTTCTGCCGCTGCAGGAAGTAGACCGCGTGGGAATCCTTCTCGCCGAAGATGGCGACCAGCACGTTGGCGCCGGTGACTTCCTTCTTGCCGGAGGACTGGACGTGGAGGATCGCCCGCTGGATCACCCGCTGGAAACCGAGCGTCGGCTGAGTGTCGATGTCTTCGGTACCTTCGACCTTGGGCGTGTGCTCGTTGACGAAATTGGTCAATTCTTTGCGCAGTTCGTCAGTCTTGGCCGCGCAGGCGCGCAGCACTTCGGCCGCGGAGGGATTGTCGAGGAGCGCGAGCAGAAGATGCTCGACGGTGATGAACTCATGGCGCTTCTGCCGTGCTTCGACAAAGGCCATGTGCAGACTGACTTCCAGCTCTTGCGCGATCATTTCAGCTTTCCTCCATGACGCATGCCAGCGGATGCTGATGCCGACGTGCGTACGCGATGACCTGCTCGACCTTGGTGGCTGCGATGTCCCGTGGGAAAACACCGCATACCCCAACGCCCTCTCTGTGGACTTTGAGCATGACCCGCGTCGCTTGTTCGCGGTCCATGGCAAAGAATTTCTGAATCACGGTCACCACGAAATCCATCGGGGTGAAATCGTCGTTGAGGAGCATGACCTTGTAGAGGGGCGGCGGTTTGACCCGCGTGACCTCTGACTCAAGTACCGATTCTTCCTGCTTTTTGATGACCATGCGACTCATTCTAAACAACCTCGATGATTGTGCAAGAGAGAATTGGCACACTTTCCCGGTCCGCTTCTCGGTGGTGCATCGGGTCGTTTTTGGTGCGCTGCAAGAAAACAATAAGTGATGAAAAAATAAGACTTTTGTCTTTTTTGTCAGAAAAAACGCCAAAAAATGCGCTGTTTTTTGCTGTGTTGCAGCAAATTTAATGCCCGACAAATGCGTTGACGACGCGAATCAAGTCACGTAAAAGTTGAGGTGTGTTCGCGCCAAGGTTGAGGCGGCGTTCGTGCGGCGTGCTTTCAAAGGGATGTCTTTGAAGGCCTGGCGCAGGAGACCTCCCCGTCCTGACCGATCGCAAGCCGGAAGTCCGGATCGTGTATTACTGAAATCAAGAAGGAACTTGCAATATGGCAACTGGTACTGTTAAGTGGTTCAACGACGCCAAGGGCTTCGGCTTCATCACGCCGGACGACGGTAGCGAAGACCTGTTTGCGCACTTCTCCGCCATCACCATGGCTGGGTTCAAGTCGCTCAAGGAGGGGGAGAAGGTTCAGTTTGAGGTCACGCAAGGTCCGAAGGGCAAGCAAGCGTCGAACATTCAACGCGCCTGATCTTCGCGACTTTCGGGGCCTGGCCCTGGAGTTGTGATCCACGACCGCCGGCACATGCAAATGTGCCGGCGGTTCTGTTTTGTGGTGCCGGATTAGCTGGGGCGCCGGCGCGAGACGCGTTGCCTGTGGTGTGGTGAGTCTGCGCTTTCGACAGGCAACAAAAAACCCGCTCGAAGCGGGTTGTTTGTTTTGCAGTGCAACAAGCGGTAATCGCGTGCCGGAAGCAATTACTTGAGTTTCACTTCCTTGTACGGCACGTGCTTGCGGGCAACGGGGTCGTACTTGCTGAATTCCAGCTTGTTGGGGGTGGTGCGCTTGTTCTTGGACGTGGTGTAGAAATGCCCGGTCCCAGCGGTGGACTCGAGCTTGATCTTTTCGCGGCCGCCTTTTGCCATTTCGATCTATCTCCTGGTGTTAAAAGGATCAGACCTTTTCGCCGCGAGCGCGAAGCTCAGCGACGACTTCGTCGATGCCTTTTTTGTCAATGGTGCGCAGGGCAGCGTTGGATACGCGCAGGCGCACCCAGCGGTTCTCGGCTTCGCTCCAGAACTTGCGGTTTTGCAGGTTCGGCAGGAAGCGGCGCTTGGTTTTGTTATTCGCGTGGGAAACGTTGTTGCCCACCATCGGTGCTTTTCCGGTCACTTGGCAAACGCGAGCCATTTGTTGCTCCAAACTGGTTTGATTCGGTAAGACCGTCGATTATAGAGGACGAACTTCGCTTGAATCAAGAGCTTGCCGCGTTTTTCGTGCGGAAAGCCCGTTCAGGCCCTTGAAACCTAGAGCAGGCCGCGCTCTGCGAAGGATACCGGACTGGCATTGCCGGCGACGATGAAGTGGTCCAAGACCCGCACGTCCACAAGCGCGAGCGCCTGTTTGAGGGTGTCGGTGAGGAGCCGATCGGCCTGGCTGGGCTCGCCGACACCCGATGGATGGTTGTGGGCCAGGATGACCGCCGCAGCGTTGTGGGCGAGCACCAGTTTGACCACTTCCCGGGGATGGACGGAGGTCTGGGCTAGGGTGCCCTGGAAGAGCTCCTCGCTGCCGATGACCCGGTTCTGGCTGTCGAGCAGGATCACCAGGAAGACTTCGCGGGGCAACCGGCCGAGCTTGAGACGCAGCCAGTCGCGCACCGCGGCGGGGGAGTCGAACACATCGCGTTGGGCCATCTCCTCGCCCAGGGCGCGGCGGGCGAGCTCGAGCACGGCCTGCAGCTGGGCATACTTGGCGAGACCCATGCCGGGGATCGCCGAGAAGGCGCCGGGCGATGCGCTGCACAGGGCGGTCAGGCTGCCGAACTCGGTGAGCAGGTCACGGGCGAGATCCACGGCGCTCTTGCCCTTGATGCCCACGCGCAGGAACAGCGCCAGGAGTTCGGCGTCGGAGAGCGCGGCGGCGCCTCGGGATAGCAGGCGTTCTCGCGGACGTTCGTCGGCAGGCCAGTCGGTGATTGCCATGGCGTGTACAATTCCAGCTTCCGAAAGATGCGGATTATAACATTGGCATGAGCGAGCTGAAGGGCAGGAAACTGGTGCTGGGCGTGACCGGCGGGGTGGCGGCCTACAAGGCGGCCGAACTGGTGCGTTTGCTGGGCAAGGCCGGCGCGGATGTGCATGTGGTGCTCACCGAAGGCGGCGCGCGCTTCGTCACGGCGGTCACCTTTCAGGCGCTGTCGGGCAACCCGGTGTGGACGGATCTGTGGGATCCGCGGATGGGCAACAACATGGCCCACATCGACCTCACCCGTGACGCCGACGCGATCCTCATTGCGCCGGCTACGGCCGACGTGATGGCCAAGCTGGTGCATGGCCTCGCCGACGACCTGCTCACCACCTTGTGCCTTGCCCGCGACTGCCCGCTGCTGGTGGCGCCGGCGATGAACCGCCAGATGTGGGAGCACCCGGCGACCCAGCGCAACGCGCGCCAGCTGGCTGACGACGGCGTGACGCTGTTCGGGCCCGCGGCCGGCGAGCAGGCCTGCGGCGAAGTGGGCCTGGGCCGGATGCTGGAGCCGGAGGAACTCTGCGAGGCCGTGATCGGCTTCTTCCAGCCCAAGCTGCTGGCGGGACGGCGCATCGTGATGACCGCCGGGCCGACCTTCGAGCCCATCGATCCGGTACGCGGCATCACCAACTCCAGTTCCGGCAAGATGGCCTACGGCCTCGCCCGGGCCTGCGCCCAGGCCGGCGCCGACGTGACGATCGTGAGCGGACCGGTGGCGCTGCCGGTGCCGGCGGGGTGTTCGCGGGTGAGCGTGAAGAGTGCGCTGGAAATGCGCGAGGCGGTGTTCGCCGCGCTGCCCGGCGCCGACGTGTTCATCGGCGTGGCGGCGGTGGCGGATTACCGGCCGGCCACCTCGGCCGAGCACAAGATCAAGAAATCCGGCGCCGAGATGGCGATCACCCTCACGCCGAACCCGGACATCCTGGCCGATGTGGCCGGGCTGCCGAATCCGCCGTTCTGCGTGGGTTTTGCCGCCGAGAGCCAGAACCTCGACCAGTACGCCGAAGGCAAGCGCAAGGCCAAGAAGCTGCCGCTGATCGTCGGCAACCTGGTGCAGGACGGCCTGGGCGGCGACGACAATCAGGTGGTGCTCTTCGACGACGCCGGCCGCCACCCGCTGCCGCGGGCGCCCAAACCTGAAGTTGCCCGCGCCGTCGTGGCCCATCTGGCGGGCCTGCTGCCCAAGTCCTGAATCCAACCGAACGAGACGACCATGCACCGCATCGACATCCGCATCCTCGACGACCGCCTCAAGCAGCAGCCGCCGGCCTACGCCACTTCTGGCGCAGCCGGGCTGGACCTGCGCGCCTGCCTGGAGGCGCCGATCAATCTGGCGCCGGGCCACACCACGCTGGTGCCCACCGGCATCGCCATCCACCTGGCCGATCCGGGCCTGGCGGCGATGATCCTGCCGCGCTCGGGCCTGGGCCACAAGCACGGCATCGTGCTGGGCAACCTGGTTGGCCTGATCGATTCGGATTATCAGGGCCAGATCTTCGTGTCGGTCTGGAACCGTGGCCACGACCACTTCACCATCCAGCCGATGGAGCGCGTCGCCCAGCTGGTGGTGGTGCCGGTGCTGCAGGTGGCCTTCAACGTGGTCGAATCCTTCGACGAGAGCGAGCGCGGCGAAGGCGGTTTCGGCAGCACGGGCAAGCACTGATGCGTCACCCCGGCATCCCCACCGGCGTGCATGTCCTGCTGGAGCGGGGCGGTCTGGTGCTGCTGATGCGCCGCGCCGGAACGGGTTTCTTCGATGGCCTCTACAGCCTGCCCGGAGGGCATGTGGAGGAGGGCGAATCCCTGCGTGCAACCGCCGTGCGCGAGATGCGCGAGGAGCTGGGCGTCGAGCTCGCCGAGTCGGCGCTGTCGGTGGTGGGCGTCGTGCATCGGCGCTCGGACACCAACCGGATCGACTTCTTCTTGCGGGCGTCCGTCTGGCAGGGCGAGCCGGTGATCGCCGAGCCCCATCGCTGCGACGACCTGCGCTGGTGCGCGCCGGATGCGCTGCCGGAAGCAACCGTGCCTTACATCCGCGATGCGCTGGCAGCCGGGGCTGGCCCCTGGGTGCAGGAGTCGGGCTGGGGCTGAAACGCACCTTCCCGGATCGCTACACGCAAAAAGCCCCCTCGATGCGGAGGGGGCTTTTGCTTTGTGCCGGCGCTGCCGCCGGCGGACAGGATTTACATGCGTTCGATCATCGCGTCGCCGAACTCGGAGCACGACACTTCGGTGGCGCCTTCCATCAGGCGAGCGAAGTCGTAGGTGACGATCTTGTCGCCGATGGCGGCTTCCATTGCCTTGATGACCAGGTCGGCGGCTTCGGTCCAGCCCAGGTGGCGCAGCATCATCTCGGCGGAGAGGATGATCGACCCCGGGTTGACCTTGTCGAGGCCGGCGTACTTGGGCGCGGTGCCGTGGGTGGCTTCGAAGCAGGCGTACTGGTCGGAGATGTTGGCCCCCGGCGCGATGCCGATGCCGCCCACCTGCGCGGCCAGCGCGTCGGAGATGTAGTCGCCGTTGAGGTTGCAGGTGGCGATCACGTCGTATTCGGCCGGGCGCAGCAGGATCTGCTGCAGGAAGGCGTCGGCGATGGCGTCCTTGACGATGATCTCTCGGCCGGTCTTGGGGTTCGTGAACTTGCACCACGGGCCGCCGTCGATCGGCTCGGCGCCGAATTCCTGCTGGGCCACCTTGTAGCCGGTGTCACGGAACAGGCCTTCGGTGAACTTCATGATGTTGCCCTTGTGCACGATGGTCACCGACTTGCGGTCGTTGTCGATCGCGTACTTGATGGCCGCGCGCACCAGGCGGGTGGTGCCCTCGATGGACACCGGCTTGATGCCGATGCCGGAGGTTTCCGGGAAGCGGATCTTCTTGACGCCCATCTCCTCGGTGAGGAACTTGATGACCTTCTTCACCGCCTCGGATTCGGCCGCCCATTCGACGCCGGCGTAGATGTCCTCGGTGTTCTCACGGAAGATCACCATGTTCACCAGGTCTGGCCGCTTGAGCGGCGAGGGCACGCCCTTGAAGTACTGCACCGGGCGCACGCACTGGTAAAGATCGAGCTCCTGGCGCAGGGCCACGTTGAGCGAGCGGATGCCGCCGCCGACCGGCGTGGTCATCGGGCCCTTGATGGATACCGAGTATTCCTTGAGGGCGTCGAAGGTTTCCTTCGGGAACCATTCGTCGGGGCCGTACAGCTGGGTGGATTTCTCGCCGGCGTAGACCTCCATCCAGTGAATCTTCTTCTTGCCGCCGTAAGCCTTTTCAACCGCAGCGTCGATGACCTTGATCATCACCGGGGTGATGTCGATGCCGATGCCGTCACCCTCGATGTACGGGATGATGGGATTGTCGGGGGTAGCCTGGCCGGAGACGATTTTTTGACCGCCTGCCGGCACCTTGATCAGAGAAGAACTCATTCCAATTCCCTCGCAATGTTTCGGATGTGTGGGCGAATCGGCCGGGGCGTGGAGCGTGCCACGCGCGACTTCTGTTCTGGGTGCAAACGTCGCTGCCGGGGAGGCCCTGCGACAGCCGATTCACTATCTGCCTCCGTCTGGACCAAACCCCGTTGCCGGGTCCGGTGGAGGCAAACCGAGCCGATTATGGCCGAAATATCTGACCACCAAAAGCACCCAATAATTCCCGGAAATCCTTGTGCAGTGCGGCATTCCGGCAGACGGGCGCGGGCAGAACGGCGGTGCTAGACTCGCTGGTTACATGCGGCGGGTCATCGCCGGAAACGAGCGCATCGCGCATTGTTCGAGGGGAACGAAGATGGATAGCAGCGCCACCGAGAACCCGGTTGCCCAGGCCATCGCGCACGCCATGGTCGAGGGCTTCAACAAGCACTACCGGATCTTTCGCGAGACATCCCGCCGCGCCAAGGAGAGCTACGAGGCGGCCGACTGGCAGGGGCAGCTTTCGGCGGTGCGCGACCGGGTGCAGTTCTACGACGACCGGGTGAATGAGACGGTGCAGCGCCTGCACGAGGAGTTCAACGCCGAATCCATCGACGACGCCACCTGGCAGGCGGCGAAGCTGCAGTTCATCGGCCTGCTCATCAACCACAAGCAGCCGGAGCTCGCCGAGACCTTCTTCAACTCGGTGACCACCAAGATCCTGCACCGGGATTACTTCAACAACGCCTACATCTTCACCCGCCCGGCGATCTCGACGGACTACATCGAGTCCTTTCCGCCCACCTATTCGAGCTACTACCCCCAGGATGAAGGCCTCCGGGTGACGATCCGCCGGGTCATCGAGGACTTCGACTGGCAGCGCGCCTTCGAGGATCTCGACCGGGACGTGGACTACGTGATGCGCACCGTCGAGCGCCACCTGGGCGAGTGGCCGAAGATGGAGGTGAACTGCCAGATCCAGGTGCTGTACTCGGCCTTCTACCGCAACAAGACGGCCTACATCATCGGCAAGGCCATCAACGGCTACCAGGAATATCCCTTCGTGATCGCCGTGCGCCACGGCGCGTCGGGGATGCTCTACCTCGACACCATCCTCCTCGACACCTGGCGGATCTCGCTGCTGTTCTCGCTCTCCCGCGCGTACTTCCTCGTCGACATGGAGGTGCCCTCGGGCTACGTGCAGTTCCTGCGCAGCATCATGCCCCACAAGCCGCGCTCCGAGCTTTACACCATGCTGGGCCTGGGCAAGCAGGGCAAGACGATCTTCTTCCGGGATCTCATTGCCCATCTGCGCCATTCCAACGACCAGTTCATCGAGGCGCCGGGCATCCGCGGTCTGGTGATGCTGGTGTTCACGCTGCCGTCGTATCCCTACGTGTTCAAGATCATCAAGGACACCTTCGGCAGCTCGAAGAACATGGACCGGGCCACCGTGAAACGCAAGTATCTGCTGGTGCGCCAGGTGGACCGGGTCGGGCGGATGGCTGACACGCTGGAGTTCTCCAACGTGGCGCTACCCCGCAGCCGCTTCCACCCCGATCTCATCGCCCAGCTGCGCGAGCTGGCGCCCTCGGTGATCGAGGAGGTCGGCGATACGCTGGTGGTCAAGCACCTCTACATCGAGCGGCGCATGACGCCCCTCAACATCTACCTCGACAAGGCCAGCGAGGAACAGGTGGAAGAGGCCGTCAAGGAATACGGCCAGGCCATCGGCGAGCTCGCCATCGCCAACATCTTCCCGGGCGACATGCTTTGGAAGAACTTCGGTGTCACCCGCTACGGCCGCGTCGTGTTCTATGACTACGACGAGATCGAATACATGACCGACTGCAACTTCCGCAAGATTCCGCCGGCGCCCAACGAGGACATGGAGATGTCCGGCGAGCCCTGGTATTCGGCGGGGCCGATGGACATCTTCCCGGAAGAGTTCGCCACCTTCCTGCTCGGCCAGGCGCGCATCCGCAAGGCTTTTCTCAAGCATCACCGCAACCTGCTCGACCCGCGCTTCTGGCAGGACGCCCAGCAGAAGATCCGCAATGGCTACGTGGAGGATTTCTACCCCTATCCCCAGGAGCTGCGCTTCTCGCACCTTTACGCCGACGACAGCGCGCCTGCGGGATGATCTGAGCCGAGCAGTTCAGTCGGCCCCAATGCTTCCGCCGGTCATGCCGGCGGTTTTTTTTGGGCTGATTCAGGTAAACCCCAGTGTCATCCTCCTCCCGATGGTCCCAACATGAAAGGCGGACGTCGCCCAAGCGACGCCAACCCGAAACCATAATCGGAGGAGACCCATGGAACACCGGATTCGCATGCGGGCAATTGCCCTGGCTGTCAGCAGCACCCTGATCCTCGCCGCCTGCGGCGGTGGTGGCAGCAGCAACCACAGCGTGAGCGGCATCGCCGCCGAAGGCCTGGCCATCGCCAACGCCGTCGTCACCATCAAGGACGCCACCGGCGCGACGCGCAGCGTCACCACCGACGCCAGCGGCAACTACGTCTTCGACACGTCCGGCCTCAGCTATCCGCTGATGCTCCAGGTCACCGGCACCAAGGGCGTCTGGCATGCGCTCGTCACCGAGGACGACCGTGGCAAGTCGGCCAACATCAACAACGCCACCAACAGCGTCGCCCTGCTGGCGCTTGGCGCCACGACCACGGCCGACCTGCAGGCCGCCTTCGCCGCCGGTAGCTTCAAGTCGGTGAGCAACACCGCCGTCGCCAATGCGGACTCCCGCCTCCTCGACGCCCTCGAAGCCGAACTCGGCAAGCGCCCCGAAAGCCTGCGCAGCGCGCGCTTCACGCCGGGCACCGCCGAGGCCGAAGGCGACGAGATGGACCGCCTGCTCACCCTGGTCGATGCCCGCCCGAGCGGCGGCGGTTTCGGCACCTACAACGTGATGCCCGAGCACGTCTGGGCCGACACCTACACCACCAAGACCTACGACGGCGTCTCCGACGACCTGCTCACCGCCGGCTACGGCAAGAGCGGCCTCTCCGCCGCCACCACCGCGATCTTCGGCAGCGCCGCCGAACTGCGCCGCTATGCCATCCACACCAACTACCGGGCGCTGTTGGACGCCAACAAGGCGGCCGGTGGTTTCGGCACGCTCTATGGCCCCAACATCGACGTGAATGGCAACGACACCCTGGGCGAAGGCAAGATCCCCGGGCTCGAGGCCATCGCCTACTCGGGCGATTCCAGCGGCAAGCGCAAGGTCACGCTGATGGTCCAGGTGCCCGACAGCTTCGACCGGACCAAACCCTGCATCGTCACCGCCACCTCGTCCGGCTCCCGCGGCATCTACGGCGCCATCGGCACCTCGGGCGAATGGGGCCTCAAGCACGGCTGCGCGGTGGCCTACACCGACAAGGGCAGCGGCAACGGCATGCACGACCTGGCCCGCGACACGGTGAACATGATCGACGGCACGGTGTCGACGGCGTCGGCTGCCGGCAAGAAGGCCCACTTTGCTGCCGACATCACCAAGAGCCAGCTCGACGCCTTCAACGCCGCTTACCCCAACCGCATCGCCTACAAGCACGCCCACTCCCAGCAGAACCCCGAGAAGGACTGGGGCCGCAACACGCTGGATGCGGTCGCCTTCGCTTTCTACGTGCTCAACGAGAAGTACTCGACCGCCGATGCCAGCGGCAAGAAGCCGCGCGTCATCCGCCCCGTCAACACCGTGGTGATCGCCTCGTCGGCCTCAAACGGCGCCGGCGCCGCGCTGATGGCCGCCGAGCAGGACCGCCTCGGCCTGATCGACGGCGTGGCGGTGAGTGAGCCGCAGATCCAGCCGAAGGACGTCTCGGGCATCACGATCAAGCAGGGCTCGGCCACCGTGCCCACCATCGGCAAGCCGCTCCTGGATTACTTCACCTACGCCAACCTCTACCAGCCCTGCGCCGCGCTGTCGTCGGCCGCCGCCGGAGGGCCAGCCGGCGCCGCGCTGGCCTTCTATGCCACCGACCGCTGCACCTCGCTGAAGGAAAAGGGCCTGCTCACCGCTGCCACCCTCGCCGGTCAGGCCGACGAGGCGCTGCAGAAGCTCCACGCCTACGGCTGGGCCGCCGAGCACGACGTGCTCCACGCCACCCACCACGCCTTTGCCACCCCGTCCATCGTCGTCACCTACCTCAACACCCTCGGGCGTTTCAGCGTGCTCGACAACGTGTGCGGCTTCAGCTTCGCCACCACGAGCGGTACGGGCGCGGTGACGGCCACTGCAGCGGTCATCCAGTCGATGATCTTCTCGGTGGGCAACGGCGTACCGCCCACCAGCGGCATCAACCTCGTCTACAACGACGCAGTGGGCGGCCCGACCCGGGACATCAACGCCAAGTCGCCCTCCACCAACCGGGCCGACGGTGCGCTCGACGGCGCCCTGTGCGCCCGGGCGATGGTTACCGGTCTCGATCCGGTGACGGGTGCCAAGCTCACCGGCACCCAGCTGGCTCTGTCCGAGAAGGTCCAGAAGGGCATCCGCGAAGTGCAGGTCGAGGCGAAGCTCGGCGCCAAGCCGACGATCATCGTGGCCGGTCGCTCCGACACGCTGATTCCGGTCAATCATGCTGCCCGGGCCTACTACGGCGCCAGCCAGAAGGCCGGCAGCAGCCTGCTGCGCTACTACGAGGTGACCAACGCCCAGCACTTCGACACCTTCATCGATCTGCTGCCGGGCTACGACAGCCGGATCGTGCCGCTGCACGTGTACTTCAATCAGGCCCTCGACCTGATGTACGCCCACCTGAAGACCGGCGCGCCGCTGCCGGCATCCCAGGTGGTGCACACCACGCCGCGGGGCGGCACGGCCGGCAGCGCGCCGGCGATCAGCGCCAGCAATGTGCCGCCGATCGCCACCAGCCCGGCTGCCGCCGACGTGATCGGTTACGCGGCAGGTACCGTGAGCGTGCCCGACTGATCGGCCGCATGCCCAAAGCCCGGCGAATGCCGGGCTTTGGGTCGATGCAACAAAAAACGGGGGTGGGCCGTTGCCGGCACACCCCCGTTTTTACTGGCCCCCGTGCAGGCGGGCCAGGCTTTCCTTACACCCGGGCAGCCTTCAGGGCGGCGTTCAGGGTCGGGCTCGGACGCATCACGGCCTTGCACTTGTCGGAATCGGCCTTGTAGTAGCCACCGATATCCACGGCCTTGCCCTGGACGGTCTTCAGCTCGGCAACGATCTGCTGTTCGCTGTCGGTGAGGGCCTTGGCCAGCTTGGCGAAGTGAGCGGCCAGCTCGGCGTCCTCGGTCTGGTTCGCCAGTTCCTGGGCCCAGAACATGGCCAGGTAGAACTGGGAGCCGCGGTTGTCGAGCTCACCGGTCTTCGGAGACGGCGACTTGCGGTTGTCGAGCAGCTTGCCGGTAGCGGCGTCGAGGGTCTTGGCGAGCAGCACGGCGCGCTTGTTGCCTTCCTTGAGGCCCAGGTCTTCCAGCGACACGGCCAGAGCCAGGAACTCGCCCAGGGAATCCCAGCGCAGGTGGTTTTCTTCGGTGAGCTGCTGGACGTGCTTCGGCGCGGAGCCGCCGGCACCGGTTTCGTACATGCCGCCGCCAGCCATCAGCGGGACGATGGACAGCATCTTGGCGGAGGTGCCCAGTTCCATGATCGGGAACAGGTCGGTGAGGTAGTCGCGCAGGATGTTGCCGGTGACGGAGATGGTGTCGAGGCCGCGGATCACGCGCTCCAGGGTGAAGCGCATGGCGCGGACCTGGGACATGATGTAGATCTCGAGGCCGCTGGTGTCGTGATCCTTCAGGTAGGTCTGGACCTTCTTGATCAGCTCGGCTTCGTGCGGGCGGTAGGAATCCAGCCAGAACACGGCCGGGGTGTTGGAGTTGCGGGCACGGGTGACGGCCAGCTTGACCCAGTCGCGGATCGGGGCGTCCTTCACCTGGCACATGCGCCAGATGTCGCCGGCTTCGACGTTCTGGGTGAGCAGCACTTCACCGGTGTCGATGTCGACGATGTTGGCGATGCCGTCTTCGGCGATCTCGAAGGTCTTGTCGTGGGAACCGTATTCTTCGGCCTTCTGGGCCATCAGGCCGACGTTCGGCACGGTGCCCATGGTCTTCGGGTCGAAGTTGCCGTTGGTCTTGCAGAAGTTGATCATCTCCTGGTAGATCCGGGCGAAGGTCGATTCCGGCATCACGGCCTTGCAGTCAGCCGGCTTGCCATCGGCACCCCACATCTTGCCGCCCTGGCGGATCATCGCCGGCATGGAGGCATCGACGATCACGTCGTTGGGGGAGTGGAAGTTGGTGATGCCCTTGGCGGAGTCGACCATCGCCAGCTTCGGACGGTGTTCCTGGCAGGCGTGCAGGTCGCGGATGATCTCGTCGCGCTTGGATTCCGGCAGGGTCTTGATCTTTTCGTACAGGTCAACCATGCCGTTGTTGACGTTGATGCCCAGCTCGTTGAACAGCGCTTCGTGCTTCTCGAAGGCTTCCTTGTAGAAGATGCGCACGCAGTGGCCGAACACGATCGGGTGCGAGATCTTCATCATCGTCGCCTTCACGTGCAGCGAGAACAGGATGCCGGACTCACGGCAGTCTTCCAGCTGGTCCTCGTAGAACTTGCACAGGGCCTTCTTGCTCATGAACATCGAGTCGATGATCTCGCCTTCGAGCAGCGCGACCTTCGGCTTGAGCACTGTGATCTTGCCGCCCTTGGCGATGAGCTCCATGCGCACGTTGCGGGCCTTGTCCAGGGTCATGGACTTTTCGCCGTGGTAGAAGTCGCCGTTGTGCATGTGCGACACGTGGGTGCGCGACCAGGGCTTCCACTCGCCCATGGAGTGGGGGTTCTTGCGGGCGTAGTTCTTGACGGCGAGGGGCGCGCGGCGGTCGGAGTTGCCTTCACGCAGCACCGGGTTCACGGCCGAGCCCAGGCACTTGCCGTAGCGGGCGGCGATGGCCTTCTCTTCTTCGGTGGCCGGGGCTTCGGGGTAGTCGGGGATCGGGTAGCCCTTGGCCTGAAGCTCCTTCACACAGGCCTTGAGCTGGGCGACGGAGGCGCTGATGTTCGGCAGCTTGATGATGTTGGCGTCCGGCTCGAGGGTCTTCTTGCCCAGTGCGCCGAGGGTGTCGGGAACCTTCTGCTCGTCGCTCAGGCATTCGGAGAACTCGGCGAGCACGCGGGCAGAGACGGAGATGTCAGCCTTCTCGATCTCGATGCCCGCCGGGCCGGTGAAGGTCCGGATGATGGGAAGAAATGCGCACGTTGCGAGCAGCGGGGCTTCGTCCGTGAGCGTGTAGATGATCTTCGATTTCCCAGTAGCCATTTGTCTTCCCTCAGTATTGGATTATTTTGACGACAGCCCTGCGCAAGCCTCGATGGTCCGGCGCGCTTGCAAAATGCGCTTTCTGAAATGCGATTTCACAACCTGAGAAAAATATCACGTATCCCGCCGCTCTGCATCCATGCCGTGATGCCTTCCCGCGAAATTGACACGCCGGGCGATGACGGTGGACGCAAAAAAGCCCGCGCTGCCGAAGCAGGGCGGGCTTTTCTGTGCCTGTCAGGCGGACGCGCGGGGCGTCCGCTTCCAGTCAGCTGGCCAGATTAGGCAGCCTTCTTGGAGGACTTGGCGGGAGCGGTGGTGCTGACGGCCTTGACGGTGGCGTTGGTCGCGGCAGCCACGTTGGCTTCGGCGATCTCGGCGACTTGCTTGGCAGCCTTGGTCACGCTGTCGTAGGCGGAGTTGGCGGCGGCGATGGCGGACTTGACAGCAGCCACGGCGACGTCGGAACCGGCGGGAGCGGACTTGGCAGCCTTGTCGAGGGCGGCGGCGAAGGTCTTGTTGGCTTCAGCAACTTGAGCTTCGAACAGCTTGGAAACTTCTTCCTGGGTCTGGGAAGCGATTTCGTAGATGCTGCGGGAGTAGGCAACGGCCTTCTCGACAACCGGCTGGGCCAGGGAGGTCTGCAGAGCCAGCAGCTCTTGAGCATCCTTGGCGCCCAGCAGGGTCTTGGCGGCGGCAACGGAGTCTTCCAGAACAGCGCGGGCGGTGTTCAGGTTGAGGGCAGCGATGCGCTCGGCGCTGGCGAAGGCGGTGTTGGCCAGGGTCAGCAGGGTTTCGACGTTAGCCTTGTTGGCAGCAACGATTTGTTCGGGGGTGGTCATGTCAATCTCCTTAAGTGAATGTGGATCTATTACCTGAAATCATCCGACGCCTCTTTGTGCGTCGCAGCAATGGAGTCCATTATATTCAGAGCGGGAGAGCTGTCAACAACTATTTGTTGCGATGCACCATAATCTTTGTGGTGTTGCAATTCTTTTGCAATCAAACAGTTGTACGGATTTTCCGAAACCACCCGAAGACCGTTGAGGGCTGCGGCTTTGCGTCGCATCATGCCCATTATGGGTTGGTTGCGCCGTCCTTCTTCTTGGGCTGGATGGTGACCTGCACGCGACCCTGCTGGCTGGGCAGGGTGGTGGCGTTGGGGCCGTTGGTGACCAGGTAGGTTTCGGTGACGCCGTTGAACTGGATGTACTGGCCGCGCACTTCGTCCTCGCCGCTCTTCACGCGGGCGCGGAGGAAGAACTGGGAGAGCTCGCTGCGGGCGTCGTGTTCGATGCGCTCGCCTTCGCCGTCGACCCACTCGTTCTTGCCCTCGCGCTTCTGGCGGAAGCGGGCGAGGCCGCCGTCGCCGCCGGTGGCGATGCCTCGCTGGTAGCCTTCCTGATCCTGGCTCACCACCAGCTTGTCGCTGCGGATGGTGAGGGTGCCCTGGGTGAGCACGACGTGGCCTTCGAAGATGTGGATCTTGTTCTTGTCGTCCACCGTCACCTTGTCGGCCTCGATGTTGACCGGCTTGCCACGGTCGGCCTTTTCGGCGTGGGCGGGAGCGGCCAGCGCGAGGGTGGCGATGGCGATGAGGGGGGCGAGATGGGCGTGCAGCCGGAAGAATGGTTTCATGGTTTCGGCGTCGGGGTGTTTCGGTAGATGGTGCCGCGGACCTGGCCCTGCAGACGGACCTCGCCGACGATGTTGTCGCTTTCCATGCGCTGGGCGTTGATCACCGTCTTGCCCTGGGTGAGGACCACGGGTTTGTCGGAGCGCATCTTCTCGTCGTCGGGCCAGACGGTCATTTCCTCGGTGCGGAGGGTGGATTCGGGCTTGCCGGCGGTGGCGTCGCGGCGGACGAAGACGTTGTCGGTGAGGACGACGGCGTCGCCGTCCTTGTTGACACGGGCGAAGTTGGATTCGACCCACACCGGCTCGGGCCGGTTGAGGTAGTTGAGGCGCGGGCGGACGAGTTCAGTGGTTTCGTCGTCGGCGTAGTGGACCATCCGGTCGGCCACCAGCACGTACTGGATCTTGCCGGTGAGGTCGAAGCGGCGGACAGTGAGCTTGTCGGCGGAGAAGTCGGCCTCGTGCGCTTTTTCGGCCCGTGCGACGGCCGGCTGCTGGGTGACCCGGTCGAGCCACACCGAGACGCCGGCGAGGAGGGTCAGCACCACGAGGGGGAAGAGGCTGTGGCCCCGGCCGTTCATCGGGCGCTCCGCGAAGTGTGGGTTGAGGCTGCCATCAGATGACCTTGGCGAGCATCAGGTCGTGATGGTTGAGGGCGCCGATCAGGCGGCCGGCGGCATCCGCCACCAGCAACTGGCTGATGCGCCGGGTTTCCATCATCTCGGCGGCCTCGACGGCGAGGGCTTCGGGGTGGATGGTGCGCGGGCCGCGGCTCATCACGTCGGCCACGCGGGCGGTGGTGAAGTTGCAGCCGCTGGCGAGGGAGCGACGCAGGTCGCCGTCGGTGTAGATGCCGACGATGCGCGAGTCGGCGTCGACGATGGCGGTCATGCCCATGCCGGCGCGGGTCATTTCCATCAGCGCGTCGGCCAGCAGCGCGTCTTCGGTGACCTGCGGAATGGCGGTGCCGCTGCGCATCACGTCGGAGACGTGGGTGAGCAGGCGTCGGCCGAGGGCGCCGCCGGGGTGCGAGCGGGCGAAGTCGTCGGCGCCAAAGCCGCGGGCGTCGAGCAGCGCCACCGCGAGGGCGTCGGACAGGGCCAGGCTGGCGGTGGTGCTGGCGGTCGGGGCCAGGTTGAGGGGGCAGGCCTCTTCCTTCACCGCGCCGTTGAGATGCACGTCCGCCTCGCGGGCGAGGGGCGAATCCGGGTTGCCGGTGATGGCGATCAGCCGGGCGCCCTGGCGCTTGACGAGGGGGACGATCTTGAGGAGTTCTTCGCCGGAGCCGGAGTAGGACAGGGCGATCAGCACGTCGTTGGCGGTGATCATGCCCAGGTCGCCGTGGGCTGCCTCGGCAGCGTGCACGAAATACGCAGGCGTGCCCGTGCTGGCGAGGGTGGCGGCGAACTTGCGCCCGATGTGGCCCGACTTGCCGACGCCCGACACGATGACCCGGCCGCTGGAGGCGAGGATCAGGTCGACGGCCTTGACGAATTCCGGGCCCAGCTGGTCGGCGAGCGCGTGTACGGCTTCGGCCTCGATCTCGAGGACGCGGCGGGCAAGGGCGAGGACGCGGTCGTGCGCAGCGGGATTCGGGGCGGAGCTCATGGGCGGCGTGGGTATAATCGGGCTCAGGAGTATATCAGATCGACTATTCCGCCCGTCCCGGGCGCCCCTTGCTGCCTTCCATGGTCAATACCCTCGAGCTTGTGCTCGCCCTTCTTGCCGGCGCAGTGCTGGTGGTCGGAATCTTCCGGTCGCTCAACCTGCCGCCGGTGCTCGGTTACCTGATGGTCGGTGCGGCCGTCGGGCCCCACGCCATGAACCTGATGCCGGACACCGGCGGGGCGCGTTACCTCGCCGAGTTCGGGGTGGTGTTCCTGATGTTCACCATCGGGCTGGAGTTCTCGCTGCCGCGGCTGTACAGCATGAAGCGCATCGTGTTCGGCTTGGGCGCGATGCAGGTGCTGGCGTCCATCGTGCTTGCGATGATCGCGGGGCGCCTCGGCGGGCTGGGCTGGGGGGCGGGCTTTGCGCTGGGCGGCACGCTGGCGATGTCGTCCACGGCGATCCTCTCGAAGCTGCTGTCGGATCGCCTCGAGCTGGATTCCAGGCAGGGCCGCGAGACCATCGGCGTGCTGCTGTTCCAGGATCTGGCGGTGGTGCCGCTCTTGATCCTGATCCCTGCGTTGTCGGGGCCGGCCGATGCGCTGTTCGAAACCCTTGCGCTGGCGACGGCCAAGGCGGTGGCGCTGCTTTCGCTGGTGCTGTTCTTCGGCCAGCGGGTGATGCGGACGTGGTTCTTCTACGTGGCGCGCCAGAAGTCGGCCGAGCTGTTCATGCTCAACGTGCTGCTGATCACCCTCGGGCTGGCGTGGCTGACCGAGATCGTCGGGCTGTCGCTGGCGCTGGGGGCTTTCCTGGCGGGGATGCTGATCTCCGAGACCGAATACCGCTACCACGTGGAAGAAGACATCAAGCCTTTCCGCGACGTGCTGCTGGGGCTGTTCTTCGTCACGGTGGGGATGTTCCTCGACGTGGGGCAGATCATCCTCAGCCTGCCAGCGGTGCTGGCCATGCTGGCGGCGCTGCTGGTGGGCAAGTTCCTGATCGCCGGGGCGGCGTCGCGCCTGCTGGGCAGCCCCCAGGGCACCGCGGCGCGTACCGGCCTGTGGCTCTGCGCGGGGGGCGAGTTCGGTTTTGTGCTGTTGTCGCAGATTGACGAGGCCAGGCTGCTGCCTGCGGCGTTGTCGCAGGTGGTGGTGGCGGCGCTGGTGCTGTCGATGCTGCTGGCGCCGCTGATCGTGCAGGCCAGCGAGAAGATCGTGCTGCGTCTGGTGCCGTCGGAGTGGATGAGCCGCTCGCTGCAGCTCACCAGCATCGCCACCCAGTCGATGTTCGTGGACAAGCACGCGATCCTGTGCGGCTTCGGCCGGAACGGCCAGTATCTCGGGCGCCTGCTGGAGCAGGAGGGCATCACCTACATCGCGCTGGATCTCGACCCAGAGCGGGTGCGTGAGGCCGCCGCGGCGGGCGAGACGGTGGTGTTCGGCGATGCGGCCAAGCGCGAGACGCTGATGGCGGCGGGCATCGCCCGGGCGTCGGTGGTGGTCATCACCTATGCCGATACCGACGCAGCGCTGCGGGCGATGAGCATGGTCCGGGCCTGCCGGCCGGACGTGCCGGTGGTGGTGCGCACCGCCGACGAGCGGGATCTGGAGAAGCTGCAGGAGGCTGGTGCCGCCGAGGTGGTGCCGGAATCGGTGGAGTCGTCGCTGATGCTGGCTTCCCACGCGCTGGCCCTGGTGGGGATCCCGCTGCCGCGCATCCTCAAGCGCATCCGCGAGATCCGCGCCGAGCGCTACCACCTGCTGCGCGGCATCTACCGGGGCGGCGAGCACCTGCATGAGGAATCCCTCGAGGAGCGCCAGCAGGTGCGTCTGCATTCGGTGCCGCTCGAGGCCGGCGCCTACGGGATCGGCAAGAGCCTCGCCGAGCTGCGCCTGAAGGAGCTGGGCGTGGAGATCACCGCGGTGCGGCGTCAGCGCATCCGGGTGGTCGACCCGGTACCCGAGACGCGGCTTGAGCTGGAAGACGTGCTGGTGCTGCTGGGCACGCCGTCGCAGATATCCAGCGCCGAGACCCGGCTGCTGAAGGGCGTCTGAGCCTCAGTAGGCGGCGCACACGGTATAGACCGTCGCGTCGTTGAGATCGGCTTGGGCTACAGCCGCGCCGCTCGACAGCAGGCGGACGGTGCCGGTGTTGGGCAGGCCGTCGTCCATCGCGATATCCACCTGCCGGGCAAAGGTGCCGGCCAGGTTTTCCTGGCAGATGAAGAAGCTCCCGCCCCAGCCTGTGAGCGGGCTGGTGCTGGTGATGCCGATGCGCCCGCTGAAGGCATTGCGGGGCACCCAGTCGGCGATCACCACGCCTTCGGCGCCTGGGTTGCGGCTGTCGCCGCTGGCCAGGTTGGCAAGGCGCACGTGCTGCCAGAAGAGCACGGTTTCGTCGGTGGCGGTGATGGAGTTCCAGGCGCCGTCGATCCGCCCGTTGCCGGAGGTGCCGCCGGTGGTGGCGCGCACCGCGCCGGCCAGCCGATTGGCGACACCGGCGTCGTCGCCCGGCAGGGCGCGGAAGCGGTCCTGGTAGGCGTAGATGTAGGTGGCGGTGTTGCGGAAATCGCCGATGACGTTCTTCACCTTGGCGCTGTTGATGAGCTCCTGCCCTTTCAGGATGCCGCCGAGCAGCAACCCGATGATCACCAGCACGACCGCGATTTCAACCAGGGTGAAGCCCTGTTGCCGAACCTTCATTTAGCCTCCCGTGAGCAGCCCTGCACGGCGCGTGCAAGGCAATGTCTATTGATACAGTACGGGTATTCTAATGCAGATCGGCTTGCCGGTGAATGCCAATGGCCTCAGGTGGCCCGCGTCGGCTGGATGACCGTCGCCGCCGGCGCGGCGAAGATCCGCGGGCCCTGCAGGCGATACACCGGCACGTAGCCCTTGCCCTTGAGCATCAGGAGGATTGGCTTGGCGAAGGCGAAGGCGCCGTGCAGGCGTTCGAACGCGCGGCTGTCGCACTGGATGGTGCTGGGCTCGCCCTCGGTGCACAGGCGGAAGGCGAGATTGACGGTGTCGCCCCACAGGTCGTAGATGAACTTGGCGCGGCCCACCACACCTCCCACCACCGGGCCGGAGGCGATGCCGATGCGCACCTCGAGTTCGAGCCCGTCGGTGAAGTCGTGGTTGCGCAGGGTGGCCTGCATGTCGAGGGCCAGGGTGGCCATCGCCGCGTGGGGTTCGATCGGGTGGGCGTGCAGCCCGCCGGCCACCATGTAGCCGTCGCCGATGGTCTTGATGCGTTCGAGGCCGTGCTGTTCGCACAGCTCGTCGAAGCGGCAGAAGATCCGGTTGAGCATCTCGAAGACCGCCTTGGGCGTCATGCCGCTGGCGATGCGGGTGTAATCCACGATGTCGGCGAACATCACCACTACCTCCGGGTGGCCGTCGGCGATGGTGCTGGTGTTGTCCTTGAGGCGGGCGGCGATGGGGGCCGGCAGGATGTTCAGCAGCAGGCGCTCGGAGCGCTCCTGGGCGAGGCGTAGCTGGCGGTGGGCGTCGGCGAGGCGTTCGCGGGTCTTGTTGCGCTGGCCCATCGCAAAGCGCAGCTGGACGTAGATCACGGTGGCCACGAGCGTCACGTGGCAGGCCAGGGCGAGGGCGGAGGGCTGGGCGGTCGTCGGCAGCAGGGCGCCGGCGGCGAGCGTGATTGCGACAAAGCCACCAAACCACGGCGCGGACCCTTTTCCCCCGAGACACAGCAGGCCGGCGGTGGGCGCGAGGATGGCCCACACGGGCAGCCCGGCGGTGGCCGGCGTCGGCCCGAGGAACGCCTGGGCCGCAAAGGGGAAGGTCAGCATCAGGCCCAGCTGCAGCGGGCCGTACAGGCCGCCGCGCCGGTGCCGCATGAAAAGCAGCAGGTCGATCCCGGCGAGCACGGGCACCGCCGCGACGGCGAGCGCCATCGGGTTGCCGTCCACGAGCAGATTCCCCGCCAGCCAGACCAGGGCTGCGGTGGCAAAAAGCACGCTGGCCAGGTTCAGGCGGATTTTCCTGATGCTGGCTTCGTCGTCGTCGTCGGGGTGCGCGCCGATGTCCAGGATCGCCCTGAGAAAGCGGCGGACTGGATGGTCGGGCGGGGGATAGAGCCAGGGCTCCGGCATCGGATTTCCTGCGGAAGTGAACCGTGACAAGTTTCACGTCTGCGGGAAACGGGGGTCAAGACGCTGCGCCGGGCTGATTGTCGGGATGTGTGTCGTAGTGCGCAGCGTGGTGCATCTGCAGGGGTGGGGCTCAGGGCAGCGTGCCGGCGCTGATGAGGCGGTGGGCGAGCAGGTTGGGCGACAGCCAGGTGACGCGGTCGTCGAAGCTGCCGCCGGGGGCTGCGGGGTTGTCGGAGGCTGGCCGGCTGAAGAACAGCTTGCCATCGGCGCTGGCGTTGCTGGCTTCGTCGCTGCCTTCGGGTGGCGCAGCGAGCACGTTGCCTTGCTGGTCGGTGGCGCCGAGGCCGTTGGCGCCGTGGGAGAGGATCACCGCGGGGCTCTTGCCGCCCGTAGTGGTGAGGAAGAGCTCGGCGCCGTCGAGGTTGCGGGTCTTGATGTCGAGATCGCCATCGGCGAGGTCGGCTTTTTCGCCCGTCACGACGTTGCGGATCGGCTGCACGTATGGCGCGGCGACGGCGTAGCGGAGGCGGCGGGACCAGCCGTCCAGCCCGGTGATGCCGAGGGTGGCCCAGGGCAGCAGGCCATTCTGCTTGCGGCAGGCGGTGGGGCTTACGCGGTCTTCGGCGCCGTCGGTGGCGCTTTTGGCGGGGCAGGGGAGATAGCCCTTGCGTACCACGAAGCCGAGCAGTGCGTCGCGGGCTTCGCCGAGGGCGTCGTCGGTGGCGGCTTCGGCACGACGGGCGAGGTGGGCCGACAACCCGACGGTGAGCCCGCCAGCGAGGAGGGTGAGGACGAGCAGCACGACGGCCATCTCGACGAGAGTGAAGCCGCGGTGGCGCCGGGGCGCGGCGGCGTGGATCAGGGAATGCATAGGGCGATGTCGGCGCTGGCCGGGCGGTCGGGCGCGGTGATGGCGAAGGTGGTGGGCAGGCTGCCGAGCTGGCCGGTGGCCAGGGCGGCGAGGGTGTCGGCTTCGAGGTAGTTGCGGGTGACGAGGCGGTCAGCGGGATCAACCCGGCGCTGGCTGGCGTCGGCACGTTCGCCGCCAAAAATCAGCGCGCCGCGGCAGCGCCGTCCGATGCCGGCGAGGCAGTCGGTGCCGTCTGCGCAGCGGGCGTAACGCATGGCCTCAGCCCAGTTGGCGACGGCGTCGCGCAGGGTTTCGTTGCGGCAGGTGCCGGTGAGCTTGTCGAGCGCGGGCAGGCGGCCGAGTTCGACCGGGCCGACGCGCTCCGGCGCCACCGCCGCGGGCAGGCTGGCGAGGCAGTCGGCGCTGGCCTGGATTACCTGCTGCAGCCAGCCGGCGTAGCTGGGCCGGCGTTTGAGCTGGCGGTAGATGTCGTCGGTGGTGATCGCCGCCAGGCGGTCGTTGCCGGCGCTGGTGCGGACGGGGGTGATGCCGTGGGCGTCGGCGGCTTCGAGGGCTTCGACGTATTCGCGCACCTGGCGGGCTTCGGAGTCGCCGCCGCAGCGGGCCGGGCCGGCGCTGCGGGATTGGCCTGCCTGTGGGGCGCCAGCGGCAATGACGAGGGCCGCGGCGCGGCCGCTCTGGTCGCCGGCAAGGGGGCGGGTGGCGCCTGCGTCGTCGATGAGCTGGAAGCTGCCGGTGCTGTCGCTGTTGAGGGCGTCGGGCTTGGGGTTGTTCTTGAAGCTGCCGGAGACGGCGTACCACAGGCATTCGCCGTTGCCGTCGCGCAGGTCGGGCAGGTTGAGGGTGAGGTAGGGCAGCCGGCCGATGCTGGTCTGGCCCTTGGTGCCGCAGGTTTCGGACGAGCCGTCGCCGTCGAGGTCGGGGCAGGGCAGGTAGCCGAAGTCGGCGTTGGCATGCTCCCGGTTGCGGTAGGTGGCGGCGTAGCCGAGGAGGGCTTCGCGGGCGGTGGCGAGGGCGTCGGCGGTGCGGGCCTCGCGGATGAGATCCCGGTGGGCGGCGCTGTCCTGGCGCGACAGCAGCCAGCCAAGGCCGCCCACGGCGAGGAGCACGATCAGGGCGGGCAGGAGCATCCCCCGTTGCCGGCGCCGGGCGGGCCCGGTGCGCATCAGGGGGCGCCGGTGTTGAGGGGGGAGTCGCCGACGCGCAGCAGGTGGTGCCGGCCGTCCGGGGTGGTCACGCGGGCGCTGGCGTCGTCGATGCGGACCTGGCGGGTGTCGGCGGGGGTGGCCTGGCCGTCGACGAAGATCACGGGCCTGCCGGCGCTGCGGGTGATGATGCCGTCAAGGCGCGGCGGCGGGGCTGGCGTGGCGTCGGGCTGCGGGGGGCGGTCGATGCGGGCGCGTTCGGCTGGGGTGTGGAACAGCCGGCCGAGGGATTCAGCCCGGGCTGCGGGACCGGAAAGGAGCGGCAGGGTGACGGCCAGGGCGGCAAGCGCCGCGGCGTGGGTGGAGAACATGCGCATAAGCCCATAAATCTAGCATAGTCTGCGCCGCGCAGCCTACCCGGCGGCTGTCAGTGGGCGGCGAGGACGCGGTTCTTGCCGGAGCGTTTGGCGATGTACATGGCCTTGTCGGCGCGGTCGAGGGCCTGCTCGGGGTCTTCCCCTTCGAGCAACTGGGCGACACCGGCGCTGAAGGTGATCAGCAGCTTTTGCTGACGGGCCAGGAAGAAGCGCTTGGTGAGGGCGCGTTGCAGGCGGACGAGGGCGGCTACGGCGGCCTCGAGGCCGGTGTCGGGGAGCAGGATGACGAACTCTTCGCCGCCGTAGCGGGCGACGGAATCCTGCGGGCGGATGTTCTCGCGGACGACCTCGGTGAGGTGCTGGAGCGCCTCGTCGCCGGTCTGGTGGCCGTGGATGTCGTTGATCTGCTTGAAGTTGTCGATGTCGAGCAGCCCGAGGCACAGAGGCGTGCCGCGGCGCTGGGCGAAGGCGGTCTCGCGGGCGAGGGCTTCGTCGAGGCCCTTGCGGTTGAGGACGCCGGTGAGCGGGTCGTGGCGGATGAGCTCGCTGGTCTGCTCGAGTTCGTGCTGGAGGCGGGTGATCTCGGTGTTGGCTTCGTCCACGCGGCTGCGCAGGGCGACGAGCTCGTCCCGGGAGCGGGCGGTGGAGGCCTGCACGCTGCGGGTCTCGCGCATCACGTCGGCGATCACGTCGGTGAGCTCTGCGATGTCCTGGGCGGCAGCGATGCGTTCGGCGGAGCGTTCGATCTTGGCGTGGTAGTCGCCGGTGGAGTCGGTGAATTCACCCAGCCGATCGACGAAGCGCGAGAGCATCTCCTTGAGGCGCAGCTGGGCGTCGGAGAGCTCCAGCTTGATGGCGCTCTGGCGGTCGATCACGTCGCGCAGGCGGCTTTCGAGTTCGCCCAGCACGCGCACGTCGAGGGGATGGGCGAACATCTCGCCCATCAGGGTGATCTGGCCGTGGAGCCAGCGGTCGTCCACCACCAGCTCGCCGATGTTCTCGAGGATGAGCTGGAGCACGCGCTGGAGGGCGTCGCGCAGGGCGTGCTGGTCTTCGGTGGCCCATTCGAGGCCGGCGCGCAGCTTGTCGAGACGCTGCTGCAGCGCGTCGGCGGGAAGGCGGAGCGGCTGCTGGCGCAGGGCGACGGCCAGCTCGCGGGCTTCGGTGGCGAAATCGGCGTCGGCGGGGCGGGCCTGGCTGGCGATGCTGTCGAGCAGGCAGGCCAGCATCTCGGCAAAGGCCGGTGTGGCAGGATTGGTGCGATCGACGGGGGCCGGCGGGGCAAGATCGCCGATCGGGGCCGGCGGCTCGTCGTCGGCGGCGTTGCGGCTCCATGCCCGCAGCAGGCCCTGGAGCCTTTCGGCGAGGCGTTCCGGGTTGGTGCCGGAGGCGCTCAGCACGCGGTCGAGCATCTCGCGCTTGCGGGCCTGGGTGAGGCCGGCCTGGCGTCGGTCCCATCCGGCGATCAGGTCGCGCAGCAGGCAGCCCCAGTTGATGCCCTGGCTGTCGGTGGCGGCGATGGCGTTGGTGATGGCCGCGCCGATCCCGGCCCAGTCGGCCTGGGCAACGGCGGTGTCGAAATCCCGCGCGATGCGCAGGGCTTCGTGGTTGTGCCGGGGCAGGGAGGCGGCGATCTGCTTGAGGGCGCGCTCGGGGAAGGCTTCGTCGGCGGGAGTGCCGGCGATCTCGTGGTAGAGGGTCTGGTAGTTGTCGGGAGTGGGGGCGATCCGGCGCAGGGCCAGTTGACGGAAGGCTTCGCGGGCGATGTCCGAGGGATGGCTGGGTTCGTTCATGGCGTGTCTGCGCTGGGCGGTTTGCGAGCTGCCATCTTCATCTCAGGCCCCGGTGCCGGGTGAGGGTGGGTGACGGCGCTTCTGGTAAGCCCGTTGAATAACGGCCGTGCCCCACATGCCTTGAGGCTGTCGGGCGCGGCCGTCGCAGAAAAAAACGAAAAAATGAAACCCGGCGGCTATTCGGCCAGGCCGTGCTTGAGCCCGTAGTGGGTGAGTTCGGCGTTGTTGCGCAGGTTCATCTTCTCGAGGAGACGTGCGCGATAGACGCTCACCGTCTTGACGCTGAGGTTGAGGGCCTCGGCGATCTCGGTGGGCGTCTTGCCGGAGGCGATCATGCACAGGGTCTGATACTCGCGATCCGAGAGCTTTTCGTGGGGCGGGCGTTCGCTGTCTTCGCCGATGGCATTGGCGAGCTCTTCGGCGAGGGACGGGCTGACGTACTTCTTGCCGCTGGCCACCTGGCGGATCGCGGTGACGAGGAGCTCCGGCGCGCTCTGCTTGGTGAGGTAGCCCGCCGCGCCGGCCTTGAGGGCGCGGATCGCGTATTGCTCCTCGGGGTACATGCTGAGGATGAGCACCGGCAGGCGCGGGAATTCCTTCTTGATGATCTTGAGGGCGTCGATGCCGTTGCGGTCGGGCATCGAGACGTCCATCAGCACCACGTCCCACTCGCCCGAGCGGACGAGCTGCACGGCCTGCACGCCGTTTTCGGCTTCGCCGGCCACGGTGAGATCGGCGGTGTCGGAGAGGATCTGGCGCAGGCCCTGGCGGACGATGGCGTGGTCGTCGGCGATCAGTACGCGGATGGGCTTGCTCATGCAAGGCTCCTGGTGGGGTTGGGCTCGTCCGGCGAGGCCGGCAGGAGGGGCGCGCGCAGGGCGAGGCGGGTGCCGTGGGGCTGGATGTCGGTGAGATCCAGGCGCCCGCCGAGACTGGCCAGCCGTTCGCGGATGCCCCGCAGGCCGAAGGAGCGGGGCTTCTGCAGATCGGTTGCGGCGAGACCGCAGCCGTCATCGGCGATCTCGAGCACCACTTCGTCACCTTCCTGCATGAGTCTCACGTTCACCTCGGTCGCGCCTGCGTGTTTGCTGACGTTGGTCAGCGCCTCCTGGAACACCCGGAAGAAGGCCAGAGCCGTATCGTAGTCCGGGTCGAGGTCGTGGTCGGTACAAAGAATGTTACAGGCGATGCCCGTCCGCTGGGCGAAGTCCTCGCCCTGGGATTCGATCGCCGCGGCGAGGCCGAAATCCTTGAGGATGCCAGGGCGCAGCTCGCGGGTGACGCGGCCCACGGTGGCGATGGCGTCGTCCACCATCCGCCCCACGTTGCGGGCGCGCTCCCGGGCCTGGGCGAGGTTCACATCCAGCTTGGCCTCCAGCAGGGACATCTCGAACTTCATGGCAACGAGGGTACCACCGAGCACGTCGTGGACGTCCCGGGCGATGCGCTCGCGCTCGTCTTCCTTGATGCGCTGGAGGTGGTTGGAGAGGGCCGCGAGCTGGCTGCGGGATTCGCGCAGGTCGGCCTCGACGTGCTTGCTGTGGGTGATGTTCCACATCACGCCTTCCCACACCACGGCGCCCATCTCGGACAGGCGCGGCGAGCTGCGCAGGTTGATCCACTTCTGCTCGCCGGTGGAGAGCTGGATGCGGCCTTCCCAGTTGAGGGTGGAGAGGTTCTCGGCCGACACGCTGGCGGCCTCCATGAAGCCGGGCAGGTCTTCGTTGAGCAGCCAGTTCATCCAGCCGGCCGAGCTGCCGATGAGCTCCTCGGCCGAGGTGCCGAAGAGCATCGTCGCGGCTTCGGACAGATACTGAAAGCCGAGCATGCCGTCCGGCGTGTAGCCCATCTGGAAGACCACGCCGGGGATGTTGTCGGTGAGGGCGCGCAGGCGTGCCTCGCTCTGGCGCAGGGTCTGTTCGGCCTGGCGCTTCTCGCGGCGGTTGACGACTTCGCGCATCTCGCGCTCGACGGCGGGCACCAGGCGGTCGAGCTTGTTCTTGCTGAGATAGTCGTGGGCGCCCGCGCGCATCGCGGCGATGGCCTCGTCTTCCTGCATCACCCCGGAAACGATGATGAAGGGCAGATCGACGCCGAGCTCCTGGGTGCTGCGCAGGGCCGCCTGGGCGTTGAAGCCCGGCAGGTTGTGATCGCACAGGATGACGTCCCAGCTCTCGCGCTGCAGCGCCTCGAGCAGGCCCTCCTCGGACGCCACCTGCAGGTAGGTGGGGGCGTAGCCTGCGTTACGGAAGCGATGCAGCAGCAGGATGACGTCGTTTTCGGAGTCTTCGATGAAAAGCAGGCGGATCGGTGGCTTGGCCGGGCCGACAGGAGAGAGGCTGGGGACGTCCGGCTTCTGGGCAGTAGACATGCGCTGAGTAGGGGCTGCGTGGTTGGGTCGCTTTGTGTTTATAATCCGGCCCTCGCCGGGGCCTGCGCCACTCCCAAGGATAGTTCAGGCCGGCCTTTGCCGTCCATGCATATCGGGATGTTTCCGGCGTGGCCGGAAAGCGGCGATCTGCCGGTGTAGCTCAGTTGGTAGAGCAGCGCACTTGTAATGCGAAGGTCGAGGG
>ERZ650311.341-NODE-341-length-30765-cov-27.658287_pt1 | contig 30765 bp, 42 predicted proteins | sample MGYA00376247_ERZ650311 | MGnify/ENA primary metagenome ERZ650311 (study PRJEB26733, sample SAMN07839324) | wastewater metagenome | biome: small river; feature: stream; material: water | place: USA: North Carolina | collected 2016-07-28 ...
ACGCGCAGTGAGATCGACGTCATCCGCGAGCTGCTCGCGCTTCGCCGCGCGGGCGCGATCGCCGCCGTCTATTGCGACGCGGGCAATCTGCGCGTCGTACTCAATGACGGAAGCGTGGTGGGAGCGCGACGGAGTTCGCGTTACGGGCTCGTTCTCGCCGTAGTGCAGGCCCGCACGGCAAAGGAGGCCGCATGAAAGTCACACTGGAGAGCACGTCGAAGACGACGACGTTGATAGTCGATGGTGCAGAAGTGCCCGTACGGATTTGGGAAGGTGTGACAGCAGGGGGAATCCGCTGCCACGCCTACATCGCGCTCATCGCGGTGTCCGACAGTGACGACTCGAAAGAATTCGAGCGTGATTTGCGGGAACAACGCGCACCGTCCCCCGACATCGAGCGAGCGATCCCGCTAAGGATGGTGCTGTAGTGTCCAGCGAAGTAAACAACACGCGCGTGCCCGCCGATCACTGCCCGTATTGCGGGCTCAAGCTCGATTGCGCAAGTGGCGTGGGCCAGCCGCAGCCTGGCCGCAACACGCTCTGCATTCGCTGTGCCGGGGTGATGGAGTTCACCTCGGACCTTCGGTTGCGCAAAATAGCGGACGCGGACGTCCCCCTCGAAGCGCGCGTGCTGGTCGAGTTCTACCGCGTGGCGATCCGCCAGGCCTGGGCTAGACGAAGGGCGGCGATGAACTAATGCCCATCCGCCCCGAGCTTCGTCACCTTTATCGCGGCCCCGCCTGGGCGGCGACCCGCGCGCGCATCCTCGAACGTGCGCATAACAAGTGCGAGCGCTGCGAAAAGCCGAACGGGGAAACGTTGAAGGTGACGCGCGGCGGGATCTGGTACGACGACGCGCTCAGCACCTGGCGCAACGACGCGGGCGAGGCGAGCGGGTACAACTACCCAGGGGTCACCGGACGCAGTGTGTACGTGATTCGGTGCGTGTTGACGATCGCGCACCTCGACCACGATCCGACGAACAACGCGGACGCGAACCTGGCCGCGCTGTGCCAGCACTGCCACCTGAAACACGACGTCCACTTCCACCACGCGAACGCGCGGCGCACGCACGCGGCGAAGGTGGGGCAGGGCTGGCTGATGACGGAAATTGAGGAGGGGGTGCGGCCGTGATTCTCGGCTTCAAAGACGAATTCGTTCCTTTGGTGGAGGATGGCAGCAAGACGCACAGCATCCGCGCTGGGGAGCGTTGGAGGGTTGGGATGCGCGCCGATCTCTTTGAGAAGACCAGGCAACCAAAAATCTTCGCCTTGAGGGCCACAAAAATCCCCGAGGGTTGTATCTGCCATGGCGATGGACTGCACGGGATGGTCTGTGAAGCTCAGATTCACGCCCCGGCAAAGTTGAAGTATGAGAGATTTCAGGTCGGTGGAATGCGGCTGCTGTTTCGCGCGGAGGTGGTGAGAGTGGAGCGGATCCAGATTCGCGTCCGCCACGCAAACCTCGCGTACGCCCGTCCCTACTTGGAGTTTCGCATTGAGGGAATCGAACTTTCACGCGACGAAGCTGAGGCGTTCGCGTGGCGAGACGGGTTCAGGAAGCCCGAGAACATGTTTAGAGGCGGATCTCTTCAGCAGATGTATGCGTTTTGGAGACGCGAGCACGGTGCGGAGATCGACACGAACGTGTTCCACGGCCAACTCATCCACTGGGACTACGCCCAGCGGTTCACCGATCGGCGCAAGCCGCAGCCTGCGGTCACAATGGCCAAGGCATTAGCTTGGGGACGGAAGTTCGAAAGCTTGCCAAATGTACGGTCCTAGATCAACTGTTGATCTCAGATCGCCCGTATCCGCTCTAAGGCTCCTGTGATTTTCGCGCTCGCGGCAGCGAGGCGCGCAGCCGCTCCATCGCTTCCGCCACGGCCTCGGAGGCCTCGGCCGAGCGTTCCAGGATTTTGAGCGCCTCCGCGATTGTCGCGTCCTTCTGGTCGAGCTTCCGCCACAGCGCCACAACCGCGATCGCCAGCACACCTGGCAGCGTCAGCGCTTCGAAGTTTAGTGGGGGCATTCATCTTTTCCTTCCATTTTCTCAAACGCGTCAAAACGAGTAGCCCTGCGGCGTGCACGTCGCGGGCGCGTCGATCGCTGTATCCGGATCCACCGGGTTGCAGGCGTTGCTGGGCTCTACAGCGATCGGGGTTCCGCAGCCGTCAATGCCGCCGCCCGTCACGCCGTGTGTGGTGAAAAATTGCTCTTTGGTTTGAATCGGCTCGATGCCAGTGATGACAATGTCCTCGCCACCAACGGAGAAATAGAACGAAGGAAGCGGATCATCCGAAAAATCGCTGAAGAAGAACCCATAGGCGCCGCCGATCTCTCGCCCGCTAATTGCTCCTGCCACCGTTGACAACAGGAGCGTAGACGAACCCCACCCGCCGGAATACGTAGAAGCGTAGAGATCGCCGCCGGCGGCCCAGACCACGCGAAACGCGGAACCACCCACCAGGCCGGCGATGGTCCCCGGATCTGCGGCGGTCGAGGCGTCGATATCCTCGTATGCCCAGGACGGCGTATCCGCACTGGTGGCAATGGCCGAAGACAGCTTGTAGACCGTCCCCACTCCCTCGTCCGGCGCGTTATAGACCACGCCTATCGTGCCATCATCCAGAGCGGCCGCCGAGACCGGGTAATCGTCGCTGTCCACCTCGGCGGCGATTTCATCGAAGGCCGTTCCTATTCCTCCACCCGCGCCGAGCACAAGCACGTGCAGAAGCGAGTGTTCATCGGTCGAGATAATGGCCTTCCGAACGAAGCCATGCACCCGCCCATCGAGTCCGCGCGCAATCCCCACCGCGTTGAACAGCCAGTCATCATCGTTTTGCCCAGATGGTTCGCTGAGGCTCGACCATGTCCCCAGATCCGCGCTCAGGGTGGCGATCGCAGCGCGGGAATTGCTGTTGAACGATCCACCGAAGGTCTTGCACAGTACGCCGAATCCTCCGTCTGTGGACTCTTCAATCCACAATAGAGGTGAACTCCCTGCTGTGTTTGTCAGCGTCGGCCCGGCCGCGGAGGTGCTGGTGAACGTGCCCGAGGAGAGATCGAAGCGCGAAACCTCCAGCGCGGTGTCAGAGCCATCAGGGACGACGTACAACACGTGAACGTAATCCCCTGAGACTGACCGGGAAGTTCCGAACGTCTGAACAAACGAGCCGATGGTGCGCGTTTCCCCGGTTGCTGCCCACGTTTCGCCATCGTCACTGCTGCTGTATGCCTCCAGCGTTGTGGCGTCGGAAAACGCGAAACAGTAGAGGGTGCCTCCGTATTTCCATGGCCCCTGTGGCCCGCCCTGATCGGCGATGGGGTGGATAGCCGTCGAAACTGGAAATGGTCCGGGCATCAGTAACTCAAGTAGAGAGCGGTGGGGACACTCAGCGGGTCGATCGAAACGCCGCTCGGGGGCTCAAAGTACTCCGCGCTGGGGATAGTGGTGTTTCCGGCGATCAGCGTCTGGATGAGGTGAGAGTCCACGGTTGGAAAGGACTCCGCGCTGGCGATTGTCGAGACGCCGGTGAGGGTTTGGTCTGGCATGGCTTACCCACGGGTGATCAAATTCACTACGCCGTTGCAGCCCGGAAACTCCGAACCAACCTCGACGACGTCCACCGTAAACTTGTCGTCGCGCTCCACGGTGAGCGGCGCGTCGCGGAAGGAGTTTACCCGCACCACATCGGTGGTTCCGGCTGGGACCTCGAGGTAGGTGCCGGCGGCAAAAATCGACGTTCCGTTTTGCTTGATATCTATCTTCACGGGCGCGCCTTCGGGTGGCGAGCCGAACACGACGGAAACGCTCTCGACGACGCTGAGGTCTTTCTGCGCATACCAGGGGTTCGTCACATCGACGCCGGTGGCAAGCGCCCTCGAGGCGACGCCTGGGATAGCGTTCGCCAGGATAAACGTTGCCCGCTCCTGGTCAAGGTTTGTATCGAGGTACGTGCCGGCGGCCAGCATGGAGCGAATTGCGTTCGCCTCGCTGCTGCCCGTCGTGCTGCGCACAATCGCGTCCGTCTCGGCGCAGCGGCCGCGGCGATCGTCCTGGAAGGGCTCGCTGCCCGCGCCAAACAGCACGCCCACGTCGGCCGCAAAGAACGTGGTGGGGCTCAATACCTGCACCCGGGTGGTGGGGTGATTGATGGTGGATCCAGTTGGGCCCACCGCGCCGGTCACTCCCCAGATGGCCACGCGGAAGCCGTTGTCAGTCGGATAGCTGCTTGTGAAGCCGTGCGCCTGGTTGGTGGTGACCACATTCGTGTTCGTATCTACGTTGGTGATTACCAGCGCATCGTCGCCGCCGATCCCGGTGGGCTCGCTGGGATCCGGTCCCAGACCAGACCACACATATCCACCATATGGGTCCGGGCCGCCGTCGTAGCCGTTCACGCCGCCGCCGTCCGATCCTCCCATGCCGCCCTCATAATCGATGCCAGTGAGGTCGATTGGCGTAAGGTCAACCGTGAAGCTGTATTCGTCGATGGGCGTGATCTCGTAAGTGCCGCCGTTGATCAGTTCGCCGAACTCACCGTCGAAGCCGCCCAAGTTGATGCCCTCATAGGGGCTTTCAAACCCGTGCGGGCGGTCGATTTCGATGGTGATCTCCGATGTATCAGTGATCTCCAAACCCACCACCAGCGGCAGTTCGCGCGCCTGCGCGGTGACGCTATAGCGCAGGAACGTGTCGCCAATCTCCCGAACCTGGACCTTTTGAACAATGAAAACGCCGCACACGCGCGGCGACGTCGTGAAGATGTCGATCCACTGGCCGATGTGCCAGCCGGTTGTGTCCGTCTCAAATTCGATCTCCGCAATGTCCGCGCCGAAGCGCAAGAAACAGGAATTGGCGAAGGCCTCCGCTACACCCTTGTCGCGAATGTTTTTAGCGGTTGAGACGGCCTCGATGATTCCGGATCCACCTGTGCGGGCGGCCGTTCGCGCGATCGCCGCGGAGTCTTCCTGCCAGTAAACGTCGAGCGAGCTGCTCGCGTGAGTAACGACGATCTCGTCCGAGGAAGTGTAAGCGGTCTGCTCGGGGTTGTGGCGCAACTCGTTTGAGGTGCGCTCCCAGGCGAAATCCCACGGCGCTTCGCCGCGGTCTTCCCAGGCGACGACGGTCTTCACCACGTCGTTAACGACGACCTTGGGCGCGTACAGAAGACTGTACGAAAGCAGGTACTGGTGGGTGCCGTTGCCGGCGAGCGTAGTGGTGCGTTGGCCGCCGGTGGGAACACTCGTCCGCACGCCTTGGCGCGTGCGGGTCTGCCGGTTCGTGCGGGTGACTTTCATCGCTCGCCACACGCCGTCCTCGTCTCGTAGAACCCGCGGCGCCACGTCAAATGATTTGCGCTGCAGCCTCAGCCGACGGAAGTGATCGATGTGCCAGTTGAAGCCGAAAACCGCGCATACGCGATCGAGGCAGGTGGCGGCCGTTTCGTCGTCGAACACCAGCCGCTTTCCGGAAACGCTCCCCGTCTCGGCTGCTTCGTAAGTGATTCCCTCGGCCGCCAGCGTGGCGTCGAAGATCTCCTGGACGATGGTGGCCAGGTCGAACGTCGGGCCCTCGTACACCTTCGCATAAGTCCGGCGGTCGGCCAGCTCGCGGTAGTCCACGCAGGAAACCTTGATCTTCAGCTCATGCCGGCTGTCATAAGCCTGCTCGGTGATCGTTTGAACAAACCCGCCGAAAAGGCGATCCGTTCCGTAGCAGTAGATCACCTCGTCATCCGGATTCGGACGGTAGACGGAGCGGCCGTAGGTTGTCAGCTCAAACGTCGCCGAGGCGCGCCCGTTCAGCTCCTCCACGATGTTCATCGTGTTAACAGCCAGATATGGGTTGCGATCGCGGCCGCGAACAAACAGCGTCCGCGCATCGTCGCGCAAAACAAGGCCGCCGCGGGGAAATTCCTCCGCGCTCGGGATGGTGTCATAGCCCGAGACGCCGTAGCCAATTAGCGCACCTGAGGATGGAACGCTTTCCGCGCTCGGGATGGTTGTTGACCCGGTGAGGTACAGCGTGATTGTGCCGCTGGATGGAACACTCTCGCCGCTCGAGATCGGGGAGGTGCCAGTGACCGGCCCGGCAACGATGCCACCAGCAACAAACGTTTCACCGCTGGCAATAGGGGAAACGCCATCGACGCCAAGCGCGCCGTCATCGACATCGCCAGACGAAGGCACGCTCTCGCCGCTCGCAATTGGACTGGATCCAACAATCACCAGTCCGATCGCCCCATCCGAAGGAACAGATTCTCCGCTGGCGATCGGCGAGACGCCGGTGATCAGAGTGTTGGAGATGTCGAAGGCAAAATACTTGACGATTCGCCTGGGCGAGTCGAACATCTGGTACGGTTCGCGCCACAGCGAGGAGACCTCTTGTTTGGTGAGGATGCGGTCCCAAACATATACGCACTCGCAAACGGCGTTGCTGTCACGTCCGCCAACATAGTCCCCGATTCCAAAAATCGCATCAGAACTGTAGGAAATTGTTCCCGTTGTTCCGCCGCTCCCATCGAGCGAAGCGTCATCAGTGTATGCTCGCTGCCCCGCCGTGGTGGGCTGCATGTCCACGGTGAGCACAAACTGATGGATTCCGTTGTCTACGAAATCGCTGATATTTCGGAAGGCGTTGTTTTGAAACGAGCCGCTGTTGAAGCCGAACGTCAGCTTTCCGCTGTTGTCCTTGTAGAGGACGTACGAGGTGTACGGCGCTGAATCTGTAGCGTTCGGAGCGACACCGGCGAAGTTGGCAAAGTCAGCCGGGGTGGAACGGATGTACCCACGCCACAGCAGCGAGACGCGCTGCAGGCGCAAAGCGGGCTCGGCAGTGCCCTTGATCCCCTTCCCGGCGCCATCCACATCGAGCGCTCGGCCGAAGCGCCCATCCTCCCATGTAGGAGCGGTGCTGGAAGGACCGTACACCACCCCAGATATGAGGTTGCGAACGCTTCCCTGGTCCTCTTTTTGCAGAGGAAAGCAGCCGACCATGCCGATCCCAAAGGGAGAGCCCGTGCTGACACGAGCGCCCAGCGGAGGTTTGATCAGCCACTTTCCAGGATGCAGGATGGAAGGCATTGGCTAGGTGTACTGCGCGCCGATGCCCTGCCAGATTGCGGCATGATTGCCCGCCGTGGAATCGATGGTGGCTCCGGTGTTGTTCACTACGACGATCCCCCAGAACGCAGGCATGACTCCGCCGAAGGCTGCGGCGATGGACATCAGCGGGGACTTGTAGTCCGTCGAGTTGGCCACCATGTCGATGCGTCCGATGAGGTTCATGTTGGCCGGGGTGAGCGCGCCATCAGTGCCCGTTGCGTTGCCAGAGTACGAAGATCCACCGTCCACCGATCCGTAGGCATAGATCAGCATGTAGCCGTTCGAGCTGGTGCCAGATGAGCCGGTGCGGGACTTGATCATCAGCAGAACGTCTGCGAACAGGTTGGACGTGTTGTCTACCGCTGTGCTTTGCCGTCCACCGCCATTCGTAAGCGAGGCAATGCCAAGAGTGAGAGCCTGGTTGGACGTGCCGAATTTTTGTTTGATATCGCCAGCCATGGGTTACCTTTTCGCCTCGTTGCTTTTGATGGCCTCTTCCACGTCCGCAGGCGTGATGGAGTTGGCTGCATAAGGCAGGCCGAGAATCATGTGGTAGAACAACCCAGGACACTGTTCGGGTTCTCCGTTCGGTCCAGTACGCATCTGCGGTGCTTCCAGCCGCGCCGCGATCTCCTCGGGCGTTCCAGGATTCGCGGTCGCGTATGCACGCACGCGATCCCGTAGGGTTTCCAGCGTGGCGATCGCCAGCTTCTCGTTCCCGTCTTGTTTGGCGTTTTCGAAGTTGACCATGGATGTGCCGCCCCTTAGAGAACGAAGATTCCGCCTGCTGGCCAGGAGACCGTGATGTTGCCGCCGTTGGGGGTCACAGGCGAAAGGCCGGTGTAATCGTCGATCTTGGCGATGAGCGGCGACGTGGCTGAAGAGCCCGTCCACCGCATAATCACGATCATTTCGCAGGGGTCGCCGGTAACACTGCTCCAGGTGACGTCGGCTGCGTCGGCTGTGCCCAGGGTCGAGGTTTTCGACGCGAAATTTCCCGACGTTGCCACGATCGCGCCGCCGGCGATGTCGTCGTGAAACTCGTGTGTGTTTTGCACGGCCGTATAGTCCGCGCCGTCAACCAGCATTGCCTGGATGTCATGACCGGACCAGTCGATATCGCCGTCGAGGAACTTCTGGCGCGCGAGGCCGTAGATATAGGAAGCCATAGGGGGTTCTCCTTGGGAAACTTGTGTTGTGTGTGTGGGAAGCGGGTGGGTTGCCGGGCGCTTAGACGCGCGCCGGCAGAATGGCGTTGATGCCCTGTGCGACCTGCAGCCCGGTGTTGTACGGATTGCTGCTGTTCGACGTCACGTTCACGGTTACGTTGGTGTTCGGCCCCGTGCTGCTCGGCGTGCGAGGGAACGACGGCCCGGTGTTTGGGGGTCCACCGGGAAGGCTCGGCACGGTAGTCTGCCAGCCCGGCTTCGACACCGCGCTGTAGGTTGCCCACACGCCCTCGGCAACGATCCGGAGTTGCTCCTGTGTGGTCTTCCGCATAAGCTGCAGCTCATTCAACATCGGGCTCATCGCCGCGCCGATCGAGTTCGCCAGCGTGGTTAGACCGCGATTCGTCGCCGCGTTGTTGGACTGCACAGACGTGTTGAGCGAGGCGACCATGCGCTGTCCGACCTGCTCGATCGCGCCACCGATCTCGACGGGGACACGCTGGCCGAAGTCGTACATCTCATCGCCGAAGCCTTCGAGCGAATCCGCCAGGGCGTTGAAGTACACGCCGGACGCCAGCGCCGACAGGTGCTCGTTGGACTCGTAAAGCACCCGCTCGAGGGATTCCATGATCTGCAGGTACTTCAGATTTTCCATCCACGGCCACCAGGTGTTCGCGAACTCCAGCATGTTCTTGAGGTGGATCTGGCTGTAGCGAACTTCCTTCTCGATCAGGTCGAGAGTCTTGTTCATGCCCGACATCTGGAAGTTGCCGATCACACCAGAGATGAGCGAGCCGATGGAGCCGATGGCCCCCACTACGCCCAGTACGCCACCCGCCGCGCCAGCGGCGCCGGCCGACGAAGATGGCGAAGGGGTGGAAACACCTCCAAGCCCATAGCTGCCAAGCGTGCTCAGCCCGTCCGCGCCGATACTATTTGTCGCCGTGGATGCTCCGCCGAACAATCCAGCGAGAGACTTTCCGATTGCGCTGATATTGTCGATCGCCGTTTTTGCCAGCTTCCCGAAAGAGAACCCAACATCGTCCAGCCCCTTCATCACCTGCTTGATTGCGCCCTCGACGATGGTGCGCATGAAGGCTTCCTTGATCGCGTTCGCCATCTTTGTAAACGCCTCGCCCAGGTTCTTCGAGTGGACAATGGCGTCGGCTATGTCCTTCCCGAAGTCCGTCATCACCGTGGACACTTGCTTGCCGAAATCACCCCAGGCCTTCCCCATTTCGCTGCTGGCCTTGGTAGATTCGCCCGTCATTCTTCCGAGGGCTTCTTTCGCCGAGTTCAACTTTTTCTCGAGGTCTTGCCAGGGCTCGCCAGCAGCTCTCGCTGCTGCCATCTGCGCTTCCAGCGCCTTGATCAGGGCTTTCTGCACGTCGATCGTGTCGCGCATGCTCGTGCCGGCGCGCGCAGACATGCGCTCGTAAGCCTCGGTCGCCTCGCGCGCCCTCGCCGCGAGCTGCTCGCCTGTCACGATACCGAGCGTTTTGGCATCCTCGGCCGCCTCGCGCATCGCCTTACCGGCGGAGAGGAAGCCGCCCACAAACGGGTCCATGTAGATCTTCGAATTCAGAAGCGCGGCTTCGATCTTGGTGAGCGCGGCTGCGGTCTGCTCGAATTCGAAGGTAACCAGCTTCTGCTGCACACCCTGCATCACCCACTCGGCGTGCTTGGCGATAAGCCGTTCCAGACCCTTGAATCCCATGCTGGTCGAGGTCTCCAGCATGGTTCCGATGTCGCGCATTGAGTCTTGCCAGGCGACGTATTTCTTCCGGACGTTCTCCGCTGCCTGCTCTAACTGGCGTCCGGTAAGGACTCCCTTTGCGGCAAGCAGGTCGAGGCCCTTCTGCGCCTCCGCGTATTCTTTTTGCAGGTTGTGCAGGCCCACGGCCGAGAACGCGTGCTGGATGGCCTGGGCTGCCTCCTTGGCGGCGTCCTTGATCTTTCCGCCCATGTGGCCGAAGTCGATGCCGACCTGTTTCGCGCCGCCGCCCAGCTTCTTCAGATCCTCGATCGTCTTTTCGATCTTTAGAGCCTCGTCTATCTTCCCGGCCGCGCGCATTTGCGTCGCCATGGTCTGGTACGACTCGATCGTCATGCGGATCTGGGGTGGGAGCTTCTCGAGAGACTTCGCCGCCTTGTCGGCAGCCTCGGCGTTCGCCGCGAGTTGCTTCTGGTAATCGGGTGCAGCGCGGACGGCTTTGTTTAGTTCGTTGGCATACTGGTCGAGAGATTTGCCAGCCCGATCGACGGTGATGCCCATCTTCGAGGCCGTCGCCTCCAGCCGTGCGACTCCCTGCTCGAGTGCTGTCCCAACATTCTCCGCGTGCTTTTCCGCCTCGCGCAGCTTCTGGAAGGATTCGTACCAGGTGTACATAGCGAAGGCTGCCGCGGCGACGCCGACAGCCGCGCCAAGCGCGGTCATGGTTGTGGTGAGCGTGCCGGCCGCGATACCCATGGACCCGAGCCCCGTCACCACGGAAGGCCAAATTGCGGCCAGGCCACCGATGGTCACCAGCATGGGACCGAGGGCAGCGGCAAGCCCGGCGAGCGCGATCGCGGCCGTCTGTACGCCGGGTGGGAGGCTGGCGAAGGATTGCGCCAATACGTTCACCATCCCGATCGCTGGCTGCAGCGCTTGAATCACGTCGGTGAAGGCGTTGAACAGGCTCGTACCCAGCGGTTCGAGCGCAAGCGTGATCTGGTTCTTCAGCTTCGACCAGGCCTCGCCATAGTCGGCGATGTCCGAGGCTGCCTGCCCGATCGTCTCCTTACTGCTCATCACCGTTTTGAACAGCCCATCCAGGTCGAGGCGGCCCTCGCGCACCGCCGCCGCAAAATCGGCCATGCGCTTGGTCCCGACAACCTGCGCCGCGATCAGGTTGCCCTGCGCGACGTCTGCGTTTTTGATGGCAGAGACAAGTTGCTTAAAGGCGTCGACGGGCTCGAGGCCGGCCTTGCCGAACTTCGCCAGTGCGGTGCGCATGGCGCCGATGACGAGCTCGACGTTCACGCCCTCTTTCTCGAACTTGCCGAGCATGATGGCGCTCTCTTCGATGGAGAGGCCAAGTTGGCGGAACGGCGCGCCGGCGTAAACGAGCTTGTCGGCGAGCGCAGTGAAGGAAATCCCGGTTTGCTGGGATACCTTGAACAGTGTGTCCATCACAGGAACCTGCTTATCTACTGCGACTGACCAGTCTCCGAAGAGACGCGTGGTCTTCGCGATCGCAGGTTCCATCTGCTCGCCCGTAACGCGCGAGAGGTCGAGGAATTGGCGGGTGAGGGTTTCGAGGCCGGGCCCGACCTGGCCCGTGCGTGTGCTCAGTGCGGAGATCGCGGTAGCGACCTTGTTGGCATCGTCCGAGACGTCCTTGAAGACATTTCGGAAGCTGCCCTGCAGGGCCCCGAGCTGCTCGCCCGTGGCGCCCGTGCCGACTCGAATCTTGTCGAAGGCGCCGTCGAGCTTTTCGGCAGCATCAAACGCAGCCGTCCCTAGCGCTACCAGCGGCCCCGTAACGGCCGCGGTGAGAGCAGCCCCGATAGTGGTGGCCTGTGCGGCGAAGCGCCCGAGCGCCCCGCCGCCGTCGTCGATCTCTTCTTTCCACGCCGCCCACTTCGCCTTCACGTTGTCAGCCGCGTCGGCGAGCTGCTTCGCGGTAAGGGTCCCGGAACGCTCGAGCAGCTCGAAGGCAGCCTGGGCGTCGCGGAACTCCTTTTCGAGGTTTTTGACTCCGACGGCTTTGAAGGCCTGCTCCATCTCGGACGCGGCTTTCTGCGCGTCGTAAGGCAGCTTCTGCAGCGCCTTCTCGACTTCGTCGAACTTCGCCCCGACCTTGATCCAAAGTCCTTCGATATCCATCGCTTATTTCCGTTTCCCGCCCAACAACGCCAACCCGTCGCGCAGCTTCGCCTTCATTCCGGCGCGCTGCTCGGCCGCGATCCGCTTGGCCTCGGCTTCGCTGCGCTTGCCGGGCATGAACAGATCCGCAGACACCCGCGGCGTCTTCTCGGGGTCGATCTTCACGTTCCAAATCTCGGCGCACACCATCGCGTGGCCGTAAAGCGTGCGCTCGTCCGCCTCCTCGAAGCGCTTCCACAGCGCGTCGAACAAACCCGGCGAGAGATGCCAGAACTCGGCCTCCGGAAGCCCCAGGTCGAAGCGTCCGATCGCCCAGGTGTCAAACCAATCGAGCGGCTTATCGGATTTCGCCTGCGCGCCCAGTTCGCGTTCCTTTGGCGGCGACATCAGCGCCTTTGCCGCCTCGAGGGCGGCAGCGTACTCGCGCGGCTGCAGAGCCCCGACGTCGCGTACTGTAATGTCCGGCTGAAACGTAGTCAGCAGCGACCAGAGCAGCGCGCGCGTCATGGTGCGGCCTGGTGCCGCGTTCCGTCCCATGGCCTGCTCAAAGCGCCAGATTGAGCCCAGGGTGCAGGCCATGACGGCCGGCTCGCCCCCGAGCGTGATCTCACGCTGCGGTAGCAGCAGGAGTGGCGACGGGGATGCGGTAGGCATAGATCGTGTGGCTGCGGCCTTCCGCGACCAGGCACTCGACGGCTTCCGGAGCCCAGTCGGGCATCGAGAAATCGTGCGAGACGATCAGCGCGCCCGGCTTGCATTCGGCGAGGAGCTTTGGCTTCAGCTCGGCGTTCGAGGTCTGCAGCAGGTACAGGAAGACAACGTCCGCCAGCTCGATCGCTGCCTGCCGGATGTCGCATTGATACACGCAGGCAGATTCTTTGTGCGGGTGCGCGGCGATCTTCGCCTTGAGCGCCTCGAAGCGGCCCTGGTGCAGCTCGAAACCGGCTACGCTTGCGCCTTTGTCGAGCGCTGCCAGCAACAGGCGGCCGTCACCTGCGCCGAGGTCGACAATGTGATCGCAGGGCCTTACGCCTCCAACCTCGAGCATGCGCTCGACGACGGCCATCGGCGTTGGCACAAAGGGCGCCATCTGGCCTTCAAACTCGCGCGTAACGACGCCCATCTCGGCGAGGTAATCCTCGATGATGCGGCCGACGGCCTCCATCACCTCGATCTTCTTCTTCGGGTCGGCCAGCCACTCGCCGACTGTGCGCAGCGTTTCACGCTTTCCGTCCCAGTTCTGCGATTGTGAAAGCAGCGTCCAGGCCAGCAGGCGCGTGATACGCATCTTTTCCGCGAACAGCACCGGCGCGACGGGCTTCCCATCCTCGCCGAGGATGGGGTTACCCTTCTCGTCATGCGATTTTGCGGCCAGCCGTTGGCCGAGCGCGAAAAAGTCCTCGCCGGTCAGCTCATAGAGAGCGATCATGGCGTTTTCGTTCATCGCCAGGCGGCGCTTCTGGCCGCCCAGCTCGATTTCCACTGGTTTCAAGGTGTTCCTCCGATTGGTTGCTGCGGTGTGTTCTTACGCGTCGAAGTCAGGCTGCCCGGTTCCGGCCAGCGTCACGTTGCCCGAGCGCAAGCCAGCGGTCGGCCGGCCCATCTTGACGCCCTGGACGAGCGCGTTGAACTCGTAGGTTGTCTCGCCGGCGTCGGTTTCGACGATTTGATACGTGCGCTCTTCGCGGCTCGCAAAGACGAACAGGATTCCGGTTGTTCCGTTGTGAGTGGCAGCGGTGGGAACCCAGTTCACCATGAACTCGACGCCGTTCAGATTGAGCAGGGTCGCGACCTTCACGCGCCACGGCACGCTGGTCGAATGTGTAGTTGCGTCCTCGATCTGCGCGTCGAGGTTGATGTTCAAATCCTTCACCTCGGCGATCGTGGTCGGCGAGGTACCGTTCGCATCGGTGCACAGCTTCAGTAGCGTTCCGAATGCGGGTTCAGCGGTAGTAGACAAAGCCATTGTTGTTTTCTCCTCTTGTGTGCTCTCTCAGCCGGGGGAAGGGCTTACAGCCGAACCACGGCAAATTCGATGTCTGCGTTCTCACCCGCGAAATGCAGGGTGCCGTCGGACTGCCGCCACCCGTCGGCCCCGAGCGGGCCGATGATGAGCTGGTCTCCAAAGGGCAACTCCTTCACGAGCGTCCCGGTGCGGCCGGTCTTCGAAGACGCGACGCTCGTGAGCGTCACGTCATAATCCGTGTCCGCTGAAACGTTGCGCGCGACGATGATCACGCGGTCGCCGAATTCGGTTTCCTCGAAGTTCACGGGGTCCGCGGCCTGAAAGGTGAGGGCGTCAAGATCGGTGAGAATCGGGTACTTCCCCGTTCCGACCTGGTGTTCGTGTGTTTGTCTTGCCATGTGTGTGTGCTCCTAGGCGAACCGGATCACCGTGAACAGCACTTCCGCATGGGCCGCCTCGAAGTAGAGGTAGCCATCGGATTGCCGCCAGCCGTCCACCGCAAATGGGCCGAACACTTTGCTTTGCCCGTTGGTGAGGGTGTCGCTGATGTCCCCGGTGCGGTTTTGCTGGCTGTCGGCAACGCTGGTGAAGGTGACTGCGCGCGTGGTGGATCCACTGTTCCGCGCGTGAATGAAAAAGTTCTGGCCGGTGTGCAACGTGCGGTTCTGGTTCGACGCGTCGGCTGCGGTGGGCGCTGCCGCCACGCCGGCACTCGGATATCCGCCGATCAAAGCAACGGCTGCAATGTTTGTTCTGGGCATAGTTCTCCTGTCTTGCTCGGGAAGGGGTTTGTTCTTGGCGCTTATCCGCGCCGGATGCGCGTGATCAGCTCGCCGGCGGCGCCGTAAAGCTCAGCCTGGGGAGCCTCGGCGGCCTCGGCCGCCATGTGTTTGGGCATTTCGTGCCGCTGCCAGATGTGCGCGCGCAGCTCGGCCAGGCTCTCGTGGTCGTACTTGCAATGCGGGCAGTGGTGGATTGTGACCCCGCAGAAGTCGTGCGTCTCGTACTGGGGCATTGGTTAGGCCTCGGAGTGGTACATCACGCGGAAGTCGAGGATGATCTTATAAACCTTCTGGCCGGGCTCCTTCACGTAGTGGCGATCAATCCGGCTCATGTAGCCGACGTGGATGCCGTTCGGCAGCACGCCGCGCCACTTGTCGAAGCGGCGCTGCAGGCGATCAGCGGTGCGCAAGGCGTCGAGGTGGCAGCTCGCCCAGCAGGTGAACTGGTAGATCGCGTTTTCTACGCCGGAATGCCCGCTGTGCGATTCCTCGGCCCGGCCGGTGATTTCCTGCACAGTGACGGCGGGCAGGGTTGTGCCCAGAGGCAAATCAGCGCCGAGCCAGCGCGAGGCAATCAGCAGCGTGAGGGACTCGTCCTCCAGCGCGCGGAGCCGGAAGCCTTCCTCGATGAAGTTACCTTCCGCCAAGCAGCCGCCTCACTTCCTCCGCAAAGATCTGCTGCATGCGCCCGCGGGTTTCCTCGATAGCCGGTCTCAAGTAAGGCTGTGCCGCCTGGCTGTAGACTCGCCCGAGGCTGTCCGTGCCGGCAAATCCGAACTCGATGCGCGCCGCATACGGCAGCTCGCTACCGACGACGACGTCCATCGGGCCGCGCTCGATCACCTGGATGGAGCGCCGCAGCGTGCCCGTCTTGTACGGGGCGCGCTTGCGCGCCTCGTTGGCCGCTTCCATTGCCGCGATGGACATCGCCGCGGTGGTGGCCTTCTCGATAGCGCGCTGAGCCTGCGTGGTGCCAGCCCCGAATTGAGCGTTGATTTCCAGTTCGAGGGTGAGCATTAGCTGATCAGCTCCAGAATCAATTTCGTTTGCACCTTGGCACTGCTGTGCACCACACCGCGAATGTCGTACACGGTCGCGTCCACCACGGCCCGCATGCCTTCACCGATTCCGGGGTAGTACCCGTTCAGTTGGCAGTGCCGCGTCTTCGCGTCGTAGGTAGCGGCCGCGTTGCGCATCTCGCTTTTCTGCTCGCCCAGCGCCCGTTGCGCGGCAAGGTTGCAGGAGATGAGATCGTGGCCGGGCAGGTTTGCCCAAGTCGCCTCGGGCTCGCCGATCTCGTTCGGCGTAAACGTCGCTTCCTGAATCGTGCAGGTGTGCCGCCAATAGGTTGTGCCGAGCCGCTCAAACAAGAGCGGGTGGATGAGCTGGGTGGATGGGAGCGGCATTAGTTGATCGACGAGAGGACGATGGCCTGTTTTTGCTCCGCGCCGAGACGCGGGCCGATTATGGCCCGCCCGTACTGGTCGCGGACGCCCAGATAGCGATACGTCGCGCTGATTGGCCCTTTGCGCTGGTCGCGCAGCGTGAACTCAAGCGTGCTGGCCGTGAAGTCGAACTGCTGCAGCTTGAGGCCTTCGCCGCGGCCGTACATGATCGACGCGCGGTGCACGCCCTCAGCCAGGCCGCGGATCGGCTTCACCGTCTGCAGGGAGACAAGGGTAGGCGTCGGCTCCTCAAAGCAGAACGCCGGTGCCTGCTGTTCCATCCATGCCAAGATGGCCTTCACCACCTCGACAGGAAACTCCGCCCGATCGTCCTCGAGCACCGGATCCGGCAAAGGTTGACCTGGTCGCGGCGGAGTCCAGCCGACGACGCGCGGGGTAACGCGGCCTGCAATGTTCATGTGTTTTCTCCGAAGGGGTCTAAATTGCGTCGCGCAGGGCTTGTTTCAGCCAGTACTCGCGATCGGTGAACGGATCCTGAATCTGCTCGGCGATGTCGAACGCGCCGATGTTCTCTTCTTGCGAGCGGAGCTGTTTGGCAAGCTCGCGCAGCTCTTTTGCGACGGCTGGCCCGTCCGTTTCCAGGTCGAGGTTGACGATCTTTTTGAGGATCAGCACCTCGCTTGCGGCAATGCACTCGAGCGCGGCGGCCGCGGCCAGGCGCACGCTAGTGTTGAGCGAGAGAAACGCGTCGATCTCCGCGTCCTGGAAGATGGGGTTGCTCTCCCGGACGTCGGTGATGAGCATACGGACTTTGCCGCGGTCGGTGGAAACGTTGTAGGTGAAGGCCATGGGTTAGATGCGGCCGGAAGTACGCCGGGCTCCTCGAGCTTTCTTAACGACCAGGTTGTCGATCTGCGCCTTCATTTCCGGTGCCAGCAGCTCGCTATGCGTAGTCACGTCGCACACAGGCTCGGCGGGTTCGGAAGGTGTCGGCGCCGGCAACAGGGCGCTGAGCTCCTCGGCGAACTGGCGGCCGGTCTCGTAAGCCAGGGCCTTCTCCGCGCGCGCCGCCTGCAGCTCCCGTAGGATTTCCATCTGCAGGGTAATCAGCGCGTCCAGGCGCTGGTCCGTGCCGTTGCACGCCGGCGCCAGATTTGCGCGCGTCGCCAGTTCGAACCGTTCGATGTCCATCATTTGAGTCGCTCCCAGGCGCGCTCGACGCGCTGCCATTTCTCGATACTCCGCACCCCACTCCTCAGCGCCATCGCATAGGCGTTGTACGCCTCCGCAAACGCGTTCAGCTTGCCCTCATCGTCCGGAGGCAAGCCTCCGGCTGTAACGCTGATCGCCAGGGTGAGAATGAGGACGCGCAGAAGGGAATGCATAAAACAGATTCCTCCGATGGATAAAAGGAAAAAGAAGAAAGGCAGGCCGCCGGCTCGGAGGAACACACGACGGCCTGGTCTCGCCCGCGCGCTCGTCACGCGCGGGGCAGAGGTGGTGGTTGGGGCTACGAGCCGGAGCCGTTGCTGGCGACGGTGGTCTTCGCATCCATCCGGCCGCCGCCGAACACGTGGCGCACCTTGAACGCGGTCGCGTCCTTCTCGAAGTCGCCGTCGAACGGCGAGGAAGATCCGCCCAGCCGCTGCTGGTTGCTGATCTTCTGGAACAGCGCCGGTGCCTCGTGGCCCTTCAGGAAGCCCATTTCGAGCGCAGGGCGGCCCACGGAAGGCGAGGCAAACAGGAACCACGATGTGTCACCATTCGCGGAAGACGCCACGATCGGGATGTACGGGTTCACGCTCAACCGCACGCGGGTGCGCATCCAGTTCGCGAACTCGAGTTCGTTGTTCGACGCGCCGCCGGAAGTGGCGGTAGAGCGAACCACGGTCGCGTTCAGGATGTTCTGCGCCACGATTTCGAGTGCCGGGGGAACAACGAGCTCGGCCACGTCAATGAGGATCGGCTCATTGTCGGCGTCGCGCATCGCGCCCAGGACCTTCCAGGCTGTCTGCAGCGCTGTGATGGAGAGGACGGGGTTCGAGGTCACCTTGTTGGCGTTGCCGGTGGTGTAAAGCGAGGCGTGCGGGCCGTTGGCGTCAACGAACAGGCCGGTGGCGAACTTCTCCTCCGACCGCCGCGAGGCGCGAGCCAGGCGAGCGGGCGAGGAAGAGCCCAGGGCATCGAGATCGTCGTTGATCCAGGATTCCCAGCTCCAGTTGAGGGTGCGGCCGTATTTGGTGACGGCGTAGGTGTACTTCGTTTCCCCGACGACCTGGGGCAGGTAATCTCCCTGTTCTCCAACCGAAGGCAGAACGCCCTCCGCGCCGTCGACCGCCAAGCGGTTCACCGTGCGGAAATCCTGCACCTTGGCGCGACGGCAGTAGTTCTGCCAGGTCTGCGGGCACTCCATGTAGGTTCCCAGCAGTTGCCGGTCCAGCACGTCTCCCATCAGCAGGGGGAAGTCCTGAGTGTTCATCGCTTCCTCAAAGCGCAGCATGCCGAAACGGCTGCCACGGGCGCTCTTCAACACACCCATCGCCTCGTGCAGCAGTTGGTTGTAGTTGGCGCGCTTGCGAATCGACGCCGCGGTGACAAACCCGTCTTCGTCGAACAGCCGCTCCCGGCTTGCGTGCTCGGAGCGGTACGTTTCAATCAATTGCAAAAAATCCATTTGTGTTGTTTCTCCTTTTGCTCCTCTTGCTTGTGGCTCCGATGCCCTACGCCGTGGCGTTGCAGACGTACATGAGGTAAACGTCAAACTTCCCGGCTGTGAGTGCCTGGACCGCGATGGCGACGGTGGCCTGCCGCTCGACCGTGGTCTTTTTGTAGTCCGCGACGGTGGCCAGGTCGGGGATACCCTGCTTGCGCCCCGTGGTGGACCAGGGGGCTCCAGACACGGCGGCCGCGGTAAAGATGTCGTTCGCGGATTCGACGGCCACCGCGATCGTCGCCGTGGAATCGGCAGACGTGGGTGCGGTGATGACGTCGGCAAACGCGTTCACGATCACCGCGCCGGCCGGAAGACGAACGCCCATGTTGTAGGTGCCGACCGCTCCGCCAAGCTTCGAGAAATCAAAGCAGAACGACACGCACTTGAGGGCGTCGAGATTTGTAACTGAGGCAGTTGCCATGTTGTGTCCTTTAAGCCGTGGCGTTGACCACGTATTGGATGAAGATGTTGATTTCGCCGGCCGTCAGGGCAGCCGTGCCGATGGTGAGGGTGAGTTCCCGCTCTGCAGTCAAGGCGATGAACGCAGCAGCAGCGGAATCGTCGATTGCGGTATCTGATCCGTCCTCGCTGCCCAGGTCAATGCCCGGCGTATAGCGAGCCTTGCCGAGGCCAAACGTGCCGTCGAAGGGCGGATCATCGTAAGCGGTGGCCGCCAGGATGTCACCAGAAGACTGCAGCTTGATGGCGATCGTGGCCGAACCACCCGAAGTGGGCGCCACGATGGTGTGGACGAAGGAATTGATGATCACCGCACCCTTCGGCGCGCGGACGCGAAGGGGGATGTCCCCGACCGCCCCACCGTGGACGGTGAAGTCGTAGCGAGCTACCAGCCATTTGCCGGCGTTCGTGTTGGTAACGGAGGCGTCCGCCATTTAGGCAGCCTCCCTCCCGGCCACCGCGAACTTCGCGGCCGCTTCGCTGAGTCCGAGGTCCTTGAACCCGGCGACCAGGTCGGCTTCGCTAACCTTCTTTTCCGTCGCGGCGCTCGATCCCATGCCGACAATGCGGCCGCCTCCGAATCCGACGCTCTTGAGGTAGTTGGACTCCTCCGCCACGGCCGCTTCGATCACCGCGGTGAACGCGGCTTCATCGAGAGCGCCGTCCTTGAGCGTTGCGCGCGCGGGCAAAGACTCGGTAAGCCGTTGCTTCGTGGCTGCAGGCAGATCGATGGTCTTGAGCTTGCGCTCGACAAAGGGCTGAGCATCGCGCAGCGCCAACGTCTCACGCAGCCGGGTGGCTTCCGTTTTGGAGGCCGTCAGCTCTGCGCGAAGCGGATTCACGGCCGATTCGATGAGAGCCTGGATTTGGGCTTCGTTCATTTCTTGCTCCTGTTGTGTTGGTTCAGTCGCCGGCCCCCGGCCAGCGGCCTCGAATAGATTCAAAATTTCGCCGCCGCGCCCGGGCACGGTCACGTAGTCCACGCTCTTGACCGCGGCGATGGATTCAATGACCGGACCTTTGCGGCCCTCGGCCTCTCCAGCCTTTGCTGTGCCCTTCGCGCGGATCGAAACGCCGATGTGCGCGGCCATGTCCTTGACGGGCTTCTTAAAGCGGTCGAAGACCTTGGCCTTGGCGTAGACTCCGGGCCCGGTGGGCCCGCTTTCGTTCCAGGTCGCGTCTTCGAGCAGCTCGCCGGCGAGGTGATCGAGGTTCCCCTCCGGACGCGCAGCCTCTTCCGCCTGTGTTTGGTGGTTCCAGAACATCTTCGTGCCCTTTGTGAACTTGGCGGCCGCGGATTTGAGCAGCGTCGGCGAGTAGTAGCCGCTCGATCCCCAGCCAGGCGAGATGAGCTTCAGGTTTGCGGTCGCGGCCTCGCTGAGGTCCGCTTCTCCCGACTCCACCAGCGGCACGCAGTCGCCCAGCAGGGCGGTTTCCGCCGCCTCGCTCACCGGCGCGTCCTCATACACGGTGCGCGGGATTACCGGCTTCGGCTCGCCCAAGGTGACGGCGCCGTCGCTGCCGACGACGTAGTCCAGCTTGAACATGCCGTCGTCAGTCGTATAAACGCACCAGGTGTCGAACAGGTCCTGGATGTAGCAGTAAGGCTCGTACTGATCGGTGGGCTTTTTCAACTTCGCGCGAATAGCGGCGCGCAGCAGCTTTTCCTTGTCGTTGTAGGAGCGATCCGCCTCGGTCGCCTCGGCGTCGGTCGCGACGGCCTGGTCGATCAGCTCTCGGAGCTTCTCCATGGCCGCGTGGAGCTTCTCCCGGTTGGCTTTGCTGATCTTGCGTCCTACTTCGATGAGTTGTTTGAACATGGGTTTTCCTGTGATCCGCTTCGCTCTAAAAAATGCGGCCACCGGAGGTTTCCCTCGGGTGGCCGTTGGTTTTTGTTTGGAGAACCTGTGGCTTTACAGCGTCTCGGCGCTCGCGTCCATCTCGCGCCAGAGTTCGGCAATTGCCAGGAGAATCGATGGCTCAGCGTTCTGCACGATCTTTTTCCCGCCCTTGCCGTCGCTCACCTCGCACGTGGTGCGCGCGATGTAGGAGGCGACCAGGCCCGCGTTCACGGCAACCCGCCGCGGCTGGCCCTCCACACCGATGTAGCGCTGCAGAACGCTCAAGGGGAACTGTGAATTCTGATCGCCCTTGAAGATCTCCAGGACGAGGCCCGTCTTGGCCTGCATCGCCTCGAGGACGCGCTGCGCGGTCGAGGCGCTGGCGAAGCCCCACGGCGTCACAGTGACGCTTTGGCGGCCCGTTTCCGGGTTGCTCGCGAGAGGAACAAGCTGCGTCGGCCGCTCGAAGGACCAGCCGGTGCGGATCCCGTTGACGATGGCTTCGCCGGTGAAGCTGTCTTGCTCCATGCCTTCGTAGGTAATGAGGTCTTTGTCGTTCACGTTACTGCACCTCCAGGTTTCCGAGGATCTTGGCGACGCGCTCCGCGGGGGAGCCGGGCCCGAACAGTGCGGCGGCGACGGCCGACAGAAACACCTCGCTGGTCATGCCGCGAAGGCGAATTGTCCCGGCCGCGTTGCCAACGCTTACGGTGGTCACTATGGGAAATGCACGCGAATACTCCTGGTAGTCGCACGCCTCCGGGTTGCCGCTGTCTGGGTTGAATCGCAGCAGGTGGTTGGTGGGCCAACTCCAACGCTTGCCGCCCTCGACGGGGCCGACCGGATCGTCCAGCAACCTGGCCAGGGGATAGGGCGTTTCGTTGCGCGTTACCAGCCGCGGCCCAGGCTTGCCAATTCCGGTCCTCATGTTCATCTCGGCCTGTTGTGTTACGTAGAACACCTTGAACTTCGGGATGTACCGGAAGATGGCATCCTTTGCCTTTGCGCGGTCCTGGTAGAACTGAACCACGGTGCGGCCGTAGACGACCATGCTCTGGTCTGACCACGTTGCGGGGTCTGACGTGTCGAGCGAGCCGTCGATCGTCAAATAAGCGTTGCCGGGGGTGAAGTCGGCCCAGAACTTGTTATCGGTCGCCGATTCTGGCAAATACAGCAAGGCCCCACCGGAAGCCACCGCATACGCCTCCAGCGAGGCAAACGCAGATACGCCAGGCGCGAGGGCACCACGTTTGCGGACCTCGTCGAGCGTCGATTGCGTGATGGTGGTTCCAGGCGTGGGGACGGGGACGCAGACCTGGCCGTGTGCCAGGAACAGCGAAGCAAAAAATAGGAACAGTTTTCTCATAAGCCTCTCTTCAATTTCGAAATGAGTTGAGCCGAAGCGATGGCACCCCGCGCCGATACACGTCTGACCAGTACACGAAGTCAAAGCCGGTCATCCATCGCGCCATCCGCCGCTCTTTCGTCATGAACCCAAGCCGTTTACGTGCCCTCTCGCGGCGCACACAAGCACGATGCAGGCACTTGTTGCACGCCCCGCACCCACAGGTCAGCTTCACAGTTCGTTCACTCCCGCGCGGTAAAAGTACTTCAGAATCACGTCGCCAGCGGTTACGGCAGTGTCGTCATTCTCGGCGGCGTTCGCCGTGATTCGGATCGCCAATCCGTTCTTGATGAACACGCCTCCGGGGGGAAGCGAGGTTTGCCCCGTGATATGCAGCGAGGCATTCGTCTTGATCACGAGGAAGGGCGCGTCGGTTGTCGCTGGATTGGTGGCCAAGTCGTAGAACTTGATCCAGCGTGCCGTGCTTCCGCTCACGGCTACCCAGTTGGTGAAGATGAACTGGCCACTCTTCAGAACGGTGGCATTCACGCTTGAGAGTGCGGTGTAGCTCGCCCCTACGGAGGCATCTTTTTGATAGCTTGCGGTTGGCATAGTTCCTTTCACATCCACAGCGGTTTGAGCACACAACAGCATGCTGAACAACGCTAGAGTTTTCATTCAGTCGCTTTCCTTCTCGTCTGCAGCGCGCACCGGCAACCAGGAAACCGCAACGGCGCACGGTGGCCGGATGGGAACGTTTGCGCCAGCGGGATCCACCCCGCCTGCTCGTTCTTTAGGCAGCCATCGCTTACGTGTTCATCGCCCACTGTGAGCCAGCCCTTTTCGAGGACGGCGCCGCCCCGCTCGAGTTCCTCGGCCGCCTCATACTGGCCATCCACGAAGGCCTGGCCTATTTCCGTAAACGCGATGTGCTCGGCGCGATCGCGTATGTGGCGTTGCGACGCCGGCGTCGCAAATCCGGCAAACAGCTTGCGAAGCAGCCCGGCCAGCTTCGTGTAAGACCACTTCTGCTCGACGGCCGCCACCAAGAGGGCGTGAACCTTCTCGCGCGTAACCTCGTCGATTCCGCCGATCAGCTCCGCGGCGCGCTTCGCCATGCGCTCGCGCAGGACGTCGGCCGCCAACGCTTCGCGCAGGTCGCGTTCCGCGGCCGCCTGTCCGCGCTCGAAGGCGACCAGGAGTACTTCCGCTACCCTGGCCTCGATCGACGCCATAGCGGCGCTGAAAGCGGCCCTTTCGATAGAACCGAGCAGCTCGCCCTCGAGGCCCGCCTTGGCCCGCTTGAGCAGATACGCCTTCTGCTGGCGAAACATGCGCCGCATGAGGCGAGCCAGGCGCCCTTCGAGTGGCCGGATGGCACGCTCCTTTGCGTCCTGGGCAATCGCCTCCCTGAGGCGATCGAGGGCTTCGATTAGACTCGGCACGGGTTTACCAACTCAAGCGGCAAGACGCAGATGCCCCAGCCCAATCCGCAGCTTCTCGTATGCCCGGTGGATCCGGCAGCGTGTCGCGGCCTGAGACAGGCCAAACCTCCCGGCGATGTCTTCGATGGTCGCGTCCTCAAACCGACGCAGCATTACCATTTCGCGATCGCATTCCGGCAACGCCTCCACGGCCCTCATCACCTCGGCGGCCAGCTCATCACGTAGGAGCGCCTGCTCTTGCGGTGCATTCTCATACGTCGGGCGGTATTGAGTGGCAACCTTTCCGGCGCGGCGGGCCACCTCAAAGGCGGCATGCCTCACGATGGTGACGAACCAAGGCCTGAAGCTAGGGCCGTCGAAACGCTTTGCAGATCTCACTTTGATCCAGGCATCATGTACAGCGTTCTCGGCCAGGTCGCGTCGCCGCAATATTCTGTTCGCCGCAGTGATGCCGTACTTGTTGTAGCGGGAGTACAGCTCCGCGAAGGCTGAGCTATCCCCGGACATAACCGCCCTGACGATCTCGGTTTCGTCGTTCACCAGGTCACCTGCAGCGGAAGGCGCGCCCAGACAAAGTCGGTGCGCTCTTCATTCGGCACGCACACGTAGAGGTACTGGCGATCGGCTGCCCATGCGCTTGATCCATGTGGCATGCACAGGCCTGGCGTCGCCGGTGGCTGGACACGGTACGAAACCACAGCCAAATTCACGTTGGCCTCAAGTTGTGCACCCGGCACGCGCGGAGTCTCGATCAGCCCTATCCCGAGCCGAACAGGCTCCTGGCCTGCACGTCGAAAATCGACGCTCTCGTCCGGACGATAGTTGACTTGCGCCGTTGCGACGACGGCGAACAGCAGAACAATCCACCTCATGGCTGGTCCAGAGTCCAATAAAGTACGGTCAGCACGTCTTGCTCGGTGAACGGGCGGTAGGCCGGTACTGTCACCTCAATCGCCTTTGGGTTTGCGCCTCCACCAGGTGTGACGAAGTCCACCACGTCGCCACCCAGGCGCGAGGAACGGAACGCTACGGCGATCGCACTGGTTGACGCAGGAGTAAAGGTCAAAGCGAACGTGGCCTTCGCATCCGGCGGAAGATTTGCCGGGATCGGAAACTTCTGAACCACAGCGCGTGGAATCACGACGGGCGACGCAGGCGCCGTCGCCTCCAGCCGCGGAGGCGTAACTGAGGTGTTCAGCGCCAGGCCTGGGCCGAGCGCCACGCAGATCGGCACAGGTATGGTGGTTGTGCCCGCAGTGAAGGGCACGGTGGCCACAATCTGCACGGCGTTTCCGGAACAACCCTTTGGAGTAAGGTCCACGGGGCTCTGCGCAGGCAGGGTGGGTAGAAACGCGATCGCGAGCAGGGCCAGTATCCCGCTTTTCAGCGCGAACCGGAATGCGGCTTGGCGCTCCACGAAAGCAACGTTGGTTCGGAGTTTTGTGAGGATGGTTTTGTGCATTTGGCTTACCCGTGGTTCCTTGCACCCGAGATCATGGCCGATGTCGCTCATGGTGCGCTCGTGAAAGTAGTACTGCTGGATGATCGTGCGTTCTCGGCCACTGAGCCCATCGACCAGGCTCCGGAGCTGCTCTGTGAACTCGACGGCCATGGCGGCCTGTTCCGGCGTTTCCCCGCGCGCCTCGAGTTCCTTTGGAAGGGCGGCAACGTCAACCTCGGTAAAGTCATTCGCCTCGCCGGCGGTAATCTTGTGTCGCAGGCCTCTGGATACGTTGTCGAGGCCGCGCAGGTAATCGGCGATCGCGCCGTTCACACGGAAACGCGCGAACGTGACAAACGAGGCGTTCTGGCCCTCCTCGGCATACTTCTGGGCAGCTTGACACAGGCCAACGTGGCCGGCCTGGGCCAAATCATCCAGCTCAACGCTTGGCGGTACACGGCGCATCACGCTGTGGGCGATGCACTTCACCAGCCAATAGTGTTCTTCCACAAGAGCCCGCTGGGCGGCGGTTAGTTGCAAGGCAGTCCCCTTTCGAGTTCGGTCAACTGCGCTATCAGCGCGCGTACCTCGTCCTTGGTCAGCTCGACATAAGGCATCAAAACGTCGTCAGCGCGCTCCACCATCCGCGGCCGGATGAGGATCACCGCCAGGCGTTTGCACCGCGGATCCCCGCAGCCCGCCCGCGAGCAGTGATCGACGCGCAGCAACGGTTTCTCTGTCACGCCGCGATCTTTGCCTCGGGATAGCGAGCTTCGGAGAAGCGAATGATGGCCGTGCGCAGCTCGCGTAAGGCCTCGGCCACCCTGGGCTGCTGCTCTTCGCTCTTGCGCGCGGCGGCCTGTTCTTCGCGCTCTGCAGCCAGTTCTTCCTGTTCGTCGCGCTGCATCTCCAGTGCCTTCAATTCCGCATCCACGTCCGCTACGCCGAGCGCTTCAAGCACCAGGCGCGCCGTGGTCTGCCAGGTCGCGGCCACCGGCGTCTTGCCGCCAAGGGTGGTGCCTTCGACAATGGCAGCCATCTGCTCGCGGATGTCGTGTTCGAGGATCGGGGGGAAAGCGACCTTGATCTTCTTATCCGTCGCATCTGCCAGCCGCAGCTTGCCGTTTGCGGCCCGTTTGTTGCGGGCGATCGCGTACTCGAGGATGGTGATGAAGATCCCGCGCCAGAGCTCCTGGCGATCGCGGAATTTCAGTTCTGTCGGCCGGTCCAGCGATTTTGCCGTTGCCAGGTTGCCCGTGCTCACGTCGCCGAAGAAGGTCTCAGGCATGCCGACGCTCGCGCACACCATCAGAAGACCGCGGCGGCCGTCCTCGGCCGACGTCGTCGCGCCGGCCGTTTTGATCGGCTCCAGCTTCACGCCGCTGCCCACGAAGGTGGCGCCGGTGGTGGCCGGCGGGTTCGTGTCGGTGCCGCTCGACGTGCTGGCGTTCAGCCGCGTCTTCAGGCGGTCCACCACCTGCTGCCCGCCTTGGCCGCTCGCGTGCCAGGCGAAACGGGCATAGGCCTTGACGATGGAGAACCAGTTTTCAAGGAAGGATTTGTATGCGCGGGCCCAGTCGATGGCCTGGTAAATCTCGGGCACGCCGAACTTCATGTCCGACAGGCCGCCCACCTTGACGTGATAGACGGGCGAGTCCCAGCGGACTGGCACTCTGCCGATCGTATCGATGCGTTCGTCGGGCTCATAGCCCAAGGCAGGGTAGTAAGCGCTGGTCGGCTGGTGGGTAACCTCTCCGGTCTCGATGTCGAGGACTGGTTGGCTCCAGGCGCGCTTATACAGCCAGGGTTCCTTGGCGTCGTCGGGGTTGCAGATGATCTCGCAAACTTCGTCCGCCGGAATCGTGCGCACCCGGGTGACTCCCTCGATCTCGTCGGTGAACAGCACGAAGAAGAGATTCCCGAAGACCTGCAGATCCTGCTCTTTGAGCGTGCGAGCCTGGTGGCTCAGCTCGGCCTTGTTCTTCGGATCCGCGAAAAACGCATCGATGAACTCCTGTGTCGCCTTGTCTTCGCTGGTGATGCTCACGCCTTGCGCCCAAACGTACATCGCCTGCAGGGTTACCGCGCGGTTGATCAGCGGGTTTTTCAGGAACATGACGCGGCACAGATCCGCGATTTTGCGCCGGCCAGAGGCGTCGAACTCCCGCGCGCCCTCCATCATTACCCGCTGCCAGCCTTGGTCTTCCAGGGCGAGCTGCAGCTCGGCAATGGACTCGCGCAGGTACTCGTTCGTCCAGCGCTCCTGTTGGAGCGATTCGGCGAGCTGTGTTTCGCCCTTGGGGGCCGCTTTCGTTGTGGATTTGCGTGGCACGGAAACTATTTCTTGTTGAGATCGGCCAACTGCCGCATCAAGTCCGCGATAGAAGAACCTTGGACTTCCCACGAGTAGCCGGCTTCACTCAAGAAAGTGACCTTTGCGGAGTTGCCGCAGCGGAGGTTTCCTACAAAGCAGCCGAGCACGAAGCCCACGCCGCCGGCGCAGAGAAGATAGGCAATGTTCAGATCCATCTAAAAACTGCGGGCCGCGCGAGGGGTAACTCACGCGGCCCGCCCGAGGGGGAAAGAAAGGGGTCTTTGGGGGTTATTCCTGGGGTGCGGGCGGCGGAGCCGGAAATTCCGGCACTGCGTCAAACGCGTTCAGCGCTGCGATGACGTTCTGGATACCAGCCACGGCGGCGTTGGCCTTGGCTACATCTTCCGGGGCAACGGCCCCCGCCGCGATCTGGTCACGAAGGTAGGTGACGTCGGCCGCGACGGCCGTCAGCTTGGCTGCCGTAGTGCTGTTCAGTTCCGCAACCTTGGTTGCAAGGTTGTTGTGCGCTGCGCGCAGTTCATCGAGTGTGGCCATCATTTTCTCCTGGTTGGTTGCAATCGTCGAAAGGTATTCGAAGAGCATGAGCACTCCGAATCCTGAAAAGAAGTTCTTCACTGTGGGCTCCGGGGTGGGTGACGCGCTCCGCGCGGGGGACTTGAGACTCAGGGCGCGTCGGCTGCCAGCTCACGATAGGTACGGTCCCTCGCAGCAGCTCGGCCGAGATCAAAGGAAGTCGGGTAAGGGCTCGTCTTCGTCAACAAGAAATTCGAGTAGCCCGCTGTCGAGCGCGCTTGTGTTCGGCTGGAATGGCCGCATCCTGGATAAACCGCAGAAGGAAATCCCGCGCGCCCGCTGAGAGTCGAGGATCTTGCTGTACGTGCTCCAGCACTTCGGCCAGGGGGACTTCGTAGGGGACATGGTGTTTGTGGCTCATAACGACTTCTGTACCACTTCGACCTTACGTGGGCCGTTCTGCTCGCGATCGACAAACTGGGCGCGCTCCACTTCCGGAATGAGCGCGTCAAAGGCTTTCAGCGGGAACGTGCAGCTATCGACAAACGCCTGCAGGCCCACGCGCTGCAGCACCGCGTCCTTGCTCGTGATCGTGCGCACCCACTCGGCCGCCTTGATCAGCAGGATCCACTTCTTCCCGGTGAGTGTGTATGGCTCACCGGCAGGGTGGTTCTCGGGCAGGAGGGCGAACACTTCCGCCTTTTTGCTTTCGAGCTGCTCTTCGAGCTTTTTTTTCGCCCGGTACAGCTCGCAGTACTCATCGATGAGCGCCTGGCGCCGCTTTCTTTCGATTACCGTCATGCGGCCGCCGCCACGTACTGTTCGCGCCACTGGTTCTTCGCCATCGCGCGCGCCATTCTGCGGCGCGCAAGCCGCGACTCACCCGGATACATGGTGGTGATCGACGTAAACGCCACCTTGGTGAGTGCCCGGCGGACGCATTGCCGCGTCGGTGCCACCGGCGCCGCTTTGCGCCTGGTCAAGGCTGCCCACAGGTGATACGGCTTTTCGTCTTTGCCCAGCTTCAGCTTGCCTTTGAACATTGGGGTCTCCGATTCGATCAGGGTTGAGCCGGGTTGATACGGCTCGATCCGCCTCAGTAAGGCGAGATCACATCCACGTCGTGGTAGTGCACCAGGTGCGTTTCATCCTGCAGGAACAGCTCCGCATACGCCCAAACCTTCGCGTCCATCCGATCCGGCGATCCGTCGAACAGGCCAGGCGCGAAGTTGCACATTTGGTCTTCGAGCTCGGCGAACGAGCCGACGTGGTGATCCCTGCCCTGCTCATCCATTGCCGCCACTGGTTCAGCCCGAACGATCTTGCCTCTGCTTGCGTGAACCAGATGAACCGGAACGCGCGGGTCAATCGTGCGAATCACGCTGGCCACCATGTCGCCGCCGAAGTTCCCCTCGGCCACCACGCGATCCGCTTTCCAGTGCCAGAACGCGTTCACCACGCGCCGTCCCCAGCCTTCCGGGCTCAACCTGCAGCTCAAGTCCGCGAGCGTGTAGCCGTGAGCATCGACGCCCTTCCCGGCAACCACAATCCCCGTTTCGTCCGCGTCCTCGGACGCTGAGCCTGCAGGATCCACGCCGATTACGATCCGGACCAGGTCGGGCGCTTCCTTGCGCCTGTTGGCATCGAGCCTGGCTCGTGACCAGAGCGCGCCGGGCACGTCGTCGAGGACCTCGGCGAGCAGCTCCTGCCGCCCCAGCCGCGTGCCCTCGTACTTCGTGATGATCTCGGCGAAGAAAGCGGGCGCGAGGTTCGAGCGGTTGTCATACGTCGATCCACGCGTTACCACCGTCGTCTTCGCCGCGAGCAGCTCCCGGACCAGGCGAACTGGTTTCGGCGTCGTCGTGATGACGGCGCGCGGATCCGCGCCGAGGCGGAGGCCGAACATCAACATGTCCCACGCCTCCGGCCGCCGCCAGGCGGCCAGCTCATCGCACCACGCTGCATCGTGCTGCGGGCCTCTCAGGCGATCCGGCTGGTCTGCCGAATAGGTGAAGGCCTGCACGCCGCTCGGCCACGTGATGTGGCCTTTTGCTGGCTCCCAGCGCGGTCTATTCCATGGCGGGCACAGCGCGAGCAGTCCCGATTCGCCCTCGACCATGACATCTCGAACGTCCTTGGCCGTCGGGGCGATCATCGCGATGCGGCGATAGCGGCCGGATTCGGCCCAGCCCCGTACGGTTTCGCCGCCAGTGCGTGTCTTACCAAACCCACGCCCGGCAAGCAGCAGCCAGTTTCGCCAGTCGCCTACCGGTGCGAGCTGATTCGGACGCGCATGGAAGCGCCAGTCGTAAAGAAGATCCTCAACTTCCGCTTCCGTCAGTTGGCTTAGCAGCGCTTCCCGCTGCGGCT
>ERZ650311.342-NODE-342-length-30661-cov-6.370875_pt1 | contig 30661 bp, 55 predicted proteins | sample MGYA00376247_ERZ650311 | MGnify/ENA primary metagenome ERZ650311 (study PRJEB26733, sample SAMN07839324) | wastewater metagenome | biome: small river; feature: stream; material: water | place: USA: North Carolina | collected 2016-07-28 ...
CTACGGCTTCGGCTGAAATACGTTGGCAATTATTTGTAAACAATTCGACGGCGGAGTAAAATGAAACAAATAGGTAATTTCGGCGGGAGTTCGCAAACAGTAAAAGAAACAATTACAAAAGTAAAAACGTCACGGGAAACAGTAACAAGTTCAACTACTTTACAAGATGACAATGATTTTTCTTTTTCTGTAAAAGCAAATACGACGTATTCAATTACGGGTGTTTTGTTTTTATCTTCTCCAAATTCAGGCGGGTTAAAGTGGCTTTTTACCGTGCCAAGTGGTGCAAGCGGTAGAATAAATATTGATTGCGGACAAGCAACTTTTGACTGTCTCGATATAGATATAACAACGGGCGAAGCTACCTCAAGCGGAACAGCCATTGCAACTCAAAATGCTTCGGGGAAATTGAGTGGTTTTGTGACTACAAGCAGCACAGAAGGAACGCTACAATTCCAATGGGCACAAAATACAAGTAACGTAACGGGCACATATTTAGAACGTGGTAGCACAATGATTTTAACAGAGGTATAAAAATGAATATTACATTTATTTCAGAGGATGAATTTCACTATACTTTTGGTAGTGATTATGGGATTATCAAAGTAGGCAAATATAGTGCAGAAAATACGACGGGGGCGCAAACATTAGAGGACGCGGCAAATATAGCCCTTCATTGTTTTGACACCGTAGAGGAATAACATGAGCGAAATTGAAATAACAACCGTACAACCTAAAGAATTAGACTTTTCAAATTTAGATAAGGAAAAATATATGGCAAAAAAATATGAAGCCGAAACACTTGAAAATAGTGGTGAAATTGAGCCGATAACGCCCGAAACGGGAATAGAAAATTTATCTATCGCTATTGACAATTTAGAACAAATTTCCATTTGTGCTAAAAAAGTATTTGAAGATGGCAAAGTTTCTCTTTTGGGTGACAGTAAATATTTTTTACAAGCGGGCGCAGCGGCTTGGCGTTTAGTAAAAGTATTACCTTTGTGTTTGCCCGAAATTACAGACTTGGATAAAGCTGAATACAAATGGTTATCTAATCGTTTAATAGAAGCGGTTTTCGGATATGTTACCACTAAATAAACCACTAATAACACGGCATGAAGCATTAGAAAAATACTTACCCGAAAGAAGTATAGACGAATGTTTATTATTAGGTGTTCGGGGGTATTATCTTAATACAATGGGCGAAAGAAATAAAAATGATAGGGCAATATATGATGACGCTATCTTTATTATTTCGCCCTCTATATTTTTGTCCTATAATGCAAATACAGACCCGTCACGATATGGAATAAATGCCAAAATAAACAAAGGTATGGCAGTATTGCAAGCGGGCGAATATTTGTACCAAATCGGGAAACATGGCATAAACCGAGAACGGGCGACAAACGGACGTGTTAAGGCTTATACTGCCTTAGTACAGAAAAGCCCCGTAAACGTGCTTAGGGACGGCAAAAACAGCATTGAAAGCGGTATATTCGCTATAAACATTCACAGGGGCGGGAATACTACAACTTCATCAGAAGGTTGCCAAACGATTCACCCCGTTCAATGGGATGAGTTTATTTCTATTGTCGAAGGTGAAGTGAAACGATTAAAACAGAAAGATATTAAATATATTTTGGTAGAAGAAAATGAGAAACGAAAATAAATTAAGTGTTCGTATTTGTGCTTTATATTGTGATAGCGATGAAAAATTCAAAGACAAATTTATAGAGCACCATAGAAAATTAGCTATCCCGATTTCTTTATGTAAAGTAACAACTGACAAAGAAAAAGAAATAGGTATAACTTTTTCAGAAATAGAAGATGTTTATGTATATGGCTATGAATTAAATTTGCATGAATTTGATTTTTCGACGGCTAAAAATGCACTACTCCAAAATGTACAGGAAGATATAGTAATATATTTAGATATTGACGAACATTTAGTAACAGACCCGTATTTTATCGGTGAAGTATTAGAGCGATTTAATGAGGACGAAAAAATAGGTGGCGCAATGGTTAAAATCGCCTCTTATACCGCATATAACGAGAAAAACGATTGTACAATGTCCGTAGTGGATACAATTAGAATTTTCCGTAGCAAATATAGATTCATGAATAGATGCCATGAGGACGTTGTTTATTCGATTGTAGAGGACGGTGGTAAAATTATTCGTTCACGTATTTTATTCCAACATTATGGATATATCGACGGCTATAAAAACGCTAAAAAATTATTACGCAACCTTCGTCTCATTTGTAAAGACATTGCGGAAGGTTATGAAGATACGGAAACCGAATGGCACAGACAATCCTTTGCAATAAATATGCTTAAAGAAACGATTGCAGACTTAAAAAATACGGGGGTTTACATTGATAGTAACGCTTAACGAATTTAAGGACTACGCTAAAATTTCAGACAGTTCTCAAGACACCTTGTTTACTGAATTTATTAAAGCGGCTCAAAATTTAATCGAGAAATACTTAAACTACGAATTAGAAAAGAGCGCAAAAACTATTATTCGTTTTGGTAATGATGAAAACGAAATGGATTTTACACGTTCTTTTGTGCCAATTTCGGGGAGCGTTACATTAGAACGTAGAATATTCCCTACTGAATCATGGACGGACGAAGTAGGCGAATATGTAACGTATGTCCGTGATGGATTAAATTATATTTGGTGCGAAAGAATATTTGACGAAACGCAACAATATAAATTTGTTTTTACTTCGGGGTATGAAGTTGCTGACGTTCCCGCAATTATTAAAGTTTGCTGTAAAGAATTAGCCGCTAATATGCGACGGATTCGAGAAAATGGTTCGCAAGGGGTTAAACAGGAAGGGAAAAATGTAAATGGTACGGCTATGACGGTCGTATATGATGGGGTATGGAATAAATCAATAGAAGATAGATTACAAAAATATCGTATTGAGTAATGAACGATTTTAACGAAAGATATAAAGAGTTCAAGTCTTTAATGCCGACACTTGCAAAAGAGTACGGTTTTGAATTATTAGAAATACTCAACAAATCATTACGCAAACAATTTGAACGTAAAAACGATAACCCTTTTTCGTCTTATGGCAAAAATAGACTGACAAAACGGACGGGGAAATTACTTGATTCTTATGAAGCAAAAAGCCCTAATACACTTTCTAAAGTTGGATATAGTTCTAATAAACTATCAATAAATTGGGGTAGTAATTTACCGTATGCCGAAATACATGAAAAAGGTGGATTTATTAAGGCAAAGAAAAAAGCAAGTTCCGTAAAAACAAAAAGAGAAGTTTTTGTAATGGAGCAATTTTTTTGGCGTAAATTTATTGAAACAAAGAACGAAATTTGGAAGCGTATAGCATTGAGCGTGAGAAAAAATAAAGGTGTTAAAATGCCTGCACGGGGTTACTTTAATGCTGCACTATCTACATTTCGAGATGAATATAAAGACAAATTTATACAACAAAAAAGAAATGATTTATTGAAAGCATGGGAGGCGACTAAATGAGTAGTATTACAAGGGGTAAATATTTTCTTGATACTTTGGAAGGTGCTTTTACAGGTGATGACTTTCACGTTTCTCCCGTGTTTGTTAATAGCGAAGATTTATTAACTGATAAACCAATTACTATTTTTGTTTCTTTAGCACATGACATTGTAAGCGAATTAAATAATACTGAAGGAACAACGTATGCGGGCGTTATTCGTGAACAGCATTTTTTGATTTCTGCAATATTTACATTTGAGCGTACAAATGACAGTAGAGATTTTAGAACTGAAATGGCTTCGGTAAGAGAAAAAATAGATGAAAAATTAAGCGGGTTAGTAAATATACGGCATGATGCGAAAACGTTTAACCATGACAGTTATACGCTTAAATACAGGGTGTTAAACACATATATAAATGATTACTTTCTTGATGACGTACAAACGGACGAAACAAAGACAGTAGGACAAATACTAATAAACGGATACATGACATACGTAAATGATAAAATTTGATAGGTGACGGACTATTGAATTTCTTTTTTCAATTTAATAAAGGACAAAAACATGGCAATAGGTAGAAGTAGCACAAGCATGACCCAAGTAGGGTCTGGTAAGTGGGGTGCTTATGAAATTAACTCTGGCGGCTCAAGAATTGGAGCGGCTTTTATGGGACCGTGGGCTGCGGATTCAACTTTCACGGATGAAACAGCCCAAGACGAAATAACAACGGAAGGTAGTACAAAGTTTACAACCGACGGGGTACGGACGGCTACATTAGAGCTTACTTGTTTGCAGCGTGACATTGACTCATTGAATTTATTATATTCAACGTATCGAGGTAAACGCCTTACAATCGTAAAAGAAATAAATGAAAATCCATTAGATTCTAAAGTGAATTTATTGGTAGCATTTAATTGCAAAGTAACTCCTAATCTTTCATTGCAAGGCACAGGCGGACAGGTGACATATTCATTATCAGTAGAGAATCCGGGTTCTTCATTCTCTTCGGTGGATTTATCTGTGTTTCCTGCGGGAACATTTACGACGGCAGTCACAGGAACGGTAGCGCCTGCAAATGGCGAATATGTAAAATTCAAAGAAATTACAGTATCATAATACGGGGCGGTTATTTCGCCGCCCTTTTTTTTATTTATTAGAGGATAATTACAATGGCTAAACAATTATTAAAAGACAATTTTACACCTACGACATTTGAAATTGACGGTATTAAATTTATCGAATGTGATTACGAAAAAGAGTTCACTATCCGCATGGATAATATAGCAAGAAAAATAATGTCAGATGTTACTAAATTTAGTGATAATCCGACACTTGATGAAATACATACACATTACAACGTAAATGAATTGTTGGCACTATGCACTAAAAAAGAGGGTACAAAATGGAGTATTGAACAGTATAACGAAAATAAAGATTTCTTTTTAGACAGTCAATTTCCTACGGAAGGAGAAAATGTTATAAGAAATTTTTTCAGTTTTGCAGGGAAGTTAATATTGAGAGGTTTCCCAACGTCCTAAGTAATGACGGACAAAAAAAGATAGCGTTACACCCAGACTACTACCCAAATATTTATCAAATACCCCCTATTTCTGATAATTTTTGGTATTACTTTGAGATTGCACGTTTTTTCAACGATAGCCCTATGGCTATTATTAGATATGAAGATGAAATGCCTGTAATAATGTTTTATTCTTTATTAGATAAATTGATTGATATAAATAAACCGCAAAAATAACATGGCAATAAACGAACAAATAAACCTCGATATTACTCCATTTTTGGAATCATTAAAGAAATTGAGCACGGAAGCGGCTAAGGTCGGGGCGACGGTTCGTGATGTATTGTCAAAATCGGGGACTGTGAAATTAGGCGTAGAAGTTGAAAGCGGCGACTTAACCAAAATAAAGGAAGAAATAGAAGGGTTAGCGAAAGAAACTACTATAAAAGTAAATGCCGATACTGAAGGGCTTACTATTGACAAAAATGGTAAGGTTCGGAACGCTTTAGGACAATTTGCAAAAGGTTTTGAGGTAGTTAATGGGCAAATCGTAAAAACAGGCGCATCACTTGATAATTTCGGCAAAAAAGGCGGGTTTTTTAGCGGGTTTAACGCCCAATTTGACGGGTTAAAAAATAAATTCAAAGAAGGACAAGCAGCCGCAGCGGAAGGCGGTGGAATATTTGGAGATATTGCGTCACAAATTGGCGGTTTAGCAACTCCCGCAGGATTAGCTACGGCGGCAATGGGGGCACTTACGACGGGGTTAATTGGTGCTTTTACCGTCGGAAAAGAATACGAAACAAATTTGAAAGCTGTTTCGGCTGTCACAGGTATTACGGGCGACGGATTGAAATTGATTGGTGACGCTGCAAAAGATTTAGGAACAAAATTTGGTACGGGCGCAAGTGATAATCTAAAATCATTTCAGGGTATTTTGTCACGCTTTGGAGCGGATTTAGCAAAGACACCCGAAGCACTTAAAGCAGTTGGCGAAAATGTAAACATATTAGCTAAGGCGGGCGGGTTAGAAGCGTCGGCTGCTATGGACGCATTAACAAATTCAATGCTACAATTTGGGGTTGACGTAGCGAACCCAAACGAGGCAATGCAAGAATCTTCCCGATTTATTAACGTATTAGCGGCTTCGGCTCGCGTTGGAGCTGCCGAAATTCCTCAAGTTGCTGACGCTGTATTAGTTGCGGGTGTAGCGGCTAAAGGTGCTAAAGTTTCTTTTGAGGAAACAAATGCAGCCATTCAAGTTTTAGCGGCGGGCGGTAAGGTCGGAGCGGAAGCGGGCACGGCGTTAAGAAATGTGCTCGGCAAAATAGCGGGTGAGGAAGTTATACCTAAGGACGCATTAAATAAATTAAAGTCTTTAGGTGTGGATATGAAAAAAGTGTCAGACACTTCTACGCCTTTGTCTGAACGCTTAAAAGAATTATCAAAAGCAAGTAAAGACGCTACCGCATTTACTCAAGTTTTCGGGGCTGAAAATTCAGCGGCGGCTACTATTTTGGCTAATGGCGCTAACACTATTTCTCAATGGACAAAAGAAATAACAGGTACACAAGATGCAATAAAACAAGCCGAAATAAATATGGCTACGTTTCAGGAAACAATAAATAGAGTTACTGAAACTGTAAAGACAGTTGGCATAAATGTTTACGAGGCGTTAATACCTGTAATAAATAACGTTATTGCAGCTTTTTCTGTATTATACAAAGAAGTACAACCAATATTAGAAAACACATTTAATCAAATCGGTGGAATATTCCAAAACTTATGGGATATCTTAAAGCCGATTATGGCGGGTATCGGTGCGGTTATTGCCATAGGGTGGAGTACAACGGTGGCAGTATTTACGGCGACGGTTAATATACTTTCAAAGGTCGTAGAAAGAATAAAAAATATATTTGCGCCTGTATTTAATAGCATATCAAAAATATTTGGTGACACGGGCAAAAGTACAATTACTTTATCTGATATTTTTCAAGGGTTTGGCAAATACATTACTGTTTTAACTGATATATTGATAGGCGTTGCAGACGTATTTTTTACATTAGGCGACACGCTATTTCAATTAGGAAAGACCATTGTAAGCGTAGTTATTTCGCCGTTCAAATTTTTGGGTGAATTGATTGGTGCAATCGTTGGTTATATTTCTTCATTCGTTTCGGGTGGTGAAAAAGCTACAAATACTTCTAAAAAATTAGGGGCTGAAACAGAAAAAACTACGGGCTTTTTCCAAAAGTTAGTTAATGTATTGTTGAATATACCTAACTTTATTGCGGGAGTTTCAGGGGCTTTGCAATCGTTTACGTCTATTTTGTCCGAAGTGGGCGACGTGTTCCTAAATGTATTTAATAATGGTATAAGTGCAAGTGTAGATAAGTTAATAAATATATTTAGTAATGCGGGTTCTAAAATAGGGGACGGCTTTAATAAGGGCTATAATAAAAAGTTAAAAGAGCGGGAAGATGCTGAAAAAAAATCGGCTAAAGAAATTGAGGACGCAAAAATAGCCGAACAAAATAAATCATTAGCAAAAGATAAAACAGCCGAAAAATCAAAGGAAAAACAAGAATCTTTGTTAAAAATATTAGAAGATAGATTTAATAAAGAAAAAGAAATAGTAGAAATTGAAAACCAAAAAAATAAGTTGGCTATTGAGAACTTACGTATCGAACAAGGGCAAGAAATATCGAAACAAGATAAATTAGACTTGGCAAAAAGTGAGTTGCAAAATGCTGAAAACTTGGCAAAAGAGTATGAAAAGATTTTCAAAGTTGTTCGTGACGGCGACAAAATAAAAATAGGCGTAAATTTACCTAAAGATGAAAAACTAAAGGTAGAAAAAAACTACCTGTCTTTATTGACTGACATAAACAATAAAAAACTCGGTCTCAATGTTAATGCCGTCGAATCAAAAGACTTCAAAAAACAACTTGACGAAATTGCGGAAAAATTTGGTACTGATTTGGAAGTAAACACAAATTTACGTCTAAAAAAAGACCAACTTATACAAGAAAGAGATAGTGCTATTGCTAATTTGCAGGCTCTTAAAATACAATTACAAGCCGATTTAGGTATTAACACAGATACGGACGTAATTGATGCCATAAAAGAATCAATCAAAGGTATTGATGAAAAAATAAAAGGGCTATTGAGTACGGACGTTTCTTTGAATGTTTCTCCTAATTTCTCACTTGATGAAGCACAGAAAGCCAAAGATGCGTTTTTTGCCGCCTTAAACGCCACAGAAAGCGAGATAAAGGCAAAACTATCAATTAGTACGGACGACAAAGAAAAAGAGGGCTTACGGGCTTTATTAGAGCAAATCAATAAACAAAGGCAAGACGGTGACAAAAAATATTCAGATTGGAAAAAACAATTTGATGAAGATAAATTTGCTGCGGAACTTGCTTTAATAGAAGATGCCTCACAAAGAGAAATTGCCATAAAAATTCGTGGTTTGCTAAAACAAAGAGACGAAGAACTAAAAAATACGCAATTAACCGAACAAGGACGCAAAAATATTATTGCACGTTATCAAAGTGAAATTGATAAACTAACTCAAAAAAGCGGGTCTGATTATGTTTCGTTTTTGAATGATAGTTTTGCTCAATTAGGGCAAACTATCGGGCAAGCGTTTGCACCTGCAAGTGTTGAACAGAAAAAATTATATGACGATGCCAAAAAAGAATTAGATGAAGTTAACGCTAAGCATCAAGAAAGAATCAATCAAATTGATGCGGAATTGGCAGCAATAAAAGACACTACTAAAACGGGCGGGGTATTATACAATAAAAATGCCGATAAAATTACTCAATTAGAAGAGGACAAAAAAAATGCAATTATTGAGTATAATAAAGAAATAGAAGAAAGTACAAAGAAATTAGAAGAAAATAGTATTGACAGTGCCGACCGAATTAGAACGGCTTTGGCTGCGTCATTCCAAAATATTAGAGATATTGCAACACAGAGATTAAATGAAGCCGCAAAAAACATGGGTGAGTCTTTAGCAAAAACAGGGCTTGACTTTAATAATTTAGCGGCGGCGGGTCTTGCTGCAACTACAAGTATTTTGGCGGGGTTCGGGCAATTAATTGCACAAGGTGGTGCAACTTTAGGAGACTTTGCAAAAGTAGCCGCTTCGACTGTTATTGATACTGTACAGGTAGCGTTAAATGCTTATGCCGCCCAAATTTTCGCCGTTAATGCGGGGGCACTTCCTTTTGGTTTGGGTATTCCTGCTGCACTTGGTATAATTGCAACAATGAACGGGCTTTTGGCTATCGCTAAGGCATCTTTGGGCGGGGTTGGAGCTGAAAATGGAGTAGTTGGAATCCAAAAATCATATAATAAAAAGAAAGGGGTTAGTGATACTATCCCGTTGTGGGTTGCACCAAACGAAACTATTATTAACGCTAAACAATCAATTAAGAATATGCCGTTATTAAAGGCAATAAATGACGGTGGCTCTATTACAGACGGAATTATTAAGACATTAAGTAATAATGAACTTCGTGAATTATCTTCTAAATTAGCACCTCAAAATAAAAGTGTTAGTTTTAACTTAGAGAAAAACATTGTTCCCGTTTCTGTTATGCAAAAAAATAATGATGAAGAAATTATCAAAATGCTTAAAAATTTCAATATCAAATTAGAAAGAGATGAACGTATAAATGTGGGCGGGAAATTTAGAATTTCGGGGCGTGACATGGAAGTATTATTTGCTAAAGAACAAAAAAGAAAAACAAGGGGCTACTAATGGCAGAAACAATAACAAACGGCGTTGGTATCGTTACATTTTACGGTACAAATACTTTTTTAACATTACATAATAATAACGGTGTGCGAGAAAGTGTATATGCGGGGCACGGTGGCAGTAAATTATCTTTCGATGTGGAAATAGCCAAACTAAATGAAGGTATAGAAACAGGCGAAGAACTTGAGGCGGTTGGCGGTTGGACTTCGACTACAACGAATTTCAGACCCACATACGAAATTGAAACACGACCGTTTTTATTTTCGGGCACTACTTATGATGGCTTTACTACTTTTCGTTCAAATTTGAGGAGTTTAATGGGCTATAAATATAAGTATATGCTTTTAACTGATTATATATACCCTGTTAATACGGCTGTTACTTCGCCGTCGGAATCTTTAATTATACCAATCACAATTACGGGTGTCGAATTTTCCGAAATAGGAAATGGTAAACAATTTATAATATCTGTAAAAAATTCTTTATTGAGCTAATGGCTAAAGACGGAACAAACTCACAAAAAAAATACATAATTGAGTGGACGGGAGAAAATACGGGGTATTTGTACAAGTTAGCCGTTATACCGTCGTATAATGACAGTAATTATGCTTCATTGACTGATACAGATGAGCCGTATCAATGTTTAAGTGATTACGAATATACACCTTTTGAATATGATAAATATCCAATAGGTTTGGGTGCAGCCCCTAAACTAAAATTAGATATTGATTTAACTTTATGTAGTGCGGATTTTGCAAAAGTGTTATGCGACCCGTTTGTTACTTTTGATAGGGTTACTACATTTAATACAGATAGTATATTCCCGTGTCATGAAACATTTACAACGGGGAATATATTTGAATTATATATTGATTTTGGATTCGGTGCAGGTTTTCAACAAATATATGTAGGCACTCAAATTACTTCTATTGAGGAATACGACAACCAAAAAAATATATTAAGCATTGAAACTGAAAGTATTTTCAAAACAATTACGGGTCAAGTACGATTTGATAATTTTCTTTTTTTACATTGTTTTTACACTCAAAATGGTAGTAGTGAAGCCGTAAAAAATACTTCATTAGAATACAAGGCTAATTATTTCCAAAGGGCTACTTCGACAGATGCGACGGGTTCACAGTTTAAGTTTGCAGCCGTACAAGGTAAAAGCATAGGAGATTATAGAATATATTTTGATAATTTTAGCGAATTTATTGAGGGTATAGAAAACAATTGTAAAGTATTATTGAAAAAGATTTACAGAAAATCAAGTTACGATACTTTTACGATAGAAAGCCCAGACGTAACTTATTACAAACAAAATAATAAAAATACAGGCGTTCGGGGTTCTTTATTATTAGAAAGTGAACTAAAAATAGTTTCTTACGTTGGATTTTCGGATTTAGCAACAACTACGGATTTTAGTCAAACAGGCGCAAATGATGGTGTCGTAAATGCTTTAGGAGAAGAGTATGAATCAATATGGGATTTTCTCAATGATTGGTATGGCAGCTATTTACAAAAGGGTATGATTGGTTATTTAAATTCAGTAATTAACACCGTGCTACCATTAACGGGGGGAGTTGCTACGGTAACGCCGCACACGCCAGATACACGGGATTTATTTGATACTAAAATTACTTTTTTTGCAGACGTTTCAAGTAAATTTACTATTTCCGCTCCAGAAAGTCATGAAGTAAAAAGTGATAGTGTAGAAGTTAATATATTAGGTTCACGTTCATCTGAAGCAATCGAATTTGTACAACCTTTGCACACCGTACCAATATGCGGCGAATATTCTTTTGTAAGTTTATTTTCTTTGGGTTCTTTGGGTGGGATTAGTTCGCCAAATGGTTCGTACAACTCCACAAAATTATTAAACTGTCTTTTATTTTATCGGTCGCAATTAAAGGATTCAGACAATACCGATATTTTAACAGGTGACAGTAATTATTACTATTTTACTGTTCATCATAAACCGAAAATAACTGTTTCTTATGATAATGACGCAAACACAGAATTATATTCTGACGATTACAATGACGCTGACAACGGCACTTTTATATATATGAATTTTGGCAATTATGGAATAAGTAGTGCACCGGTAAGCCAAACGGGGGCACAAGGTTACGCAATTAGTACAGGTGGCGAATTATACCCTAAAGACAAAATACATGGCTCTTATTACGTATCGGCTAAAACTATGTCGTATTTCTTTTCTAATCCGAATCAAACAAAAATAGAATTTTCTACATTTCTAAATAATGGCGTTGTTGAATTGTTGCCAGATAATGGTTTTAGCCCCGTTATTATGCCGTTCTTTTATTGGAATATTGATTTGACGGATTTTGAGCCGCAAACGGGAGTATTCTCTAATTTACCGACAAAATATGAAATGATAAAATGCACCGTAAAAAAAGATGAAATGGCGGAACTTACATTATTATCAAGGACGGAATAAATGGCAACAAGTAATAATAATTTAAGACCCGCTTCGATTATGAGTAAAGATTTGGCAAAGTCTGCAAGAAAAGGCGGTAAGGCAAATTCATATAATATCACGGTCGGGGGCGGTGGTTCATCAAGTGTAAGCGAAAAACTAATTATTTGCCGTTGCGTTTTTTTATCAAATATTGATTTGAACGGGGCGGAAACAAGTGACGGAATAACAGTTGCAAACGGTGAAATAGTTTTAGTAAACGGACAAACTGATAAAAAAGAAAATGGTGTTTATTTAGTTGCTACGGGTGGGGCTTGGGTTCGCTCGGGAACGCTATATAGTGGAATGTTGATTAGTATTAAAGAAGGTACTAATTACAAAGATACTTTATGGATTTTAGAAACACCAAATAATGACCCCGTAATAGGTACGGATAATATTGAATTTTTCCAAATAGACGCTAAAAAAATATCATTACCATTAAGTGTGGCAAATGGTGGGACGGGGGCAACAACGGCAAGCGCAGCCCGTACTAATTTAGGTTTGGGTACGGCTGCAACAAAAAACACAGGTACAAGTGCGGGAAATGTTTTAGAGTTTTCTGTTACGGGTGTTTTGCCTGCTGTATCGGGGGCTAATTTAACTAATCTTAATGCAAGTAATATTTCATCAGGAACAATTAACCCAGCAAGGTTGAATTTGTCAACAAATAAAAGAATGCTATGGAATAATAGCGGGGCACTTGCAGAAACTAATTTTTCCGTCGAGGGTTCGGGCGGGCGTTCTTTATGGATTGCTGAAGATGATTTAATCTCATATTTTCGGATTGGTTCAAATAGCAATATAAATATATGGTTTCGCAATGATGGTAGCCAATTTATACGTACTGCGGGCGGTGGCAATGCTTTTTCATTGAACGACAATTCAGATGCTACAACAAATATTGGTACGGGAACGGGAATAAATAATATAGGGAATAGTAGTGCAACTACAAATATTTACGGCTCTACTTTAATTTTAGCAGGAACAAATAATAGAATAAATGTAGGTAGTGATGCTACGGGTGATATTTTATATCGGAATAGTAGCGGCAATTTAGCACGTTTAGGAATCGGCTCAAATGGTCAAGTATTAACTGTATCAAGTGGTTTGCCTTCATGGAGTTCGGCAGGCGGTGGTAGCGGTACGGTAACAAGTGTAGCAATTTCGGGGGGCACTACGGGAATTACTGTAAGCGGTTCACCGATAACAACTTCGGGTACAATTACGCTTGGCGGTACGGTAGCGATTGCACATGGTGGAACGGGTGCGGCTACTGATGCGGGTGCTCGTACTAATTTGGGCTTAGACATTGGAATAGATGTACAAGCATACTCCGATTTAGTGCAAGAAATAGCCGATTTAAGTGGCGATGGGGTATTGGTAAAAAATAGTACAAATATTACTACAAATGCAAATATAAAACCCGTAATTACTAAATACAAAACAACCCGTGAAAGCATTACAAATAGCACCACATTACAAGACGATGACGATTTTGTATTTGCCGTCGAAGCAAATAAAACTTATGCAATCAATGGTTACATGGGAATTTCGGCAGGTGCATTAAGTGGCTTAAAATGGGCTTTTTCAATTCCTTCGGGGGCTTCGGGTAGAATAAATTTTAGCTGCGGGGCGGGTAACGCTGCTCTTAACGTTGCGGACGTAGATATTACGGCAGGGTCGGGGGCAACGTCAGTAATCAGTATAACATCTACGGGTTCAAAAGTATATTGTTTTGGGTATGTTACAATTTCTTCAACTTCGGGAAATGTAATTTTTAGATGGGCGCAAAATGCCTCAAACGGCACGGCTACATACATTGAGCGTGGCAGCGTTATGACATTAACAGAAATATAATAAAGTATTTTTATATATAAAAAAAGAGGGGTATTTTCATACCCCTTTTTTGTATTGTGTTATATTTTAGAACTATTCTACGTCATAAAATACCCTCGCTTGTTGTTAATTGTTTTTTTTTAGGATTTGCAGCACGTCAGGCAACCTACAACAAATTGGAACAATACATATTATCTAATATAATTTATTTTCTGAATAAAAAACTACGCACTCCCCTAAAAAATCTGCAAATTTATTGCGTAGCTAAAAAGTAAACAAGTACAACAGTACTTTTAACAAAACCAAAGAACACACAGCAAACCCCGTGCCAAACTTTAGATTCTACTCTTTTTACACTTTGTCAAAAGTTTGACGAATCGTAGCCAAATGTTAAAAAATGTTAAATTTTGAAAAAAGTTTGTTCACCCTCTTGACTTGTATTGATAAAGTTCGTAATTTTGCATCAAGAAAATGAACAACAAACAAACACAAACGGAGAACGAAATGAAAAAGGAAACCAAAGTATATAGCGATTATATTAAAAGAAACAAGATAGTCGTTAGACCTGATTGCTTTATATACAATATAATGGTTAATCCCATTATAGTCACACTAACAAAGGATGACGACGGCAAATGGTATGCAGAGCAAGACGATAAATGTTACTGTAAAAAAGCGGCTATATATTATTGGCTAAAAAACAACACAGATTTAACTTAACAACGGAGAACGAAATGAACGAGCAGCAAAAAAAACAAATGGCGCAAGAAATTGAGTTGGCTGTTGTCAAACTTGATAACGTAAGTCTTTTTATTAACAGATTTGGACGAACAAAAAGATTCTTTCTTTGCTCGGATGAGTTAGTAAAAGAAGCGCACAATTACTTAAAAACAAAAGGGTGTATCAACTAACCAACTAAGGAGACGAAATGAAAGCGCAAATCAACAAAGTAAACGAAGAATGTATAGTAGTAAGTTTGTACAATGCAAAACGTATCGTCAATCAAAGATACTTTACAACAATGAGAAAAGCGGAAAACTTCTGTAAAAAGTGCGGATACGAGATTGAGCAAATGAACGACGGAATCGACAATTCTTTAATATACACAATCTAAACTAAGGAGAACGAAATGAAAGCAACAACGGTAACAGTCGCTAACACCAAAGAGAACAACGCAAAAGTGTACGCATTGCGTAAAGTTAAGGAAACACAATGGGGCGGTTCGGTAGTTCATAGAGATTTGCAAACTTGTTTAACAGCTTTGAATCTTTCGACATTTAACTCGGGTTGGTACAATCCAACTGCAATTCAAATAAAAGGTTTAAGCGGTTGGTACATGCTGAATCAAGACGGCTCAATCTATTGGGAAGCTCGTATAATCAAAGAAGATGCAGACAAGTACCGTATTGAGTGGTTGCCACTATCGTCAGTCAATGAATTTGAAGCAAATTACATAAAATTTATGGAGGAGAACTAAAATGACACAGGAAATGGCACAAGCAATGTTAGTAGCTCAGCGCTACGCAGAAACAAGGGTAATGGCAACAACGGCAAGAGACGCCGCAAACGATTTACTTTTTTGCTCGACAAACTTAACCGAAGAAGACAAAAAGAAAATTTACGATTTTACAGACTTTTGCGAAAAGCTAATATCATTGAATGGTTGGTATCAAGTTAAAGATTACGTTGAAAGTTTGAACAATGGATAATCTTTTCACACAAAACTATGAGATACTTCGGTACTCTTTAGCCCGTAGCAAGGTGGATGCAAACAAGTACAACGGGCGAATAACTGTGAGTATTGATGGAACTATCAAAACAGTACGGGGAGAAATGGATGAAATTGTAGTGATACGGGCAAATGACAAATTTATATATTTAGAATTATCAAAATTATTTTATTAGGGGAAGGAATGCTTAACAAATTTATTTTATTCGGATTGATAATAACGGCTTTTACATTCGCATTTTACGCAATCACAGGCGAAACAACTGCAACCCGTTTCCCGTGTTTTTTAGCCACTTTATTCAGTATTTTTACGTTTGCGGTAATGAGGGAGGAGTTTAGAAAGTGACAGCATTTAGTAAACCGATTCCACACACTTTAATAATTATTTAAGGAGAAAGAAAATGGCCAATATGAGTTATTGCCGCTTTGAAAATACGTTCCGCGATTTATTGGAATGTTACGATTTTCTAAGTTACAACGATATTGATAAGCTTTCTGAATCAGAAAAGAAATATGCTCTAAAACTAATTAAATTATGCTCGGATATTTCCGAAGATTTTTTACACGAAATAAATAAAGGAGAAGAAAATGAGTGAACAATTAGCACCGTACAACCGTAACGGATTGACAAACGAACAAAAGACGCTAATACGTAATATTATCGCGCCAAAAGCGAATGATGACGAATTAGCACTATTCTTTGAGCTATGTAAAAATACAGGATTAGACCCTTTTAAGAAACAGGTGTATTTGCTCCCGTTTTGGAATGGTGACTTAAAGAGATTTGTTTTTAGCGCAATTACTTCTATTGATGGGTTACGTAGTCTTGCAGAAACTACGGGGGAATATGACGGGCAATCAGAGCCGATTTGGATTGATAAAGACGGCAAAGAATATAAAGTATGGACTTCGCATGATTACCCTTTTGCGTGCAAAATTTTCGTATTCAAAAAAGGTGTAAAAAATCCGACGGTTGGCGTAGCTTATTTTGATATGTTCGCCAAAGAAAAAGACGGCAAATATACGGGGTTTTGGAATAAACCAACAAAAGCGGCTCATATGATTGCTAAATGTGCCGAAGCTTTGGCATTGCGGAAAGCGTTCCCGTCTAAATTAAGCGGTTTATACGTTCATGAAGAGATGGATAATAATGTAAAACAAAAATCTATATATGAAGATAACACGGACGAAAAAACAGCCGAGAAAATACGAGAATATTACACAGATGCGGAAACTGTGCAAGAAATAAAAGAATCGAAAAACGATTTTGCAAAGATTGTAGCTGAACAAAAATTACTACCTCAAGACCAAACAACGGCAAATAAAATAGTGAGTAGCGTACAATGGACACTACACGAAAATTCAAAAGAAATTGACAAAATGGTACAGGATTTGTTAAATTACGAAGGGCGTTTTTCTCCCTACGTTTCAGATGAAGAAATGGACAAATTTGTCAAACAATACAATGAAGGAAAATACACACGGGCAAAATTATTAACATTATACAAAGAATTAACAAAACGGGAAGATGAAGCATTAAGCGGGGTATTGTGATGGGCAAAAAATATTCAGAAATGACGGAGGAAGAGAAAGAGAAACAAAGGGAACGTAATAGAAAATGGAGGTTAAACAATCGTGAAAGAATAAGGGAATCAACCAAAAGATACAGGGCAAACAATCCCGAAAGAAGAAAAAAATGGTATAAAAAATATCGCGATAACAATCCTGACAAAGTAAGAGAAACAAAAAAGCGATGGTGCGAAAAAAACATTGATAAACTAAAAGAAAGGACAAAACAATGGCATCTAAACAACCCTGACAAAGTAAAAAAATCAAAAGAAAAATGGAGGTTAAATAATCGAGAAAAGAAAAAAGAATTCGACAAACAATGGAGATTGAACAATATTGATAAAGCAAAAGAAATGGCAAAACAATGGCGATTAAATAATCGAGAAAGAATGAAGCAATTGCAAAAGCAGTGGGCGTTAAATAACCCTGAAAAGGTAAGAGAAAAAAGAAAAAGATACGAATTTAACAACTCTGGGAAATTAAATGAAAAGTCAAGAAAACGTACTATCGAAATTGTAACAAGTTATGCCAAAGGCATTTTAACAAAAAAAGGTTTCCCAAAAGAATCCATTACCCCCGAACTAATTGAAGTTCAAAGACTAATTATCAAAACAAAACGATTAACTAAAAACAAATTAAAGTAGAATTGAAATGAAAAAAGAACCTAAAAAAAACAAAAAAATGCGATTCATAACTTTCCGTGTAACGGAAGAAGAGTATCGTATATTGAAAAAACAAAAAAACTTATCAAAACACATTCGCAAAACTTTAGAAAATTTATCAATTAACAATATCTTAGAAGGAGAAACAAAATGAAAAACATTCAAGAACTTAGAGAATCACTTACAAAAAACTACTCAAAAATTGAAAGTGGTGAAATGGACTTAAAAACGGGCAAAGAACTTGCAAATACAGCAGGTAAAATAATTAACACCGTAAAGGTTCAAATTGAGTATAACACTTTATTAGGTAAACCTCAAAAAATTGATTTCTTGGAAATAAATGAATAAAGAAATAGAAATAACAGAAGAAATTGAAAGACTTTGTATCAAATGGGCGGACGGTGATGAAAACGCCGCCCTTTTATTAAATCAAATTTTTGGGGAAGAAAAGAAATGAAAACATTTAAGGATTTGAAATTTATTAAACATAAAGGAACTTTATATGCCGATATTCTTTTTCACAATAATTACGGAATTACTTGTTATCAATTTGATAAATCAAAAAATAAAGACAGCAAGTTTTACATAACACAACACGCATGGAATGGGTTTGACGCCATTGTTTTAGAAAAACAAACATTCAATGATATAAGCAAAAGGACAGTAACCAATATTATGAAAAAACTGCAAGAATTACCAAGCTACAAAGGAGAAGAAAAGAAATGAAAGAAAAGAAAAAAAGTTTGCCAAATGATGTAACGTCTAAATTATGGCAAAAAATAAAGAATGACCCCGAATTGCATGAAGAATATAAAAGAAAAATGAGAGAGTGGAAAAATAGACCCGAAGTAGCTGCAAAAAGAAAAGCCAAATTGAAAGAACAATACAGAAAATTAAAAGAAGAAAATCCAGAAAAATACAAAAAAATGCGAGAAGCTGAAAACAAAAAAAGATGCGGGAACCGCATATACAAAGGATTAACATTCAAAGAATGGCGTGAACAAAACCCCGATTTATACAATAAGGTAATAGAAAAAAACAGGCAACGGCGGTATAAAAAAAAAGCGATGGGTATTGTTGACGAAAAAGCGAGAGAGCGGGCACGTAGATACTATCGGAACAAAATACACAAAAAATACGGCAATTACGATAAGGTAGTAGGCACTAAAACATACGATAACAAAGTAGATTACGAAGTAACGGACGAATTTCTAAAAAAGATTTGGAATAAAGGAACTTCAAACAAAGTCGTAAAAGAAACAAAAAATCTAATTAGCGAAGTAGTACAAAAATATGGAGGAATGAAAAATGTATCGGATTATTGGCATTGACCCAGCGTTTAGGGAAAAAGGTTTTGCAATATGTAAATTAACAATTAGTACAGATTTGAACACGCATGGCTTCCATACATATAATAAGTCACATTCATTTTTTATTGATTTTTTTGTAAACAATTTTTCATTGTATTCATTCGGAGTTGAAAATTCTAATTTGCAAAATTTAACGTTTCGAGAATCTAAAAAAATATCAGTTGCTGAAAGAGTAAGTAGAAATGTTGGAGCAAATCAAGCCGTTTCTCAAATGGTAGTAGATTTTCTGCAAGAATGTTACGGCAAAGAAAAAGTATATGAATATTCTCCCCGTGACAAGGGTAAAAAAGATACGCAATTAGACTACGAAAAAAAATGTTTGGCGTTAAAATTGCAACCAAATAAACGTACAAGTCAAGATGAAAGAGACGCTTTTAAGTTGGCATACTTGACATATCATAAAGTTAAGCTATTGGAGAAAATGAGATGAACTACGGACAATACGACGAACTTTTAAGGCAAAAAAAAGACATTGAAAGCGTAATAAAAGAAATACAATCAAATTACTATCATGAATTGAACAAGTTAATTGAGATTAACAAACAAATCAAAGAAATGGAGAAAGACAATGATTGAGAACGGTTATGGCATATGTTTTAATGATTGGCTATTCGACAAAGAAATTAAGAACGAATTGAGATTACTGATAGCCATTTCATCACTATCGGCAAAGTTAGGATATTGCACCGCTTCCAATGAATATCTTTCGGGTTTGTTTGGAGAACACAACAGAACAATTTCGGAGCGGATTGGGAAACTTGAGAAACTAAACTACATAAAATGCGAATACGGGAAACTTGGCGGGGCTGTTTTGTGGCGGAAAATATACGTCACAAGACTACAACAAATGACTACCCGCAAGAAGTCAAACGACTACCCGCGAGTAGTCAAACGACTACCCGCGAGTAGCCAAACGACTACCCGCAATAATAATAGTATAAGTAATAATATTAAAGATAAAACTATGGTTTTATCATATATTTGTGAAAAAGAAAAAAAAATCTTTGTGAAACCTACTTTTGAACAAGTGAAAGAAGAGTTTGAAAGAAGAGGGTTCAACGGCACTGTCATGGCTGAAAAGTTTATAGACCATTACGAAAACAAGGAATGGAAAATAGGCACGGCAAAAATGAAAGATTGGAAACGGGCAGTTACAACATGGGTGCATAGCGCTGACAATGAACGTTTCAAACTAAAATCAAAAAAACATGACGATTATTTGGCAATGTTAGGGAAATACGATGACATTCTTTGAAAAATGGGTTGGCAGCGTTTGCAGGGCGTGTTATGCTGTTAGGGGCGTTCAAACGTCCGAAGAGCGGATACAAGCACTTGCAGCGTATTTGGAGAAGCAAAATAATTATGACGAACTATCAAGAACAACGGCGCAAAATTGGATTCTCTACGGGGATTGGAGTTACCGTAAAAATGACGAACTGGCTCTTAACGATTTTTTTCCTACAAAAGAGCAGTTGGCACGGGGTTTGTCGGATAACAATTTTATTTTGTTAAGCCGTCAAGAGTTCAACTTGAAGATTCAAAAGGCGAAAAACCATGAAACGGTGACGGAAGTAGCACATGAACCGCTACCATTGCCGAAAAACAAAGACAGACCCCCGTTATTCACTTTTGATATGCTTAACAAACGTCAAGAATAGCCAAATTTCACACAGAAACATGGCTACATTGAACGAAAACGCAAAAAACGATACAATGTATGAGTAAGGGCAAAAAGAACGTTAAAAACGAAAACAAAGAGATTTACACGGAGATACCATCATACATTGTGCACGACACGGCTTTATGCTTGTTCAATCAATTTTTTGTAGCAGCTAATCCAATACTGAATATTAACAAACAAACAAGGAGAAAAAATGACAATAGAACTAAAAAGTAGATTTGGTTTTGAATTGATTGTAGAAGCCGAAAACGTAAGAATTGTAGAAGACATTGAAATACGTGAGTACGCTAAAGATGAAAACGGGAAAATTATTGCCGACATTAGACCTAATCGCGACATAAGTACGTATGCTATTAGTCAGTTTGCGGACATTTTGCAAGAAATGATTTATCACCGCAAATCGGAATTTGATAGTAGTGATTTGATTGAATCACTTTTTCAGAAATTGCCTTTTGATACCGCCGTTAAATTGGCTGAAAAACTAAAAAATCAATGTTATATAGATAATGAGGATGAAGAAAATGGGATATTATAGTAACTTTAAGTTATCTGTGGTTCTTGGAGACAGAGCCAGAGCCAAAGAATACCTTGAGTATTTTAGAAATATATACGATGCACCTTTGGATATTTCGGGCGAAAGTTGGGAATCAATAAAATGGTACGGACATGAAGACCAACTTAAAGATTTTTCATCAAAAAACCCCGATATATTATTACTACTTGAGGTAATTGGTGAAAATCAAGGCGACATTTGGAGAAAATACTTTAAGGGCGGCAAAATGCAATTATGCAAAGTAAAAATAAGTTTTGATGAATTTGATGAAAATAAATTACAATAGGTTGGAACATGAACAAAATAAAAGAGCGTAGAAAAATTGGCGCAGTTTGTCCTCAATGCAAGTCGCCCGATTACGAATATAAAGGACGGGCAAATGCTGAAATGGGCGAATATTGGCAAAAGAACGGTAAGCATGAATTTAAGTGTAATAGTTGCGGATTTTTTTGGCAATACGGGAAAACGGAAAGTAAATATACAAAACTAATATAAATTACAATAGGAGAAGAAAAATGAAACAAACAGCGGTAGAGTGGTTAATAAACGAATTAGAAAATGAGGCTACGTTAAATCATTCTTATGCACAAACACATAAGGCAATCACTTTAGATTTGTACACCTTTAATGAATTATTCACTAAAGCCAAACAAATGGAGAAGCAACAAATAGAAGATGCACACTATGGCGGGCAAATTACAACGTCAGATTATGGTGCATATTCAGGATATGCAGAACAATACTACAAACAAACATATGGGGAATAAAATGAACAACATAAAAAACGTATTCGGTAACAGCCCCGAACCAATAAATAGGAAACAATTTGTAGAAGAAACGTTAGACAGTTTCAAAAAAGAATTAAATAAGCATGATAAATTTTATCAGTTAGAAGAAAACTTATTGAAAGCTGTTAATGATTTAATTTCGGCTGCACGTGAGCAAAGAGGACTTAGTACAACGGTAGAGAATTTCATCAATAGAAAACCCAAAACTATTATTGATTTAACAAGCAAGACAAAGACGTACAGGGCTTTTATTGAGAAAAATATCGTAATGCCTTACGTTAATTTGGGTCAGCAGGGTTTTTCAACAGCTATACTTTATTCTAAGGCAAAAGAAAACCCCTATATAACACTTGGCAACGTTACAAGGTTAATTGCTACATGGGAAAGAAACGGATATTGTAAACGTACTGAAAATTTAATACATTTTAACGAAGATTTGGAGTTCATACTATGAAATTTGAATATCGAATGAGTAAAGATAAAAAAGTATTGATTTACAAAATACCAAACGATAAAAAGGCAGTGGGATTATTTTTTGCTCAATACGCAGCGGATTTAATTGATTTCATGCACGAATTAAATACTATTATGTTTATTCCATGTATAAATGACGATTTATATATATATGCTGCAATAATTGATTTTAATTGCGCAACAAATATAGACCCTCAAGACATAGACTGTTTTTGGGAGGAATGGAGTTAATGCCAAAACAACCAAAATATGAAGATAGGTTATTGATAATAAATAAACGAATAATAATAAGCGGATTTGTAGCGGACAAATTGCCCGTATCTTTTGCACAAAGAAAAAAAGTATTTTGTAAAGAAGGTAATTTGATGAAAATTAGAGATGTAACAATAGACGAAAAAGGACACGTAATAAGCAATCTAACAAGCGGGAATGGTTATTCTATTTATTCCCGATATGATTTACAAACGGGTTATTACAAATTTGAGATAAATAAATACGGTGAAATTATTATTAACTTAGAGGATTATGTGAAATGACACCGAAAGAAAAAGCCGAAAATTTAGTTGGTTTTTATACCAAAGAATTGTTAAAAGCAAAATACAGAGTGAACGGGTTTGTCATTAGAGAACTTGCCCCAAAATGCGCCTTAATTGCATTGCAAGAAATAATTAACGCTAACCCACATAGCAATCCATTTAATACGGCAGTTTATTCAACTATGGATTATTGGCTACAAGTTAGAAAAGAAATTGAGGATATGGAATGACACAAAAAGAAATGTTAATAAAGGGCGAATCAATAAAAAATGATTTAATTGATGAATATTTGCAACCCGTAGGTTTGGGGTGGGAAGATTTAATATTGAGGAATGACGACTCTTTTTCAAGACTATCGCAATTGTTAGACGCTTATTTGTTAATTGTCACTAAAGAAAGTTAATTGATTATATTTGTATCTTTATTAAATAAAAAAGTAAAGATACGATGACAAACGGACAACTTCTAAAAGAAACGGGAAAAGAGGCGGGTTTAATTGGATACGCTTCATTTATATTAAATTACAAAGAATTATTTGATAGTTTAACTTCATTATTTGCACTATTAACGGCGTTTATAGCTTTGATAGTAGCACTAATACGATTTATTAAATTCATACAAGACTTGAGGAAGGGAAAAGAAAATGGAGAAAATAGAGTGGAAAAGAATTGATTTCACAGACGAAAGTACGCAGCCGCCTATCGGTAAAAAAGTATTGATTGTATCGGAAGAGGGTGATTACGAAGTAGGAAGTAGAGAAAGTTATGAACCACATATAATATGTCACCAAACAGATTGCGGGGCAGCTATTGGATGGGCTGAAATACCGTATTTGGATAACGATACTTTTGATAAATGGATTGAAATAAATAAAAATTTAGAGGATTATTGAAATGGAGAAAACAACAAAAATGACAGCAAATGAGGTAGTGCAATATTTGCACAACTTAGAACGATATAGAATGGTTTTAGAACAGCATGAAGAAGGTTTTTATCGAATTGAGGCGGACAAGAGCGAAGAAGGCGACTATGTTTTTTATTGCGACATATTAGAATTGTTACATAAAATGACGGGTGAATGAAATGGAGAAAGACGAAATAATAGAAAGAGTGAATAAAATTTACAGTTACGCACAACTAATTGAACCAATTATGATTGAACGTTTTGAATTGAAAATATTACGGGGTTTAATTTCTACACTAAAAAAAGAAATAGAGGCGGGGAATGATACAAATTGATGAAGGACTAAATGAGTACAAAGAGCAGTATGTAATTAGCCCGAAAAGATTGGGGGTTATTTCAGACGTACATATGAAATTTCACCACAAAGGGGCAGTAATTACGGCTCTTGAATATTTGAATGATAAAAATATAGATACTTTATTGTTGAATGGTGACGTAATAGACAATTACAAAATAAGCCGTCATAGCAAAGTAAAGCCCAAAGTAAGGGAGTATGCAGACGAAATATACGCAGTACGTGAGTTTATTTCTAATTTGCGAAAGTGTTTCCCTACAAAGAAAATAATCTATAAAATGGGCAACCACGAAGATAGATTTGATTTGAAAATTTCTGAAAAGCTCCCCGAACTTGAGGGGCTTGTGAGTTTAGCGGAATTACTCAAACTTCGAGAAAATAATGTAGAGGTTGTAGAAAGTAAACAATCAATAAAAGCGGGCAACCTTAATATATTACATGGTCATGAAGTTTATGGGGGTGGTATTCATGTAGCGTACAATTTCTTAAATAAACTTAAAGAAAACGTATTATTTAGTAATTTCCACAGACCGCAGGAAGTCATACAAAAATTAGGCTTTTCCCGTAAAAGTATAGGTGCATGGGCTACGGGCTGTCTTTGTCAACTGCAACCCGATTATATGGCATATAATCAATGGGTACATGGTTTTGCATTTGTAGAATTTGATGGCGAGGATTTTGAGGTACAAAACAAAAAAATAGTTAATAATAAAGTGAGGTAAGTAATGTTTGACCAAATAAAAAAAGATATTCGTGAAATGCTGAATCTAAACAAGCAAATAGGAGAAATTGAAACTACGATAATGTTTTCTATTAACAAAGAAGATGCTTACAATTATAACGAACAAAAAGCATTACAACTGATTGAGCAATTAAATAAATTGAATAAACAATTTTACGAATTATACGACAAATATTATTAAGATGAAACTATCTAACATAAAAGTAAATCCGAACAACCCAAGAGTAATAAAGGACGGGAAATTTAACAAGCTACTTGAATCATTGCGAGAATTTCCCGAAATGATGAAAGAACGCCCTTTGGTAGTCGTAACTGATACAGACGGTAAATTGATGCCTTTGGGCGGTAATATGCGGCTACGGGCACTTAAAGAGCTAAAATACACAGAAATAAGTGACGATTGGATTTCTATTGTGGATAATTGGACGGACGAACAAAAACGTCAATTTATCGTTAAGGATAATTTATCATACGGCGAATGGGATTGGGATTTATTAACGTCTGAATACGACAAAGACGAACTAATCGAATGGGGTATGGATTTGTATGAGTTTGAGGATATTGAGGACGTAGAATTAGAAGCGGAAGAGGACAATTACGAAATACCTGAAGAAGTAAAAACGGATATTGTTTTGGGCGATTTATTCGAGATTGGCGAACATAGATTACTTTGTGGGGACAGTACAGATAGTGAACAAGTGGCAAAATTGATGAACGGCGAAAAGGCGGACATGGTAATGACTGACCCGCCCTATGGAATAGATTGGGACACAGATTATACTCGGTTTACGGGTGGGATTATACCTTCTGAAAATAAATACTCCAAAATACAAAACGATAAAAAAGATTTTGACCCTTCTTATTTTTTGGCAATGTATGAAAAATGTTTGTTTTTTGGTGCAAATTGTTTTTCTGATAAGCTTCCAAAAGGTAATTGGATTGTTTGGGATAAAAGATTTGAAAACGATAAAGCATTTCTTGCGGATGCGGAAGTAGCTTGGTATAACGGCAGCGGCGCTGTTTACATTATTAAAGAAACGCATCAAGGTTTTGTGAGTAGTGACAAAAAAAGATTTCACCCCACACAAAAACCTGTTAAACTTTTGGAGCAAATATTTGAGAAAATAAAAGCCCCTGATTTTTTGTTTGACCCGTATATAGGTAGCGGCTCTACAATGGTAGCAGCGCACCAACTAAAAAGAAAATGTTACGGCATGGAACTTGACCCGAAATATTGTCAAGTGATTATTGATAGGATGAAGAAATTAGACCCTAATTTGTTAATAAAAAAGAATGGTAAAATATTAGAAGGTTAATTATGGCAAGTCCACAGACAAAGATACTACAAAAGAAAATGCTTAAAGCACTTGAAAAAACATTGGGAATTGTTAGCCATGCAGCTAAAATTGCCGACGTAGATAGAAGTGTGCATTACGATTGGATGGAACGAGATGAAGCGTACAGAAAAAAAGTAGAAGATATCTGTGAAATAAAATTAGATTTTGTTGAAAGTGCTCTTCATAAAAATATACAAAGTGGTGACACAACGGCAATTATATTTGCCCTTAAAACATTAGGGAAAAAACGGGGTTATGTCGAGAAATACGACGTGCAGACAAACAACAATGTCGTATTTAATTGGTTAGATGAAAATGGTATGAAATTTGATGGTTAATAAATAAAAGGAGAAAGAAATGTATAATTTCAAAAAAAGTTGCGTCTATTGTAAAAACTTAATAGACAAAGACGGGTTTATGATTGATTTTGAATGTGGGGCAAATAAATACTTACAAATAAAAAATGCGGGTGCTTGTTTCGTTGTTGTTACAGATTCGGGAGACCATGTGATTCTCGAAGATTGTTGCTATTTTGAGGAGAAAGAAAAATGACACGTAACGATTTTGATTTTTACACAGATGAGGACAATGAGTTTTTTCTTTTGGTAAACAACGATAAACTTAAATTGAAACACTAAACAAATTTTTTATTAAAATGAGCGAAGGAAAAAAGAAAATATTGAATTTATACGCAGGGGTTGGTGGTAATAGAAAACTGTGGGGAGATGAATATGAAGTAACAGCAGTTGAACACGAACAATACATTGCGGATGCTTATAAAGAACTTAACCCAAACGATGAAGTAATAGTTGCAGATGCACACCAATATTTGATTGACAACTTTCAAAAGTTTGACATTATTTGGAGTAGTCCACCTTGCCCCAGCCATAGCAGAGCAAGCACTTCATTAAGTGGGTGGGGAGTGTTCAGATACCCCGATATGAAACTATACGAGGAAATAATTTTCTTGAAACACTTTTTTAAAGGAAAGTTTGTGGTTGAAAATGTGATACCATACTATGAAACTTTGGTAAAACCTACCATTGAAATTGACAGGCATTTATTTTGGTCAAACTTTCCGATAACTCCATTTAAGGTTGAAAGAAATTATGATGTAAGTAGAGCAACAAAAGAAGTGCTTTCGGAACATCACGGAATTATTTTACCTGAAAAGACAAAAGACAAACGCAAACTTTTGAGAAACTGCGTAACCCCTGCTGTTGGATTACATATTCTTAGTTGTGCGGTGGGAGATTTTAATAAAAAATTTGAAACGCAAACTCTATTTGGAAACGAAATGTAGTGCTTGCGTATAACGGTTTAGGGCTTTGCGTAGTAGCCCTTAGTAGAAACTTAAAATTAACCACGACACTTGATAGGGCTATTACGCAAAACCCTTGTTATGTGCCGTTTTTATTCAGATTATGACAAAGAAAGAAGAACGGATTTTTGAGAAAGTCCAAGAAGCAATACTGGTTGAATGTTCAATACAGTGCCAAAAGTGTAAAAAGGTTGAGAAAGACTACAACACAGATGATTATTACTTTACCGAAAAGTTAATTCATAAAGGTTGGACTTTCAAAAAAGATAGAGTATTGTGTGATGAGTGTTCCTAAAATGGCACATAACGTTTGGTGGCTTGGCGAAGTGCCGCATAGCAGAAACTTTAGATTTGAGCAGGAACTTTCTTGCGGCATTTTGGCAAACCACTGTTATAAGCCGTTTTTTTCTTGGTTTGGTATAACAATTTAATTAAAAAAAAAATGAAAGTAAAATTGAAAATCGAAAAAGAATTTGAAGTAAAATATCTTTTAGCCGAAGTAGGTGCAAGATATTGGGAAGATGCAACCGTTAATGGTGAAGAAGATACAGAAGGAACCTTAATCCCTTGTCGTGATGGTGAGTATTGGAAGCCGTTAATTGATATTGAAACTGGTGTTATCACAAACTGGGATAAAGGTCATACGGCAAGTGTCCACTATAAATGTTGTGATGATGGTTTGTATAAACTGCTTGATGAAAATCAAAACGAAGTAAAATCTATTGAAGGCTACGTTCCTAAAATAATGTGTCCAAAAGAAAATGGATATGGCGATTATGTCATTATGGATATTGACCGTGAAGGCAAAATCGCAAATTGGAAAGCTGATTTGTCGGACTTTCAGGATGATGAGTAGTCGTTCTAAAATGGCTTATAACGTTTTGGGGCTTGCCGAAGGGCAGGGAATTAACAGCACAAAAGTAACATAGATGCAGAAAGTTGAATTACATACCAAAGTTTGTTCGGAGCAGGTCAGCCCTGCTTTTGGCAATACCTTGTTAGCACCAGTGCCTTCATCGGTGGTGTTCAATGAGGATTGTATGGTAGGGTTAAAACGCTTCCCTGATGGCTATTTTTATTTAGCAATTTGCGATATTCCTTATGGTATAAACGTAGGGAAAATGGCATACTTAAAAGAAACAAAAACCACAGTAAAGCAAAAGAATGGCACAAAGCTAAACGGCAACCGAAACAAAGAAGTTTATACTCAAAAGGATTGGGATAAAGAACCACCAACGCAGGAATATTTTGATGAATTGAAACGAGTAAGTAAGGAGCAAATAATTTTTGGTATTGAATATGTTAATTGGCAAGGTGTAGGAACTGGCAGGATTAAGTGGAACAAAGGCGTAGCTGAAGGAATGAGTTTTAAGCCTTACGAAATGGCTTATTGCTCAATGATTGATGATGAAATTGAATTGCCTTTGTTGTGGGCAGGAATGTGCCAAGCAAAGAGCCTAAGCGAACCAATGACACAGCAAGGCAATAAGCAACTAAACGAGAAGCGAATACACCCTTGCCATAAGCCTGTTTTACTTTACCAAAAATTAATTGCGGATTATGGATTTGAAGGTTGCAAAATACTTGATACTCACGTTGGAGGTGGTAGCAGTAGGATTGCAGCTAAAAAAACAAATTGCGAATATGTGGGGTTTGAAATTGACCCTGAATATTGGCAGAAACAAGAAAAGCGTTTTAACATCTATGTCAGTCAGCTCACTTTATGGTAGGGTGTCATCTGGCATTGGTGCTAACGGAAAAGCATTGCCGCAGTGGCGGTTTATAGCACAAATGTTTAATTGAAAAACGAAAGATGAATACAGAACAAAAGTTAAATAGTAGCACTTCGCCCGCCATTGTCGGCAATGCAGTGTTAGTGGCAGTGCATTCTAAGCCTAAATGCTTGGATTTGTTCTGCTGTGCTGGCGGGGCAGGAATGGGTTATAATCTTGCTGGGTTTGATGTAATTGGCGTGGACATAGAGCCACAACCAGAATACCCTTTTACATTCATACAAGGCGATGCACTCCAATATGTAAAGGAACACGGACACGAATTTGATTTTATACACGCAAGCCCGCCTTGCCAACATTTTACCAAATACAATAACTGCCGAAAGGACTTGAAAGAACGCTATGAAGATTTGATTGAGCCGACAAGGCAGGCGTTGATTGAAAGCGGCAAGCCTTATGTAATTGAAAATGTTGTTGGAGCTCCGCTATTAAACCCAATTACTTTCTTACCAATACGACGCTTGATGATTTGCTCTAACCCATCAAATGCACCGCCGCAAATAAACAAAATATTCGTTGTATCAACTTGCAAGAAATCTTGATTAGGATGTTTACGACCGCCTTGTGGAGGGACTGAAGCCATTGTGCCTTCAACCAACTTTAGCAAGGCCTGCTGAACACCCTCTCCAGAAACATCACGCGTAATCGATGGGTTATCGGATTTACGTGAAATCTTATCGATCTCATCAATATAGACAATGACATGTTGCGCTTTTTCTACGTTGTAATCACAAGCTTGCAAAAGCTTT
>ERZ650311.343-NODE-343-length-30657-cov-14.427325_pt1 | contig 30657 bp, 35 predicted proteins | sample MGYA00376247_ERZ650311 | MGnify/ENA primary metagenome ERZ650311 (study PRJEB26733, sample SAMN07839324) | wastewater metagenome | biome: small river; feature: stream; material: water | place: USA: North Carolina | collected 2016-07-28 ...
CGTCGAAGGATTCGATTTCCAGCATTTCAGCCAGCGGCACATAGGCGATTTCCTCGAGGGACGAGAAACCCTCGTCGATCAGGATGTCTGCCACTTCCTCGTCCACATCCAGCCTGGAGATGAACAATTCACGTACCGTATTGTGCTCTGCCTGGGACTTGCGCTCCGACTCGGCTTCGGTCATCAGATTGATGGTCCAGCCGGTGAGTTCGGAGGCGAGCTTCACGTTCTGGCCGTTACGGCCGATCGCGATTGCCAGGTTGTTCTCGTCCACCACCACATCCATGGCGTGGGCTTCCTCGTCCACAACGATGGAAGACACTTCGGCCGGCTGCAGCGCGCCGATCACGAACTGGGCAGGCTCCGGCGACCACAGGACGATGTCGATGTTCTCGCCACCGATCTCGTTGCGCACCGCAGTGACGCGGGAACCACGCAGGCCGACGCAAGTACCGATCGGGTCGATGCGCGGGTCGTTGGACTTCACGCCGATCTTGGCGCGCAGGCCGGGATCGCGGGCGCAGGCCTTGATCTCCAGCAGACCATCGTCGATCTCGGGCACTTCCAGTTCGAACAGACGAATGACGAACTCCGGCGCGGTGCGCGAGAGGATCAGCTGCGGGCCGCGGGCGCCGCGATCGATGCGCAGCAGGTAGGCCTTGACACGATCGCCAACGCGCAGGTTTTCCTTCGGAATCATCTGATCGCGGGGCAGCACGGCTTCGAGGCGACCCACTTCGATGATCGCGTTGCCACGCTCCATGCGCTTGATGGAGCCGGAGATGATGAACTCCTTGCGCTCCAGGAAGTCATTGAGGATCTGCTCGCGCTCGGCGTCGCGGACCTTCTGGAGGATGACCTGCTTGGCAGCCTGGGCACCGATGCGGCCGAAGTCGATGGGCTCGAGGCCTTCCTCGACGTAGTCGCCCACCTGGATCTCCGGGTATTCTTCGCGGGCGTCGATCAGACCCATCTGGGCCTCGTCGTTCTCCACGTCCTCGTCGGGCAGCACCTGCCAGCGACGGAAGGATTCGTAGTCGCCGGTTTCCCGGTCGATGGAGACGCGCACATCGGCGCCGTCGTTGATGCGCTTCTTGGTTGCCTGGGCGAGAGCGGACTCGAGCGCCGAGAAGACGATCTCCTTGGAGACGTTCTTCTCACGGGCAAGTGCATCAACCAACAGCAAAATTTCGCGGCTCATACCTGCAAACCTCCAAATTCCTTAAAACCTGGGCACCAGGCGGGCCTTTTCGATATCTTCAAACGGGATCGTCATCGATCCCTTTTCCGTTTCCAGGGTGACGACGCCATCTTTCAGGCCCTGCAGCACCCCGGCAAAATTACGCTGATTGGAAATGGGCATGGCGAGGCGAACCTGCACCTCCTGACCGGCGAAGCGCTCGAAATCGGCCGGCTTCTTGAGGGCCCGATCCAGACCGGGCGACGACACCTCAAGGCGGTCGTATTCGACGTTCTCGACTTCGAAGATCCGGGTCAGCTGATTGCTCACGGTGGCGCAATCATCCACCGTGATACCGTTCGGCGAGTCGATGAACACCCGCATCAGCCGGCCACGGGGAGAGGTCTCAAAATCGACCAGCTCATAGCCAAGACCTTCAGCGGTCTGCTCGATCAGTTTCAGCAGCTCCATGCCCACACTTCCTAAACCACAAATAAAAAATGGGCGAAACGCCCATCCCTGTTAATTCGACCGGATGTCGGCTCTTTCGAGCCGATTCGGTTCCTTCGAACCGATAAAACGTGCTAAGTATAGCAGCCCGCCGAGGCGGGCGCAATTTCCACCCTCAAAACAAGTCGTGCACTAGCCCGGGCGACGCGCCGGGCGGGCCGGTTTGCGGGCTTTTCCGGGTTGCCCGACAGGCTTGGGAAGGCCGGCCAGGGCACACACGTCCTCCACCGCCATGTCCTCCCACATCCCACGCTTGAGGCGCGACGGCAGCACCACCGGCCCGTAGCGCACGCGCATCAGGCGGCTCACGGTGAGGCCCATCGCCTCGAACATTCGCCGCACTTCGCGGTTGCGACCTTCCGACAGCGTGACTCGATACCAGTGATTGGCACCTTCGCCGCCCGCATCGAGCAGAGTGTTGAACTTGGCGGGGCCATCTTCGAGCTCGATGCCGGCCAGCAGCGCCTGCTTCTGGACATCGTCGAGTTCGCCCAGCAGACGCACGGCGTACTCCCGGTCGAGTTCGTAGCGCGGGTGCATCAGCTTGTTGGCGAGATCGCCATCATTGACGAACAACAGCAGACCCGAGGTATTGAAGTCCAGCCGCCCCACCGCGATCCAGCGCCCCTTGCGCAGATTGGGCAGGCGATCGAATACCGTTGGACGGCCCTCCGGATCGTCCCGCGAGACGATCTCGCCTTCCGGCTTGTGATACAGCACAACCCGCGGGATGCGCGGCGCGAAGCGCAGCGGCATCAGCTTGCCATTGACCCGCACCCGGTCGCCGGGGCCAACCTTCTGGCCCACGTCGGCGGGTTCGCCATTGACCGAGATGCGACCGGCGACGATCCACTCCTCGATCTCCCGACGGGAGCCGATGCCGGCTGCGGCAAGCACCTTGTGCAGGCGCTGGGGCTCGGTGTAGGTGGTGTCCTGGGGCTTCTTGCGGCGCTCGCCTTCGGCGGACGGCGGCAGCTCGTTGCTGACCAGCGGATAGCTGTCGTCGCCACCGCCGAAGCCCACATTGCCCTGACGCTTGGCACGCCAGTTGCCGCGGCCCACACCCAGATCGGACAAGCCGATCGCCGAGGCGTTGCTCTTCGGCTGACGGAAGCCGTCGTCACGCTCGGCGCGGGGTGCGCGATTGCCCTCGCCCTCGGGCCGCCCACGGCCCCGGCGTCCGCCCTGGGGCTGACCTGCAGCGGCGCCTTGGGGGCGCGGGCCATTGCCGCCGGGGCGGGCAGGACCACCGGGCTTGCCGGTCTTAGCCCTGAACGGCTTGTTCTTCGGTTTTTGGGAGGTCGACAAGATCCATGATCCTCTTATCAAGAGTATTCATAGATATTCATTTGTATCTACGAACACAGGTAAAATCACACAACACCCTGAAAATCAATACATTTTCAGGAAACCGCCGAAACTTGAAGTGTTCGGAGTTGTTCGTAAGTATGCGCGCAAATCGCGTACACTGAGCGTACACAACCATGAAACGCCCCGATGCGATGAGCGACAGCCACGACCCGCAATCGACGAAAGCAGCCCGCATCAAGCTCACCACGGACCGGATTCGCCGCTTCACGTGCCCACCGGACAAGTCTCAAGCCTTCCTCCGCGATCTGATCGCGCCGGGGCTGGGCATCCGCGCAACAGCTGGTTCCAAGTCCTACATCTTCCAGTCCAAGCTGAAGGACGGCCGCACGGTGCGGATCACCATCGGCGACTGGCACACCCTGGACATCGACCAGGCGCGGGAAGCCGCACGACAACTTCAGGTGGTAGTGGATCAGGGGAAAGACCCCCGTCAGGAGAAGCGAAAGCAGACCGCCGAGGCCGTCGCACAGCTTGAACGGAACCGCCTGACACAGGCGCCCGCACTCGAAGCGTGGGCGCATTATATCCATGCGCGCCGCCACCATTGGGGAGAAGCGCACATTGCCTGCCATGAGGACGCCGCCAAACCCGGCGGCGAGCCCCGCCCCCGCGGCCGGAAGGGTCTCACGCAGCCCGGCATCCTGCGCCCCTTACTGGAACAGCCATTAAGCCAGCTGAGAGCACCCACCATCGAGGCCTGGCTCAAGGAAGAAGCCGCCGTGCGCCCTACCCGCGCCCGGCTCGCCTACAGCATCCTGCGCGCGTTTCTCAACTGGTGCGCCGAGACGGCCGAGTACCGCGACCAGGCCGACCCCGCCGCCTGCACCACCAAGGCCGTGCAGCAGGAGCTGCCGAAGAAGAAGGCCCGAAAGGATGCGCTGCTGCGGGAGCAGCTCGAGGCGTGGTTTCGAGAGGTGCGACGCCTGCACAGCCCCGTGGTCGCCGCCTACCTGCAGGGCATCCTGCTGACCGGCGCCCGCCCCGGCGAGCTGTGCATCCTGAAGTGGGAGGACGTGGACTTCCAGTGGAACAGCCTGACCGTGCGCGACAAGGTAGAAGGGGACCGGACGATACCTCTGACGCCCTACTTCGCCGCCCTGCTGCGCGACCTGAAGGCGAGGAACGAGACACCGCCCCGGCAGCCCGCCCGGCTGAAGAAGGGCCAACAGGAAGAAGCCGCCGCCGCGGCGCCGTGGCAGCCCTCCCCCTGGGTGTTCAGCAGCTCGCAATCGGCAACCGGCTGGCTGCAGGACCCGAGCAACCAGCACAAGCAGGCCTGCCGCCGCGCCGGGATCGACCCCCTCACGCTGCACGGCCTGCGCCGCAGCTTCGGCTCCCTGGCCGAATGGACCGAAACCCCGGCCGGCGTGGTAGCGCAGATCATGGGCCACAAGCCCAGCGCCACCGCCGAGAAACATTACCGGGTGCGGCCGCTCGACCTGCTGCGCATGTGGCACAGCAAGATCGAGGCGTGGATGCTCGAACAGGCCGGCATGGCACAGCCCACCGAACATACTCCGGCGCTGCGGGCGATGCCGGCTTGATTGACATGCTGTAATCTATAATCTACAAATGATCGAGATACGCGATTACCTGACGCCCGCCGGACGCGACCCATTCAAGGATTGGCTCGCCGACCTCGCCGACAGGATGGCCCGCGCCCGCATCCTGGCGAGAGTCGGGCGGATGGCCGGCGGCAACTTCGGCGACTGCAAGCCGCTGGCCGGCGGTGTGTGGGAGCTGCGCATTGACCACGGACCCGGCTACCGCGTCTATTACGCCAAGGCCGGCGCCCGGATCGTCCTGCTGTTGGTGGGCGGAGACAAACGCCGCCAACAGCAGGACATAGAAACCGCCCTGGCCTATTGGCAGGACTGGCAAGAGAGGAACGAACGATGAACACCGCATCCCGCCCCCACGATGAAGCCGTGGTCGAGCTGCTGCGCGAAGACCCGGCATTTGCTGACGAATATCTGGCCGTGGCCCTTGAGGAAGCCGACGAGCCCGGCGGGCAGGAAGCCCTGCTGCGGGCCCTGCGCCACGTGGCCGAAGCGCAAGGCATGGCGAAGATTGCCGAGCGTGCCGGCCTGCCCCGCGAAAGTCTCTACAAGAGCCTGAGCGCGAAGGGCAACCCCACGCTGAAAACCTTGCTGGCCGTACTGAATGCCGCGGGCCTGCGGCTCTCCGTGACCCGCGGTGACCCTCACCACGGCGTGCCTGCCTAAACGAACATGAGCACCGCTTTCGACAGCATCAAGCGCGGGTTACAGGAAGCCATCGAGCACGCCGAAGGCCGCGCTCCGGAAGCCAATATCCATCCCCCTGAGCCGGACAGCAAGGCAACGCACATTCCCTTCAACCCCACCGCCTACGCGGAAGCGGCCAGCCGCACCGACCCGGCGTTTCGAGAAGCCTACGAGGGCATGGAAGAAGAGTTCGGCGCCCTGGCCGAGCTGCTGAAGGCCCGCCAGAGTGCCGGCTGAACGCAGGCCGCCCCCCACATATACGCAGAACCGCACAGCGAAGCCCCCGACCATGCCAGCCACGCAACCCGCCCCCCTTGGTAGATATCGCAACCCCTTTGACTTTCTCAAGGATGCAGACAGGCAAGAGCAGGAAAAGCGTGCCGACTTGGAAAGGACAGGACGCCTCACGGACGAGACGGCCCGAGAGATCGCCGAAGCGTGCAGATCGCAGCACATGCTTGCCGAAGCCAATCACCGGGAGCATGTGCGATGCCTCGCGTGGAGCCTGACGGCAGCAGGCAATCCGACAATCGACGAAATGGGGGGAGCCTTCTTGGCGAAGAAAGGGGGCGGCATCTCCCTCTTGGCCTGCGTCTCGTTGATCGTTGCCGAAGTCACGGCGAAGGATTTCCCTGCTGACCTTCCATTTTGGATGGTGCCCGACGATGAGGAATTCGCCGCGGCGATCGGACGAACTAACCGGGAAACCCTTCAGATCGTCAAGGATGCAATCCGAACGAATGCGCTACCGGTGCGCCGAGCGCAGGGCGTCCCTCGCCCCTGCAATCAGGAGGCTGACGTAATTGCGTGGTGTGACGACACCGCCGCCGCGCGCCCTGCGGACAAACTCTGCGTCGCACGCGAGGACATGCGCGGCGTATTCGCGGCGCTAGGCCTTCAGCCTCCGCCCGAGCTGTTCGCGAACCAAGACGAATGGCTCGCTGCGACCGAGAGCGCGCAGGCCAAAGATGAGCGACGGTCCGCCATGACGCAAGCAGTGATCGAGCGCGTACTCGCACTGCCCCACCCCACTGCGACATACCGGAGCACTGAAGTCGCGGCCGAATCGAGGAAACGAACGTCGAGAAACGACTTCATCGCGGATGCGTTGATCGAAGCACTGAAAGCGATGCCGGGCGATGATCCAAAGGCTCTCTGGCGGTGGATCATCGCCAACATCAAACACTGGCCTGAGATCGTATTCGACGAGGCAAAGAACGAACTACGTGTTGGTGTGAAAACCACAGATTTCAAGGCCTTCGAGGCCCGAATCCGGAGACGACGCAGGGGCAAGACAGCGACGATTAGCGACGATTGACAGACGCTTAGCGATTCTCCGACGCTAAGCACACGTCGGCGGCAGAGGCACGCATGCTTCAGCACACATACGAACACTTCGATGGGTGCAAACATGGAAAACGCCTCCAAACTCACCACCTCTGCAGCCCCCGGCGCTGCCCGCGAACTCACCACGTCTGAGTTCGCTACGCTCAACGGCGTCAAGCCCAACACCGTGCGGCAGCACCTATGCACACGGGGTAGCTATTACGGCGCGAAACCCAAAAAACGATCCAACGGCCGACTTCTCTGGCCCGCCATCCGTGTGACCCTCGACGCCTGATCGAGGCGCGCGCCGTGTCCCCCTTCCGCGCCATCGCCGCCCGCTGGCTTCCGCTCGCCCGGAAGGCTGCCGGACTGGCCGACGTGCCGGCCTCTGCCTTCGGCCGGGCGTGGGACAAGGGCACGCTGCGGGATAGGCGCATGCTGGCGACGATTGCCCAGGTGCCCCACCCCGAGGACGTGGCGGCGCTGCCGTGGCCGAAGGTCCCCGACGCGCTACGCCCGGTCCTCGTGCTGCGCGCCCGGGCAATGCGGGATTGGCTGAGCACCTTCTGCGCTGAGCCGGAAGGCGAGGAGGTCGGGCAATGACGTGCCGCCGAGCCCGCCCTTCGCGCCTCCGCACCCAGCCCCCGTGGCGGCCCACCGCCGGCCGCGCCGGCACGCGCCGGGCGGATGAAGAGTTCGTCGCCTACTGCTTGGCACCCATCCCTTCCGAATGGCGCCCGGAAGTGGCTATCGAATATGAGTTCCGGCGTACCGCCAAGGGTGAAACCGCGGCCAACACCTGGCTTCGGGAGATCGGCGAGCGCCTGCACACCTTGCCCCTGCCGGTGCCCCTGTCTGCCACCGACGACGACGTGCAGGCCAAGGCTGATCGCCTCGCACGCCAAGCGTTTGAGCGTCAGAGCCCCAAGAGGGCCGCGAACGCCTCGAACGACGTTTCCATGATCGGCACCTATTGGGCCCTGTGCGCCTTCTGCACCGACAACTTCATCGAGCCGCCCGCCGTGAAGGACGGCACCGTCGAAGAGGTGCAGGGAGCCGTCGCCCGCATGGTCTGCCGCAAGTGGTGGCGCCGCCAGGTGGGCCGGCTGCACCAGCGCACCAAGGAGGCCTGCGCGATCGAGCTTTTCGGGATTGTGCATGCCAAGAAACAGAAGTACGTCACCAACGCCAACGTGCGGCGGTGGGAGCGGCAGAAGCGCCGCAACGCGGCGTATCTGGAGGGGCTGGAAGCGGTCAACCAGCACGACTACGCGGCGACACTTGCCGAGCTGGCCGAGAAGAGCACCGCGAACCCAGCCATCCGCCGCGGCGAGCTGCTCGCCCGCGCCCGGGGCTTCGAGGAGATAGCCCGGGGCCTGGAGCACACGGCCTTCTTCATCACCGTAACCTGCCCCTCTGCCATGCACGCCAAGCGCGCGGTGTACCGCAAGGGGAAGCCGGTCCGGGTTCGGGACAACCCTTCCTTCGACGGCACCACGCCGCGGGAAGCACAGCAGCACCTATGCAAGGCGTGGGCGAAGACCCGCGCTTACCTGCAGCGCCGGGGCATCCGCCTGTATGGCTTCCGGATCGCCGAGCCCCACCAGGACGGCGCGCCCCACTGGCATTTGCTGCTGTTCATGCCGGCGGCCGCCGTCAAGCCGGTGCGGGAGGCCGTCACCCGCTACTTCCTGACCCAGCACAGCCCGGACGAGCCCGGCGCCGTGAAGAACCGGGTGAAGTTCGTGCCGATCAAGATGGACGCGACCCATTCGGCAACAGGCTACATCCTGAAGTACATCGCCAAGAACATTGACGGTTACAAGGTGCAGCAGGATCTGTTTGGCGACGATGCTATCGAGGGCGCTGCGCGGGTGAATGCGTGGGCGTCCACGTGGGGCATCCGGCAGTTTCAGCAGATCGGCGGCGCCCCGGTGGGCGTGTGGCGCGAGCTGCGCCGCATGGAAGCCGCGCCCGAGCATACCCCACTGATCGAGACCGCCCGCCAGGCCGCCGACGCGGGCGACTGGGCAGGCTACGTGAAGTGCCAGGGCGGGCCGGCCGTGGCCCGCAAGGATCTGGCCGTTTCACTGGCGAAGACCCGCCCCGGCGAACGCTGGTGCCCGATTACGCAGGCACCGGAGCCCGCCCCCCTCACCCGCTACGGTGAGACCCGCCCTGCCGGCGTGTACGGCGTGCTCGATACGGCCAAGGATCGCGCTTTCGAGAGCCGCCGATTCAAGTGGGAGATTCGCCGCGCAACCAGCACGGACAAAGCAAGGCCCGCCCGGGCCGCCGCGCCTTGGACCCGTGTCAATAACTGTACGCCTCAACCCTCCGGCGCCTGTGCCGGCCTGCCCAGCGCCGCCCCGGATGGCTTCGCCGACACCTGGCCGGCGCCCGCCGCCGGCCTTTCACCCTTCTCCGCCAGCCCGGTCACCCCTTCGGCCGACTGGTTTCCGCCCCCCGACCGCTACCCACCCGAGGACTTCGACCATGTTTGACCCCACCACCCCCGCCAACGCCGACGTGCAGGCCATGCGCATCGAGCTCTTCGTCGCCGAGAAGCGCGTAAAGGATCTGCGCGAGCAGCTCAAGCAGGCCGGCGACGGCGCCTTCGTCACCCAGCACGATCGCGAGCAGAGCGGCACTGCCGAGATCGACTGCCTCTGAATTCCAAGAGAAGGAAATCTGAAAATGACTTATGCATTAAAACCCGAAACCGCCCAGCAGATTGACGCCTACATCGCCGAGGTGAAGAAAATCAACGGCGCCTCTGGCACCGAACGCGCGTTCACGGTTAATCCGACCGTCGCGCAAAACCTCGAACTGCAAACGCAGCAAAGCTCGCATTTCCTGAGCACCATCAACATCGTTCGCGTCGATGAGCAGGCGGGAGACAAGCTCGGCCTCGGCATCAGCCAACCCATTGCGTACCGAACCGCTGGCACTCGGGAGCCTGTCGATCCTATCGTTTTGGACTCGTCTGGCTACCTTTGCCGGAAGACGGACTTCGACACCCACATCAGCTACCGCCGCCTGGATGAGTGGGCCAAGTTTCCGAATTTTCAGACACTTTTACGCGATGCCATCCTTGGGCAGATTGGGCGTGATCGGATCATGATCGGCTGGAATGGCACCAGCGCCGCAGATACAACCAACCGCACCGCCAATCCCCTGCTGCAGGACGTGAACATCGGATGGATCCAGAAGCTTCGGCTCGCAGCTCCTGCGCGCGTCATGAGCGAAGCCATCCATGGAACTGGGAAAGTCCGGATCGGTTGGACTGGCGACTACGTTGATCTCGATGCACTGATCTTCGATCTCCTCAACAACCTCATCGACCCCTGGCACCGGAACGCATTTCAAGCGCTTGGCTTCGTCGTCGTCATGAGCGCCGACCTGAACGCCGACCGGCTCTTCCCTCTGGTGCAGGCAGTGAATCCGCCCTCCGAGATGATGGCCGCCGACGTGATCATCCGCTCGGGCAAGGCCGGGGGGCTCCCGGTGGTGCACGTGCCCTACTTCCCCGCCAAATCGCTGCTGATCACGCCGCTCAACAACCTGTCGATCTACTGGCAGGCCGGCACCCGGCGCCGCCGCATCGTCGACAACCCGGCCCGCGACCGGATCGAGGATTACCAGTCGGTGAACGAGGCCTATGTCATCGAAGACATGGGCAAGTGCGCCTTCGTCGAAAACATCCAGTTCGTCTGAAACCGAAAGGAAGCGTCATGAACGAATCCATCAAGCCCATGTGTTACGGGGCCACTGATCTGAAGGCCTCGCTCCAGGCCATGCTCGAGCGCGAGGCCGACGCCAATTACGCGGACCTCCACAAGAACGGACAGCGCATCCAGGCGCTAGGCAAGGCGTGCGCGAAACACGAAAAGGTCATCGCCCGCGTGCGCGCGCGGCTTGCCGCTGCCGAGGGCAAGGCCGAAGCCCAGGCCGTCGTGCAGCAGCAGCGCCTCGCCGAGATCAAGCAGGCGCTGGTGAAGGGCGAACCGCCCGACCCGCAGCGGATGAAGGCCATTTCCGGGCACCTGTCCGAACTCGACGACGCGGAAGAGGACTTCTCCTGCAGCGCCGAGGATCTGCGGGCAGTGCTGGCTGAGCTGGAAGGCGAGTTGAAGGCCATCACCGCCGAGCACCACGAGGCCATGCAGCGCGGCCGTGATCTTGCCCGCACCGCCGCGCTGGATGAATTCGCCGAGCTCGAAGTCATCTATCAGCAGCTGGCCGGCGAGCTGCGGCAGTGCATCGAGTTCATGTTCGTGCAAGCCGCCATTGCCGGCGCCTTCTTCGACCCCGACACCGCCGAGCATCGCCGTCGGTCTGGTGGCGATACGCGCAACCCCACCATGCTCAAGGCCCAGCAATACCTGGCCCGCACGAGTGCGGTGATCGATGGCAACTATGCCGACGGCCTGCAAATCGACCCGCTCGCCGTGCTGGCCGCGGCTGAGAACGACATCGAGAGTATCGTGAAGCGGTTCGCCGACTTCGGGGCGCTCTCCATCACGCCCATCGGCACGTCCCGCACCACCGTTGAAGCGATGCAGAAGCGCGTGGCGGAGATCGAGAAGAACCGGCAGTTGATGGGCATCTGAGGGCCGGAGCCATGAGCATCGAGCGCGAACAACAACCGTCCCTGAGCCTGCGCTGCCCTGCCTGCAATGGTCCGGCGCTTGTCCGTAACAGCCGGGACATCTCGCCATCCACGCGACAGCTCTACATGCAGTGCAGGGACACGCGATGCCGGTGCATTTTCGAGAGCATCGCCGAAACGACCAAGGTGTATGCGCCCTCGATGCTGCCCGAGTCTGAACAGAACCCGCAGATGCGCGCGATGCGCAAAGGAAAACGGTTCGCCGACAAGGCGAAGGACGGCGTCCATGCCCTGCCGACCGGCCCCGAAGAATCGGCGGCGTAAGCGTGCACAGCCTCAGTGCACAAATCCGCAACGATTCGCACCGGCTCACCGTGCCCGCACCCGCCACGCCGCAGCAAGGCTCCCAGGACCTCGCACAACCGCACAGAACGCCATCAATGAAGCGAGCAGGCGGGGCGGGGTCTCGACCGCGCGCGGAGGGGTGTGGCGGCCCTTACGGTGGCGCGAGCCTCCATGCAGATTCGGCCCGCCGGGGCCGCAGGGGCGCCGCCAAGCGCACCCGGAACCCGGCAAGCAACCCAACCAACCCAAGGAACTGAAATGACTTCGACGACGAAAGCCGACCCGGCATCCGAACTGCACACCGTGCACCTCGATCAACCCGTGAAACGCGGCGAAACCGAAATCAAGGCGGTCACCCTGCGCAAGCCTCGCGCGGGCGAGCTGCGCGGGGTCTCTATCTCCGATCTGTTCAACATGGAAACCACGGCCCTGCTGAAGGTCATCCCCCGCATCACCACGCCCTCGCTGCTCGACCATGAAGCGGAACAGCTGGAGGTGTCGGATCTCGCGAAGATCGGCATCCGGGTAGCCGCGTTCATGCTCCCGCAAGCAGACCAAGAACAGGCCGAAGCCCTCGGCCTGAACTGAAACCAACCCGCCGGCAGGCAGCGCCTGCCGGCGCCCTAACGAGAGAACCACCATGGACGCCCTTCGCCTTCGGATCGAACTGGAAGCCATCAACCGTGCCACCGGCCCGCTGCGCGACATCCTGAAAGGCAGCACGGCCTTGGGGAAGTCGATCAAGGAAACGAAGGCGCGCCTCAAGGAACTGGAGACCCAGGGCAAGCAGCTCGAATCGTTCAAGGAAGTCACCGCGAGGCTGAATGAGACCGGGGCAGCGCTCAACACGGCAAGGCAACGGGTGCGCGAACTGCGGGCCGAGATCATCGCCGCCGACAGCCCGTCGAAGAACCTCACGGACAGCTACCGACAGGCCCGATCCGAAGTGCAGAAGCTGGAGCGGGCGCACGAGCGGGCCACCGACGCCCAGCGCCAGGCTAACGAAGACATGCGGAAAGCCGGCGTGCCCGTCGATGAGCTGGCACGTCGGCACGCCAACCTGGCCCGGGAAATCTCGGGCGCCAGAGCCCAACTGGAGCGGCAAACCGGCCAGCTTCAACGCTGGAAGGACATCAAGCAACGCTACGACGCCACCCAGGAGATGCGCGGCCACCTGCTGACCGCCGGCACAGCGGCAACCGGCGCAGCGGCCGCTGTGGGATTGCCGATGCTGAAGACAGTGAAGGACTTCGCCGACCTGCAGACCGCCACCACCGATCTGAAGATCGCCATGATGGAGAGCGGCAAGATCGTCCCGGCCGAGTTCGAGCGCATCGCCGCCAAAGCCCGCGATCTGGGCGCCCGACTGCCCGGCACCGGACAGGACTTCATGCTCGCCGGCAAGGCGCTCGTCGAACAGGGCGTGAACTTCAAGACGATCGTCAATGGCGGCCTCGAGGCCGCGAGCTACTTTGCCGTGCTGCTCAAGCTCGAGAAGGATCGCGCAGCAGAGTTCATTGCCAAGGCACGCGAGGTTCACGGCTTGCAGGATCGCGACCTTCCGGCCGGCGCGGACCTCATGCAACGCGCCAAGTACGGCTTCGGCCTCAAGCCGGATCAGATCTATGAAGCCATGTCCTATTCGGGGACCGACATCAACATCAAGGGCTTGGTCGGTGACCTGCAGAAGATGAAGGAGTACCTCGCGCTCCAGGGCATCGCCGCCGGGGTAGGCCTCGAGGGATCGTCCTTCGGCACCAACTTCGCCCACATGCTGAAGGCCATGGCGAACGTCAACAAACTGGACGATGCGCGGGGTTCCGAAGGCCACTACGTGAAAGACCTGCTCGCGTCCAAGGGCGTGAAGTTCGACTTCTTCGACGCCGCCGGGCAGTTCGCGGGTTTCGGCAAGATGGTTCAAGAGCTGGAGAAGCTCAAGCAGTTCAACCCCCAGCAGCAGGAACGCATCCTCAAGAAGCTCTTCGACACCGAAGGGGGGCGTCCGGCCGCTATCTTCCTGAAGTCCGGCATGCAGGGCTTTCAGGATGCCATCGAGAAGATGGACAAGCAGGCGTCTCTCATCGACCGGGTGAACGAGGCCAATGGAACCCTGCAGAATCGATGGGATACGCTTGGCGGAGCGATCAACGAATTTTCGACGAAGGTCGGCGACATCCTATCCCCCGCGGTTGAACGCATCATCGATCTGGTCGGGAAGATGGTTGGCGGCCTCAACAACTTCATCGACGAACACCCGACGCTCTCCAAGGTGCTGGTGTCGGGCGCGGCCCTCTTCACGGCCGTCGCCGGCGGGATCGGTGGGATTGCCCTCGCGGCATGGGGGATCAGCGGCCCCCTTTCCGTGCTGAAGACGGGGCTCGAGATCCTCGGCGTGGGAAAGTACCTCCCAGACCTGACCAACCTCGGCAAGACGGTACTCCCGTTCGTCAAGGATGCCTTCCTGGTGCTGCTCAACGTCATCCGCGCTCACCCCGTCGGCGCCGTCATCGCCACCCTGGCCGGCGCCGCGGCTCTCATCTACTCCAACTGGGACAAGATCGGCCCGAAGCTGGCTGAGTGGTGGGAATCCCTCAGCAACTGGATCTCGGAGAAGGTCAAGGCCATTGCGGACAAGATCGCCACTCTCAAGCAGGCCTTCGGATTCACCTTCGGGCAAACCGGCGCGCCCGTGGGCGGGACTGGTGTCATCGCTGCCCCTGGGTCGGCGCTGGTCAGCGCCCTTCCCCCGATCCGCACCGCAGGGGCAGGCAGCTTCAGCTACACCAACGCCGCCCAGATCACCATCACGCCACATCCCAGCCAGTCGCCGCAGGACATCGGCCAGGCCGTGAACCGAGCTCTCGATGAGCGGGACCGCCAACGCGCCGTGCAGCGCCGGTCAATTTTTAGCGACACCAACTGATTGCCAGTTCGATGCGCCACATCCACATCCGCCAACCCCGGGCCGGCGATCTGCTGGGCGTCTCCATCAAGGATTTGCTCGACATCGAAATGGGCGCCTTGATCCAGGTTCTCCCCAAGATCACCACCCCACGAATCCGGCGCAGCGAGGCCGAGCAGGCACCGCCCGCCGCATTGATCGCCCTCGGGGCGCGCGTTGCCAACCTGCTCATCGACGGGCTACAGGACGCCCAGCGAACCATGTCCGATGACTCGCTGAGGCTCCCGCCTGCTGTTGAAGAGGCCATGGCCGACATCGCCACCGTGTTTCATTGGCCCATGGCCGACCTGCACGCGCTCACCATTCCCGAATTGCTCACCTGGCACGCCAGGGCACGCGCCCGCGCCTGCCCCGACGAACAGGACTGATGCATTCCGGGCCTTGACGCCCGCAGGATCGAAGCGCATCATCCTTCGCAGCTTCCGAAACAGAGGAAGCCGGGATTGGAACCCCGGAAAGCTCAGGCCTAGAAAGGCCGCGCAAGCGGTTTTTTTACGTCGATTGCATGGTGACGCCTGTTCAATGGCGGGCCGTGTGGGGCAGCCGCAAGGCTGGCCGGACCCTGAGCCCGGTAGTTCCAACCCCGCACGGTTCCGCCGCCCCCATTGGAACGGGAGCAGCGGAGAACAGACCACAAGCTCAGGAGCACCACCATGCGCCAATCCGCCTCGGGCACGCATGCCCACACCCCGGCCCCGGCTGCCACCCCCGCCACCCTCAGCACCGCCGAATTCGCCGCGCTGAACCACGTCAAGCCCAACACCGTACGGCAACGCCTGTGCGACACCGCCAGCTTCTACGGCGTCCGCCCGGTCAAGCTCGCCACCCGCCGCCTGCTGTGGCCCTCGATCATGGTCACCGTCGATGGTCCCGTCGTCTTTCCCGTGGAGGGCGGCCACCATGCTTAAGCCGGCATTCAGCCCTTCCATCGTCCTCCGCTTCCGCCTCTACCGCGCACTGCGTTGCGTCGTCGGCCCCGTGCTCGCCTTCCGACTCACACTGGCCGGGAGGGCGCAAGCATGAACGCACGCGCGCCCCGCCCATTTCTTCAACTCGTGGTCGACAACACGGAAGCGGCTGCCCTACGTGCCCGAAACCTCCAACTCGCCGACGACATCGAAACCATCTCCGATATCGCCCGCGGCGGCCGGATTGGCACCTTCGCGTGGATTATCGTGAGGCCGAACGGAGAGACCGAACAGGGCATTCTCGGAAAACAGGGCACCGACCTAACGGGAGTCCTTCGCGGCGCCAGAAACCTGCAGAAGATCGTTCAGAAACGGATCGACGAAGGCGCCAACGCATCGCAAGGGGCGCGGTTATGAACGCATGCCAATTCACCCCAGGGCCCTGGCGCCGCGTGGGGCACCGGACCATTGCCGCCGGAACGGGCGCCCACAGCGTCACCATCTGCGAGGTCTTCTCGTGGGGAGACTGCACCGAGGCGGACGGAAACGAAGCGCTGATCGCCGTGGCACCGGAACTGCACGCTGCCGCTGCGGCAGTCTTCAGCTTCATCGATGCCGGCTTCCTCACGGTCGGCATTCTGGCCGAAGACAACCTGGAACGCGTTGCAGCCTGTGGCCGTGCTATCGACGCCCTGGCCGCTACACTTACCAAAGCGCGAAGCGCCTCCGGGGGTGCATCATGACGGCGGGGGAACAGCTCATCACCTTCAAGCGCACCGAGCTGGAAACCCTGATCGGAGCAGGCCCCCTCGCCTTTCAGGCCTACGTGCTGCTGCGGTGGTGGATGGACTATCGCACCGGCATCACCGGGCGGCAGCGCCCCATCAGTCTTGCCATGCTCGCCGCCTACTGCGAAACCCACACCCCGCGGGGCGCGGGCCTGCAGATCGAGAAACCCACCGAGAAGAGTATCCGGGGCGCCATTGACCGCCTGGAGCGAACCGGCCTGCTGCACCGGCTCGCCGGAACACGGCTGGCATTCAGCCTTCCCATGGCCGCCGTCGCTTCCGCTCGCCCGATTCAAACCGGGCACGGTGCGGGCACGCGTTCATCCACAGAACCGGGCGGCTCAGAAACCAAGCGGAGAGCAGCTTACAGGCCTATACCTGACATGCAGTTCGCAGCCATCCAACAGCCGAACCGGGCACACATCAAGAATCATGTTTGTGAACGTGTACCGGGCTGGCTTGTGGATAAACTCGCCGCTGCCGGCATCCAGCCCGCCGGCGTACCTTCGGCCATCGACCACCTTGCCGAACTGGCGAACTCACCGGAGCACCTCGAGGACGCCATCCAGCGCGCCCGCCGATTACGCCAACGGGCCGGCAGCATCCAGGCGCTGAACACCGGACTCCTCCGCTCTATCCTGCAGGGGGCCGGGAACCATCCCGGGATCTGGATGAACGCCCTGCCGGCCACCCGGCAACGAGCGAACCGACAACCGCAAATCGACCCGCAAACCCCGCCACGTCCCGGTGAAAGCTGGGATGCGTACCGGCTGCGCCTTCATCGGAGCACGCCGAACGGTGAAGGAACATGCCAGCAAGACAGCCGGTCGCAACTTGAAGGGACGCCCCATGACCAACGATGACGAACCCGCATCGCAAAGCGAGGACACCGCCCAGAGCCTCTCGAAGGAACGAGCCGACGAACTGAAACGCGCCAATACAGCATTGCTTCAATGGATGGCAGAGCAGATCGTCAATGAGCTTATCGAGGAAGCACGGCTGCTGCCAAAGCCGGGCGACGAAGCCCGCGAAAGCCCGGCTACCCCCAAGCTGCAGAAGACGGCGGCTGGGCGCCCCGTGACGACGCCCAGCACGTCACAGCCCATCCATCCAGGCGCGGTCCCACCTCGCTGGAAACCGGAGTCCGAAACCTGAAAAGAGAAAGGGCGGTTGAGCCGAAACTCAACCGCCCTCCTGTCATCAACCGCCTGGTCGAATGAAAACCACCCGCCGAAAGATAAACGACACATCCCGCTAAATCAAGGGGAAAAAGCGTACACAGCGGGTACACAAGCGAAAAATTCGACCTCACAGCAGATCGAAACAAAACTTAATTCACTGTTTTTTCTGAGTTTTCCGAAACAGAGCCGGGGATCTCTACAAGATCCATGATCCTTTCGATTTCAGTCAGCGGAGGCAGCTCGGTCAGGCTTCGCAGCCCGAGGTCCTCCAGGAATTTTCGGGTCGTGGCATACAGGCCCGGCCGACCGGGGGTATCCCGATGACCGACCACATCCACCCACCCTCGCGACTCGAGGGTCTTCAATACATTGGTCGAGACCACCACGCCACGGATGTCCTCGATGTCACCCCGCGTCACAGGCTGCCGGTAGGCGATGATCGCCAGGGTTTCCAGCACCGCGCGGGAATACTTCGGTGGGCGCTCTTCCTTCAGGCGGTCAAGATAAACCTGATACTCGGGCCGGGTCTGGAAACGCCAGCCGCCGGCCGTCTGGATGAGCTCGACGCCCCTGCCCTGCCAGTCGTCGGCCAGTTCGCCCAACAGCCGCCGGATGAAGTCGGGGCCGGGCTCTTCGTCAAAGAGCCGGCGCAGTTCGCTCACCGACAGGGGCGCAGGCGCCGCCAGCAGGGCCGTTTCCAGCACCAGCTTGAAGGCTTCAGTCGATTCCGGCTGCACCATCGGCACGTTTCACATAAATCGGCGCAAAGGCCTCGTTCTGGGTGACCACCACCAGGCGCTCCTTCACCAGCTCGAGGGTGGCGAGAAAGCTCACCACCAGGCTGGGTACGCCCAGGTCGGGGTCGAACAGGGATTCGAACACAACAAAGGTGTCGTCCCGCAGTTTTCGCAGGATCAGCGTCATGTGCTCGCGCACCGACAGCTCTTCCCGCTGGATCGTGTGGTGCCGCTTGAGGCGGCTCTGGCGGGCGATCTTCAGCCACGCCAGTTGCAGGTCGTGCAGGCTCACGGCCGGCAGACGCTCGACGACCTTCTCGGCCACGAACACCCCGACCCACTCGAAATCCCGCTCCACGCGGGGCAGTTCGTCTAGGCGCGCGGCGGCAAGCTTGACCTGTTCGTATTCGAGCAGACGACGCACCAGCTCGGCACGGGGATCGAGTTCCTCGGCTTCTTCGGCCCGCGGCGGCCGGGGCAGCAGCATGCGCGACTTGATCTCCAGCAGCGTCGCGGCCATCAGCAGATAATCGGCAGCGAGCTCGAGATTGTGCTGGCGCATCGCCTCCACGTATTCCAGATACTGCACCGTCAGCGGTGCCATCGGAATGTCGAGGACGTTGATGTTGGCCTTGCGGATCAGGTAGAGCAGCAGGTCGAGCGGGCCTTCGAAGGCATCAAGGAACACCTCCAGCGCATCGGGCGGGATGTACAGATCCTTCGGCAGATCGAAGATCGGCTGGCCGTACATCCGGCCGATGACGGCTTCGATGGGCTCGGCGGGCGGCGCCAGATCGAGCGGCGCCGTCACGGCTGGTCAACCGCCGCGCAGGCTAACACGCCGGACGCAGGGCTCCAAGGCATAAATCCGCGTCCGGCCAATCCCTGAAACATCAGCTGTAGCTCAGGCCCATCGCGTCGCGGACTTCGCGCATGGTTTCCTGGGCGAGCTTGCGGGCCTTGTCGCAGCCGTCGGCCACGATGCTGCGGACCAGGCTCGGGTCGTCGAGATAGGGCTGGGCGCGCTCGCGCATCAGGTCCTGCTCCTTCAGCACCGCGTCGATGACCGGCTGCTTGCACTCGATGCAGCCGATGCCGGCGCTGATACAGCCCTGGGTCACCCACTCGCGGGTCTTGTCGTCGGAGTAGATGACGTGGAACTGCCACACCGGGCACTTCTCCGGATTACCCGGATCGGTGCGCCGCACGCGGGCCGGATCGGTCTGCATGGTGCGGATCTTCTTGCCCAGGGTGTCGGCCTCTTCGCGCAGGAAGATGGTGTTGCCGTAGGACTTGGACATCTTCTGGCCATCGAGGCCCGGCATGCGCGAGGCTTCGGTGAGAAGCGCGCCCGGCTCGACGAGGATCATCTTGCCGCTGCCTTCCAGGTAGCCATACAGGCGCTCGCGGTCGCCCAGCGAGAGGCTCTGGGCCTCTTCGAGCAGCGCCTTGCCGAGGGCCAGGCCCTCTTCGTCGCCGTTCTGCTGGAAGCGGGTGCGGAACTCTTCGTACAGCTTGGCACGCTTGCTGCCGAGCTTCTTGATGGCTTCTTTCGCCTTGTCCTCGAAGCCGGGCTCGCGGCCATACATGTGGTTGAAGCGGCGGGCGAGTTCGCGGGTGAACTCGACGTGGGGCAGCTGGTCCTCGCCCACCGGCACCTTGTCGGCGCGGTAGATCAGGATGTCGGCGCTCATCAGCAGCGGGTACCCGAGGAAACCGTAGGTGGTCAGATCCTTGTGGGAGAGCTTCTCCTGCTGATCCTTGTAGGTGGGCACGCGTTCGAGCCAGCCCTGTGGCGTCATCATGGACATCAGCAGGTGCAGCTCGGCGTGCTCGGGCACGCGGGACTGGATGAAGATGGTTGCCTGGGACGGATCGACGCCGGCGGCCAGCCAGTCGACGATCATCTCCCACACGCTGCCCTCGATGCCCTTCGGGTTGTCGTAGTCGGTCGTCAGGGCGTGCCAGTCGGCGGCGAAGAACAGGCAGGGGTACTCGGACTGCAGCTTGACCCAGTTTTTCAGGACGCCGTGGTAGTGGCCGAGGTGGAGACGCCCGGTGGGGCGCATGCCGGAGAGGACGCGTTCAGCGAACATGGGATGTCAAAGTCCAATAACGGTTGCGAGAGCAAAACGGAAAAGGGCCACCAGCGGCCCGAGGATGTCGCCAAGGATACCGGTTAGCAGCAGGAACAGCAGGATCGGAAAACCATAGGGCTCGATCTGCGCAAACTTGTAGGCCGGGCCCGGCGGGAGCAGGCTCACCGCAATCCGCCCGCCATCAAGCGGCGGCAACGGCACCAGATTGAGGAACATCAGCACGGCGTTGATCTGCATGCCGGCGTCGGCCATCTTGGCCATCGGCAGCGCGTAGGCGTTGTCGGGCATCCCCACCGCCACGCGGAACAGCAGCGCCCAGCCGATGGCCATCACCAGATTGGCGAAGGGACCGGCGGCAGCCACCCACAGCATGTCGGCCTTGGGGTTTCTGAGGCGGCCAAAATTGACCGGCACCGGCTTGGCCCAGCCGAACAGCATCGCCCCGGCGCCCACGAGGCTGCTGGTGATGAGGATAAGGCCCGGCACGAGGATCGTGCCCACCGGGTCGATGTGGCGGATCGGATTGAGGCTGATCCGGCCGGCGAGCTCGGCGGTGCGATCGCCAAAATGCCGTGCGGCATAGCCATGCGCCGCCTCGTGCAAGGTGATGGCGAACAGCACGGGCAGCGCCCAGATGGTCAGCGTGACGATGAGTTCTTGCATGGAATTGGTCCGAGCGGGGGCACGGATTCTACCAGAGCCGGCCCGCCGGCCCCGCTGAAACCCGGAACTTCTCCAGAGCCGGCAACAACTTACAACCCGAAGGGGGCGAGACTGCCCCGCCCTTCGCGCACCAGCACCGGGCTTCCGCCGGTCAGATCGATGACCGTGGTGGCCTCGCCGCGGCAGGGGCCGGCTTCAATGATGAGATCCACTTCCTTCTCGAGGCGGTCGCGGATGTCTTCCGGATCGGTGAGCGGATGCTCGTCGTCGGGCAGAAGCAGCGTGGAACTCAGCAACGGCTCGCCGAGCTCGGCCAGCAGCGCCGACACCACGGGATGATCCGGCACCCGCAGGCCGATGGTCTTGCGCTTGGGGTGAAGCAGCCGGCGCGGGAGTTCCTTGGTGCCTTCGAGGATGAAGGTGTACGGGCCCGGCGTGGTGGCCTTGAGGAGCCGGTACTGGCTGTTATCCACCCGGGCGTAGGTGGCGATCTCGGACAGATCGCGGCAGATCAGCGTGAAGTGATGCCGCTCATCCACCCCGCGGATGCGGCGGATGCGCGCCAGCAGCGCGTTGTCGCCGGTGTGGCCGCCGAGGGCGTAGGCCGAATCGGTGGGAAAGGCGACGAGACCGCCGCCGCGCATGATCTCCGCCGCCTGCTTGATGAGGCGGGGCTGGGGTTGCTCGGGGTGAAGCGTGAAGAACTGGGCCATGGTGAAGAAACGGGACTTTCAGATCAGACGCGACCACACGGGCGTGAGGTCGGGCGGCAGCGGAGGCGCCCGACCGAGATCGATCGGGCTGTCTTCCGGGCCATGGAAATCGGAGGCGCGGGAGGCCATCAGGCCAAACTTGCGCGCCATCCGCGCAAAGGCGAGCACCTGCCCGCCATCGTGGGCGCCGCAGGCAACCTCGACGGCATCGCCGCCCAGCTCGCGAAACTTGTCAAAGAGGATGTCCATCTCGACATGGGACAACCGGTAGCGGCCCGGGTGGGCAATCACCGCCAGCCCGCCGGCACCCTTGATCCAGCCGACGGCATCCTCCAGCGTCGCCCACACGTGCTCCACATAGCCCGGTTTGCCGCGGGCGAGGTAGTGGAGGAACACGTCGTGCACATTCTTGGCGCAGCCGGCCTCAACCAGAAAACGCGCGAAGTGCGCCCGACTGATGAGTGCCGGGTTGCCGACGTAGCGCAGTGCGCCTTCGAGGGCACCGTGGATGCCGATGCGGTCGAGCTCGGCGGCAATTTTTGCCGCCCGGCCATCACGGCCGCTGCGCACCTGATCGAGCCCGGCGATGAGCGCCGCGTTGGATGGATCAACGCCCAGCCCGACGATGTGCACCGTCTGGTCCAGCCACGACACCGACACCTCGACCCCGGGCACGAATCGCAGCCCCAGCTCGGCCGCGGTGGCGGCAGCCTCGGGCAGACCGAGGAGTTCGTCATGATCGGTGAGGGCGAGCAGATCGACCCCGTTGGCGTGCGCACGGCGAACCACGGCCGCGGGCGCCAGGGTGCCGTCCGAAGCGGTGGAGTGACAGTGAAGATCAGCGTTGACGGCGTTCATGATCCCTTGGACAGCAGAAAATCCTCGATGATCCGGGCGGTCAGGCCCGGCTGGTCGTGATGCAGGTTGTGGCCGCTGTCGGCCACGTCCACTTCACGAAAATCCCGGAAGGCGGCCCGCGCCTCGGCGTGGGCTTCGTCGGTCACGCCAAGCCGGCGGCGCAGGTCGGGCTCAGCCGGCTCGACCCACAGGGTTGGCGCCGTCACCCGTCGCCACGCGGCCAGGGCCTCGGCGCGCCGGTACAGCACGGCGTTCACGCGACGATGGGCCGGATCGCCAGCGAGGCGGATACCGCCCTCCCCGTCCGCCTCGCCCAGGTGCTCGGCGAGAAACGCAGCCTTGTCGGCATCGAGGCGGGGGTTGTCGGCCTGCAGACGGGCGGCCAGCGCGGCACGATCCGGGTAGCGCCGGAAGCCCGCCGGGCGTTCGAGATCATTGAGCCACTTTTCCAGCCGGCCTGGGGCGTTCTCCGGCGGGTTGTCGGCGAGCCCGAAGGCGTCCAGCGCCACCAGCCGGGCAACCCGCGCCGGCCTCACGCCGGCATACAGGCAGGCTACGTTGCCGCCCATGCTGTGACCGACCAGCCGCACCGGATCGACCGGCGAACAGGCGCGCAGGATCGCGTCCAGATCGGCGACGTAATCGGGAAACCAGTAGGCGTCGCCGCCATTCCACTGACTGAGGCCAAAACCACGCCAGTCGGGGGCGATCACATACCAGTCTGCCTCGAGGGCATCGACCACAAACTGGAACGACGCCGAGACGTCCATCCAGCCATGCAGCAGGAACACCTTGGGCGCACCTTCCTCACCCCATTCGCGGAGGTGGTAGCGCAGGCCGCGAACGTCGAGGTGGTGGCTGCGGGAAGGGCGTCGGATAAGGGTCATCCCTAGAAGTTTAGCAGACCCTTGCCGTAGGCCATGCCCGGTGGTAAGGTGCGCGCCGTCGTGTGGGAGAGTGTTCGCGCAGCTGCTGCGAACCGCCGAAGGCGCAACCCCCGGAACCGCTCAGGCAAAAGGACCGCCGACGAATCAACAATCTGGAGAGTGATGCCGCCCGTTATCCGTGCCAGCCACGGCCGGCCGCATCCACCGAAGGGGCACGCAGCCGTCTCGAAGCACCGCTGCAATCTCTCAGGTACAAAGGACAGATGGGGCCGACGCGATTTCCGAATCGCGTCGGCCCCATTGCTTTTCTACACTGGAACGATTGCCCACCGGAGAACACGATGACCCAGCGCACCCCTCTTCACGCCACCCACGTCGCCGCAGGCGCCCGCATGGTCGATTTCGCCGGCTGGGACATGCCGGTGAACTACGGCTCCCAGATCGAGGAACACCACGCCGTCCGCCGCGACGCCGGCATGTTCGACGTCTCCCACATGCTCGCGCTGGATCTCGTCGGCAGTGGCGCCAAGGCCTTCCTGCGCGGCCTGATCGCCAACGACGTGGCCAAGCTCACCGAGCCGGGCAAGGCGCTCTACAGCTGCATGCTCAACCCCGAAGGCGGCGTGATCGACGACCTGATCGTCTATTTCCTCTCCGACACCGAATACCGGGTGGTCGTCAATGCCGGCACCGCCGACAAGGACGTGGCCTGGATGCAGCAGCAGCTCGCCGCCACCGGCCTCGCCGCCACCCTCACGCCCCGCCGTGATCTGGCGATGATCGCCGTCCAGGGCCCGAACGCCCGCGCCAAGACCTGGGCCGCCATCCCGGGCTCCGAAGCCGCCTCGGCCGGCCTCAAGATCTTCCAGGCCGCCGCCTTTGGCGACATGTTCATCGCCCGCACCGGCTACACCGGCGAAGACGGCTTCGAGCTCACCCTGCCGGCCGATCAGGCCGCCGCCACCTGGGACGCCCTCGTCGTCGCCGGCGTCAAGCCCTGCGGCCTCGGTGCCCGCGATACCCTGCGCCTCGAAGCCGGCATGGCCCTCTACGGCAACGACATGGACGAGACCGTCTCGCCGCTCAATGCCGGCCTCGCCTGGACGATCGATTTCAAGGACGCCAGCCGCGACTTCATCGGCAAGGCCGCGCTGCAGGCCAACCCGGCCAGCCAGCAGATCCTCGGCCTCGTGCTCGAAGACAAGGGCGTGCTGCGCGCCCACCAGCATGTCTTCACCGCCCAGGGCGAAGGTGAGACCACCAGCGGCACCTTCTCGCCGACCCTCGAAAAGGCCATCGCCATGGCCCGCCTGCCCCTGGGCGTTGCGCCCGGCGATGCCGTCGAGGTGGACATCCGCGGCAAGCGCCTCAAGGCCCGGGTGGTTAAAGCCTCTTTCGTCCGTAACGGCAAACCCCTAATCTGATGCGTCCCGCATTGCTGCGCCTTCAACCATTCTGACCAAGGAAATCTCACCATGACGACCCCCTCCGAACTGCGCTACACCGAATCCCACGAATGGGTCCGCACCGAAGCTGACGGCACCCTCACCGTGGGCATCACCGACCACGCCCAGCAAGCCCTCGGCGACGTGGTCTTCCTCGAGCTACCCGAAGCCGGCCGCGTCGTCACCGCCGGCGAGAGCATCGCGGTGATCGAATCGGTCAAGGCCGCCTCAGACATCTACGCCCCGGTCGCCGGCGAGATCATCGCCAACAACCAGGAAGCAGTCGACGCGCCGGAATCCGTCAATGCCGACGCCTACGCCGCCTGGCTGTTCAAGATCAAGCCGGCCAACGCCGCCGACGTATCGGCCCTGCTCGACGCCGCCGGCTACGAAGCCGCCATCGGCTAAGTCGCAGCCCGGATCGGGAGCGTGCCCCGGGCGCGCCCCGATCCACCCGCTGCCGCTTGTCATTGCTGTAACCCTTGCCGTAACCCAACCCGAGTTTTCCCCATGTCGAAGACGCTTCTCTCCGCCCCGCTCGCCACGCTCGAACAGGGCGACGACTTCATCCGCCGCCACCTGGGCCCCTGTGCCTCCGAGCTGCCGGCGCTGCTCGCCGCCGTCGGGGTCGACTCCCTCGACACCCTGATCGACCAGACCGTGCCGGCCGGCATCCGCCTGCCCGCGCCGCTGGCCATCGGCGAACCGACGCCCGAGCACGTGGCGCTGGCCCGCCTGAAGGCCATCGCCGGCAAGAACGTGCTGAAGAAGTCCCTCATCGGCATGGGCTACTACGACACCATCACGCCCAAGGTCATCCTGCGCAACGTGATGGAAAACCCGGGCTGGTACACCGCCTACACGCCTTACCAGGCCGAGATCGCCCAGGGCCGCCTCGAAGCCCTGCTGAACTTCCAGCAGATGGTCATCGACCTCACCGGGCTCGAACTCGCCAACGCCTCGCTGCTCGACGAAGCCACCGCCGCCGCCGAAGCCATGGCCATGGCCCGGCGCATCTCCAAGGTCAAGAGCCAGGCCTTCTTCGTCGATGAAGGCGTCTTCCCGCAGACCCTCGACGTGGTGCGCACCCGCGCCGACTACTTCGGCTTCGAGCTGATCGTCGGCCCGTCTGCCGAGGCCGCCCATCACGATGTGTTTGGCGCCCTGCTGCAATACCCCGACGAGCGCGGCGTGGTGGCCGATATCGCCGCCCCGATCGCCGGCCTCAAGGCCAAGGGCGCAGTGGTAGCTGTCGCGTCCGATCTGCTGGCGCTCGTGCTCCTCAAGTCGCCCGGCGCGCTCGGCGCCGACATCGCCCTCGGCTCGGCCCAGCGCTTTGGCGTGCCGCTCGGCTTCGGCGGCCCCCACGCCGCCTTCTTCGCCACCCGCGAAAGCCACGTCCGCTCCATGCCGGGCCGCATCATCGGCGTCTCCAAGGATGCCCGCGGCAAGACTGCCCTGCGCATGACCCTGCAGACCCGCGAGCAGCACATCCGCCGCGAGAAGGCCAACTCCAACATCTGTACGTCCCAGGTGCTGCTGGCCAACATGGCCGGCATGTACGCCGTGTATCACGGCCCGGAAGGCCTGCGCACCATCGCGGCGCGCGTCCATCGCCTCGCCGCCACCCTGGCCGAAGGCCTGGGCCAGGCCGGCTTCGCGCTCGCGTCCGACAGCTTCTTCGACACCATCCAGGTGGAAACCGGCGCCCGCTCCGCCGAGATCTACGCCGCCGCCCAGGCCGCCGGCTTCAACCTGCGCCACGTGGACGGCCACGCCCTCGGCATCGCCATCGACGAGAAGACCACCCGCGACGACATCGCCGCGCTGCTGGCCGCCTTCGGCGCCACGGCCGATGTGACCGCCCTCGACGCCACCGTCGCCGCCCGCGGCGGCAACCTGCCGGCCGAGCTGCTGCGCGACGACGCCATCCTCGCCCACCCGGTGTTCAACACCCACCACACCGAGCACGAGATGCTGCGCTACCTCAAGCGCCTGCAGAACCGCGATCTGGCGCTGGACCACTCGATGATCTCCCTGGGCTCGTGCACCATGAAGCTCAACGCCACCAGCGAGATGATCCCCGTCACCTGGCCCGAGTTCGCCGACATCCACCCGTTTGCCCCAGCCGACCAGACCGCCGGCTACCTCGAGATGATAGAAGGCCTCGCCGCCCAGCTGCGCGAGATCACCGGCTTCGACGCCATCTGCATGCAGCCCAACTCCGGCGCCCAGGGCGAATACGCCGGCCTCGTGGCGATCCGCCGCTACCACACGGCCCGCGGCGACCACCACCGCACCGTGTGCCTGATCCCCAAGTCGGCCCACGGCACCAACCCCGCCACCGCCCAGATGTGCGGCATGGACGTGGTGGTCGTGGCCTGTGACGACAACGGCAACGTCGATCTGGCCGACCTCAAGGCCAAGGCCGAGCAGCACGCCGACAAGCTCGCCGCGCTGATGATCACCTACCCGTCCACCCACGGCGTGTTCGAGGAAGCCATCCGCGAGATCTGCGCGACCGTGCACCAGTACGGCGGCCAGGTTTACATGGACGGCGCCAACATGAACGCCCAGGTCGGCCTCACCTCACCCGCCACCATCGGCGCCGACGTGAGCCACATGAACCTCCACAAGACCTTCTGCATCCCCCACGGCGGCGGCGGCCCGGGCATGGGCCCGATCGGCCTGAAGGCCCACCTCGCACCGTTCATGGCGGATCACGTGGTGGCCGCCACCGGCAGCGAGGATCGCCCCAATGCGGGTCAGGGGGCCGTGTCGGCCGCCCAGTTCGGCTCGGCCAGCATCCTGCCGATCTCGTGGATGTACATCACCATGATGGGTGGCCGCGGCCTCAAGCGCGCCACCGAAGTGGCCATCCTCAACGCCAACTACGTGGCCAGCCAGTTGGCAGCGCACTACCCGGTGCTCTACACCGGCAGCCAGGGCCGCGTCGCCCACGAGTGCATCCTCGACATCCGCCCGATCAAGGCCGCCACCGGCATCTCCGAGGTGGACATCGCCAAGCGCCTGATGGACTACGGCTTCCACGCCCCGACCATGTCCTTCCCGGTGGCCGGCACGATCATGGTCGAGCCCACCGAATCCGAGGACAAGGGCGAACTCGACCGCTTCATCGACGCGATGGTGGCAATCCGTAGCGAGATCCGCGCCATCGAGGAAGGCCGCCTGCCCGCCGACAACAACCCGCTCAAGAACGCGCCCCACACCCAGGCCGACTTCCTGGGCGACTGGGACCGCCCCTACTCCCGCAGCGAAGCCGCCTTCCCGCTGGCGTGGGTCGGCGACAACAAGTTCTGGCCGAGCGTGAACCGCATCGACGATGTCTACGGTGACCGCAACCTGTTCTGTTCCTGCGTGCCGATGGACGAACTGGCCTGATCTGCCAAGGCATAGAAAAGCCCGGGGTCTTCTGGACCTCGGGCTTTTTTACGTCGGTACGGCACGCTTGGCGTGGAGTAGCTCAGGGTGCAAGCAGCGTCTTCACGAAGGCCGCGGGAATCGCGTAGGAGATGCCCGACGGCGAGGTCACAGCCGACTCCTTGCCGCCCTTGATGAACACCATGCTGAGCACGCCCAACACCTCGCCGGAGGTGGCATCGAACATCGGGCTGCCGCTGTTGCCCGGGTAAGAGATGAGATCCAGCTGGATCACCGAGTAGCCCCCCGCCGCCAGACGACGCACGGCCGCGCCATCCAGCTGCTTCGCGGTGGAAACCGGCTGGCCGATCGGGGTGATCGCCGAGACGATGCCCTTGTGGGTCACCGGCACGATGCCGATACTGCCCCCGAGGGGAAAGCCGGTCACGGCCACGTCCTGCCCGTCGCGCACGGAGCTGGAATCCCCCAACCGTAACGCCGGCATCGGCGGCCCGTCGAAACGCAACACCGCCAGATCGTGATCGAGATCGATCGACTCCTTGGTGATCGGCCGGGCCGTGACCCGTCCCGCACCGGATAGTGCCATCACCAGCTTCTCGTCATCGCCCAGATCGGGCATGCCGACCACGTGGGCGTTGGTCACCACCTGATTACCGTTTCCAGCCACAAAACCGGTACCCAGAAACCGGAAACGAGGGTTGCGCGTGGGCGACAGCGTACCGATCGCCACTATCGAGCGCTTGACCGACGCCACGGTATCGGGGAAGTCAGCCCTTGCCGGCGGAGCAACAACGCAGGCGAGCGCCATCACCCCGGACATCAGCGAACGGGAAAATCGGAAACCCATCGGGCTCACCTCACTAATTGACGGCCTTGATCGCAGAGAGCGCAGGCGATGCGTTTACGAGTCGCGCATCGAAGGGATGTTCCGTCCGCGGGAAGAATTCGAGGATGCGTCGGACGTAAGCCTGGGTTTCCTTGTACGGGGGCACGCCCCGATAGCGGTCCACCGCGCCTTCACCGGCGTTATAGCCGGCCACGGCCAGCGCCACATTGCCCCGGTAGTAGGCCAGCAACCAGCGCAGATAGGCAAGCCCGCCCTTGATGTTCTCCACCGGGTCGTAGCTGTCCTTGACGTTGAAACGGCTGGCCGTCTCGGGGATAAGCTGCATCACACCCATCGCGTTCTTGGGCGACAGGGCATTGGAATCGAAATTGGACTCGGTCGTCGCGATGGCCAGCGCCAGCCGCGGCTCGATCGAGAAGCGCGGCGCCAAGGTGGTGATCAGCTCGACCATCTTCTTCTTGCGCTCGGGCAGCGACGCCAGATACTTTCGGGAATCCCAGTTATCGCGGATCGAGAACGCCCACTCGACGCTGTGCGCCTTCAGGCATTCGGGCACCGCGCCGGTGTAGTCGCCGGCAACCCTACGGGCCTTTCCGGCGCCTTCGTGCCCCTTGAACACCGCCATCTCGAACAGCGTCGCGGCGATCCCGTCGTCCCGGGGCACGCCGCGGCCATTCGCGTACATCCAGCCCAGGCTGTACATCGCCTCGGCACTGCCCGAACGGACCGCCTCGCAATACAGCTCGGCCGCCCGTTCGGGATCACGGGGGACGCCTTCACCGTGCTCGAAGGCCAGCGCCTGCTCGACGATCTGCCGGGCATCGGTGGCCTGTGCTTCGAACTTCGGCTCGGCCGCCTGCACGACGCGCGCCCCGCCTGCCAGGCTCGCACCCAGCAGGACGATGGAAAGCAGCTGCTTCACGCGCGTCATGCCCCGGGGCCCGCTTACAGACGCCAAACCTTGGCGCCCGCCGCTTCGATCTCGGCCGGGTCGTAGAAGCTCTTCACGTCGGTGAACACGCCGTTCGGCACCAGCTTGTCGCACAGCTTGGCCACGCCCATCTCGGCGTATTCCTTGTGGGCCACGGCGGCGACGATGGCACCGGCCTTCGGGAGCTTGTCCCAGGCGGTGAGGCTCACGCCGTACTCGTGCTCGGCCTCGGCAGATTCGGCCACCGGGTCATGCACGTGCACCTTGACGCCGTAGCTCTGAAGCTCGCGGATCACGTCGATGACCTTGCTGTTGCGCAGGTCGGGGCAGTTTTCCTTGAAGGTGAGACCCAGCACGATCACGTCGGCGCCCTTGATGTTGAGGCCGTTCTGGATCATGGTCTTGACGGTTTCTTCGGCGACGTACTTGCCCATGCTGTCGTTGATGCGACGGCCAGCCAGGATGACTTGCGGGTGGTAGCCCAGCATGTCGGCCTTGTGGGTCAGGTAGTACGGATCGACGCCGATGCAGTGGCCACCGACCAGGCCCGGACGGAAGGGCAGGAAGTTCCACTTGGTGCCGGCGGCCTTGAGCACTTCGAGGGTGTCGATGCCGATCTTGTGGAAGATCACCGAGAGTTCGTTCA
>ERZ650311.344-NODE-344-length-30650-cov-12.695833_pt1 | contig 30650 bp, 29 predicted proteins | sample MGYA00376247_ERZ650311 | MGnify/ENA primary metagenome ERZ650311 (study PRJEB26733, sample SAMN07839324) | wastewater metagenome | biome: small river; feature: stream; material: water | place: USA: North Carolina | collected 2016-07-28 ...
CGATCACGTCGCGGATGGATTCGGCGCCGGTCATCATGGTGACGATGCGGTCGAGGCCGAAGGCCAAACCGCCGTGGGGCGGCGCGCCGTAGCGGAGTGCGTCGAGCAGGAAACCGAATTTGGCTTGTTGTTCTTCCGGGCCGATGTTGAGGGCGGAGAAGACTTTTTCCTGCATTTCAGCGCGGTGGATACGCACCGAACCGCCACCGATTTCCCAGCCGTTGAGCGCCAGATCGTAAGCTTTGGCGAGGCAGTTGCCCGGATCGGTGACGAGCATATCGACGTGTTCGTCCTTCGGGCTGGTGAAGGGGTGGTGGCAGGCGGTCCAGCGCTTGTCTTCCTCGTCGTATTCGAACATCGGGAAGTCGACGACCCACAGGGGTTCCCAGGCCTTGCCGTTGACGAAGCCTTTTTCGTGGCCGAGCTTGGTGCGCAGGGCGCCGAGGGCGTCGTTGACGATCTTGGTCTTGTCGGCACCGAAGAAGATGAGGTCGCCGGACTGGGCGCCGGTGCGCTCGAGGATGGTGCGCAGCGCAGTTTCGTGGAGGTTTTTGACGATGGGCGATTGAAGGCCGGCTTCATTGGGCTGGGCCACGTCGTTGACCTTGATGTAGGCAAGGCCGCGGGCGCCGTAGATCCCGACGAACTTGGTGTATTCGTCGATTTCGCCGCGGGTGAGGCTGGCGCCACCGGGCACGCGCATCGCGGCGACACGGCCGCCGCTGGTGGCAGGGCCGCTGAATACCTTGAAGGCGACATCGGCGACGGCGTCGGTGACGTCGGTCAGTTCGAGCGTGACACGCAGGTCGGGCTTGTCGGAGCCGAAGCGGCTCATGGCTTCGGCGTAGGTCATGCGCGGGAAGGGTTGGGGCAGCTCGACCGACAGGACGTCCTTGAAGACGGTGCGGATCATCTCTTCCATCAGCGCGGTGATTTCAGCTTCGCCCAGGAAGGAGGTTTCGATATCGACCTGGGTGAATTCCGGCTGACGGTCGGCGCGCAGGTCTTCGTCGCGGAAGCACTTGACGATCTGGTAGTAGCGGTCGTAGCCGGCCACCATCAGCATCTGCTTGAAGAGCTGCGGCGACTGGGGCAGGGCGAAGAACTGGCCATCATGCACGCGGGACGGCACGAGGTAGTCGCGGGCGCCTTCCGGAGTGCTCTTGGTGAGCATCGGGGTTTCGATGTCGATGAAACCCTGGGCATCGAGGAAGCGCCGGAAGGCCATCGCCGTCTTGTAGCGCAGCATCATGTTCTTCTGCATCTGGGGGCGACGCAGGTCGATGACGCGGTGAGTGAGGCGCGTGGTTTCGGAGAGGTTTTCTTCGTCGAGCTGGAATGGGGGCGTGGCGGAGGTGTTGAGGACTTCGATCTCGTGACACAGGATTTCGATTTCGCCGGAGACCAGGCCGGTGTTTTCGGTGCCGGCAGGGCGGCGGCGCACCTTGCCGGTGATTTTCAGGACGAATTCGTTGCGGACCGATTCGGCGACCTGGAACATGTCGGCCCGGTCCGGATCGCAGACGACTTGTACGAGGCCTTCGCGGTCGCGCAAATCTATGAAGATCACGCCGCCGTGGTCGCGCCGGCGATGAACCCAGCCGCAGAGAGTGACGATCTGGTCGAGATAGGCGGCGGAAACGAGGCCGCAGTATTGAGTTCGCATGGTGGGGTCTATATTCCTGGGGAAAGCGGAGCGCGTCTGCCGGACAGACGCGCTTATTGATTCAGAAGGGCCGATGCGGGCTGCGGCGCCTTGGCTCGGCTGGATGGCGGCGCGACAACGCCCATCGAGATGATGTATTTGAGGGCTTCATCGACACTCATGTCGAGCTCGATGGCGTCCTTGCGGGGCAGCATCAGAAAGAAGCCGGAGGTCGGGTTGGGGGTGGTCGGCACATAGACGCTGACGAAATCCTTGCCCAGGTGATGGGCGGCATCGCCGCCCGGTGCGCCGGTCTGGAAGCCGATGGTCCACATCCCCTCGCGGGGGTACTGGATAAGCAGCGCCTTGCGGAAGGCCTGTCCATTGCTGGACAGCAAGGTGTCGGAAACCTGTTTGACGCTGTAGTAGATCGACTTGACGACGGGAATGCGCGACAGCGCGCTTTCCCAGAAGCGCACCATGCGCTGGCCGACGAAATTGGCGGCGGCGAGGCCGGTAAGCAGGATCAGGAGGAGCGAAACGACAACGCCGATGCCCGGCATATGGAAGCCCAAGAAGGCTTCCGGCCGGACCGAAGCCGGAACCAGCAGGAGGATCTGGTCGAGGGTGTTGATGATCCAGGCCAGCACCACAAAAGTGATGACCAGCGGAATCCAGATCAGCAGTCCGGTAACGAAGTATTTTTTCATTCAGCAGTATTTGCGTGCGTCATCGCTCAGTGGCACGCACAACCGCCGCCGCAGGGAGGCGCGCTGGATGCTGCGCTGTCGGTTTTGGTCGTCTCGGTCTTCGGGCTGGCACCGGTGCTGCCTTTGAAGTCGGTCGCGTACCAGCCGCTGCCCTTCAACTGGAAACCCGCGGCAGAGATCTGCTTGCTGTAGGTTTCGGCGCCACAGGCGGGGCAAGTGGTGAGCGGGGCGTCGCTCATTTTTTGAAGATGGTCTTTTTGATGGCCGCAGGCGCTGCAGCGATACTCGTAAATGGGCATGACGAGCTCCGGAAAGTCAATGGGTGGGAAGTTTAGCGCATCGCAACATCGGGCGAAACAGACCCGCTCCCTTGAGGTTGGGGCAAATGCCCGCGTTTCAAGCCATGCGGATCAGAGCATGCCGACGTAGGCTCCGGTGAGTTGCGTGCCCCAGTAGAGAGCCAGCAGGCCGGCGGCGGCCAGATAGGGGCCGAAGGGAATGGGGATTTCACGGCCGTGCTTGCGCAGGACAATAAGGGCAATGCCGACTACCGCACCGACCAGTGAGGAAAGCAGGATGGTGAGCGGAAGAATCTGCCAGCCTAGCCAGGCACCTATTGCGGCGAGAAGCTTGAAGTCGCCGTAGCCCATTCCTTCCTTGCCGGTGGCCAGTTTGAACAGCCAGAACACCGACCATAGCGTGAGGTAGCCCGCCGCGGCACCGACGACAGCACTGGTGATGTCGGTGTAGGTGCCACCGAGATTCAGCAACAGGCCGAGCCACAGAAGAGGCAATGTGATGCTGTCGGGGAGCAACTGGGTGTCGAGGTCGATGAAGCAAAGGGCAATCATCGACCAAACGAACACCAGTGCTCCTGCGGCTGCCAAGCCGTATCCGAAGTGGAGGGCGGTGAGGCCCGAGAGGGCCGCGCAGAGGACTTCGATCAGCGGGTAGCGCGGGCTGATTGGGCCACTGCAGTGCCGACAGCGTCCGCGCAACAGGAGATAGCTGACCACCGGGATGTTTTCGAGCGCCCCGATGACATGGCCGCAATGGGGGCAGCGCGAGCGCGGTGTGGCGAGATTGAAGCGCGGTGTGCTGCCGGACGACGCGTCTTCTCCCCGTAGACTCGCGGCTTCTGCTTGCCACTCGCGTTCCATCATCACCGGCAAGCGATGTATGACTACATTCAGGAAGCTGCCGACAAACAGGCCGAGCAGCGTACACATCGTCACGAAGACGAGGGGGTCCCGGAAGATTGCCATTGTGCCCCCGGTTTAGCCGACAACCGCGCCGAGCTTGAAGATGGGCAGATACATGGCGACGACGAGGCCGCCGATCACGACACCGAGGAAGACCATGATGATCGGTTCGAGGAGCTGGCTGAGGCCGGCGACGGCATCGTCAACTTCGCGTTCGAAGAAGTCTGCCACCCTGCCCAGCATGGAGTCGAGTTGGCCGGACTCTTCGCCGATGGAAACCATCTGGATCACCATCGTCGGGAAGACGAGCGCATTCTGCATGGCTACGGTGAGACTGGTGCCAGTGCTGACATCCGACTGGATCTGCTTGGTGGCCGTTTTATAGACCACGTTGCCGGATGCGCCGCCGACGGAGTCAAGCGCCTCGACGAGGGGAACGCCGGCGGCGAACATCGTGGATAAGGTTCGGGTCCAGCGGGCGATGGTGGCCTTGCGGATGACATCGCCGATGACCGGAATCTGGAGGGTCGCGCGGTCGACCGCGATCTGCATGGGCACAGAGTGTTTGTAGGTATAGGAAATACCGATAATGGACCCGATTATCAGGCCGAAGGCGATATACCAGTAGCTGACGAAGAAGTCCGAGATGGCGATGACCAGCATGGTTGGCGCGGGGAGATCGGCACCGAAGCTGGTGAAGACCTTTTTGAACTCGGGAACGACGAACAGCATCATCACCGATACCACAAGCGCCGCGACGACGACGACCGCGATCGGGTAGAACATGGCGGATTTGATCTTGCTCTTGATGGCGAGGATCTTTTCCTTGTAGGTGGCCAGGCGGTCGAGCAAAGAGTCGAGAATACCGGCCTGTTCGCCTGCCGCGACAAGGTTGCAGAACAGGGCGTCGAAGTGGTCCGGATGGCGACGGAAGGCTTGTGACAGGCTGCTGCCGGTTTCGACGTTGGTGCGCACGTCGTTGAGCAGTCGGGCCAGCGACGGGTTGCCACAGCCCTTGATCGCGATGTCGAACGACTGCAGAAGCGGCACGCCCGAACGCATCATGGTGGCGAGCTGGCGGGTGAACAGGGCGATGTCCTTGTCGGTGATCTTGCGTCCGCGGGCAAAGGTCTGCTTGCGGATCTTCAGGGTAAGGATGCCTTGGCGGCGCAGAATGGTCTGTACGACGGTTTCCGTCGTTGCACGCATTTCGCCGCGGATGATCTTGCCGGCTTTGTCCTTGCCTTCCCAGACGAACAGGTGTTCGCGGGCTACGTTTGCGCTGCGGGCAGGTGATTTTTTGTTGGGTGCAGTGGCCATCGGTTGTTTCCGCGTGAAGCGATCACTCGTTCGTGCAGGCGAGGACTTCGGTTAGCGATGTGACGCCTTGCTTCACCTTCAGCAGGCCTGATTGGCGCAGATCCCTGACGCCTTCGGCCTGGGCTTGGGCTGCGATGTCCATCGAGTTGCCGTTTGTCATGATTATACGTGCGATCTCTTCGGAGATCGGCATCACCTGGTAAATGCCCAATCGTCCCTTGTAGCCGGTGCCTTTGCAGCGCTCGCAGCCCTTGGGACCATACGGCTGCCATGAACCGTCGAGATCCTGTTCGGAGAAGCCCGCCGAGATCAGCGCCTCGATGGGGATGTCGACCGGTTGCTTGCAGGAGCACAAGCGGCGGGCGAGGCGCTGGGCGGTGATCAGGATGACCGACGATGCGATGTTAAACGGCGCCACGCCCATATTCTTTAGGCGTTCGAGCGTGGAGGGGGCGTCGTTGGTGTGGAGGGTGGAGAGTACGAGGTGGCCGGTCTGGGCGGCCTTGATGGAGATTTCGGCGGTTTCCAGGTCGCGGATTTCGCCCACCATGATGATGTCCGGATCCTGACGCAGGAAGGCGCGCAGGGCGAAGGCGAAGGTGAGGCCGGCCTTTTCGTTGACGTTGACCTGATTGACGCCGGGAAGGTTGATTTCCGCCGGGTCTTCCGCTGTGCTGATGTTGACGCCGGCCTTGTTGAGGATATTGAGGCAGGTGTATAGCGATACGGTTTTGCCGCTGCCAGTCGGGCCGGTGACAAGGATCATGCCGTAGGGGCGTTCGATGGCAGCGAGCAGTGCGGCTTTCTGGTCGGGCTCGTAGCCGAGGGCGTCGACGCCGAGCATGGCGGAGCTCGGGTCGAGAATGCGCATGACGATCTTTTCGCCATACAGGGTGGGCAGCGTCGAGACCCGGAAGTCGATGGCCTTGTTTTTGGAGAGCACGAGCTTCATGCGGCCGTCCTGCGGCACGCGCTTCTCTGAGATGTCGAGCCTGGAGATGACCTTGATGCGCGCGGCGATCTTTTCTTTCAAGACCAGCGGTGGCTGGGCGATTTCGCGCAGGATGCCGTCGGTGCGGAAGCGGATGCGGTAGTACTTTTCGTAGGGCTCGAAGTGGATGTCCGACGCCCCTTCGTTGATGGCATCGATGAGCAGCTTCTGGATAAAGCGAACGACTGGCGCATCGTCGACCTCGGACGTGCTGTCCTCCGGCGTGGGGGTCTCGTTGCCGGTCTCCTGACCGAGGAGATCCATGTCGAACTCTTCGCCGGTCAGTTCCTTTAGGGTCGTCGAAGCCGATTCCGAGAGATGTTCGACGAGTGCGACAAGCTTGGGAGCCTCAACGACTACCGGGTCGACGGCGAGCCCAGTCTGGAAGCGGATTTCGTCGAGAATGCGCAGGTTGGACGGGTCGGCGAGGGCGAGGCTCAGTCGGTTTCCCCGGCGGCCAAGGGCAACGACCTGATGCTTGAGCATCAGTTTGCGATCAATGGCGTCTACCGCGAGGTGGGAGGTGTCGAAGGCGGAAAGATCCAAGGCCGGCGAGCCGAAGGTGCCGGCTGCAAAGCTGGCTACGTCGGCGGCGCTCATCAGGCCGCGATTGATCACTTCAATGACGAAGTCGTTCGGGTTTCCCGAGGTTTTGGTGCATTGGAGCGCCTCGGATTCGAGGAGTCTGCCATGTTGGACCAAGGCACGGGCGAGCCCGCTCAGGGCGGCGTGGGGGGTAGCGGACATGCCTTGGCGTCGATATGAGGGATGGGCCTGAAATGTGCTTCGATCATGCCGTCAGCCGGGGGGCTTGTAAAGCCGTGCCACAGTTTGTGGCTATTTAGCGGAGTGGGGGCGGAAGATCCGAACGTTCTTGATTCGGCGGTCTTCGGCCTGAACCACTTCGATCGGGGTGCCGGAGATCTTCATCGACACGCCGGATTCGGGGATGTCCTGCAGGTGTTCGAGAATCAGGCCGTTGAGGGTCTTGGGGCCATCCACGGGCAGATTCAGCCCGAGTTTGCGGTTGAGCGTGCGCAGGTGCTGGCTGCCATCGACCATTACGCTTCCGTCTTCGCTCCAGCTCAAGCGGTCGGTGCTATCCGGTGCGCTGGTGGTGAATTTGCCGATGAGTTCCTCAATGATGTCTTCCAGCGTGACAAGCCCGAGAAGTTCGCCATATTCGTCTACAACGAGGCCGAGACGTTCGCGGTTTTCCTGGAAGAACTGGATCTGGGAGTAGATCGGCGTGCTGGCCGGGATGAAATAGGGTTTGGCCAGCATCTCGCGGATGTCGGCGACGGACAGGCTGTGTTCGAGAGTCTGCCCGAGCACGCGGCGGACGTGGAGCAGACCGACGACAGCATTCATTTCGCCGTCGAAAACCGGGAGGCGGGTGTGGTAACAGGTGGCGAGGTGTCCTTCGATGACGCTGATGGGCTCGGCGATGTTGACCGCTTCTATCTGGTTTCGCGGTGTCATCACATCTTCGACGGTGATGTCTTCGAGTTCGAACAGGTTGAGCAGGATGCTGCGGTGTTTGGGCGGGATGAAGGCGCCCGATTCCAGCACCATGGAGCGCAGTTCTTCGGTGGACAGTTTGTCCGCGCCCTGTCCGCCGTCGCTTTTCAGGCGCAGCAGCAGGAGCAGGCCGGCGACGAAGAGATTGACGAACCAGATGACGAAATACAAACCTTTCAGCAATGCCGATAGTGGATAGCTGACGACGCAGGCCAAGCGGTTGGCGTAGTTGGCACCAATGACTTTGGGCGTGATTTCGGAAAACACCAGGATCAGGAAGGTGACCCCGAGCGTGCTGACGCCCAGCACCCATTCCTCGTTACCGAAAAGTTGGATGGTGATGACGCTGACCAGAGTGGCTGCAGCGGCATTCACGAGGTTGTTGAACAGCAGAATGATGCCGAGGAGCTTGTCGGTGTGGTCAAGCAGGTCGAGCGCCAGGCGGGCGCCGCGTGAGCCAAGGCTGGCCGCCGAGCGCAGGCGGTAGCGGTTGGCCGCCATCATGGCCGTTTCAGCCATCGAGAAGAAACCGGAGAGGGCCAGCAGGGCGGCCAGAATCGCCGACTGCGCGTAAAGGGGAATACTTTCCAAGCGGGGTTGATGCGGGGAGGGTGACCGGCCGAGTATTCAGGCCGGTTGGAGCCTTGTCAAGCTGTCCGGCCGAGCAGAACTTCGGCCACGAAGCGGCTGCCCACATAGGCGAGCATCAGCGCGATGAAGCCGGCGAGGGTCCAGTACTGGGCCTTTTTGCCACGCCAGCCCCAGGCGTGACGGCCGACGAGCAGGCTGCCGAAGAGCAGCCACGAGATGATCGCGAAAACGGTCTTGTGGTCGAAGCGAAAGGCTTTGTCGAAGAGGGCTTCGGAAAACAGAATGCCGGAGCCTACGGTGAGCGTGAGAAGTACGAAGGCGATGCCGATGAGGCGGAAAAGAAGGGTTTCCATTGTCAGCAGCGGCGGCAGGGCGGCGATGGCGCGGGTGAGTCGCGCACTGTGCAGGCTGCGCTCGGCCATTGCCATCAGCATCGCGTGAAGGGCTGCCAGCGTGAATAGACTGTAGGCCAGCATGGCGACCACGAAGTGGGCGCGGAACAGCGGCGAATGGGCGTTTTCGAGCAGGTGCTGGCCCGGGAAGAAGGCGGGGAGCAGGGCGCAAACCGCGGCGACCGGCATGGCGAGGGTCTGCAATCCTTCGAGCCGCGCATAGAGGCTCTCGATCCAGTAGAACAGCATCGCCAGCCAGAGCATCAGGGAGAGCGCCAGGCTGAAGCCGAATCGAATGCCTTCCGGGGAGAAGAAGACGTTGTGCAGCGCAATGCCGTGGGCGGCGAGGGCGGCGAGCATCAGCGCCCGTTCCCACGGCAGCAAGCCCTGACGGGGCGCACGCGTCGGCGCATGCCACCGGCTGTGCCAGAAATGCGCGCCGAGCAGCGCATACAGGGATGCGGGAAGGAGATGAAGTAGAATTGCGGCCATCTTCGAAGTTTACCCCAAGGCCTCGGCTACATACCATCATGCTGGACAACCTCACAACGCGACTGGCCAAAGTCGTCAAGACTCTGCGCGGCCAAGCCCGCCTCACCGACGAGAACATCCAGGATGCCCTGCGGGAAGTCCGCATGGCCCTGCTGGAGGCCGACGTGGCCCTGCCGGTGGTCAAGGATTTCATCGCCCGGGTCAAAGAAAAGGCCGTCGGTACGGAAGTATTGAGTTCGCTCACCCCCGGCCAAGCTCTTGTCGGCGTGGTGCATCGGGAACTCACCGAGCTGATGGGCGGTGCCCACGCCGGGCTCAATCTGGCCACCCAGCCGCCTGCGGTTATTCTGATGGCCGGTCTGCAGGGCGCCGGTAAGACCACCACCACCGGCAAGCTCGGCAAGATGCTTACCGAGCGGATGAAGAAAAAAGTGCTGACGGTGTCTACCGACGTCTATCGTCCGGCCGCCATCGCCCAGTTGCAGACGGTTGCCCAGCAGGCGGGCATCGAGTTTTTCCCGTCTACGCCCGATCAGAAACCGGTCGATATTGCCCGCGCCGCCATCGATTACGCGCGTCGGCATTATATGGACGTGCTGCTGGTGGATACCGCCGGCCGGCTTGCAATCGACCAGGCGATGATGGAGGAAATCAAGGCGCTGCATGCCGAGGTCAAGCCCATCGAGACGCTTTTCGTGGTTGACGCGATGCTTGGCCAGGATGCCGTCAATACCGCTCGTGCCTTCAACGACGCCCTGCCGCTGACCGGCGTGGTGCTGACCAAGCTGGACGGCGATGCCCGCGGCGGTGCGGCGCTGTCGGTGCGTCACGTCACCGGAAAGCCGCTCAAGTTTGCCGGTGTCGGCGAGAAGCTAGGCGGGCTTGAGGAGTTCCACCCCGAGCGGATGGCAAGCCGGATTCTCGGCATGGGCGACATCTTGTCGCTGGTCGAAGACGCCCGGCGCGGCGTCGATGAGGAAAAGGCCAAGGAGTTTGCTCACAAGCTCAAGAGCGGCAAGGGCTTCGACCTCAACGACTTCAAGGACCAGCTCGGTCAGATGAAGAAGATGGGAGGGCTTACCAGCCTGATGGACAAGCTGCCGGCCCAGTTCGCTCAGGCGGCGGGGCAACTCCAGGGGGGCGTCGAGGAAAAGGCGGTCAAGCGCATCGAAGGCATCATCAATTCGATGACCCCCATCGAGCGGGCCAAGCCCGAACTCCTCAAGGCCTCGCGCAAGCGCCGCATCGCCGCGGGTGCCGGGGTTACGGTGCAGGAGGTCAACCGCCTGCTGAGCCAGTTCGAGCAGACCCAGAAAATGATGAAGCAGTTTTCCAAGGGGGGCATGCAGAAGATGATGCGTGCCATGAAGGGGCTGATGCCGGGCGGCGGTTTGCGCTGACTCTTCAGCCGTGGCGGGTGCTGACAATGAGGGCGGCCCATGTCGATGCAGTCGGACGACCGCTGGCGGCTGGCCCTCGAGGCCGCCGGCGATGCCGTGTGGGACTGGAATCTTCAGGACGACAGCGTCTATCGCTCTCCGCGTTGGGGCGAGATGCTCGGCTACGCACCGGCCGAGACGGCGGAGTTGAATTGGAGTGCAATGCTCCATCCTGCCGACCGTGCGGAGGCGCTGCGCCGGCTTGAGGCGTGCCTGCATGGGGCGACGCCGGCCTACGAAGCGGAGTACCGGCTGCGTTGCAAAAGCGGGCAATATCGCTGGATTTCCGCCCGCGGCAAGGTTGTTGAGCGGGATGCGAACGGTGCGCCGCTGCGCTTCGTCGGCTCGCAGCGGGATGTCACCAATGCCCGCGTCCGTATAGAGAGTCTGCAGGATTCTGAGCGTCTCTGGCAGTTTGCGCTCGAAGGCCATGGCGACGCCCTTTGGGATTGGAGCCTGGAAAACGGCGAGATTACGGTCAGCCCTTCTTTTCGGGCGATCATCGGGTGGCACGACGACTGCCCGCTGCGTGGCAACGACATCTGGCCCGAACGCCTGCATCCGGACGACTTGCGCAAGGCGATGGCGGCATTCAACGCTCATCTTGTGGGCGACAGGCCGATCGCCGAGGTTGAGTTCAGGCTTCGGGTCGAGGATGCGACCTACCGCTGGGTCGCTCTGCGGGGCAAGATCATGGAAAGAGATGCGTCCGGCAAGCCGCTGCGCTTGATCGGAACCGTTCGCGACGTCCATGACCGTCACCTCATCGTCGAGCGCGAGAAGCGCCAGGACCAGGAGCTGGCCCGCGCCGCGCGTCTGATCCACGTGGGTGAAATGGCTTCTGCGCTGGCGCACGAGCTCAATCAGCCGCTCACCGCAGTGCGTAATTTCAGCGGCGTGGCATTGCGCCGGCTGGAGGAGCTTGGCGCTGCCGGGGCACGTATCCGCGAGCCGCTCAAAATGATCGCCGAGCAGGCGCTGAGGGCTGGCGAGATCGTGCATCGGGTCCGAGGCTTCGCGCGCAAGGGCGGGCTGGTCACGGCACCGGTGGCGATCAATAACGTGGTCCATGCGACGGTTAGTTTTGCCGAGTTCGAGGCGCGGGCGCATGCGGTACATTTCGTGCTGGATCTGACCGAGCCGCTGCCTCCCGTCCAGGCCGACCAGGTTCAGCTCGAGCAGGTGCTCAGCAATCTGGTCAAGAACGGCATCGACGCGATGAGCGCCATTTCCGGCGAGCGGGTGCTGGTGATCCGGACACGGGTCGGAGCCGACGGCGGCGTGGAGATCGCGGTCATCGATCGTGGCGAAGGTCTGGCCGAGGCGGTTCGTGGCGACCCCTTCGCTCCCTTTGCGACGACCAAACCGGACGGTGTCGGACTCGGGCTGGCAATCTGTCGGACGATCGTCGAGAACCATAGCGGCCGTTTGTGGGTCGAAAGCAGTACAGCGCAAGGTACGACCTTCTGCTTTTCCCTGCCCTCTGCGGCAGCCTGAACCATTGATACGTGTAGTCGTCTCAAACCGCTTTATTTGCCGGACAGGAGGCTGATATGGGGGGGCCGCTTGTGTGTGTGGTGGACGATGACGATGCGGTCAGGCTATCGATTGGTCTGCTCATCGAGACGCTCGGCTTGCCGGTGCGCTGTTTCTCCTCTGCACTGGATGTTCTGGCCGACGGCGATGCGTTGGACCGGGCTCATTGTCTGGTGCTCGACGTGCGTATGCCCGGCCTCTCCGGCATCGTGCTGCAGGATCGTTTGATTCGGCTTGGGCGCCGGGCGCCGATCATCTTCGTGTCCGCTCACGGCGATGTTCCGATGGTGGCCAGGGCCATGCGGGACGGCGCTTTCGATTTCCTGCAAAAGCCGTTCAACGAGCAGGTTCTTCTTGATCGCGTCCAGGAGGCGGTGCAGTTCGCTGCCCGAAGTCGGCGACAGAGTGCTTGGCTGGCCGATATCCATGGACGTCTTGACAGTCTTACCGCCCGGGAGCGGGATGTCATGGACGGGATGGTGGCTGGCCGGCTCAACAAGCAAATCGCCGAAGGGCTGGGCATCAGCATGAAAACGGTCGAACAGCACCGTGCCCGCGTCATGGAAAAACTGCAGGTCGATTCGCTCGCCGAGTTGGTCCGCATCGTGGTGCGCTCCGGCTGCGACGGCGGTTGAGCGGACTGCTTTGGCGCGGAGTCAGGGTTTTCCCGGATGTTAAAAAGGGAAATGCCGGATTTGTCGAAAAGAACAAGTTTGGCATTATCTATTCAATTCGCTTGCGCTTCGATGCGTGAGCGGCGCAAGGCCGGGTCACACGGACGCATAAATAATACCGGTCGGTGGGGGAGACACCCACTAAGCAGTTCCAATGTAATTAAACATTGATTTGAGGAAGATGTATGCCGATGAAGGGTTTTGCGCAGTTCGCGCCGCTCCAGGAAGCCACAATGGATAGCCTGATTCAGCTTGGCCAGAGCCTCGCGGCACAGGTTGAGAAGGTGTCCCGTCTGCAGCTTGATGCCGGTCTTGCATCGTCCCGCGACGCCATGGCCGCGACTCAGGCGTTGTTCGAAGTGAAGGATGCTGACGGCTTGGCCAAATGGCAGGCGGACTACCTGCAGCCCAACTTCGATCGTGCAGCCGATAGTGCCCGTCAGCAGTACGCACTGCTGCTCGAAACCCGCAGCATCCTCGCCGACGCGGTGAAGCAGTCGACCTCCGAAGCGACGCGTCAGATTCAGGAGAATATTGACCGTATCGCCCAATCCGCGCCGGAAGGCTTTGCGCCGCTGTTCGACGTGATCCGCAAGAGTATCGATTCCCAGGTTGCCGCGATGGAAACCATGGGTAAAGTGACCGACCAGATCGGCGATATCGCCGATGCCAACCTGCAAGCTTTCAAGGACGTAACGCCGCCGGTGCTGGCCAAGGCTGCCGCTACTGGCCGTCGCAAGACTGCCTGAGCGACTGGTTTTTCGTTTTAATGCCAGAAGCCGCTGCCGAAAGGTGGCGGCTTTTTTGTTTGGCAAAGGACGGGCGTGGGCATCGTGGGCGAGCGCCTGCTACCATCGCGTCCCATGCGGGAAGACCAAGAAGATCTGTATGCGCGTGCCTATCAGGCTTTGATGTGCGGTGCGCCGGCCGAAAAGAAGGCGCTGGTGACGCGGCTTGGCGAAGATTGGCGGGGCGGGTTGTTTGACGTTTCGGGTACCAGTGTTTGTCCGGTGCTGCCGGTCGATGATCCTGGGCGCCCTGCGCGTCCAGAGTTGGTCGCCCACACTGCCGTGCCTCGCCGCAAGCCAGGTGCGCCGGAAGGTCGGGCCGCGCTGCTGCATGCCATCGCGCATATCGAGTTCAACGCCATCAATCTTGCTCTGGATTGCGTCTATCGTTTTCGGGGCTTGCCGGCCGGGTATTACGCCGGGTGGCTGCAGGTGGCGGAAGAAGAGGCGTATCACTTCGGGCTGGTGACGGAACGGCTGAAGGAGGCCGGCTTCAGTTACGGGGATTTCCCGGCTCACCGGGGCCTGTGGGACATGGCGGTGAAAACCGCCAACGATCCGCTGGCGCGCATGGCCTTGGTGCCGCGTGTGCTGGAGGCGCGAGGGCTGGATGCGACGCCGCCGATTGTGGCGAGCCTGCGTCGATTGGGCGACGAGGCCACGATAAGCGTGCTCGACATCATCTTGCGCGACGAAATCGGCCACGTGGCGCTGGGGGATCGCTGGTTTCGCCATTTCTGCTCCGAGCGCGCGCTTGAGCCGGAGGCTACTTATCTAGCCTTGATGGCAGAGTTCGACGCACCCTGGCCGCCCAAGCCCCTGAACGTGGAAGCCCGCCGTCAGGCGGGTTTCAGCGCCGGCGAAATCGCTCGGCTGGAGGCGGGCAGGCCCGGTAGAGCCCGGAGCGGATCGCAGGGTTGAGGGTGGTGGCGAAAGTGAAGCGCGGGAAGCCGACGGCTTGCTGACTCGTTTCTTTGAGCGCCTCAATGGCGGAATTGGCGTAGCGACCAAAGCTGGAATCGAAAATAAAAAAGGTGGCCGGAGCCACCTTGTAATAACCGCTAGGCGCGTTGCCGCGCTTGACTCAGCGCAGTCCGGCTGCGAAGTCGGAAACCGCTTTGATTTCCGGGTCGGTCATCTTGAGCGCGATAGTGCGCATCATCTTGGCCGGATCGTTGGCACGCTCGCCAGCCCGGAAGGCTTTCAATTGCGCTTCGGTGTAGTCGGCAAACTGGCCGGCCAGGCGCGGGAATTGAGCGGGCAGGCCTGCGCCGGCGGGGCCGTGGCAAGCTGCGCAGGCCGGGATGCCACGCTTGATGTCACCAGCGCGCCAGAGTTTCTGGCCGAGTTCGATGGTGGCTTTGTTCTTGGCGGATTCGGGCTTGAGCTGTTGGCTCGAGAAGTAAGCGGCGAGACCCTTCATGTCGGCCTCGGAGAGTGTGGCGACCATGCCTCCCATGATGGGATTGGCGCGCTCGGCCGGCTTGCCGTCCTGGCTCTTGAAGTTCGTCAGCTGCTTGTTGATGTATTCCGCATGCTGGCCCGCAAGTTTTGGGTTGGTGGGAATCTGACTGTTACCGTCAATGCCGTGACAGGCGCCGCAAACCTGTTCTGCAGTCTGTTTTGCCTTGGCGATGTCGGGCTGAGCTGCGGCCTTGTCTTGAGCCTGAACCAGGCCGGTGGCCAGAAGCAGCGAAAGCAGCAGGGAACGCTTGATCATGATGTCCTCGGAAGCCAAGAATGGGAGTGTCTCAAACCTGCTATTCTATAGTAATTCCAGTCCTTTGCGCGATGCGCTGACGCGCGTTGTGTCCGTCCCGGCTTTTCCCATGTCCCTATTCCGTAACGCCCAATTTGAAATTTCGATTGCCAAGCCGAGCGGCCTGCCGCCCCCTGACGGGCCTGAGGTTGCCTTCGCCGGCCGCTCCAATGCCGGCAAATCGAGCGCCATCAATACCCTTTGCGATCACGTGCGTCTTGCCTTCGTCTCGAAGACGCCCGGGCGCACCCAGTTGATCAACTTTTTCCGTTTGCGCAACGGCGCCGTTTTGGTTGATCTGCCCGGCTATGGCTATGCCGAGGTGCCGGAGGCCATTCGCCTCCAGTGGCAGCGTCTGCTCGAGGATTACCTCACGAAACGTCCAAATCTGGTCGGGTTGGTCCTGATTATGGATTCCCGGCATCCGCTCAAGGAGCGGGATCGGGTGATGATCGGCTGGTTTGCACCGAGCGGCCGGCCGATTCATGTGCTGCTTACCAAGAGTGACAAGCTGACCCGCACCGAACAGGCCACGACCCTGGCGGCCGTGCGCAAGGAGTTGGCGCCCCTCGGTGAGCAGGTGACCGTGCAGCTTTTCTCGAGCCTCAAGAAAACCGGGGTCGAGGAGGTCGAGCGGGTGGTCGGCGCGTGGCTTTCCGTGCCGGAGGCTGCTGCCTAGATGTGAAGAGTCAAAACGTCGTTGTTCGTGAAATGACGCCGGGTTTCTCTGGGCAATTCATGTTATTGATTCAAACATGATGTGCACGCGCTTCGCGCATTTTTTGACTTATTGCCCATTTCAATCATGGAACTTCAACCTGTCATCCTTTCCGGTGGCTCCGGCACGCGTCTGTGGCCACTTTCCCGCGAACAGTACCCGAAGCAGCTGCTGGCCCTGGTGGGCGATGAGACCATGCTGCAAGCGACCGCAGGACGTCTTGTCGGCTTTGCTGGACGTTTGCCGGTGGCGTCGGCGCCGATTGTCGTCTGCAACGAGGAGTACCGTTTCGTCACCGCCGAGCAGTTGCGCTCGATCGGGCACGCCAGCCGCAACATCGTGCTCGAGCCGGTCGGGCGCAACACGGCGCCGGCGCTGACTCTCGCGGCGCTGGCCGTGCGGGAGGCCGATCCCGTTCTGCTGGTGATGCCGGCCGACCACGTCATGCGCGATCTGTCCGGCTTTCAGGCCGCCATTGATGCCGGCATTCCGGCGGCGCTCGACGGGGCCATCGTCACTTTCGGCATCGTCCCGGATCGCGCGGAAACCGGCTACGGCTACATCCGCTGTGGTGCCGATCGACCCGACGGCAGCAAGCTCATCGCCGCGTTCGTCGAAAAGCCCGATGGGGCGACCGCTCGACGTTACCTCGAAAGCGGCGAATACCTGTGGAACAGCGGACTGTTCATGGTCCGTGCGAGCACCTGGTTGAAGGCAATGGAGCGTCTTCAGCCCGTCATGATGAAAGCCTGCTTGGCCGCCTGGGATGCCGGTTCGCGGGATTCCGATTTCGTGCGGGTGGGCAAGGACGCCTTCGTCGCCTGTCCGTCCGATTCCATCGACTATGCCGTCATGGAAAAGCTTGCCGGTGCGGTCGATCTCGATATTCCAGGCTGCGTCGTGCCGATGTCGGCCGGGTGGTCCGATGTGGGGGCTTGGGATGCCCTCTGGGAGATCGCTGACAAGGATGGCGATGGCAATGTGGCGCGCGGCGACGTGCTCTTCGAGGACAGTCGCAACACGCTCGTGTACGCCCAGGATCGGATGGTGGCCTGCGTCGGACTGGATGACGCGGTGATCGTCGAGACGCCCGATGCCGTGCTCGTGGCGCGCAAGGACAAGACGCAGAACGTCAAGCAGATCGTTGCGATGCTCAAATCGGACAAGCGCAGCCAGGCTTCCGCGCATCGCAAGATTCATCGTCCGTGGGGCTGGTATGACTCCATCGACAACGGTTCCCGCTTCCAGGTGAAGCGCATTGTCGTCAAGCCGGGGGCTCGCCTCAGTCTGCAGATGCACCACCACAGAGCCGAGCATTGGATCGTCGTCCAGGGGACTGCGGAGGTTACCAATGGCGATAAGGTCTTCTTGCTTGGGGAGAACGAGTCCACCTACATCCCGCTCGGGCACACCCATCGTCTGGCCAATCCGGGCAAGCTGCCCCTCGAAATCATTGAGGTTCAGTCAGGGAGCTACCTCGGCGAGGACGATATCGTCCGCTTCGAGGATACCTACGGTCGGGGGTGATTGTTGGAGGAGGGCGGGCAGATTGCCCGCCCTGGGCGAGGCTGTTCAGGTGGGCTCGCCAACGAAACCGAAGCGGGCGGCGACGTCGGCCTGACGGATTCGTCCGACGGAAATTCTGTGGCCGGCCCAATCGAGCGTCAGTTCGGCGCAGGAATCTTCAAGGTCGCCCTCCAGATAAGCGCATAGAGCGGCCAGGTCCCGGTCGTCAAGCAGCGCGATGCCGTGTTCGGACTGGAGTAGCAGGCTGCCTTCCTCGTCGAACCAAGCGCCTGAAACTGTATTCACCGGCTTTCCGGTGTGGGTTTCCAGGCGGTCGGTGGCGGCGAGATGGAGGATTGTCGGGGTGTAGTCGAGGCTGACGAAGACCTGCTGCGGGCCGTTCTGGAAATACCAGCGGCCGTCCGGTGTGGCCATGTAATTGCGCCCGATGAAGGCGCGTAGCCCTGCGTGACGGATCGGTCCTTCGGGAACCCGCCAATCGCCGCGTCGGGAAAGTCTCAGCCAGCCGGTGCATGACGGAACATTCGGCCATTTGGCGAGGGCCAGACGAACGGCTTCATCCATGGCGGCGGCTTTTTCGGTTTACCAGAGCTTCCACCAGGGCCGGCTGTCGTTGTCTGTGACGGCGCCAGCGAAGTAGCGGCTATTGGGGAAGTTCTTGCGGATGACCCGCTCGGCATCGTCGCGCAGGTCGGGCAGATTCAAGGCGTCATAGCTCTTCACCATCAGGAAAAGAGCCTCTTCCACGGCTGGCGACTGGGGGAAATCCTTGACCGTGGCTTGAGCGCGATTGGCCGCCGCCACATAGGCGCCGCGCTTGTAATAGTAGCGGGCGACGTGGACTTCATGGCTGGCCAGAGCATTGACCAGATAGCGCAGGCGCAGTTGGGCATCGGGCGCGTATTTGCTGTCGGGGAAGCGTTGGGTCAGTTCTTTGAAGGTGTCGAAGGATTCCCGGGTGGCCTTGGTGTCGCGTTCGGAGAGATCCTGGTCGGCCAGACTGCCGAGAATGCCCAGGTCTTCGTTGAAATAGGCCAGGCCTTTAAGGTAATAGGCGTAGTCAACGTTCGCGTGGTTGGGGTGCAGCTTGATGAAGCGGTCGCAGGCCGCGACTGCGGACGCCTGTTCGTTCGATTTGTAGTAGGCGTAGGCGACTTCCAATTGCGCCTGTTGGGCGTAACGGCCGTAGGGGTAGCGCGCTTCTAGTTTTTCAAACATCTTGATGGCACGTTCCCAGGCGCCGTCGGAGATCGATTCCTTTGCCTCGGAGTAGAGCCGCTGCGCGCTCCAGCCGGCGGTTTCGTCAATCTGGTCGGGAAGGCCGCAGCCGGCAAGCAGCAGTACGACGACAAGCGTTAAACTACGCAGGGTGAAATGCGCCATCGAAAACTCTTTGGAAGAAGACTGGCTCGATTATAGCCCAGCCTCCTCTTCCACTCCGCCGCAACGCGAGACTATTCCTGACGACTGCGCCGGCCTGCGGGTCGATCAGGCGCTTGCTCGCTTGTTTCCCGAACATTCCCGCAGCCGCCTGCAATCCTGGCTCAAGTCGGGACGAATCCTTGTGAGTGGCGCGTCGCCAGATTCCAAGACGAAGGTTTGGGGGGGCGAGTCTGTCTTCGTCAGTCCCGAACCGTCCGATGCGATGCTTGCCGAACAGGCGGAGGACATTCCACTTCAGGTGGTTTTCGAAGACGATACGCTGATCGTCATCGACAAGCCCGTTGGTTTGGTCGTCCATCCCGGTAGCGGGAATTGGTCCGGCACCTTGCTCAATGCCTTGTTGTATCGCAGCCCGGTTTTCCGGGAGTTGCCTCGGGCGGGGATCGTGCATCGGCTCGACAAGGATACGAGTGGCCTGCTGGTGGTTGCCAAAACGCTTGAAGCGCAGACCGATCTCGTCCGTCAGCTCCAGGCGCGCACCGTGAAGCGTCACTACCTTGCTCTCGTGCATGGCGATCCCGCGTTCGGCGGCGAGGTGAATGCGCCGATTGGCCGGCATCCGGTCCAGCGGACAAAAATGGCGGTTGTGCCGGGTGGGCGCGAGGCGCTGACCCGCTATCGGGTTCTCGAGCGCTTTGCCCGCGCAACCCTTGTCGAGTGCGAACTCGCGACTGGGCGCACGCACCAGATCCGCGTGCATATGGCGCATGTCGGTCATCCGCTGGTCGGCGATGCGACTTATGGAAAGGCGCGTAGCGCCGAACCGCGGCTCGACGTGTTCCCTCGCCAGGCTCTGCATGCCTGGCAGCTGGGTCTCATTCATCCCCGCAGCGGCGAACTCTGCCAATGGCAGTCGCCTTTGCCGGCCGATTTCGAAAACTTGCTGGCCGATCTGCGACGGAGTGCAAAGCCGTGAGCGACGATTGGATTAGGCCCGACTGGCCCGCGCCAGCCCGAGTGCGCGCGCTGTCTACGACGCGCTCCGGTGGCGTCGGTGTGGCGCCCTACGACAGCTTGAATCTTGGACTTCATGTGGGTGACGATCCCGCCACGGTCGAGGCGAACCGAGCCCGTTTGCGGCGCATCCTGCCCGCGGAGCCTTGTTGGCTGAATCAGGTTCACGGTACGGCGGTTGTCGACGTGGCGGCCACTGTCGGTGCGCCGGACGCGGACGGGGCGGTCTGTCGTGCAGGTGGCGCCGTTTGTGCGGTGATGACGGCCGATTGCCTGCCGCTGCTGCTGTGCGACCGTGCGGGAACTGTGGTTGGTGCGGCTCATGCCGGCTGGCGCGGATTGCTCGGAGGCGTGATCGAGGCCACGGTGGCGGCAATGCGGGTGGCGCCGTCGGAAATCCTTGTGTGGCTCGGGCCGGCGATCGGGCCGCAAGCCTTTGAAGTCGGAGACGAGGTGCGGGCGGCGTTTGTCGCTGCCGACAGGCGCGCCGAGGCGGCATTTCTGCCGGCAGGCCCGCCGGGCAAGTGGCTCGCCGATCTATATCTGCTGGCGCGTCAGCGTTTGTCCTCCCTTGGTGTGGCCGGTATCTACGGCGGTTCGCAATGCACCTTCTCAGAGCCGGACCGGTTCTTCTCGTACCGTCGCAACGGAGTGACCGGTCGCATGGCATCGCTCGTCTGGCTCGACTAAGTGCTTACGGTTGAACGCGCGACTGGCGGTATACTGCCCGGCCCATTCCTTCCCCTATGACCATGACGCCCCTCGTTTGGATTGTTGTGATGAGTTTTGCCGGGGGGCTGCTCAGTGTGTTGGTGGCTTCCGTTTTTGCCTTTGCGGCGAGACCCCACTGGGTGCCGGTGCTGATTAGCTATGCCATCGGAGCGCTGCTCGGGGCATCCTTCTTGGAAGTCCTGCCCCATGCCATCGAGGCGGCCGAAAGCCCTGAGCGGGCGGCGATGAACGTGCTGGCGGGCATCATGCTTTTCTTTGTTTTGGAGAAGCTGGTGTTGTGGCGTCATTGCCATGACGAAGGGTGTCACGGTCATGAGCACGGTCACGGGCACGAACATGGACGCAGCGGCCTGCTGATTCTCGTCGGCGATACCTTTCACAACTTTGTCGACGGTGTGTTGATCGCCGCAGCCTTTGTCGAGAGCACGCCGCTGGGGATCGTGACTGCACTGGCCATCATCGCCCATGAAATTCCCCAGGAGGTGGGGGATTTCCTGATTCTGATCCACTCGGGCTACAGCAAGACAAAGGCGCTGGTTTTCAATCTGCTTTCGAGTTTGGCGACGCTGGTTGGCGGCATCCTCGCGTATTTCGCGCTATCCCAGATGGAGTCGCTGGTGCCGGTGTTCCTCGCGCTCGCGGCGGCGAGTATGATCTACGTCGCGGTGGCCGACCTCATTCCTGGGCTTCACAAGCGAACGGAATTGCGCGCCACCGCACAGCAGGTATTATTGATCGCTGCCGGTATCGCCTCGATCGTGTTTGCCCACCCCCTCGCCGAGCGAGCGCTGGGCTGAGCGTCTACGGCGGGCTGGAGTGCCGAACAGCCAGAGAAACAGGGATAGCGGTGCAACTCCATAGAATATGAAAGTTAACACAGCGCCGATGATGGTGGTTTCCGCTGCGGTGGCCAGCAGCGCGACGTAAAGCCAGGCAATAGCGATAATATACATGCACGAATTCTACTGGGCGTAGCGCAGGCCGTGGCAGGATGCGGTCGGTTTCGGTGGCCGCTTCGAGTTGCGGTTACGGTTGATCCGGGCGCTAACGGCCAATTGCTGCACTACCGATCGCACACAATCAGAGGAGAGGTAGATGTCTGTAACACCGGAGCAGTCTGCCGAAGCATTGCAAGGCATGTTCAAGTTCGGTCAATCGCTGGCTGAAGGTTTTTTCGATTTCCTTGGCAAGCAGGGTGCCGCGATGCAGCAGGTTGCCCCCGCTCCAGTGCAGCAAATTCCGCTGCCCGAGGCACAGGAATTGGCCAGGCTCCAAAAGGAGCTTGCCGAAGCTCATGCTCGTCTGTGGGCCAGCATTGCGCAGACGAAGCCGGGTGAGCCCTCCGAACCGCTGGTCAAGCCTCAGCCCGGCGATCGCCGTTTTACTGCTCCGGAGTGGTCGTCGAGCCCGGTTTTCGACTACATTCGCCAAGCCTATCTGCTCAATTCCGAATACCTTGCCAAGGTTTCCGACGCCCTGCCTGTCGCCGATGGTCGCGCCAAGGCACGCATGCAGTACATGACCCGTCAGTATATTGACGCCATGGCACCGTCGAACTTTGCGGCGACCAATCCCGAATTCATTCATACGGCCCTCGAAACCAAGGGCGAAAGTATCACGCAGGGCATCAAGAATCTGATCGGCGACCTGGAGAAGGGGCGCATCTCGATGACCGATGATTCGGCCTTCGAGATTGGTCGCAACTTGGCCACAACGCCTGGCTCGGTGATTTACGAGAACGAGCTGATCCAACTCATCCAGTACGCGCCGATGACTGAAAAGGTCTACAAGACGCCTCTGCTGATCGTTCCGCCCTGCATCAACAAGTTCTACATCATGGATCTGCAGCCGGCGAATTCGCTGGTTCGGTTCATCGTGGAGCAGGGTTTCACCGTTTTTCTTGTTTCGTGGAAAAATACCAAGGCTGAACAGGCGCATTTCGGCTGGGACGATTACCTGGAAAAAGGGCCGATCACCGCCATGCAGGTGGTGCGTGAGGTGACCAAGGTCGATAAGCCCAATGTGCTCGGATTTTGCGTCGGAGGCACTCTTCTTTCTTCTGCGCTGGCTGTATTGCGTGGCAAGGGCGAGCAACCAGCTGAAAGTCTGACTCTGATGACCACTTTGCTCGATTTTGCCGACGCTGGCGAGATCGGTTGCTTAGTGGATGAGGCTTCTGTGGCTGCGCGCGAGGCGTCGATTGGTCGCGGAGGCGTGTTCTCTGGTCGCGAACTGGCACAGGTTTTTTCCAGTCTGCGTGCCAACGATCTCATCTGGCAATATGTGGTCGGCAATTACCTCAAGGGCAAAACTCCCGAGGCTTTCGACTTGCTCTACTGGAACTCCGATAGCACCAATCTTTCGGGTCCATTTATTGCTTGGTATCTTCGCAATATGTACCTCGAGAACAACCTGCGAGTTCCTGGCAAGCTTGAAATGTTGGGCGTAAAGGTGGACATGGGCAAAGTCGACATGCCGTCCTACTTGCTGGCAACCCGAGAAGATCATATCGTTCCCTGGACCAGTGCATATCTGGTGCGCCAGATACTGGGTGGCGAATCAACCTTCGTTTTGGGGGCGAGCGGTCATATCGCCGGTGCAATCAACCCGGCTTCTAAGAATCGTCGCAGCTACTGGACGAGCGACTCCAAGGCCTCTGTGCCCGAGGAATGGCTTGAGGCAGCAAGCGAGCATAAGGGTAGTTGGTGGCTGCACTGGATTGAATGGCTCAAGCCGCGTAGCGGCAACATGGTTGCTGCGCGTAACAAGCTGGGAAGCACGAAATACAAGGTGCTTGAGGCTGCGCCAGGGCGTTATGTCAAGGAAACCGTCTGATGGATTCGCTCTGTACCTGGGAAGATATCCGGGGCTGTAGCGGCAGGAAATAGGCCGGCCAGTGAGAAGAATGGGGGCGCTGCCGGCGTTTGAGTCACCCCCGCATAATTCACGATAAGGAGGGGAAATATGGCACGAGTGGCATTGGTTACAGGTGGTATGGGTGGGCTGGGCGAGTCGGTCTGCATCAAGCTGGCCGCGCTTGGGTATAAGGTTGTCACGACCCATTCGCCGGGCAACACCAAGGCGGCCGATTGGCTGCACACCATGAATAACATGGGTTATGGTTTCAAGGCGTATCCGTGCGATGTGGCGGATTTCGATTCCTGCAAGGCTTGTGTGGACGAAATCACGAAGGACATCGGTCCTGTCGATGTTTTGGTGAACAACGCCGGCATCACCCGTGACATGACTTTCAAGCGCATGACGAAGGCCGATTGGGACGCTGTGATTCACACCAACCTCGACAGCGTTTTCAACATGACCAAGCAGGTCATGGACGGCATGGTTGAGCGCAAGTGGGGGCGCGTCATCAACGTGTCTTCGCTCAATGGCATCAAGGGTGCATTTGGCCAAACCAACTATGCTGCAGCCAAGGCGGGTATGCACGGCTTCACCAAGTCGCTGGCCCAAGAAGTGGCCAAGTCTGGCGTGACCGTCAATACCATTTCGCCCGGTTATATTGGCACCAAGATGGTGCTTGCGATTCCGCAGGAAGTGCTTGATAGCAAGATCCTGCCCCATATTCCGATGAACCGTTTGGGTAAGCCGGAAGAAATTGCCGGTCTCATCGCCTACCTCTCTTCCGACGAGGCGGCATTTGTGACCGGCGCCAATATTTCTATCAACGGCGGTCAGCATATGTTCTAATCGAACTATCGCACCGCAACAAAAGGAAAGTGTAATGTCTCAACGCATCGCTCTTGTAACCGGCGCAGTTGGTGGTCTCGGCACTGCGATCTGTAAATCCCTCGCTGCCACGGGTGTTCGCGTGGTGGGTAACTTCTTCCCCGGCGATCCTGCAAAGGATGCATGGGTTGAGGCCCGCAAGGCTGAAGGCCTCGACATCCCGTTGTACGGTTTCGACGTCTCCGACTACGAGCAGTGCAAGGCGGCCGTTGAGGCAATCACCAATGAGGTCGGTCCGATCGACATTCTGGTGAATAACGCCGGTATTACCCGCGACAAGTTCTTCCCGAAGATGGAAAAGGGTCAGTGGGATGCGGTTATCTCCACCAACCTCTCCAGCCTCTTCAATGTGACTCACACCATTTCCCCGAAGATGGCGGAACGTGGTTGGGGCCGCATCGTCAATATCTCTTCGGTGAACGGCGTCAAGGGTCAGGCTGGTCAGACCAACTACTCCGCTGCGAAGGCTGGCGTGATTGGTTTCACGAAGGCTCTGGCCGCTGAGTTGGCCACCAAGGGTGTGACGGTGAATGCCATCGCTCCGGGCTACATCGGTACCGACATGGTTATGGCCATCAAGGAAGAAATCCGTCAGGGCATCATCGACACCGTACCGGTCAAGCGCTTGGGCAAGCCCGAAGAAATTGGCGCTGCGGTGGTTTATCTGTCGTCGGACCTGGCAGGTTATGTCACTGGCGCCACCTTGAACGTGAATGGCGGTCTGTACTACCAGTAAGCTCTTGCAACACGTGTCACGCACACCCCGCCGTATGGCGGGGTTTTTTTTGGCGCAGCGCAGTATAATCTGGGAGGGCGAATCTATCGCCACCGAGGAGAAAATACAGATGGCCGATCAAATTCGCCTGATAAAAAAATACCCAAACCGTCGCCTTTACGACACACAGACCAGTTCTTACATCACGCTCGCCGATGTGAAGGAGTTGGTTCTCGATCATGGCTGTTTTCAGGTTGTCGATGCCAAGACCGGTGAAGAACTGACCCGCAATATTTTGCTTCAGATCATTCTTGAAGAGGAGGCCGGTGGCGCTCCAATGTTCACCAGTGACCTGCTGTCGCAAATGATCCGATTCTACGGTAATGCCATGCAAGGCATGATGGGCAAGTATCTGGAAAACAACATCAAGGCCTTTACCGACATGCAGAGCAAGCTCCAGGATCAAGTGCGCTCCGTCTACGGCGAAAACGCCACGGTGAGTCAGGATCTCTGGGCGCAGTTTCTGAACTTTCAAGGGCCGGCCATGCAGAGCATGATGGGTGCCTACATGGAGCAGAGCAAAAAGATGTACGCCCAGATGCAGGAGCAGCTCGACAGCCAGACGCGTAATCTCTTCTCCGGTTTCCAGTTTCCCAACTTCACTGGTGCGAACGGTGAAGAGGGCGGCCCGCAAGAGCCCGGCGCAGACCCGGCAGGGACGCCGAAAAAATAACAAACGGGCCGCACAATCGTCGCGGCCCTTGTACTTTTACCCCTTCAGTTTTTTCCTGACGCATGACCCAGACCAAGCAAACAGCCGCTCCGAAAGTCGGCTTCGTATCACTCGGGTGCCCCAAGGCGCTGGTGGACTCCGAGCACATCCTCACCCGTCTGCGGGCTGAGGGTTATGAGATTTCGCCGTCCTATGAGGGCTCCGATCTTGTCGTTATCAATACTTGCGGCTTTATCGACGCCGCAGTTGAAGAGTCTCTCGACGCCATCGGCGAAGCGCTCAACGAAAACGGCAAGGTGATTGTTACCGGGTGTCTGGGGGCCAAGGACGACATCGTGCTGGCAACCCACCCGCAAGTGCTGGCGGTGACCGGTCCGCATGCCACCGAGCAGGTCATGCACGAGGTTCACAAGCACCTTCCCAAGCCTCACGACCCGTTTATCGATCTGTTGCCGCCGCAGGGGGTCAAGCTGACGCCCGACCACTATGCTTATCTGAAAATTTCTGAAGGCTGCAATCACCGCTGCACCTTCTGCATCATTCCGTCTCTGCGTGGCGATTTGGTCAGTCGGCCGATTGGCGATGTGATGCGCGAGGCCGAGAATCTCGTGAATGCCGGCGTGAAGGAATTGCTGGTGGTGTCTCAGGACACAAGCGCCTACGGCGTCGACATCAAGTACCGCACCGGCTTCTGGGGTGGCAAGCCGATGCGCACAAAGCTCTACGACTTATGCAAGGCGCTTGGCGATTTGGGCGTGTGGGTTCGTCTGCACTACGTCTACCCGTACCCGAGCGTCGACGACATTATTCCGTTGATGGCTGAAGGCAAGATATTGCCTTACCTTGATGTGCCTTTTCAGCACGCCAGTCCGCGTGTCCTCAAGGCCATGAAACGTCCGGCGAGCTCCGAGAGCAATCTTGAACGCGTCCGCCGCTGGCGCGAAATCTGTCCGGATCTCACCATTCGCTCGACTTTCATCACTGGCTTTCCTGGTGAGACGGATGCCGATTTCGAGGAGTTGCTGCAGTTTCTCGAAGAGGCGAAGCTTGATCGCGTCGGCGCGTTTGCTTATTCGCCGGTTGAAGGTGCGGTCGCCAACGAACTGCCGAACGCCGTGCCCGAGGAGCTTCGCGAAGAGCGCCGCATTCAACTCATGGAGTTCCAGGAAGACATCTCCACCGAACGCCTCGAGCGTTTTATCGGTCGTGAGATGACGGTGCTGGTCGATGAAGTGGACGAAGAGGGTGCCCTGGCGCGTTCGCCTGGCGATGCGCCGGATATCGACGGACTCGTCATCATTCCGGCCGGAGAAAACCTTGAGCCCGGCGAGTTTGCCCGAGTGCGCATCACCGACTGCGATGTGCACGACCTCTACGCCGAGCCACTCTAAAGTTCTGTTCACGTGAAACGCGCCCCGCGCATCGGCATCGCCCTCGGTAGCGGGTCTGCGCGGGGATGGGCGCATATCGGCGTGCTGCGGGCGCTGGCTCGGGAGGGAATCGAGCCAAAAATCATCAGCGGATGCTCCATCGGCGCTTTTGTCGGCGCCGTCGCTGCGGCCGGCGACCTCGACAAGCTGGGCTCCTGGGTCGAGGGGCTCGGATGGCAAAACGTGGTCGGCTTGATGGATATGGGGCTGCGGGGCGGGCTGATCAAGGGCGACAAGCTGATAGCCTTCTTCGAACGCAATTTTGTCGATCGTGATTTCACGGCGCTGCTGCATTCCTTTGCTTGTGTCGCGACCGACCTGCAGAGTGGGCACGAAGTCTGGTTGCGCGAGGGCAGCGTTTCGGACGCGGTGCGTGCGTCCATTGCTTTGCCTGGGCTGATGACGCCGGCTTGGCGGGACGGCAGGCTGCTTGTCGATGGGGGGCTGGTGAATCCGGTTCCGGTTTCGCTGGCGAGAGCCATGGGGGCCGATCTTGTCATTGCCGTCGATCTCAATTCGGACGTGGTCGGTGCGGCTTGGCGCCATAGGCCCGACTCCGCTTCTGAGCCGGCCGGCTGGTCGCGCAAGCTGCTGTCTCGCTTTGGTGTCGGAAATGGCCGCAGCCAGAACGGCGGGGAAGCTGCTGAGAGCCTGGAGGGCTTGCCATCCATGCTGACTGTGATGCAAAGCAGCATTTCGATCATGTCTGTTCGCATCGCCCGCAGCCGCCTTGCTGGCGAGCCTGCCGATGTGCTGATCTCTCCTCGCCTCGCACAGTTGGGATTGATGGATTACCACCGTGGAGCGGAAGCCATCGCCGAAGGTGAAGCTGCGGTCGAAGAGGCTCTTCCGGCCATCCAGCGCGCGCTTGGGCGCTGAAAATCCCATTTCGCAGGAGCTGTACCCATGAATGCCTTGATCGAAACCTTGAAGGGGCTCGTTGGGAAAGGGCATTGCTTCGATATTGATGCGGACAAGGCGCCCTTCCTGACAGACTGGCGCGGGCGGTATACCGGCAACGCGTTGGCGGTCGTGTTTCCGGCCGATGCCGAGGAGGTGTCGTTGGTGGTGCGCGCCTGCGCTGCGGCCCGGTGTGCTGTGGTGCCGCAGGGCGGTAACACGGGCCTGTGTGGCGGGGCTACGCCGCTTTTCGAAGGCGAGTCCGTGGTGCTCAATCTGTCCCGGATGCGAAAGATTCGAAAGGTGGATGCGGCCAACAATGCCATCACTGTCGAGGCCGGCGTGCCGTTGGCGGTCGTTCAAGCCGCAGCGGAGGAGGTGGATCGACTGTTTCCCTTGTCCTTGGCAAGCGAAGGCTCCTGCGAAGTAGGCGGTTTTGTCTCCACGAACGCGGGCGGCGTGCAGGTGTTGCGCTATGGAAATACCCGCGAACTGGTGCTCGGTCTGGAAGTGGTTCTGCCGGATGGGCGGATCTGGAACGGCTTGCGTGCGCTCCGCAAAGACAACACCGGATATGACCTCAAGCAGTTGTTCATCGGTGCGGAGGGGACTTTGGGGGTTGTAACCGCTGCGACGCTCAAGCTGTTTCCGCGGCCTCGCTGTACCGTGACGGCCTGGTTGGCTGTAGCCGATCCGGAGGAGGCGGTCGGTCTATTGGGCCGTCTACGCGCAGCGGCGGGGGATCGCGTGACCGCTTTCGAACTGATCAGCAGACCATCCCTGGATCTGGTGCTCCTGCACATGCCGGACGCACGCGATCCGCTGCCGCGAGCCTATCCGTGGTACGTGCTTGTCGAACTGACCGACACTCGCGTCGATTCGGGCCTTGCGGAATTGCTTGAGGCGGAACTTGGTCTGGCCGTTGCCGACGGCGCAGTGTGCGACGGAACGGTCGCTGCCACAGAGAGCCAGGCGCGTGCGCTTTGGAGTCTGCGAGAAAATATCTCTGAAGCCCAGAAGCGCGAGGGCGTCAGCATTAAGCACGATGTCTCGGTGCCGATCGGCGCAATCCCGGCGTTTATCGAGCGGGCTGGCGAGAAGCTTGCTGCAGCTTACCCGGGTGTTCGGGTTGTCTGCTTCGGACATCTCGGCGATGGCAATCTTCACTACAACCAATCCCGGCCGCTGCAAAGTGAGAACGCGGCGTTCATTGCCTGCACCCCAGAGGTCAACGAAATCGTCTATGGCGTCGTGCGCGAGCTGGGTGGGTCGATCTCCGCCGAGCATGGAATCGGGCAACTCAAACGAGGCGTCCTGACGCTTTACAAGGAGCCAGTCGAGCTTGAAATGATGCGTCGCATCAAAGCTGCCTTCGACCCCTGCGGGACAATGAATCCAGGAAAGGTGCTGTAGACAGGAAAGGTGCCAACCTGCTGCTGACGGTGCGTGAAGAAGTGCGTGTCGGTACATTTTACAATGATGAACTTTCGTGAATCTGATGTTTTCATAAGTAACTGAAAAAAAGCAATAAATATGTCAGGCACGGTCTGTGCTTAAAAACCATTGCGAAACCATTTTCGGTTGCAACCCCTTGTTAAATTGACCGACCGTGTATCGCGGCAAGCACGTTGTTGATTCAGCTTGTCCGTGGTCTGCGTTCTAGGAGGATTCGTCCAATGAAGAAGCTCAAGCTGCTTGCAGTTGCCGCGGCGCTGATGACGGTTGGCACTGCTGCCAATGCCGGAATTTACGCCACCACGTTTGACAGCCTTGGCGGTAATTTTAAGATCGCAGATTTTTCCGATGCCGATCATAAGTTTACCGTTACCTTGACGAATGTTGAGGGCAAGGTTTCCATCGATGTTCCGCCGGCGGCCAACTACACCGTCTACGGATCGGCCATGAGTATCGATTTCGACGGCGTGCTTGGGCCTGATCTTGGCACCGTTTATCCGGTGACTACGGCGATTGGAAGCGGCCCGATCACCATCACCAATACTTCGACGACGAAAGCCGAGTTCGATTTCAATGGTACGGGTACCACTACGCTGAAGCTGAACGGCGTAAGTATCGCGATTCCTTACACCACCGGCGGAATTACCGTGAGCGGTGCAGCTGCGACTACCTTCTTCGGTTCGCTGCTTGGTCTCGGTTCGTTCCTGGCGGGGCCGGTGTCCGGCACGGTCGATATCGGCTATGCGGTTCAGCAGGATTCGATCGCGATCACGATCGACGAAACCGCCCTGAATGGCGGTGGCTTTGAAGCAGCGTTGTTTAAGCTGGATAGTGCAGGTAACCACGATGGCATCATCGATGGCACCTTCCGTGCTAGCGGTGCGCTCTATGTTGTTCCGGAGCCTGCTTCGCTGGCGTTGCTGGGTATTGGGGTTGCGGGTTTGGCTGCAGCCCGTCGTCGCAAGACCGCGTAAGCGGGTTTTTCGAGCAGGTCAGACGGCGGCGAGAGTCGCCGTTTTTATTTTTTGTTCCAGCTATTATTGGTTTGTTGCATCCTGCCGGTAGAGACGCGGCTTCCTAAATGACGAGCAGTACAGCCGTGTTGTGAGCTTCTGATGCTGCGGGGAAAATGCAAAGAAGGGTTTACAAAACGGCAGGCCGTGTCTATAATGCGGTCTTCGTTGGACGGGGGTATAGCTCAGCTGGGAGAGCGCTTGCATGGCATGCAAGAGGTCAGCG
>ERZ650311.346-NODE-346-length-30578-cov-8.993349_pt1 | contig 30578 bp, 45 predicted proteins | sample MGYA00376247_ERZ650311 | MGnify/ENA primary metagenome ERZ650311 (study PRJEB26733, sample SAMN07839324) | wastewater metagenome | biome: small river; feature: stream; material: water | place: USA: North Carolina | collected 2016-07-28 ...
TTGTCTGGTGTTGCCATTTATCTGTTTATTTCATCTTTAGAATTAGGATGTTCTTGTTATTTGCACCATTGACACATTATTACCAGCATATGTGTTATACCCAATGATATTTAGTGCCCCACCAGATAACTGTGCTGTGATCACTTTAATAACATCACCAGCTGTTAATCGACCTGTAAATACAGAATGAACACAGGTATTATTTGTTGCATGTCCATTTGGCACCATCATCTCTGAGTAGTAAATTGGCGAAGAGTTAAGCTTAAAGTAAATAAATCTGTATCCAGTTGCATTGGCAGCATATGCAACAGTTGCAGAGATTGTGTATATTCCAGTGGTGTTGACTGTAAAAGTCCCACTTGGTGAGTTTGTAATTCCAGAGTCTGTTGCAATGGCAGTATCAAAAGCCACTGTTGTTTCTGTACTATTTGAAATAGACTGGTTATTTAAAATATAATAGGCAGCATAACCAGTTGAACTTACTGGAAGTCCAGTGATTGTATTGCTTCCATAAGCTATTGTTTTGTTTGTCAATGTCTGAGAAGTAGACGTGTCTACAATGTTGTCTCTAAGACAAAGAGTTGTAGATGATTTTCCAATGACTGTCCCTGTGTTATCCACACTCAAACCATTTGCTTTTATTCGAAGTCTTTCTGTATTATTAGTTCCAAACTTCAGGTCTACACCATTGTAAGCCCATAAGTAAGTATCAGTAGAGGTAGGATTGTATCCCATGTACAATTTCTTAGTACCATCCTGTTTAACCCCAAATCCAGCACCAAAGCCAACAGACCCTGTATGGTCCACAATAACATCTGCACCGTCTACAGGAGATGTAATAAGTGGAGGTGTGGTGAATGTTTTTGCACCAGCCACTGTTTGATTATTTGTAAGGTCAACATAGGTAGAATTTGTTGGAATTTGAGATGTTAAAGCAATTGTACCAGTTGAATTTGGAAATGTTAAGGTGTTGTCTTGTGTTGGAGGATAGGCAATGTTTACAGAAGTCAGGAATCCACCGTAAGTAGTATCCATTAATGCACTGGCACCAGCATAAATAGTAGTGAGACCAGAGCTTGTCCCCGAAATTGAAACATCACCATGTGTAAATGTTTTTTTACCTGTGATATCCTGTGCTGTGTCTAATGTAACAAAATTATCCGTGATTGTTCCATCCAGGTTAACTGGTAATGGAGCTCCCCAACCGGCATTTGCAAAAGACATTTTCTTTTTACTTCAAAACTTAGGTTTATTTCTTTAACGGAAGATTTTCATCATGTCTCCTCTGCTGTCTTGAGTAAAGTTGTATTCTTTGGCAATCACAGTGAGTTCATAATCTGCGGCAAGAGCAGCAGGTAATTGGATGACAAGAGTGAGGTTTGAAGCAGATCCAAGATTGATACCTCCTGATGCATTAAGAAGATCATCAGGTTCCATAGCCCACGACCACTCGTAGATTCTGGGTCCAGAGGGTGCCATGTGCCATTCACCCCATTGCACAAATCGGTTAAATTTGTCTTCAACTGGCTCAAAGAACTTTCCATCAGTGGCTTCAAGGTGGAATTGTTGAATTTTGTTAAAGGTTGTGTAGCTAGGTTCATCTCCAGCTCCAGGATTTACTTCCGAGAGTTTTCGGAGGACCATCAAAAGGGATTTGGTGGAAGAACGGAAATTGTTCAATTTTACTTTAATGTCTGTAAGACCAGGAGTTAAGTTGACAAATTCACGAGTAAACTTTTCGTATTTCAAGTCTTCAAATAAACGCATGACTCCATCAGGGTGCTCCAACCGGGAAGTATTATCGTCACGTTCATCTCCTTCCAAATGAGTCAAGGCACAACGAAGGGAAACATCGGAAAGTACAGATGCAGGACTAGATGCACCACCAGCTTGAATAATCTGGCTGGCATTTCTCCAATTCACAATAATTCTGGGCTCTTGAGCCTTTTGGAGTAATTCCAAGTGTCTGTCAGTTGAACGGGTCCAAGGGAAAGGCAATTCACAAATAAAGTCCTGGTCAATACTCGCCAAATTTTCTCGACGGGAATCTGTTCTATCTCCAGCCAAGAGTTCACGAATTCTGTCTTGGTCTTCAATTTTTAGGGATTGTTTTGCGCGGAGGACAATTTCATCAGGGAAAACAGTGTAAATTTCATTGGTTCCATATTCCAATTGAACACTGCTAAAGGCATGACACCCAACCCAATCAACAAAGCGCAGGTCGTGTGTAGGAGCTGGGCCAGAGAGATTGTAGGTAGGCGCACCTAGGGTAAATTGCAACCAAACCTTCCCGAGCTTGTCTGCCATACTAGGGAGCCTGAATTCTGATTTTCCACCAAGAGCAACTCCAGTCTTGTCGGGGGCAATATCCTTGTAGAACTTGTAAAAGTTCTTGGAACACCTGTAACCAGTGTAGTTAAAGTACGAGTCCGAGATTGAATCTGAGTAAACCAGTGGGTCTACAACACCTGTGTTGCGCTGAAGCTGGGATTGATACACCATTTTTGTGTGCCTTTTAAGCTTTATTTTAGATTTTGTTAGTTAGTCTGCAATGCAGGATTGATTACAGGAACACGGTTTTTACCAACAGCATTCAGATACCAGCCAGATAAGGCAGTCATGTTGGGGGAGTGCATGTCATCAGTGGGTGTAACATAGGTGAGCCTCTTTGGTCTATCCCGGGCATAACCCATGTGCCTTTTTGTGACACTGACAGTAAGTTTCCTTCTGTCATCAATTCCTTTTTTCACTTCATCCAAACTCGTAACTCCCCGTTTCAACTTGGTTCTAATGATTTCATCTGAGCCTTCTTGAATTCCTCTCATGGAAGCTTGAGACCTGTCCACATCCAGGAGAATTCCACCTTCATATGTATCTCTGCTTGATTTGTTCTCTGCCTGCTTTTCTTCCTTGAATGTATTAATGTACAAGAAATAGGCAGCACCAGCCATTGCCAAGTAAAAAAACATGTCTTCTTCTTTAGGATATGGAACTAGATTTGTTTAGTCAGGAGTGTTAAGTATGACCAACTCTCATTCCCGGGGGTAATCTCTCTGCATTTTGATTATCTGTCCATCCTGACTGGGAAGTTGGCTGATCAACTACAACTGTTGTCTTTTTGTATTTTCCTTCTAATTTGTCTTTAAAAAACTTCATCATATTCGCAGTGAATTTATGTGTGACACCTGTGTCACTTTCCTGGAATGAATATGATCTAAGTGTTGCAATCATACGAGTGATTATAGCTCGTGGGTTCATAGTCTCACCGCGATTACCAACAGGTAATTCATCAGGTAGGGATTCTCCAAAAGCCACATGCCGATGAAACGCATTTAAAGCAATAAATTGTTTGAATGTTTCAATTGAATTTGTTGAAATCGAGCCGTCATCATTAAAAGACAATGTATTTCGAAGTTGACTAATTTTTGACTCGAGGATTTTTGCACTAAGAAGCTCATCACCCGAAGAATATGCCAAATTATCAGAAGCTGTATCATTCCCTAACTCAACTCTTTCGTCATCGGTCATTTGGACATTTTCCTGTTCATTGATTTGATTGTAGTAGCGTGTTACCGCGTCTTCATAAATTTCCTTTCCCATTCTATTCTTACTTGTGTCATCAGCAGTGATTTGATTATGAGTCAACATCTCATTTACCTTTCCAAAAATGTATATTTTAATCGCAGTTGGATTATTAGTAAAATCAACTGGATTGTAATTTGGGTTTTGAGATATTTCTTGTCTGATCTTATCAATAACATTATTAACCAAAAAAGCTTTTGCTTCACTTTGTTGAAATGCAAGATGCATTCTCTCTTTTTGTGAGAATTCTTCGGTCACACCCAGTGTATTTGTCGAAGACCTGGTTGGAATATTCCCAGCCTCACCAAAATACCCATCATTAGAGTATGGAGGTAGTGGTTGAGGTTGAGGAGATGGTTGAGGTTGAGGAGATGGTTGAGGTTGAGGAGATGGTTCATAACTAACAAGTGCCTGATTCTCACCAAAATTAAAAGGAACCAATTCAAAATTTGTACTTGAGTGAACATTTTCATCGATTGGCATAGCAGACACATTTACATTACTGTTAATTTCAGACGTTACTTTTGCCACATCAATCAGTTGTCGTTGTGCTTTCCTTTGTGCTTCAGTTAAAGTTGCTTGTCCAATTGTCAATCTGATTAATTGACTGTTAACATCTGACAGTTGACGGGCTGCGTTTTGCTGTGCCTGACCCAACGAATTTACCATGGCATTGTTAGCTAAAACTTGTTGATCAATAACAGCCTTTGCAGTTGCCAATTCACTATCTGTCCTCATAACCATTTGCAAGTGATTATTGTATGTTAGATCATACTGTAATGCCAACTGATCTTGTGATAAGTTTGTGTCAATTTGAAGTAATTCTTCTTTTGTCAATCTTCGGAGATCATTAATCTTGTTGATCAACTGCTTTCGAGTTTTTAGTGATTCTTCATTATTAATCAAGGCCAATTGTGTTTTTCCTTGTTTGTAAAAATCAAAAAAATCTTGTAATTTTGCTGTTAGAACACCAAGGTTTGTAGAAGTTGAAACAACACCATCAGTCACAGCTGCCTTTATTCGTTCTAGTGCTGGTTCTAATCCGAATTTAATACTATTGTTCAGTATTGTGGTCTGACTTTGAATTTCAGATGTAACGGAATGTCCTGATGCAACTACTGACTCTTTAACCGATTTTAGAGCAGCAGTTGTGGACTTAATTTCTTGTATAATTGATGCAGCCTCTGTTTTGATGTTCCCTTGTTTAATTTCATCAACAATTTTTTTAAAGTCCTGTTCTTTGACTGCAGTGTAAACCTTTTCCAATCCCTGCACAATCAACGTAGATGAATCATCACTCCTATTTGGAATTACAGGTGTTGGTATCCAATCAGGCTTTCCACTAATGGCAGACAAAAGCTGAGTTTGTACTCTCTGTTCATTAAGTGTGTCTTTTAAAATATCATGGTTTTCTTGGTATTTTTCTATTTGTTTTTTTGTAACATCATTCAACAATGTAATCTTTTTTGCAATTGTTTCACTCATATCGGTATTTTCAGTTACATCCTTTTGAATGAGTTTTAATTCCTTTGTTATTTCATTTGTTTGTTTTTCTATTGCTTTTTCAATTGGTGATGTATCTATTTTGACATCACCTGTAAGAGACAGCTTTGGATTTCTGTCAAGAATCTCAGTGTCAGTTTCATCAACCAATTTGTTTAATTGTTTAGCAGGGAGTGTTGAAAATAAGTTTGCAGTGTTTTGTGCATAGTCTGTCACATCCTTGATCGATTTTTGAAAATCCTTCAAGTTTAACTGGAGATCTTTAAAATAAGGTGTTAGACCATCTGTCATTCGTTTCAGTGCATCTGTATCGGATGTCATGTTTTGGTCTGCAGAAGCATCAACTTTGTTGATTAGTCTATTCCAGTCATACATAAAGTCTGCAGCTTCAATGTTTTCCCAACCACCCCTAACAACGTATTTGAAGTATAAGTAAAACTCCACAATGCCACTCAACCCCGACAGCCTTGCTTTTGCCACTAGCATATTCAATTGATTAATGAATTCGTATTTTGCATCAAATAGAGTTGAAAGGTAAGCTTCACATTCCTTGTCTTTGCACCGAAACCGATACCATGGAGTGCGTTGATGGTCCAGTTCTTTTCCATGCCCAAACAGCCATGATTGAAAATCAGACGTAAAATCAATATCTTGCTTGCTTTCAAATGAACGGATTTGCATTTCACTGTGCCAATGTTCCCATGCTGCTGCCTCTTCCCATCGCCCCATACCACGTAGTGTTTTAATGCGCTCCTTTACAAAAGAAACAACCGCGCTTTTTTTAATGTGGTTCCTTGGTGTAATCTCTTTTAAAAACTCCTCCAGCTTAAACTCTGACTTTGGAGCCTGAAACTTTTTTTGTGTTTCATCAAGAAATGCATTATTTGATTTTCCCTGACTAAATACACCCCTTTTGACCAGCTCCCCTTGCTTCATTTTCTAAGCCCTTGATCACAGGAGAAAAAATGACGGACAAAGACACCCCTTTAATCCTAGACAAGGGAGAAGTTGCTTGTGCGCCAAAAAAAGACCCAGAACATTACGAAGGAGAGAATGCCAAGCTTCCCAAAAAGTACACCATTCAGGAAGTCCGGCAGAGACAGGCGCTTAAGGAGTATGGTAATGACATTGCAGGGGATACGTTCAAAGAAGGGGAAGACTTTAAAGGGTAAGTGTTTATACATCATTATACATTTTAAACTCCTCACGAATATCTTTTCTTTTCATCAAAGCTTTGTTGTATGCTCTTGCAGCATCAATTTTACAATCGTAATGACCACAAAACACTGCATTTTTTCCTCTTCCGTAACTCGCCTTCCATTTTTTTCTTGATTCAACCCAGTAAACCCCAATATAACCACTCTTGTTGGTTGAAAACAACCCCCTGTTGGCAATGTTTTCTGCTCTACTGGCTCTTCTCAAATTTGAAGCTGTGTTGTTAAATGGATTTCTATCTTTGTGATCCACATCCTGGCCTCGGTTGTTTTCATTTTCTTCTAGTGCCAACACAAGCCTTGCCAAATGAACAGTTGCATAAACCTGGCCTGCTTCATTGGTCCTCCAAGCAAACTGTGATAACAATGGCAAATGTTTCGTGTCAACTGTCGCAACTTTTCCCAATCCGTGTTTGCCTGTTAACTGGATTGTTGTTGTATCAGTCATTTTTTTGATTTTAGCTGAAAAAACCACTGACATTTTTTTAGCTACTTTAGTGACCAATGGGAGTCTCCCCTCCAGCAAAAATTACTGCAAAGAGTCACCACCGATTATGTAGACCTCCATGAACAAGAGGAGCTATTCAAATGCGAGTTGAAACCATTAGATGTGGAAATGGATATTATGGATGACAACACAGTGGTGGTCATTGGAAAAAGAAGATCCGGTAAATCCTTCTGGGCAAGGTGGTGCATGTATCATCTGAGGAATAGATTTCCAGCAGGTATTGTAATTACTTCAACTAAACTCAATGGGTTTTGGAGTCAATATGTACCAGACAAGTTTATTCATGACGTGGAAAGTATGGAAGAAGTCTTGGAAGCTGTATGTGCAAGACAGACTTTTCTCAAAAAAAATTCCTTTATGGGAATTGACTCCAGATTTTTTGTCATTTTAGATGATGTTTTAAAAAACCCAAACATTATCAAGTACAGTAAAGGACTACAAAATTTATTTGCTAACGGAAGACATTATGGAATTTTTTTGATGGTTCTTTTACAGGACCCAAAAGGTATTCCACCCATGCTGAGAGAGAATACGGATATTGCTGTTGTATTTCGGCAATTCACACAATCCCGTATAGACTGTTGTAGGGAAATTTACCTGGATTTTATTGAAGAAAAAAAAATGCAAAGGGAATTTTTATTAAAACACACAACCAAAAGAAATGCGGATGATGGAACCCCGTATGATGCAAGGAAGTATATCAAGGAAGATGTCATGCCAGAAATTGCAAAAATCAGGTCCACAGCACCAACCAAAAAATCTGATGACCCTCCCGAAAAAGAAGAAAAATTAAAAGAAAAAATTGGCAAAAAAATACCCAAACCTGTACCAGAAGTTCTTTGCTGCTTAACTGCAGAAACAACTGACAATCTACTAGACATTTTTAAAATTTCCATTGCAGAGGACCCGGGACCTTTCCGTCTTGGGGATGCAAGATATTGGATGTCTCTTGATACAGGTAAATATTTACATCTCACCAAAACATTTGATGAATTTATTGCACAAAAACCAAAAACCCTAAAACCTCCCATCGGATCAAAAAAGAGAAAGCCAGCCCAACCCAAGAAGAAACAACAAAGTAATCTAAAGACACTACAAAAGCAGTACCGACAAAGTTACGCACAAGTACACCATGGCTACTGATTACACAGAGCGTGACGCAAAGGAAATTAAACAGGTAGTTGAAGGTGTTGAGAAGTCATTTGAAAAGCCTGCAAGTGCAATCAAAGCAGGTGATCCAAATGCAAAAGGTCACTTTCCGGCCAACTTCTTTGCCAAAAAAGATGATGAAAAACGAGTTAGGCTTGTTCAAGATTACTCTGCTTGGTTAGGGAGTCCCCAAGGTCCCGGCCTCAAAACACTTTATGTCCCCACAGAGGATGACATCAATGTACTCATGCGTAAAGACCAAGAAAAGGAACTCTTGAACTTTGAAACTTTCATCCAAGAATATTTTGACCTTTCCAACCCAATACACCAAAAACTAGTTAGAGAGCTTTATCCTAACTACTTTGAGAGACGATTGGATGTTATCCGTGAAACACTTTCTCTGCAAGAACGCATTGCAAAAATCAAACTCCTAGGAATGCAAACTAAAGAAGATGTTTTCTTTGTTTACGGATTGATGAATGGAGACATCAAACTCCCTGAAAATGTTGTTTTCAATCTTGATGCTCCAGATGCAAACAACAAAGACACTTTCACACGTGGGTTTTTCAATTACAAAAAATGGACTCAAGGAACTAGATCAATTTCCGAAGCAAATAGACTTGGTGGTACAAGAGGCAAAGGAATATTTTCTGCTGGATCTGGAAATGTTAATGCTGGTACATCGAGATATGATGCATTTGGAATATTTGGACTTGGAAATGTGCAAAATCAAGCCAACGACGTTTACAAAAAAACATTTATTTAAAAATAAATTCAACTGTCTGCAATCGCCCGCGAGAAAATCTAAAAGAATATGTACAGAGAGAAAATGTCTGTAATCGACGGAGCTGAACGCGCACTTGATGGCCTGGGCCTCATGACAGGAGACAATGCCATCCCCAAACGTTTCCTTTTTGGCGCCTTAATAGGTGCCTTTTTGGTGACCTACATTAAACCCTCTAGCATGTTTGAGGCGGGAAAACCAAAACCTTGGTCCCTAATGGTTGGGCCTGATAATGCCGGGGATGCAACTCCAGTTCCTTGGTTCCTAGTTCCCATTGCCACTGGAATTGCCCTCTCCACGTTCATTTAAAAATCTAACACGTATCTTGTCAAGAAATGGCAGACACCACAAGATCAAGCAAAGTTTTTGAATTTGCAAAAAAAGCACTATCACGGTTGACAAAAGAAATTGTGGACAACGAAAATGGAGAGGACGAGCTCAAATTGTTTATTTTGGAGCGCACCCACGCTAGCCTAGTAACCGTTTTCCAAAACAAGGAAAGCTGCTTCAGTTTTGTGCAAATGTTTTTACTTCCCTACTGGAAAGACGGAAAATTCAACGAGGAGCAATTAAAAAAAGATTCCCAAGCCCAACTTCAAAACCAAATTGTGGAAATCATCAAAGAAAACCCAGACTTGGCCGAGAAAATGGAAAATGCCGAAAAAATCATGGACAAGGCGGAGAAGACCACGGAATTTTTGTACAAATACTTTGCAGCCATGTGCGACTACGCTACAGCACAATAAAAATTTTATTTTTTTTCATGGTGTGGGCGTGGAGGCGTCACAACAAAGTTTGTCAACTGTTCCAAATTCATGCGATTGGGAATTAACCCGCACAGGTACAAGAATTTGAGGCGGTAGTCTGCGTGATCGTAGTAATCGTCGTAACCCCCAGGAGACGTTGAAATCCAATTTCCGTGCTCGTCCTGTCGTTCTGGTTTTGCGTGTCCGTCTTTGAAAAACCAATCTTGTTGACACGTATCACAATGAAAAACGTGTTCCAGTGTAACGGTGCGAAATCGTGCGTAGTTATAATACCGGATGCCTTGTAACGTGTGTGTGTAGGCGCAACGGATTTCACACCAAGCTTTGTCGTTTTTCCGAAGTTGTTGGTAAAATTCCTTTGGCGGGAAAATCAACATCTCGTTAAATCGTTTGCAATCAATGCAAGTTGTTTGGGTTGCCTGCATTTAAAAAAAGAATGGTAGCGAGCGCGCCAGAGAGAGCCGTGGTGACTACCCTAAAATGGCAGGCGACTAGCGTATCACATGGGCAGATAATTACGTAATAGCTCGCAATCGCTAACAGAGGTAAGACTATCAATTTGGGTAACGTATTTTGTGTTGCGAATTCCATTTCGCAGCTAATTTGGTAGTTTCCCTAGATTATGGTTCTCCGCGCCTTTGGTTCGATTCCTATTCGACGCCTTTCTTACTACTCCTTTAGAACAATTACAACCGGTATGTGCACCCCTCTTCTTTTTTGGAGAATTCCCAGGGTGTATTCCCAGGGTGTATTCTCGCGTCCGGTGAAAAACCTTAAAAAAACTTTAAAAATTTGGATCGTCTAAATCCGTTTAGGAAGTCACCCCAGGAATACATCGCGCAAAAAAATGTCCGAGAGAGACTTTACCACGCTTCCTCATCCCAGCACGTACTACATGAATTTGCAACAAGGTTCAGACACGTGGAAAGAAGCTCGCAAAGACTTTCCGATAACCGGATCACAGATAGCCTCCGTTTTTAATCTTTCGGCGTATGGTGGCAACCCCAAAAAATTGTTGCGACAAAAAAAATCCAACACGGAAGAGCAATTTAGTAGATTCCAAACAGAAGTAATTTTTGCACATGGAACAAGAAACGAACCAGTAGCCGCCGCAGAATTTGAAGCATGGTTCAAGTCCGAATTCCCCGAAAGGAGTCAATGGTCTGTCGCAGAAACAGGAATTAGTCCTTACCGGTCAAATGGAAAGAAATATTACTACGGGGCTTCCCCAGATAGGTTACTTGTTGATGAACAAGGCAAAATACAAGGAATTGTAGAGATTAAGTGTCCATTCAAAAAAGTGTTTCATTGGAATGGGTTTTTATCCTACTTGTCATTTTTATCCAAAAACGGGACAACTCCTACAAAGGTTACAGAAACATGTAATATCCGGGTGTACACAGAGTATTTTTTGCAAATGCAAATGCAAATGTCCGCGAACGGGGTAGATTTTGGTTATTTTGTCGGGTGGACTCCATCCCAATTGGTTATTTTGCATATTCCGTTTCACGCCGAATTTTGGTCACGAGCAGAACACGTCATGGATGATTTTGTTGATGCCCTAAAATTAAGTAAGGAAGAATTACTCATAAAAAAGGAAGAGAGCAAAAAATTCGAAGCAGAAATTAAAGAACTGCAAGATACGTGTAACAAGTTGGTTTATTTTAATATTAAACGAGATGTTTAAAATCATTGAGTTTGGGTGTTTTACAAAAAGATTCCACCTCCAGTTTTTTGGTGCGCGCGGTTTCGGTAACCTTGCAATGGAGCAAACCGAGAGAGACAAAGGTTTCCAGGGTGAATTGAAAAGTGCAATTTGATTTCCGGCTAGCAAAGGAGTAAACGTGATTGAGATTGAGTTTTTCGATACGCTTCGGTTTCAGGAACAAGCAGTAAATGTCGTTTTCGAGGATAGCTTTTTCAAGGAATGCATGGAATGCTTTTTTCAACTTCCATTCTGGAATGTATTCGTTGTCACCGATTTTGTTAAAAAAGTCAAGAATAAAAATGTTGGCCAAACGGGCAAATACCACCGTAGTGCTCGCGGGTTTACGTTCAACAATAGCCGTGGAAGAGAGAGGGTGTTTCGTTACGAGCGTGGACAACTTGGTCGGACTAGTGGTCGTAATCCTGTCCTTTTGCATGGGTGGGTCAATCGGCGGGATTACAGGCAGGCGGTAAGGGGAGGGTGGGGGTTGCGGTTCCATAATTTCGTCACATCTCAAGTCCCTGAGGAAACGTGTCGGCGTCACGACTTCTGGTACAGGAGGTACAGAATGGTGCGACAACGGATGCGTTTGCGGTCCATGGAAAAGTACGACTGGTGGTGCAGGTAGGTAAGGAATCTGCGTGGTTGTGATTCCAGGTTGTGAATTCGTATCCATTTCATCAAGTACACCATAAATACTGTACTGTTCTAGCGCGGGTTCGTCTAAAGGTGGAGGAGCGGACCAAAGTTGTCGTTGGATTGGTGGCTGTGTGTAACCGTATTCGTATTCTTCGTTGTCGTGTCCACTGTCGCAGTAATTCAGGTGTGTGTGTCCAATAGCAACGAGCGCGTTTGCTCCTTCTTGTGAATGTGGGTCCAAACCAACTGGCCATTCATACGACGCCATCCAGCCATGCTCCGGAGTGTACACTTGCTTGACGACACGTTGTTGCCGTGGTACACTGGGTGGGGTCGTACGCCCAAACTTGTAATCAGTCATCTTTACTGGAGTCGTCAATGGGCTGGAGGGAGTCTGCGCGTACTGCTCGCTCATGGTTCAGTATCTTGTCCAATTTTTTTTTTGTTTTTTTGTCCGCTTTTTTTGCCTTTTTAAGAAGGCCCTTCCGGAAAAGGAAAAACTGGTCCCAACCGCCCGGAAATGAAACCTGCTGAATTCTCCGGTCCTCAATAATCTTCAACTTGTTCGCGCCAAACTCCAACTCCTTGTCTTTATGAATAGCTTCTTCCTCGCTATCGAAGGCCTCAATATGGAGGCGACTTCCAATCGGAGACAAAAGGTCGATGTACGAGTAAAGATAGAGTACACAACTTTCCCTGTCTTTTCCTTCGGATTTTAAAAGTTGCTCCTCCTTTTCGCAAACCTTTTCATCTGTGACGTCTGATGCCATGTCTCTCTTAACGCGTTGTTTTTTATCAGAGTATCCGTTACGGTATTCCCAGGGTGAATAGTCGGGGTGTATTCTCGCGTCCGGTGAAAAACCTTAAAAAAAGTTTAAAATTTTGGATCGTCTAAATCCGTTTAGGAAATTTTCACTGAACCGTCATCGCGTGAAAAATATCCGCGGAAATCTCCCACGGTACACACCACACAAAAATGAGTAACAGACCACGCTTCCAATCACAACCGCAATTTAACAAGAAGCAAAAGACAAGCCCAACCACATGGAAAGGAAGAGCTACAGAAAACGTACCGACCGAAGACTCTTCCCAGCCATACTGTCCACTTTGTGGAGATGGAGAGAGCGTCAAATTACTGACCAGTAAAAAAGAGGGTCCAAACCAAGGAAGGCAATTCTACTCGTGCAGTGTGCACAACTCATTCAAGTGGGCAGACGAAGTGGAAGATGGCCAACAACCTGTTCTCGAAGCAAACAAGAGTAAATTCCTGGACAAGAGTAAGCAACAACAAGGAGGAACCGGACAAGTCCAACGAGTCAGAGATCAGTACCAAGGAGGAAACAAGGAATTTAGGAACCCTGCTCCATTCCAATCCCCAAAACCTTCTTCTTCATTTACATCCAGTACAGTAACTGCTGATGCATTTACTTCTCAACAAAACGATGACTTGATCAAATGCGTTCTCTCTCTTGAAAATAGAGTCAAAGAAATGAGCAAGATGCTCTGTGAACTCTACGAAGCCTGCCAACAACAAGGACAACCACCTGAAGACCCTGAAGAAGAAGATCCTGAAGAAAAGAAGGAAGAAAAAAAGGATGACAGCAACAAGGAGAATGTTAAACCAGCAAAACATTAAATTTGTTTTATTAGTTCTGACCAATAATAAAAACCACAAGTTTCTACAGCTTTTGTATGACAAGGAGATACTCCTCTACAAATTTTTGTTGTATTTCCATCATCCCGTGCAGAGTGAACAATCCATCTTGCTTTTTCAAAACAAAAATCGCACGTGTTTTGTTCTGCTTGTTCCATTTTTTTTCAGCCAGAAAAAATCTCTGAGGTTTTTTAGGGAATTCTCCAGACGTCTGTCCAAAACGGATTTGGACGTTCCAAAATTTTAAACTTTTTTTAAGGTTTTTCACCGGACGCGAGAATACACCCTGGGAATACACCCCGGGAATTCCAAAAAGGTAACCAGGTTTCTAAAAGTTTGCTTAAAGGGAGAAAAAAGATATGTTGGCAATTACAGATTCAATCTTTGATGGAGTTGCAAACGGGATTCACTGGGTTTTTGGGGGAAACAAGGTTCCATCTCAGCAAATGGTTTTCAAAACAGATTCATATGACCCTGTAAAGGGTAGGACAGTTAGGGGTTTCATGGACAACCCTTCATTGGGCCTAAAAACGTATATTCCACCCCCACCAAAAGACATGGACCTGATTATTGGCCAGAGAGTGAAATTGGGAACTCATGTCACTCAGAAACCAATTTACAGGGCAGCCTTCATGCACAGGAAAATGAAACAATTTAACCAACCCTTGATCCCATTCATGCAAGAAGAAAGAATTAAAGGCCCTGTCAGACAGGAGAGAAGAATTTACAACATTAACGGGGGGCACATTTCAAGCAGAGACAAAAAGAATACTCTTGACCATGAATGGAAATACGACACTGGAAGTCCTTACAGTGCAGCCATGAAGTACAAAATTACAAATTAAATTTTATTATGTTGTATCCAGTAATTTCCTGTTTGTTTATCCTTTTTCATTCCTTTTAAAATTAGTTCCATGCACTCATTGCAGTAGTAGTATGGATTATGTGACAATGAAACTTTCCAGTCTACAACAAAAGTTGCAACTTTGGTGCATTGTGAAGTCTCATATATTTTTGGGTCTAACCATGTTCCTCGACAGGCAATTGCCATTTTTCTGGAATTCTACAAAACTTCCGCCTGTCCGACCATGACCACACCACCTGGCGAAAACTGGATTATCAGAGACATTACTAAATGTAATCTAGCACAACCTTTTCCAGACTGTGATGTCATGAAGAGTGATTACCCATACAGACTTCAAGTTTGGAAAGTTGTAAGAGATATTGGCAAGCCAGATATCATGCTTCAAGAATTAATGTTCAAAACAAAAGACGAGGCTGTTGCATTTTCAATTTTCATTAGAAGTATTTTACCACCTCCAGCAGCACTAAGTAGCCTCTACATTCTTCTAATTCAACACACAGCCAAGACTGTGTTTGAACAAAAAACATTGTCTTACTAAAAAAATAAAAGATCTCTAACTTGTCTGAGTAAAAGAGGATGGACTACTCTAATGAAAAACTGGGAAAATCTCCCCAGAGTAACTACTTGCGCCATATTGAGGCAAAGGATAAAGGGCAAGTCAGGCGTGCTTGGGATGATGATGACCAGGACATGGAAAGAACACCCTATTTTTGGCAATGTCCAAAACAGTTACTCCCGTCTCGCTCAGCAGTGAGGTACATGTTCCTCCCCGGTGAGCACAATCCAAGCAATTGGAATGCAGTGTACATTAACACGGCTGCCCAAGGACTTTTATGGTATCTTCTGTTCACTTCCCAAAATGGAAATATGATCCGATATTTGGCTCCGTTGGCCGGATTGGAACTTTTGGTATCACACGCGTCACTCTAACAATTCTAAACAATAAAATGAAAAAAAAATGCTAAACAAAACGTCTCTTCTCCAGCGCGGTGCACACACTGGAGATATTCCCATTCTCCCGCTTGTGAACACGGGAAAACTACCCGAAGGTCCAGTCAAACAATTTTTCCTTTCTGTTCCATTTGGGGAGCGTACACAAATTAATTCCGACATTGAAAATGTGAGGAGCATTGAATTGCAGCAGTTGGTGGTTGAGGGGATAAATGGGTCTGCATTGGCATCCGGTGTCCTCGCTTTGGAGTTTGAGCATGGAACAGCTTGCCTATCTGCACAAACAGAGCACAACCTCAACAACGTGGGCGGGAACTGCATCATTTTTTATTACACGGACAGTCCTGCCAAAACGGGAGTCGTGTCCTTTGCCGGAGATCCCATCGTACTGTGGCAGAACCGCGGAACCAAAGATTTGCGCCACACGGGGAGACTTACCCTAAAACGAATTTCGGATGGCGCGCCGTTAACGTACACGAACATCAATATGTGGCTGTTAATGAACACCAACACGTGGCAGTAACACGTGACGTACACACACTAGTACACACTCATGTTTGGACCACAAATCGGCTTGGCTTTTTACGACGCTGTTGGCGCACCAATACACGTCCCGTTTGCACACATGTACAAAGCAAACTACTTGCAACCACAGACACGCGCGGCTGCAAGCACACCCAAGATTGCGTCCTGTTTCTGTGACACACACCCGCTGCACTTGAATTTTTACACACACCGTCTGGTGTCGCATGTACCCGCGTTTTATGCAGCTGGCATGATTGAATACGAGGTTGGCTGCACCATGTGTTACAAAGTACGACGCATGCGGTACAACGAGGAAAACCCACCAACCGCATGTACTCATCTCCGCCAACTCATGGGTCTGCCCCTGTTCCATGATTCGGCGTACGGTGTCAAAGAAAGAGCTGCGGCAAGACCAAAAATTTAACTAATTTAATAAAACAAACATAACACAAATTTGTATTATTTTTTGTTATCCCTACGCATGTTGGTTGCAACTCTGGGGCTGTAGTCACATGGAATGGACCGTTACGACTGGTAGTCAAATCAAAATTGCAAATGGTGCAAAAAACGTGCTGTGACGTGTCTTGGTCCATTTTTCCTGGAAAAGTTTCCTAAACGGATTTGGACGATCCAAAATTTTAAACTTTTTTGATGGATTCTCACCGGACGCGAGAATACACCCCGACTATTCACCCTGGGAATACACCCTGGGAATTCGAGATTTAGCGCAAAATTTCAACGGTAAACTCAATCCGACCAGCACATGGCAACACGCAGACAACGCTCACAGACTCAAAGCAAAGACCAAATGGTACGTGCGCGCTTACACGTAAAGCATGGCCAGGCTGATGTCGTGTATTCGGTGGTTTCCACTAACACGTACTCTCTTTTTAGGACGTTGAACAACCAGTAGACACACAATCATCTTCCTCTTCTTCCGCAGCAGCACCACCCACACCGGTCGAAAAAAAGAAACCGCAACGTTTATCTGAATTTTACCTCGCACTCTCTGGTACAAGTGGTATCCCAGCTGAGCTCTCTTCCGCTCTTGGAAAAGCCATTGACTCGGATGGAAAATGGGACGGCACTCGCGAAGAAAACAAACTCTTGAGGTACGAGAGACGGAAATAAGATCATCCGTAGTGTAGATACTTTTTTTTTTTGTAAAATAATTACAAGAATCGATGGAATAATAAGAGTCGTTGCCATAGACTAACTCGTACTAGGAAAGCTTACGATTTGTTTGTTGATGGCGCTGGATCTCAAGCAGAATATGCTGAAGCATTAAAAGTTGTTCTCGAGAAGCAGGCCAAGCGAGAAGAAAAAAAAAACAAACCCACAACTCCCAATGCCCCCAAAAAGAAGAGAACAAATTCCACAAAAAGCGACGCTACCACACCCTACAAGGCTCCACAATCTGGAGACCAAAACGAGATGGAACAATAGAATTGTCTGTAACACCATTTCCGCAACCTCTGGCTATTTTCTTTTCTTATGTTCATGATGGTGTGATTGTTTGCTTATCTAAATAAAACAACAAGAAACGAAAATGTTTTTTTGGTTAATTTTTGGCGCTGGGGCAGTGTACGTCATTTCTCGGAAAATGAATGAAGTGCAAATCATCGATAAGGCTCCTGGCCCAGTGAAAACAACTTACACCACGGTTAACAACGTTTTTGACAAATTGGGAGCAACCACCGCTGGGGGAATCAATTCCTTTGTGCACAAGGTCGAGTACGTCGGAAGAAATTACATCGGTGTGCCCATGTACGACTTGTTTTTCAAAAATGGCACCAAGTCGAGAATTTACGGAACGGAGAAGGGTCCGTCTGTGACTCAAGTATCTAAATAAAACTTGTAAAAAGGAGAAGAGAATGGCTTCTTTGGCATTCAAATTACCCCGTGGGGATGGCAGTCACGTGCACAAAAAAGTAAACCCAAGTTACGGGAGCAATGGGAAAATTAATCCTACCATCGACCCCAAAATGAGAGGTCCTGCAGGATTAGTTCCCCAGACCACCATGCAATATCAATTTTTGAATTCCCATGCGGCTGTGGGTGACAGTGGTGGGGTTACTCCTGCAAACAGACTTTACATGCAAGCAACAAACTTGGACATGAAAAGGAGACTGCAGAGTGCACAGAATGTTTTGGGACTAACCAAAAAACAGATTACCTTGAATGAAAAGTCTGGCTCAGGAAAATCAAACTTTGTCACAACCCAAGAAAATTACACCACTGATTATTTCCAACTACCGACCTCTGTCAACTCACTAATCCCAGAATTTTCCCGGGAAAACCTTCCTTACTATGTGGGGGCCATGCTAGTCCTGTACATTGTATTTTTTAAGAAATAAAATTCTGATGAGACACTTCTAAGACTCTGATAAAAAAGCACACCACGATGAACAGACTTTACGACGAAATGATGAAATTCTTTGCCTGTGACTCCATTGCCCTTGGAGTTACCTTGTACATTACTCACCGCTGGATTCCTGGACCTGCCTACGTGGCATCCTTAATCCCAGTCCCGGGTTTTGAAAAATCCGTAACCGTCGGAGAGGCCATTGTAGCCGCACTCTTTGCAAATGTCTGGGCTCATAATGTTGCGGAGGTAATTTGCAAAGCGTAAATGAATACGTCTATCCTACTTGAACTTCTTGAAAGGATCAATGTTTTGGAACAAAGAGTTGCAAAACTAGAAAAACCACCATCAAATTTACCAATTGATGTGGATGTAGATGAAAATGACAATGAAACAATAATAAATATTGAAGACGATGAAAGAATGTCATTGTATCAAAAATGGTTGTTTGACGAATAAATTTACAAATCAGCGTATTTTTTATTTAGTAATTCTGCAGTAGCTGGGTCTACAGTCTCTCCTGAACCCATGCTGTTCATTCCTTGCAATCTGTTGTTCGTTTCAATGACTGTCATCATGATTTGCAATTTTTTCCAAATGTACCTCCATTCTGGGCCCATGCTAAACATGTCACCATACTTGATAGTGAATTCTTTCAATTCCTGTTCAACCACATGCTGTGACTCTTTGGCTACCACTGTGTATCTCCCTGCATTCTGTCCAAACATGCAAGCAATCTTTTCAATGAGATAGGATGCGAGCACGTCAGCTTTTTTGATGGATTCGTAGGCATTACTGTTGTTCAATTCCTTCTCACACCGAGTATCTTCATTTTGCAACAATTTCAAAGAATCATTCACGGAGATTTTTCCCTTTTTGGGAGCTCCTTCTTTTAGGTTGGGGAAAAGTCTGTAATACTTGTCTATTCTGTTTGCAAGTCTCTGTTTTTCAAGGAGCTGGTCTTCCTCGATCTTGTCTTGGACCATTTTCCTTCCCTTTTCCACGACATGTGCTGGGAGTTTAATGGGAGAACTTGGTTTCTTGATTGCTGGCTCCTTAATTTTGCGTTCAAGTCTCTCCTGTTGTGTTTCTGGAGGTGGTGGGGGTCCGTAAATGTCATCTCCCCCTCCCTCATCATCATCTCCCTGTTCTTCAAGTTGTCTTCTCGCAGCAATTGCATCAGTGCTAAGACCAAAATTGAGTGCTGTGCCGATGGCTCCCTCTGGAGAGTCAATGTCGACCAACTCCTCATCGCTGCCTGACTCGTAGTCATCCATGTGACAAGACATAGTTTAGAAATTTATTTTCTTGCAATATAGATCCATATTAACGGAAAACCCTAATGCCCAGCCACAAAAACAAAAAAATACAGCAACAATCAATGTGTAGCCGTTAGCAAATTCAACCCCTTCACGAAAAGCTTTATTCCTTTCTCTATCACGTTCTGTTGTCCAGTCGTCTACAGACATTTCCAATTTTGCATATTCATCGGGGTGTGTATCAGGGGTGTGCTCTTGTCCATTCATGCTACTGGAATTTCAACTGCCGGAATTTCTGTCGGAACTGGTGGAAGAGCACAACATGCCTTTTTGGTAAAATAACCAAGTAGCATTTTAAGGAGTTGATGCCCACCCCATGCTAGCCCAATTCCAATGACAATTCCAATGACCTGCTCCATGGGCGAGAGTTGGGGCATGACAATGGCATCGGAGAGTGTCTGCAATTTCTCCAAGTCAGAGTTGTAGATGGGCCTCTTTTTTTTGTACTTGTGTTCTACAACTGGGACGGGGTTAATTCCTTGATCCGAATAGGCGGAAGAGGGTGGGAGTTCTGGTTCTGCGGTGGGAGCGCTCATGACATTAAAGTATTTAGAATTTATTTCCAATACGTGGTGCTGGACAATTGAGAACTTGGGGCGATGGGTGTAATTCTCCCCCCAGCTTCATTTCTGTATCCATAGGTGCTTACTTCTGCGGCTCCGTATTTTTGCTCAAGTGGGTTTGATGAAGCAGCCCGGTTGAAAGCTCTCTGTTTTTTTGCAAGAGTTTCTGTGGCACCCCATTTCCTTTTTGGTTCTTGTAAAGGTTTCCAGAATGTCAGAATATTGTTTAATTTGTACTGGAATGGTTTGTTGACAGGGGTGTTTGTTTTTGCACTCAATTCTGTCTGTAGGTTGTAAAGAGTAAACCCTCCGAGGGCGATGGCTACAACGATGAATGCCATATTAAGTTTGTTATCACAACTGTTAGAATTGTATATATTCCAGTTACAATCATCCCAGTAAAAACCCCATTTACCTGTGATTTGAATTTTTGGTATTGTAGCTCGTCTGTTGTGATACCCTGTTCAGCATTCATGTTTTCTGTGTAATTATTACACAGAATTTTTCATCAATGACACAGGCCACATCAGCAGGATCCATAATAGACAAAATGTGTGAAAGACTTTTGGGTCATCACGTGATATGGAAATTAACAGCCTGTATGTCAGAGAATGTCTATTGTATCCTGGTTCAGGCAACCAGGACGGAATCACACAATACCACATTTTCCCAGATGCAATCTCAAGGAAACATGGCATATATTGTTTTATTTGGAGACAGCTACCAAGAAATTTCAAAAGATTTGTTTTTTTACTTGAAGGACTGCTTGGAACGGGATATGAAGAGAAATGATGAAAGACAGGGAAATATCCTACTCTCAGAGGAAGACAGTTTAAAAATTAACTACGACCAAGTCAACAAGCAAACAAAAAAGAGAAAAATTACCCACGGGAACATGAAAGTGTCACAACCAGATTTTAGTAAAGAAGTTTATTAAAATTTTCCGTTGGAATTCTACCAAATTTCCAAAATGGGCGAAGAACAACGTGTCACGGATTTTTACTTTTACTTTTTTAAAAACACAGACCCTGTGTTTGAATTGATAGCACAACTGGAAGACATGTCATTTAAAATTAGTGACAGTGGCAAAGAACTACCAAGATTAATAAAAGCAACAAAGACATGCACAATGAGCCGAACATTGGCCTTTGATGACACCTTTAGGACTCTTTGGAATGAAAGTTATGATGGTTTCGGTCACTTTATTAAAAATTTTTAATGATGTGTGTCTCCATCTCCGTCAAAGCCTGCGCCTACATATGCCAATGCAAGGGCTTCTTTGAAAATCTTGTCTTCGTCAATTACAGGATCTTCATTGTCGGACATTGCATCGTCTTCTTCCTTTCCAGGAGTTGCTGGTGGAGAGGAAGGTTCTTCATTTCCACATCTGAAGAAGGGTGTGTAACTCTCCAATACCTCTTTTCCATGAGTTGGCGGTGGTAATGGAGAATTTGGTTGGGTAATTGGGCGTTCCTCCTCGTCTTCGTCAGACTCCTCGTTGTATGGAGTAAATTCTGTGTCTTGGGTCATTAACGGTTGGCTGGCTCCATTGTACTGTGCTTCCTCTTCCTTTTCGCGGACGTACTCGCAAGCTTCACACTCCAAATTTTCTTTGGCCTTGGCGCGAACCTTTTTCATAACGGCTTGGTTGCTGCATTTGGGGTGTTTTGGGTGGAGGCATTTTCCCTTGGCTTCGATCGCGTGTTGCCATTGGAACTTGGCCTTTTCCGTGGATACGGCACGTTTGAAACAGAGGTCGCACACAGGGGCCTTGCACTTATTGCAAGAAATCGCACGTATTCTCGGGACTACTTGGTCGCCACACACACCGCAAATGGTTTCTTCGGTGTCCTTGGGTAACTTGTCCATCGCTTTTTTCAAGAAGCGTTTTCGCTTGGCATCTTCGTGGTCCAATGCTTGTTGCACTAGTGTGCGAACGCGCTTATCGCCCATGGCCGAAATCTCTTCTGGTGTGGCACGTTTAGTCATGTCTGTGGCAGTTATTTTTGGAATTCCAGTTTAACTTTCCTTTTATGGAAGATACCTTGGGTATCCCTCACCCTGGGAATTCTGCGTTGAATTTTTAACGAGGTAGAAAAAAATAACCGTTAGAAGACACACACATGGCCGAGACACTTACGTTCGTTAATGTAACTCCGGAAACTATTGAAACCGTTACTCGAGAAATTAGCCCAAACGGTCCCATTGGGCACGTCATTCCGGTAGAGCCCACAGAAAGAGTGCAAGGATCTTTGGCTGAAGTGGTTGGAAACTCACTGAAACGCAAAAAATGGCGCATGGAATGGTACTCAAAAAATAGGATCAGTTTTCCACTTGGTTACGGATGCTTAGTTCCTCCATGGTCACCGAAACTCTTTGATTCGATTCTGGACGAGATCGCAAAAATTATTGCGCGAGAAAAACCAACGAGTTTGGAATGGCTGGCACAGTGTACCGCCCCGGTGTGGAATAAACACATACTCTTCGACACGCGTACAAACCGGATTGGAACTCGGGAACGAAAGGAGAAAGATGGGCACTGGTACACTTCGGTGGTTTGGGAAGACCGGAAAAAATTCTTGGATACGTTTCATGGCTTTTTCAACTTTACGTATAAATTCGAAGGCCAAAAGTTTGCCAGAGATTATTCACTCCTAACCATTTACTGCGAGTCCACCTACGTCCAGGCGGTCAATGGAAAACTCTTTGTCCCTTTCCATGAATTTGATACTGAACTACCCCGGTACTTACCCTCCGACACCCTAAACCTGTTTTCTGGACTTCGCTACGACATTACCGAAGCTGTGAATTGTTGGAGAACTTGTCAAGAGGGGAGAAGACAGGTGGCTCTGTTTTTACTCCATCAATGCTACGTTTTGTGCAATGCATGGAAGGACAGAACAAATTATTCCCTGGTTTGGATGGCAAAAAAAGTCAAGCAACCTCATTGGAAACCAAACACTGCCATTGTTATTCATGGAAAAGAAGGTGCTGGAAAAACAAGGTAGGGGCTCTATGTCATGAGTAATTGGTGCGAAAGTGAAAAGTAGTGGGCGGCTGTAAGTTGATTGGAATGATCTTCCCTGCTTCGGCTGCTTTCGAACTTCACGACGATGACCAGGCAGTTGTTGTGTATTGTAACTCTCCTGAGAAGCTTGTGCTAACCCCTACCCTAGTCATATTAACGAATTTGGAGCCATTTTTGGTGAATATTTTATTCAGTACTCGGACTTGGCAAAAAACTTGACAAATTTCTCCCATCCTGACCAGGCAACGGCTCTATTGGCACTTGTTGATGAGGGTACTGTCTGGAAAACCACCGTCTTCTCTTTCTTAATTTTTCTTCAATTTGTTCGCATTCGTGTAGTAAATATGGGTTGTACTCCAAGAATAGCCCGGTTTTTCCTTTTGCTCTAAAACGTGTTGTTTTTTCTTCTTTGGGCATTTTGATCTGACATTTTTTCTCGTAGTTGTACCTTCCAAATCCGAACAAGTGGAAGCCCTAACCCGCCAACTCATTACTGACAACTACATCAAATCCGAAAAAAAGTATGAAATGGAGGAGAGGGTGAAAAATTACCAGGGTGTAATGATGGCAAGTAATAACAAACATGCCATTTCCCTTTCTGAGCAAAGTCGCCGTTATGTTATCCTGGATTGTATCAATACAAAACCCGCCAAAGACCCTGTTCATCGACAATACATGCATTTCAAATTGGCTGACTTAAAAAGGGAAGATGGGGTGCACACCAAAGCACTTCAAGGATTTTTTTTGGATCCACAAATTTGGAATGACCGGCAATGTTTTGGGGACATTTACGAAGAATTCAAGGATGGCTCTGGAATTCCACCCTCCATTGACATTAATTTGGGAACTCAAAGGGCTTTCCAGCAAGACAGTATCACTGGGTTTTGGCTAACCTGCCTGGATAGAGGTTACGTTATCCCACCTGAGCACAATCCCCTTCACCCATGTAATTTAAAGGATTCCAAAGATACCCTGGGAAAACCTACAGGGCTGGCCTACTTTAATTACATTCAAACTTTTAGTCCTGTTGGTTACAGGGAAGGAGAGGACTACAAAACTTTGGAAGATGGCTACCAGACCCCATACCACGACGTTGGAAAACTCTGGGCTTGTTTCCTCTTGGAAGAAACTGTTTACGAAGCTTACCGCTCCCACTTTTTTAAAATGAAATCCCGTGGTGGTGGCTTCAACCCGGAATCTGAGGGAAAATTTTGGTCGAGAACCTACGACATTTTCCCAGTTATTGGTCGCAATGCCGCGAAAATGAAACAAATCAAACTTGTTATCCCACAGGAGGCTTTCATTAAGGCCAGGTTGAGAATGAAGGAACACGTAACTGGGGATACTGAAAATGGAAACGATGGGGTTTTGAGGGAAAAGGTTAATTCCGTTCCCAAAACTGTGGTGAATACCCCATACTACCCGGCTATGCTCCTGGAATTGAAGGACATGAGAGAGCAATTCAAAATCAACACGGGAAGATTGGATTTGGTTTTCACAAATGCAGCATGTGAAATGTTTACCATCACCAAACAAAATAAGAACAGTGAGACTGCCAGGTCGGATTTAAACCTGTACACCAAGCCCTTTTCTGGATTTCTCCGTCAATTTGGGTTCAATGAAGAAGAGTTAAAAAACCTTTATGGAGAATTTGCCGACGGGAGACAAACCCTGGATATAAACTTGGTTTCTGTGTTCCAACAGCTCTCTGGGTATGATGGAAAAATGATTCCCGTGGTAAACAAGTATGATGCCTCCGTGGGAACTTTCCTCTCAAACATTCAATCATTGAACAAAACCCCTACCATCGACAGTTTCATGGATACTAATTAAATAAACGTCCATGAAATTTTCTCGCAAAATGTTTTTCGAATGGTCAGAACTACAACTGCTACTGTTCACAATTCTCCTGATAATTCGATTGTTCACTCTGCTCCCTCCTGGGACATCTGTAAAAGATGTTACTCAAATAGACTTGGGGATAACATGTGCGGCGATTTCGTATGCTTCGACTGTGGTCTTGTACAGGGCGTTGCAGATTTTGATGAGCAACCAACATTTGCTTACTACCGAGAGAAGACTTATAAAAGGATTTTTTACTTTAATGAAAAATGTAGTCGTTGGCTTTGTGATGAGCCTCAAATCGATGAGGATGCATGGCGTCTTATTTATGCTTCGGCAAAAGTTTACTTTAAAGAAAAAAGCCGACGATCAGATTCAATCACTCGAGAAGATGTCAACAAAATACTCCGATCTGTAGAAATTACCCCAGTCATGGCAGAAAAATTAAAGTCCCACAAATTCAAATGCACCAAAATGACAAAAAAAAGGTTTTACGACAAGTACTCTGAAAAATGGAAGCAGATCTCCTGGAAGCTCACTGGGATTAAACCTACATTCCCATCCAAAGCCCTTGTTGACAAAATCAAACAACTTTTCCTGGCCTGTCAAAAACCTTTCTCCATCTACAGGCATGATGCCATGTGTGATGGTAGACATAGGTGTGACCACTGGTTTCAATGCTGGCACAATTTTATCAACTACGACTTTGTTTTCCGGAAATTGCTACAAATTTGCGAACTCAAGTTTGGTTTCAATGACGTCTACAGGCTTTTCAAGGATGATTTTATTTTGGTTAGTAAAACTACAAGAGACAACAAGTTGAGGCCAATGTTCAAAAAAATTTGTGAGTATAACCAGTGGCCTTGTCCTGATGATGAATAAACTTGTTGAATTCTTCCTTTTGTTTTGGGTGCTGCACGGGGACAAAATCAATTCTCACCATGTACTCACTGCAGTAGTCACAAAACTTTTTACTTGCATCTGTGACATCAAAAAATGTATTACATCTGTAACAGGCTCTTTTTGGTAGTGCTGTTTCTTTTGATTTTTGTGTCCAGTTTGTCCAAGTGCATGAGTGGTGGTAAGCCATTTTTCGGATTCTCCGACGTTTTAAAACTTACAATCCCATCCAACATCAATTCCATTCCAAGCAGCAACTTGTCCACTTGTCCAAGTGCACCCTGCAGGAATTTGAATGACCAAGTTTCCAGAAGCGGCCACAACTCTCACGTAACCAATTAAAGGTGTTGCATTTGTTGGGGTTGCATTTGTGCCAATCAACACAATGGGAAAATACTTATCTGCTCTGGGTCTATCATGAGCAGCTACAACAGCAGGAAATGTGATCGCAGTTGTGGCAGTTGCGTTGGCATTGGCTGAGTAAGCAGGAATTTGCAAATCAACGTGGTTACTGAGTTTTTTTGTGGTAAATGTCAGCGCAGGAAGAGACGCATATGGCCCTGTGGTTGCTGTTACTGATTTGATTGTACGCGAGCCAATGTTCTCCGAGAAATTTCCGTCTGTGTCAACGTGTGCACATCGTTCAAAATTGTCAGAATCGACATAGTCTCCTACTTCTTCTCCAGGTTGTGCGATTTCAGTGCTCATGGTTCTTTCTAACCTACCATTTAGAAATTATTATGGCAGACGAGAAGAAGTTTACAGTAAAGGTACAAGCAAAAACAAAACAGTTGACCAAGCAACAATACATTGGATTTCTTTTTAGGCATTTGAATTCGATTGCCTGGACAGGAGAATTAATTGCATCCATCAAAAAAGCAGTGCTTGAAAACAGGAAGGGGGAACTCAGAGCTCTCATGGGAGATTTTGGACCAGACTTTGTGGTTGAGGAGAATGACAGGTTATATTACAGCATGCCGCAATACAACTTGAAATGGGTTATTGTTAATCAGGACAAAAAAGATGATGTACTGAGGACTCTGTATCAAGACCCTTTAACCACGGCCAATTCAAGGGACGGATTTTATTCTCATGTTTCCCAGAGATGTATAGGAATCACAAAGGCCTATGTCCATAAATGGTTAAGAAACCAGGAAAGTTACCAACTCCATGTCAAAGTCCCACAACCCAAGAATTTGAATGTAATTGTAACTAGATACCCCAATCAATTGTGGTTTGCAGACATTACCTATTTTAAGAGATTCAAAGAAAGGAATTTCAAATATATCCTATCTGTCATTGATCATTTCAGCAAGTATGCCTGGGCTGTTCCATTAAAATCCTTGACTGCCTCAGAGGTGGCTACTGCCATGGCTAATATTTGGGATGGAAATATTGATGGAAAAAAACCAACCAAGCCAGAAACCATTCAGACTGACAATGGTAAAGAATTTGAGTCTGAATTTGACAAATTGCTCAAAAGAGAAAAGGTAAAACACACTACTGGGTATTCCTATGCCCCGCAATCCCAAGGAGCTGTGGAATCTTTCAACAAAACCATCAAAAGGAAATTGGTTGGTTACATGACAGCTGTGGATTCGGAGAAATGGGTGCAAGTTTTACCCAGTATTGTGGAAAATTACAACAATACCAGGCATTCTATGACCAGGCAGACCCCAGAAGACTTGTATTGGGGAAAGACTGAAAAGGCTGAAGAAAAACAGATTGTAAACCGGGTATTGAAAAGAAGACACAACAACAACATTAGGGCCCATGCTTCTTCTACAAACAATGACAGAGAAATTAATGTGGGTGACCATGTCAGAGTAAGTAAATGGTCCTGGAATCCAGATAGAGACCCTAAGGGAGAAGAAAACTTTGTGAAAGCCAGGAAATCTGGCATGGCAAGTAAAAAGTATTATGCTGGGTGGACAAGAGCTATTTTTCAAGTAAAACAGAGATTGGGTAAAAAGGGGGACTTGGAAAAGGGAATTTTTGGAACAGTCAAGTAGGTACTTATGGACCCCAATAAACCAAATGAAAAAGGAGACCCAACCACCCTAACTGGGAGAAGATTCTACAGGACAGATTTGTTAAAAGTTGACTTGGAGAAAACTGTGGATGTGGCTGGTAAAAAAATTAATGTCAAAAAATACACCATGGAGGACATGAACAAATTTGTCTCTGATGAAAAACTGGAGAGGAAAAGGGAACTTGCTGCCACTGTTGGGGAAACTACACAAGTTGACACAAACCAGAGAAATTGGCAACATCAACACATTGTTGGAATGCATGTTTGGAATAAGGGCACATATGTGGGTCAAATTCATATGATTGCAAACAAGAAAAATGCAAAGGGTAAATACACAAAATCTGCTGTCATTCAAAAAGAAGACAATTCCTTCAAAAATTACGCCATCAACACCTTGATTAACCGGAGGAGTAAACAGATAGTCCTGACAAACACGAAAAATCTAACTGATGTATTTGACGGCTCTGTGACTTTGAAACTCAATGGCTAAAGACAACTCTGGAAAATTTGAAAACTTTGTGTACGTGGCTGTACCAGAGCATTTGATGGAAAAAGTTTTTGGTTACCTAGAAGACGAGGACTTAGGAGACACTTGCTCCACGACTGATGAAGATTCCGGGTCGGACATTGAAATGGCAGACTCGTTTATTGAAGACAATGGCGACGAAATTCCAAATTCCGACAGTTACGAACCCTCGGAAGACGACAATGAATAATTTTTTTATTTTTCCTTCATCACAGTAAATAAACTAGTTACTGTCATACCACCCCCGTAAATCATGGAGTGTAGTGTCAGTCCTTTGAACCCACCTAATTGTGCAGAGACAAGGAATCCAAAAAGCCAAACCCCAGATCCTACCACAGAAGTCATGTTGGTAATTCTTCCTTTTAGCACAATTTCAGGTAACCAAGTGAACCCCAAAATGGATACCGGGGTGTAGACATTGTCTTTGTAGTAACTTTGAAATTTTACCAAAGAGTCAGAAGCTTCTTGCATTTTTTAACTTCTTGTTTAGAAAAAAAAATCTCCCCGGCCAGAATCGAACTGAAATCTCCCACCCCATTGGCGAGCGTGTTAGCCATTACACTACAGGGAGTAGTTTTATTTTATCCTTGGTAAAAATACAAGTATGCTCCAATGGCTGCTGCACCTGCCAGGAGATAGTATTTTCCATTTGAATTGGCTACTTGACCTGATTTGAGTCTTTCTGTTAATGAATTTGCATCTGGGGGCATGGTCACACTCACAGGTCTTGCAAGATGGTCCCGGAACTTTTCTGGGTGTGTGTGTTTGTTTCCAATGTCCTTTCTGGGGTGTTTAATGACGGGGATGTTTCTGCCCATTCTGCTGCTTTGGAACTTTGCTTAGAATTGTGCATTATACGTAGTGCTTCTCCAATTCTGTAGGCATCACAGTAATCATGAATTCTTTTGTCGTCTGTGGTTTCCATTTCAACAACTTTGGCTTCTCCAAAATAGCTTACTAGGATGTGCCTGGTTTTTTCAACACATTCTTTTTTGTTTGCCTGGTTACTCCCCATACATTGAATTCCTGTTCTTTTTTTCCAAGTTACTGGGTGTAAGACAGTGGCTGGAATTTTGAGAATTAGGCACACACAGAGTAGTGTTTGCTCGATAATGGTGTTTACCCTGCCCTTCTGCTGCTCAATTCCAACCCGGGAAATGAGGTAGTGTGGTGATTTGAGGTGATTATATACAACTGTTTGTAAAAGGTTGTGACATTCTCGGAAAATGTATTCCTGCCAGGATTGGGCTGTGGCGAATTGTGAGCTCTGTTTCCGTTTCAAGACATGGTTAAACCACGCCAACACCGTTCCATCCGCCATGGATACATTCACACTGATAAATTTTTGTTGTGGATCAATTCCTACAAACACCGGAGTTGAAGACGGAAAGGGTCTTTTCGTCATTTGGTTTGTTGTAATTGTGATTAGATTTTCTGTCGTAGTGTTGGAAGGGTTGTGGATGTGGATAACCATTATCGTAATTGAAGTAAGGGGCACACTCTTTGTGTATAATCATGTGAAAAGGGGCACCCACTGACCACACAAGTGAGTTGGGGTTTAAAGGTCTTGTGCAGTGCATGCAGGAGTGGTTAAAAACTACAGGGTGTTTTTGCAAATCAGTCATCTTTTATTACTTGTGGTTTAGCTTACATTGTTCCTGGAACGTAATTGTAATTCCCAGGGAAAATCCCTTCACAGTAAGTACAATCTGTATTTGTTGTGACACAATTGCTGATAAGTTCCCCTGAATTTAGACAAATTGCAAGTTTGCTAAGGTGTTTCGTCATGTTGTCGGAACAGGCTTTTTGTAATTCTTTGATATCTCGTTTTGACTTGTCAGTCTTATAATTGAGTTCATTTACGTTTGTTCGTAGTTCTTTGGTTAAAAAAGCAAATTTTTCTATGCTGCTGGTAGTTTCTTCATCACTGTGACAACACTGTGCATTGTCCGCAATGTAGTGATACATGCTAATCAAGGCCGTGTTAATTTCTTGGATGCGAGCCAACGTTTCTTCGGTAGCTTGTTTGATTTCATGGAGAGACTTGACGAGTTCGTCGTCGAGTTGTCGTTGGACGCTTCCTGGTCTGTTGGTCGGGACGGGAAAGAGTTTCGCTTCAATAGATGTCTTGGTTGGTTGCGCCATCTCTTGTAC
>ERZ650311.348-NODE-348-length-30361-cov-10.867683_pt1 | contig 30361 bp, 30 predicted proteins | sample MGYA00376247_ERZ650311 | MGnify/ENA primary metagenome ERZ650311 (study PRJEB26733, sample SAMN07839324) | wastewater metagenome | biome: small river; feature: stream; material: water | place: USA: North Carolina | collected 2016-07-28 ...
CGGAGCAAAGCACCCTCGGTGGCATGCTGCTCTCGCAGGAGGCCGTCGCCGAAGTATTCGAAGTTTGCAAGGGTGGCGACTTCTACGCCCCAAAGCACGAACTGATCTTTGAGGCCATCGTTTCGCTTTATGGCAAGGGCGAACCCACAGACGTCATCACCGTTACGGACGAACTAACCAAGCAGGGCAACCTGGTTCGTGCTGGTGGTGCCGATTATTTGCACACCCTCACTTCGATCGTCCCGACCGCGGCAAGCTCCGCCTACTACGGCACAATCGTGCGCGACAAGGCGATTCTGCGTCGCTTGGTCGAAGTCGGTACTCGAATCGCTCAGATGGGCTATGCCAATGAAGGCGAGATCGAGGACGTAGTCAACCAGGCACAGGCAGATGTCTACGCTGTTGCATCCGCCGGTATGGGTGAGGAATTCACCACCCTAGGCAACTCGCTTCAGTTGGCACTGGATGACATCGAAGCGGCCTCAAACCGCGGCGGCGACATGGTTGGCGTGCCAACCGGCTTCGCCGAACTGGATGACCTAACCCACGGCATGCACCCCGGTCAGTTGATCATCGTCGCGGCTCGTCCTGCGGTCGGTAAGTCAACCCTCTGTGTCGACTTCGTGCGAAATGCGGCCATTCGCTACAACAAGCCGGCAATCCTGTTCTCGCTTGAAATGGGTGCGGCAGAAATCGCAATGCGAATCCTCTCGGCAGAGACCAGCATCCCGCTGCAGAATATGCGCAAGGGAACCGTCGAAAACTCAGACTGGACCAAGATGGCTGCGGTTCGGGGCCAGCTCAACGAAGCCCCGCTCTACATCGATGACAGCCCAAACCTGACCCTGGTCGAGATACGCGCTAAGTGCCGCCGTCTGGTCAAGCAGTTCGGCCTCAAGCTAATCGTCATCGACTACCTGCAGCTCCTCACCAGCGGTAAGAAGGTGGAGAGCCGTCAGCAAGAGGTCTCGGAGTTCAGCCGTGCGCTGAAGTTGCTGGCTAAGGAGCTCCAGGTACCGGTCATCGCCATCTCCCAGCTAAACCGTAAGTCGGAAGACACCAAGGACAAGAAGCCGGAAATCTCCCAGCTGCGCGAATCGGGCTCGCTGGAGCAGGATGCCGACGTCGTTCTCTTGCTGCACCGTGAAGGCATCGGCGAGAAGGACCACCCGCGCGCGGGCGAGGCAGACCTCATTCTCGCCAAGCAACGAAACGGACCCACCGGAACCGTAACTGTTGCTTTCCAGGGTCGCTACTCGCGCTTTGCCAACATGAAGGCCTAGGGCCTTCACTAAAGGGCTTAGTTTTAATACATGCGTCTCAACCTGATCCTGCGAACCGCCATCTGCCTAGAAGTCGGTCTGATCATCACCTTCTCGCAGAGTCACAGCATTGACATCGGCCTGATCGCTATGACCAGCTTCGGCGTGGGATACGCGATGGTCACCGTCTTTGTGGCGCTGTTGCAGCGAAAGAAGGTCAACGCCTACGGCTCGCTGCCCCTCAGCGCTCTGGCTCTGGCGGTCGGCTTGGCCGCGGCCATCGTCCCAATTAGTGATGGGCTTCGCTGGTTCCGCTGGCTTGTGGTTGCCTGGGGTCTGGCCTCTGGTGCCTACGAGCTCTATCAGGCCAAGGGCGCCGGTTTCAAGACTCTGCGCGGCAAAGAACTGTCGGTCAGCGCAGTACTGGGAATCTTGCTGGGCCTGCTCTACCTGGTGTTGCCGCTAAATGACTTGGATGCAGTTGGGTTTTTCGGCGCCTACATGATCATCAACGCGGTGCACCTGGGCATCGCGGCCGCATCGGAACGCCCATCCAAGGTAGAAGCCTAGGAATCTGACTTCGGGGCATAAATGCCATCGGAGCACGGTTAGGCTTAAATCATGACCAATCCAAACACCAAAATCGGCGTGCGCGTCTACCTGACGCTCAGCTTCATCTCCGCTGTTGTAGTGGGAGTCTTCGTTTGGGGCGGCACCCGTCTGCTGGACACCACTCTGATCTGGGCCGGCATCACCTTCATCGTGGTCCTGGTTGGTATTGCCACCCTGGCGCTAACGGTCAAGGACGACGAGCACGACCCGAACCAGCCCCGTCTCAAGTAGTCGAGAATTACAGAAAATCCGCCAGGTAAGCCCGGCGGATTTTCTGTTTAAGCGGTGGGTTAGACCCGGCTGGCCAACTCGGTGGCAACACCAATGTAGGTCTGCGGCTTCAGCTGCAACAGGCGGTCCTTAGCCTCTTGTTCCAGGTTGAGGCCATTTACGAAGGCAATCAGGTCTTCACCGTTGATGCGCTTACCGCGGGTCAGTTCCTTGAGAAGCTCGTAAGGGTTGGTGATGTCGCTGCGGCCGGCGGCAACCTCGGCGCGAATCAGGGTCTGAATCGCCTCACCCAGCACCTCCCAGTTGTCCAGCAGGTCTGCCATCAGCACGCCTTCACTCAGCTCCAGCTGACCCAGGCCGCGGGTGACGTTGTCCAGTGCCAGCACCGAGTGACCGAGGCCCAGACCGATGTTGCGCTGCGACGAAGAGTCGGTGAGATCGCGCTGCAGACGACTGGTGACCAGGGTGGCACCCAGCGAATCCAGAATCGCGTTGGATAGCTCCAGGTTGCTCTCTGCGTTCTCGAAACGAATCGGGTTGACCTTGTGCGGCATGGTTGAGGAACCGGTGGCGCCGGCGACCGGGATTTGCTTGAAGTAGTTCAGGCTGATGTAGGTCCAGACATCGGTGCAGAAGTTGTGCAGGATGCGGTTGAACAATGCGACCGATCCGTAGAGCTCTGCCTGCCAGTCGTGGCTCTCGATCTGGGTGGTGAGCGGGTTCCAGGTGAGGCCAAGCGAGGTCACGAACTCTTCGCTGACCGAGACCCAGTTGACCTGAGGTGCGGCAACCACGTGGGCGCTGAAGGTTCCGGTGGCACCCGAGAACTTGCCGAGGTACTCGGCGCTCTTGATGCGCTTGACCTGGCGCTCCAGGCGGTAGATGAATACCGCAAGCTCCTTGCCCATGGTGGTTGGGGTGGCAGGCTGACCGTGGGTGCGGCTCATCATCGGAACGGCGGCGTACTTGGCGCTCATCTCACGAAGCTTGGTAAGCAGCAGCTCCACCTTTGGCAGCCAGACCTGAGCGATGGCATCGCGCACGGTCACGGCGTAGGACAGGTTGTTGATGTCCTCGCTGGTGCAGGCGAAGTGGGTAAGTTCGTGCAGGTCGCTGCGGCCAATCTGGGTCAGGCGCTCGCGGACGTAATACTCCACTGCCTTGACGTCGTGCTGGGTGACGGCCTCGGTCTTGGCCAGCTCTGCAACGTCCTCGTCACCGAAGTTGGTAACCACCGAGCGCAGCTGTGCAATCTGGGCCTCGGTGAACGGACGGTCAATCCCCAGCACATCCCTGTTGGCCAGGTAGATCAGCCACTCGATCTCCACGTGGATTCGGGCGCGGTTGAGGCCGGCCTCCGAAAGGTGAATGCCGAGGTCGGCTACCGCACCGCGGTAACGGCCATCGAGGGGACTGAGGGGCTGCACAGAAAGATTGCTCACCCGTCTATTTTGCCAGAGGGTGGCTTCCCCCGTCATTTCGGGGATTTTCGGAGTTATCCACAGGCTGAGTCAAACCGCTTTTTCACATGGTCCAAGGATCTGACTCAGTGCGCAGGACCGGTTAGCGAAACTGGCTGCATGTCTGCACTTCGCGCCACTCTGCTCACCGAGGCAGCCGGAATCCTGATTCACCTAATCCAGAACGTACCCGAATGGCAGGGGCCGTCAAAGACCCAGTTCGATCGAGAACTGAATGCTCTGATTGTGCGGCTAGAAGACACCGAGGTTCGCATCGCGGGGGTGCTGGCAGCCGAGACCATCGCCCAGATGGCAGCGGAAGCGGCGGTGGTTCTGTGAGTACTTCGGCGCCGATTAGGTTTTTGGTCGAACCATTTCAGGTTCGAGTGGCGGCGGCTACTTTGCTAAGCGCAATCACCGCGATAGAGGCTGGGCATCTGGCCCGGGTGGGCAGACCGGTCACCTTCGTTTACGGGCAGGTTGCGCTAGCGCCGATTATTCGAGACTTACTAATGCTTGCGAACGGCTGCTTCCACACGGCCACGAACTTCGAATCCTGTGAGGCCGCCCTCACCCCGACCTTCATGCGCGAAATCGAGGCGCTCCAGCCGGGTATCGCCAAGGCTCTGGCCACCTTCGGCCTGGGCCTAGAAACCCTCGCAGGCCAGGGGGAGACCGCGGTTCGAACTCGGTCAACCGGGCAGCAGTCTGCGGCTGCGGCCAGCGATCTGAGCGATTTGCTGGCACGGCTGCAAATTGCAGGCGATCGACAGAACCTGTTGGTTGAGGTGTCCCAAACCGAACCGGGTAACCCGCGGCATTTCACGCTGTATTTGCCGGGGACCGCAAACTGGTCTCCCAACACCGGTAAGAGTGTTTTCGATCTCACTTCGAATTTCGCCGCAATGTCCGGCCCAGGTGTATCCGCACCGGAGCGGGCCGCACTTCAGGCACTCGCTAAGGCCGATTTCGGCGGCCAGGCCGGAGACCAGCTGACCATCGCCGGCTATTCCGAGGGAGGGCTGGCTGGTGCGAACCTAATTTCATCCGGGGCAATCACCGCGATGGGAGGCTCATTGCTCGGTTTGGTGGCTGTTGCCAGCCCCATCAGTTCGGTGTCGCTTCCCGCGGGTACAAAGGTCTTGGCCATCGAGCACTACCGAGACCCGGTGCCGCAGCTGGACCTGGCGGAACGCCCGGACAGCAGGAATTGGCAGACCGTGAAGTTAGCCCAGAGCGACTGGCTGGGTCACAGCCTGTCTGGCTATCGCAGCAGCCTGGCGTCGATGGCGGCAGAACTACGTGCCAGCCTGAATCACAAGTTTTCCTCGTTGTTCAGTGCGGGTCAGGCCACGCTGCTACAGTTCGAGGCCAGCCGCAGTTAGCTCGGTGGAACTAAATGGCTTCAGAGAAGTTGTTCTCCATGCTGGAAGCCTTAGGCACCTCTGGACGCTCACGGTAGGTCACGATTCGGGATTCACCGGCAGCCGAGTAAAGCGCGATGACGCGACCAGTGAAGGAATAGTTGGTTTCCTGCGAGAGGAAGCGACCGTCAAAAGTGGCCAGTTCACGGCGTGAGCCATCGGTATCGAAATATCCAAGCTCGATGTAGTCGGGGGCATTGCCGCCGATGCTAAATCCACCCGGGCGTTCCTTGAAGTCCAGGTAGACCTCGGATACGCCTGTCACCCGGGCGCTGACCTCGTGAACCACAGTGTTGACAGCGAATCTAGCGACCACCATCTCCGGCTGGATCTCCACGTCGTAGTGGAAGTCCTCGTTATATCGAACCGAGATTCCGGCGATTCCGTTGGTGTCAATCTGGGCTGCAACCAGTCCCTTAAGAAACGTCTGGCGTCGGCAGAGGGCAGCCGGCTCAAGGTCAGACATGGCGCGACCGTCGGTCGGCAGCAGCGCTCCGGCGGCGCCTAATGAAACTGAATCCTGTGGGTGACGGCGAATACCAATCCAACTGGAATCGAGCTCAGTCAAACCTCTGAAGTCGACGTCGAAGGTTCCCGGTTGAGAAAGGTCGTTTGACTCAATCCGCTCGCAGACCGGCCATCCATCAACCCACGAAACCGGCGTGATGAATGTCTCGCGTCCCAACGGCGAGAACCCGTTGGAAACACCGAAGGTCCTAACACCGAGACAGACCATAGCCCAGCCGCCGTCTGGAGTCTGGACGAGATCGCCGTGGCCAACGTTCTGAACGGTGTGGAATTCACTGCGCGCCGTAAGCACGGGGTTATGAGGGGCCGACTCCCAGGGGCCGACCGGGCTAGGTCCTCGGGCAATGGTTACCGCATGGCCTCGGTCTGTTCCACCTTCGGCCGCCAGCAGGTACCAGTATTCACCGATTCGATAGAGGTGGGGACCCTCGGGGAACATCAGGCCAGCTCCTTCCCAGAGGTCAATGACCTCGGAGAGGACTTCGCCCGTGTTGGGGTCTATCTTGGCCGACTGAATGCCGTGGTGCACCGGCTTACCCGTGGAGAAGTTCAAACCGGAAAACGCCATCCAACAGTCGCCGTTTTCGTCCCAGGCTAGGTCAGGGTCGATGCCCTCGAGCCCAAGGACCTTGATGCCATCGCTCCAAGGCCCAGCAGGGTGTTCGGCGGTGAAAATGTGCATGCCTGCTGGCTCGCCGAACTTACCTGCGATTTTTACCGTGACGTAAAACAGCCCGTCATGCTTTCGAATGGTCGGTGCCCAAACTCCACCGTTGGTGAAGACACCTTGAAGAGTCACTTGAGAGTCCCGGGTCAGGACGTGACCTATTAGCGTCCAGTTCACCAAGTCTTTGGATTGGTGAATCGGAAGCCCCGGCAGGAACTCAAAGCTCGAGTTCACCAAGTAGTAATCCTCACCATCTTTCAAGATGGAAGGGTCTGGGTTGAACCCGGGAAACAGCGGATTTGGATAGGTCATAACCCCAAGTTATTCACTGAATGCCGCCGCGCTCCAGCGCCAAACCGAGATAGGTCAAAGCGAAATGACGATACCTGCGGGCTATAGCCAGCGAACCGCTTTCAGCACCGAGCGGGTCAGGAAGGTCGCAACCGACATCACGACCGCACCGAGGATTGCCCAGCCCAGTGCCTCCCATGACAGGCCGCCGTCGGTGAAGCCGCTGATGATGAGGCCGCCGCCGTGAATCAGACCAGATAGGTACGAGACGAAGATCAGCAGGGCGCCGTTGATGAAGAACGAGATTAGGCCGAAGGTCAGAATGTAGATGGGGAAGCTCAAAACTTTGATGACCGGGGCGATGATGCCGTTTACCAGCCCAAAGATTGCACCAATCAGAAGGAACGAGCCGATCGCCTGCCACAGGCCATCGCCGCCGTAGGGGTGCATCACGATTGCGGGCACAATCAGGGTGGTCAGCCAAAGTCCGGCCGCATTGATAACAGTTCCAACTACAAAACGCTTCATGCTTCGATTGTGCCAGTTTGGCAACTAAATTGGTTCTGATGAGTGAGTACGACTCCGGCGAAATTCCGATGGTCCAGTTTCTTTCCCCCGAGGGAGAGTTCGCTGTGCCTGCCCAGTGGGGCGAATACGGCGAGTATCTGAAGCGCCTGACCGAGGCCGATTACCTGAAGTTCTACCGCGACATGGCTCGCATCCGCCGCTTCGACAACGAGGCCACGGCGCTGCAGCGCCAGGGCCAGCTGGGCCTCTGGATCCCGGCCATCGGCCAGGAGGGCGCCCAGGTTGGTTCCGGTTACGGAGTGGGCCACAATGACCACATCTTCCCCAGCTACCGCGAGCACGGCGTAGCCATCACCCACGGCATCGACCTGATGTCGATCCTCAAGATGCTGCGTGGCGTTAACCACGGTGGCTGGAACCCGGACGCAACCCGTTTCCACCTCTATGCCATCGTTCTTGGTTCTCAGACCCTGCACGCCACCGGTTACGCCATGGGTGTTAAGTTCGACGGCGCGGTCGGCACCGGCAACCCAGACGTCGACCAGGCCGTAATCACCTACGTCGGCGACGGCGCTACCGCCGAGGGTGACGTCAGCGAGAGCCTGCTGTTCGCGGCGGTCAACAAGACCCCGCAGGTCTTCTTCATCCAGAACAACCAGTGGGCCATCAGCAGCCCGACCTCTTCCCAGACCGCGGTTCCGCTGTACCGTCGCGGTGACGGCTTCGGTGTACCAGGTATCCGCATCGACGGCAACGACGTTCTGGCCTCTTATGCGGTAACCGCAAAGCACATGGATGACGCCCGCAACGGCCTCGGCCCATCCCTGATCGAGGCGCTCACCTACCGCATCGGTGCCCACACCACCAGCGACGATCCGACCAAGTACCGCAGCAACGAGGAGACCGAGCGCTGGAAGGCGCGCGACCCAATCACTCGCCTGGAGAAGTTCCTGCGCAACCAGGGCGTTGGTCAGCAGTTCTTCGACGACTGCGCCCGTGACGGCGACAAGCTGGCCGAGGAAATCCGCGCCAAGACCTTCGCCCTGCCCGCCCCACCGTTCGAGAACATGTTCAAGTACGTTTACGCCGAGCCACACCCGCTGATCGAAGAGCAGTTAGCCTGGCTCACCGAGTACGAGGCCAGTTTCGAAAACGAAGCACACCCTTCGACCCAGCTGCACAACGTGGTGAACGAAGAGGCGCTCGCCGACCACTCGGGAGGTGCCGCTAATGAGTAACTTCCAGGAGCTGGCGATTGCCCGCGCAATCAACGCCGGCCTGCGTAAGAAGATGGCCGAGAATTCCAAAGTCCTGATGTTCGGTGAGGACGTCGCCGAACTCGGTGGTGTATTCCGCGTCACCGAAGGCCTGTTCAAGGAGTTTGGCGAGAAGCAGATCTTCAACTCGCCGATTGCCGAGTCTGGAATCATCGGTACCGCGATTGGTCTTGCTATGCGCGGCTACCGCCCGGTCTGCGAAATCCAGTTCGACGGCTTCATCTTCCCTGGCTTCGACCAGATCACCACTCAGCTTGCCAAGATGGCTAACCGCTCCGAGGGCTACCACAAGATGCCGGTAGTCATCCGGGTTCCTTACGGTGGCGGCATCGGTGCTGTGGAGCACCACAGCGAGAGCCCGGAGGCGTACTTCGCGCACACCGCTGGTCTGCGCGTGGTCAGCCCGAGCAACCCGAACGACGCCTACTGGATGATTCAGCAGGCAATCGACTCGGACGACCCGGTCATGTTCTTCGAGCCGAAGCGTCGCTACTGGCAGAAGGGTCCGGTCAACCTGGACACCCCGCCACTGTCGCTCCACTCGGCCCGCGTGCTGCACGAGGGACACGATGTGACCATCGCAACTTACGGCCCGATGGTCACTGTTGCGCTGCAGGCAGCCCAGGTTGCCGCCGAGGAAGGCACCAGCATCGAGGTCGTCGACCTGCGTTCGCTTAGCCCAATCGACTTCAGCACCATTCTGGAGAGCGTCAAGAAGACCGGCCGCCTGGTGGTTGCAAGTGAGGCACCCAACTTTGTGTCGATCGCCTCGGAGGTCGCTGCTCGCATTACCGAGCTGGGCTTCTACCACCTGCAGGCACCGGTGCTGCGCGTGGGTGGTTTCGATGTTCCATACCCAGCCGCAAAGCTGGAAGAGATTTACCTGCCGGATGCCGACCGCATCCTGGAAGCCGTCGACCGAGTGCTTGCCTACTAGGCCGGCAACTAACCGATCATTTAGGAAGGCAGCGCGATGAGTCAGCTGGCGTACTTCAACCTCCCGGATGTGGGCGAAGGCCTCACCGAGGCAGAGATTGTCACCTGGATGGTCAAGCCTGGCGACACCGTGGGTGTGAACCAGATCATCTGCGAGATTGAGACTGCGAAGAGCCTGGTCGAGCTTCCCTGCCCATTCGCGGGAGTCGTGACTCAGCTGTTGGCAAACGAGGGCGACACCGTTGAGGTCGGCAAGCCAATCATCGCCGTCACCGTGGCCGATGGCGCGGTCGGAGTGGTCGGCACCCAAACCGGCCCGGTTCAGCAGTTGCACAATGTGGTGGCAACCGCCGCCGAGCAGGCCGCAGCAGCGGAAGCCGCAAACCAGCAGGCTGCAGCCGCAGCCGCGCAACTTGCCGCAGCTCAGCAGGCCGCCGCCGCAGTCTCGACCGTCGCCGATACCGCGGCCTCGGTGGCTTCGGAGGAGAAGGCCCCACCGGCACTGGTTGGCTACGGCGTCTCGCACACCATCGGTGGAACTCGTCGTCGCGGCCGCACTGTTCCCGGCGGCATCCCAGCTCCGGCTGCTGCAACCAGCGCCCTGCCGATTGCCTCGGCTCAGCAGAACATCGTCGTCGGTGTGGGCGAAGAGAACGTGATCGCAAAGCCTCCAACCCGCGCGCTGGCCAAGGAGCTCAACGTCGACATCACCAAGGTGACCCCTAGCGGCCTGGCCGGCGAGGTCACCCGCGAGGACGTCATGGCCGCCGCTCAGCAGGCCTCGGTGTTCCGTAACCTGACCACTCCAGAGGCACCGAGCGAGCGCGAAACCCGCATTCCGGTGAAGGGTGTCCGCAAGGCAATCGCCACCGCGATGGTCACCAGTGCCTTCCAAGCCCCACACGTCAGCATCTTCGTAGACGTGGACGCCACCCGCACCATGGAGTACGTAAAGCGCCTCAAGGCCTCGACCGACTTTGCCGGCGTAAAGGTGACCCCGCTGCTGATCATGGCAAAGGCCATGATGTGGGCAGTGCGCCGCAATCCGATGGTTAACGCCTCCTTCACCGAGGAAGAAATCATCGTCCACAACTACGTGAACTTCGGCATCGCCGCCGCCACCCCACGTGGCTTGATCGTCCCTAACATCAAGGACGCCGACAAGATGTCGATGCTGGATCTGGCCAAGGCCATCGAACAGCTGGCGACCACCGCCCGCGAGGGCAAGACCCAGCCGGCCGACATGCAGAACGGAACCATCACCATCACCAACATCGGTGTCTTTGGTGTGGACACCGGAACTCCAATCCTCAACCCGGGCGAATGTGCCATCGTGGCCCTGGGCTCGATCCGTCCAAAGCCTTGGGTGGTCAACGGTGAGATTCAGGTCCGTCAGGTAACCACCATTGGCGCTACCTTCGACCACCGAGTCGTTGACGGCGACGTGGCAAGCCGCTTCGTTCAGGACGTGGCTTCGGTCATCGAGGAACCGGCGCTGCTGCTGGACTAGTTCCCAAGAATTGCGAAACCGCCGACCCGTTTGGGCCGGCGGTTTCGATTTAAGTCGCTGCGGGTCTAGGTCCAGGAGGAGGCGTCCATGCCGCCGCCGAAGATGCCTGCAACCAGGCTGATGATGAAGGCGAAGACACCAAACACGAAGCCCAGCACCAGCAAGACTGCGGTGATGATCCAGGAGAGCTTCTTGCCCTCCTCGTAACCTTCCAGGGTGTTGCCCTCTTTGTCCTTCATCTGACCGGTGAGCGTGAGAATCAAGTCGACGAGATACCAGATGCCGAATCCGCCACCGGTGATCAGCTTCAGGATTCCCAGGCCGACATAGCCCAGGTAAAAGCGATCCACACCCAAGTGGCCCAGCAGCAGGCTCAGGAGCCAGGTTGCGTTATAACTGCGGCGAGTAGCGGCCATGATGTTCCTTCCGAATCGGCGTCGAGTTTCAGGGGGCTTTGGACCCAATTGCCGTTGCATCTAGTTGCAGTATTTCACACCCAAGTTGCGACCGCACCTGTATTGACAATCATTATCAATAACGCCTAGCCTGATTTTATGCCTGCCGACAAAAACCGCGCCCTCAGAGCCTTAGGTTTTGGCGCAGCCGCGGTCGTGGCGTTCTGTCTCGCGGTGGTCTTGGCCTTTGTCGGTGCGGCCAACCCGGGCGGGAAGCCAACCACCGCATCTCAGCAGGAAACCCTTCGTGTGGTTTCCTCGGTGCAGGTCTGGGCTGACATCGCTCAATCCCTCGGTGGGAAATACGTCAACGCGACCGCCATTATCAACAGCCCAAATCGGGATCCTCACAGCTACGAGGCCACCGTGCGCGACCAGCTGGCGGTGAATCGTGCCGACCTGACCATCACCAACGGTGGTGATTACGACCCGTTCTTCGAGCACTTGGTCGCCAAGAAGCCTTCGCCCGAGGCCACTCAGAGCACTGTGCTTGCCCAGTTGCCCGGCGCTTCGGCGACCAATCCTCACTTCTGGTACGACCTAGCGACGGTCCGAACCGTCGTCGATGAAATCTCCAGGCTAGAGCTGGCCGCGCTGGGTACCCCGGGGGCCGACGCCGAAGTAGCCAAGCGCACGGCCGCCTATCAAGAACAACTGGCCGCGCTGATCAAGGCGCAGGCTTCGACCAAAACCGCCACCGCCGGCAAATCGGTGCTCCTCACCGAGGGCTTCGCCGCGAACCTGCTGACCCACCTGGGCATTACCAACCTGACTCCACGCGAATTCCTGAATGCCGTTGAGGAGGAACAGGATGCCTCGCCCAAGGTCATGCGCCAGCTGCAACTGTCGCTGGAATCTGGCAAAGTCAGCGCCTTGATTCTGAACCAGCAGACCGAGGGTCGCCAAACCGCTCAGTTGATCTCCTGGGCCAAGGCGTCCGATGTTCCAGTGCTACGCCTGAGTGAACTGCTGCCAGCCGGGCAGCACTACCTCTCTTGGATGAAGTCAAACCTGAATGCGATAAAGAAGGCGGTCAAATAGTGACTGGACCCAATACGCGCGCCATCGATCTCTCCGGACCACCAGTCCTGGAGATCACCGATGCCACCCTGGCCTTCGGTGACAAGGTGCTTTGGCGAGACCTTCAGCTCTCGGTGCACCCGCACGAGTTCATCGCGGTCATCGGCTCCAACGGCTCCGGTAAGACCTCGCTGCTGCGAGCAATCCTGGGGCAGGAACAGTTGTCAGCCGGAACCATCACCATAAACGGCAAGCCGGTCCAACGCGGCAGCAGCGACATCGGCTACATCCCGCAGCACCGCAGCACCGACTCGAACACCCCGATGCGCGCTCGCGACCTACTACGCCTGGGCTTCGATGGCCACCGCTGGGGACTGCCACTGCCTTCCCGCAAGGTCACCGAGCGAGTCAACCACGTGCTGGACTGCATCGACGGTCACGACCTGGCGGACCAACCAATCGGCAACCTGAGTGGCGGCCAACTGCAACGCTTCCGCGTGGGCCAGGCCGTAATCGGAAGTCCCGACCTGATTCTCGCCGACGAGCCACTGAGCGCCCTGGACCTGCACCAGCAGCAAGCGGTGGCAAACCTGATAGACGAGGAACGCCGTGAGCACGAAGCCGCGGTGCTGTTTGTGACCCACGACGTGAATCCGATTCTGGGAATGGTTGACCGAGTTCTCTACCTGGCGAATGGGCGCTTCCGAATCGGCACCCCGGATGAGGTGCTGCGCAGCGAGGTGCTGAGCGAGCTCTACGGTACCCAGGTCGACGTGGTTCGTAACCAGGGACGTATCGTCGTGGTGGGCCTTAGCGACCACGAGCACCACCCGGACGAAGAGTGGGTGTAGGCGGATGATCTTCAACTTTGCGGACTACGCGGACCTTTTGCCGCTGATCACCAACTCGCTAATAGCCGGCGCTCTGCTGGCGATCGTCGGTGGCCTCATCGGTGTCTTCGTAAATACCCGCGACATGTCCTTCGCAGTGCACGGAATCAGCGAGCTCTCCTTCGCGGGTGCCGCCCTGGCACTGTTGGCCGGGGTTGATGTGGTTGCCGGTTCCATCGCGGGTTCGCTGTTAGCCGCCGCACTGATCGGGATCCTCGGTGCCAAAGCCCGGGAGCGCAACTCGATCGTCGCAGTTTTGATGCCAGCCGGCTTGGGTTTGGGAATCCTGGCGATCTCGCTCTATCAGGGGCAGGGCCTAAATAAGTTCGGCCTGCTGACCGGTCAAATCGTCGCGGTCGACAACCCCCAGCTGGTGTGGCTGACCGGGATCAGCATTTTCATCCTGGCTGTGCTGGCTCTGATCTGGCGCCCGCTGACTTTCGCCAGCCTTGACCCCGAGGTGGCTACCGCACGCGGAGTACCAACTCGCCTGCTCTCGGTGGTGTTCATGCTGCTGCTGGGCCTGGCCGTTGCGGCCAGCGTTCAGGTGGTGGGTGCCCTTCTCGTGCTGAGCCTGCTGGTCACCCCGGCCGCCGCCGCGCTCCGAATCACAAAAATCCCGGCACTGGTGGCAGTGTTCTCGGTGATATTCGCTCTGGTAGCTGTGCTGGGTGGAATCCTTCTGGCGGTCGGCGCCGGATTGCCGATCAGCCCCTACGTGACCAGCATCTCGTTCCTGATCTACCTAGCCTGCCGCGCAATCGAGAAGCTGAGGTCTCGCTGATGAAACGCAACACCTGGCAGAAAGAGGCGGTCAAGCACGCGTTGGGCGAGGCCACCGGTTTTGTTAGCGCTCAGGACCTGCACCTGGTGCTGCGCAACCACGGCAGCACCATCGGTTTGGCCACCGTTTATCGTGCCCTAGCCGATCTGGCACAGCAGGGGGACGCCGATAGCCTGCAGGCGACCTCGGGCGAGACCCTGTTCCGCGCCTGCGGTGCCAACCACCATCACCACCTGATTTGCACCGAGTGCGGTGTCGCGGTTGAGATTGCGGCCACCGAGATCGAGTCCTGGGCCAACTCGGTGGCCAACCAGCATGGATTCAAGCCGGCAAACCACACCATCGAATTATTTGGAATTTGCGCCAAATGCGCGGATTGACTGGCCTGACACACCCAAAAAAGCCGATTTCTTTGGTGCCAAGACTTGCTTAAGACTTCTAACCTCGCCTAAACTTGAGAAGTTGCTCAAATGCAACCACACTCTTCAAGCTTCATTCCGACGGCTATCTGCCGTTTGGGTTTCGGGGCTTGCCCCCTAAAAGGAGACGAAATGGCAGCCAATTGCCAGGTTACTCAGACTGGACCACAGTTTGGTCACAACGTTTCGCACGCTCAGAACAAGACCAAGCGTCGCTTCGACCCAAACATCCAGAAGAAGACCTACTTTGTGCCTTCGCTGAAGCGCAACGTAACCCTGACCCTGAGCGCCCGCGGCATCAAGGTCATTGACGCACGTGGCATCGAGGCCGTTGTTGCCGAGATCCTTGCCCGCGGCGAGAAGATCTAAGGAGCACGCAAGTGGCCAAGAAGGACAAGGACATCCGTCCAATCATCAAGCTGAAGTCGACCGCCGGTACTGGTTTCACCTACGTGACCAAGAAGAACCGTCGCAACGACCCAGACCGTCTGGTGCTGAAGAAGTACGACCCAGTTGTACGTCAGCACGTTGAATTCCGCGAGGAGCGCTAAGAATGGCTAAGAAGAGCAAGATTGCTCGTAACGAGCAGCGCAAGATCGTTGTAGAGCGTTACAACGAGAAGCGCATTGCCCTGAAGAAGGCACTGATCGACCCAAACAGCACCGACGCCGAGCGCGACGCTGCACGTCTGGGCCTGCAGAAGCTTCCTAAGGACGCATCGCCAGTTCGCGTTCGCGGACGCGACGCAATCGACGGCCGCCCACGCGGTGTCCTGAGCAAGTTCGGTGTTTCCCGTGTTCGCTTCCGCGACATGGCTCACCGCGGCGAGCTGCCAGGAATTACCAAGTCCTCTTGGTAATCAAGAACTTCCCAAAACCGCTGGTCCCCTAGGGGCCGGCGGTTTTGCTTTAAGGTCGAGTCCGGCATTTTCGGATCGGTTGATTTTGCAAAAACCGCGGAATGACGCGGGTCTCGGTTTCTAGTAAAAATGGCCCAAAAAGTCTAAAAACCGCGTCAAATCAAGGAAATTGGGCCAATTTACCCGCAACACGCCTACACAAATGGTGTTTTAGAGTTACACCGGTGTTATTTTCGTTGTGACATACCGTCAATCACGTAGGTTCAGGAGGACCAAATATGTCGCTTAACAAGAGTGAGCTCGTAGAGGCCGTTGCAAAGCACACCGGCGAGTCGCAGGCAGCAGTCAACCGCGTTGTTGACGCACTGTTCGAGACCATCGCTGGCGAAGTTGCCAAGGGTGGAAAGGTCAGCATCCCAGGCTGGCTGTCGGTTGAGAAGGGTCACCGCGCTGCACGTACCGGCCGCAACCCACAGACCGGTGCAACCATCCAGATTCCTGCTGCTGCAACCGTAAAGGTTTCGGCTGGTAGCAAGCTGAAGGCTGCTGTTAAGTAGTCTCAAAAGAACTAACAGGAGTGCGGTGCCTTCGGGCACCGCACTTTTGTTTAACTAGGCTTAATAGGTGCCTCAAACTCCCCCAGCTCGCAGCCCTCGACAGGCGGTAGTTGCCGCCCTAGTCGTCAAAGCGCTGCTGGTGTTGGGTACCATTGCCGGCCTTGCTCTGGCCGGTTCGGCTGCTCCAATGGCGCTGGCAGATCCTGGCCCCGTGGTCCGCTGGGGCCTGCCTGTGGTCCGCGGCATCACTGACCTCGCCACCGCAGTTGCAATCGGCGCATTGGCCCTAGCCGTATTCGCCACCGAGAACGGCTCCTGGCAACTCCGCCGGCTGCTTAACCTAGCCGGCATCAGCGCCTCAGTGTGGGCAGTGGCCGGCTCGGTTACCACCGTGATGACCTATCTCTCGGTGACCGGCACCGGCATATCTGCAGCCCGGTCCTTCGGCGATGGCCTCTGGCTCTTTGTGACCGGAATCAACCTTGGCCAGAATCTAGCTCTCAATGTCTTGGCAGCGGCAGTAGTGGCCGTGCTGAGTTTCGCTGTCACTCGCATCATTCCAACGCTCTTTGTGGCGGCCATTGCCTTTATCGGACTGGTTCCGCTGGCCATCAGCGGGCACGCCGCGGGCACCCAGGGCCACTCGATGGCGGTCAACTCTCTGGGTCTGCACCTGGTGGCCGTCTCGGTGTGGGTCGGTGGCCTAGTTGCGGCAGTGACCATTCGATCCAAGGATCAGGCGGCCAACCTCACGGTGGCTCGTCGCTACAGCAGCTTGGCTCTGTTCGCCTACATCGTCGTAGCTGTTTCGGGAATTGGCTCGGCAACTGTCCGCCTGAGCTCGGTGGCGGAGCTTGCCACACCCTACGGCCAGCTGGTCCTGGCCAAGAGCGCGATTCTCGTGGTGGTCGGCTTCATGGGCGCCTTCTACCGCCGTCGGCTGCTACCGAAGACCGGTCTCGCCAACGGTTTCTGGAAGCTGGTGGGTCTGGAGCTTGGACTCATGGGGTTGGCGATGGGCTTGGGAGCAGCGCTTTCCCACACCGCCCCGCCACTGCGAAACGTAGACCTGAGCAACCCAACCCCGGCCCAGATTCTCACCGGAGAGAAGTTGCCTCCGGAGTTGACCATGGAACGCTGGGTTACCGCGTTCAAGCCGGACCTTATCTGGCTGTTGGTAGCCGGTTTGGGAATCACGCTGTACCTTCTCGGTGTCTGGCGTTTGAGCCGCCGCGGTGACCGCTGGTCGATTCCGCGCACCATAAGTTGGGTTTCGGGAATGCTCCTGCTGGCCTGGATCACCTCGGGCTCGATGAACGTCTACGAGGAGTACCTCTTCAGCGTCCACATGATCGCGCACATGATGCTGACCATGGCCGTGCCGCTGCTGCTGGTGCCGGGCGCCCCCGTCACGCTGATTAGCCGCGCCGTTGCCAAGCGCACCGACGACAGCTGGGGCGTTCGCGAGTGGGTGCTCTGGGCGGTCCACACCCCGTATGCCAAGTTCGTCGCCAATCCGCTGATTGCGGCCCTCAACTTTGCCTCCAGCTTGGTGGTTTTCTACTACACGCCACTGTTCAGCTTCGCGACCCGCAACCACATCGGTCACGAGTGGATGATCGTGCACTTCGTCATCACCGGGTACCTCTTCGTTCAGGCGCTGGTGGGTATCGATCCGGGCCCGAAGCCAATCAACTACCCGGTTCGCCTCATCATCCTGCTGGGTACCCTGACTTTCCACGCCCTCTTCGGGCTCTCGCTGATGATGGGTGACGGCCTGCTGCTGGCAGATTGGTTTGGTGCGATGGGCCGCACCTGGGGCCAGCCACCGCTGATTGATCAGCAGAACGGTGGAGCCATCGCCTGGGGTATCGGCGAATTCCCGGCCGCCTTCCTGACCCTGATGGTCTCGGTCCAGTGGGCCAACTCCGATGCCCGTGAAGCCCGACGTAAGGATCGCGCAAGTGACCGAACCGGCGGAGCCGACCTGGCGGCCTACAACCAGCTATTGGCCAAGATGGCAGCATCACGGGATGCGGCGGAGACCCGTCGCGACAGCGAGTTCGAGCGCCGTGAGCAGATCTACGACACCGACGCTGGTGGGGACCGAGGGCCAGAGGCCGACAAGGCGGGTGACCGCTAGTGGAACTCGTGATTCTCAGCGATGAGCAGCAGCGCCTCTTCGAATACATCGAGAGCACCGAGAACAACATCTTCGTAACTGGCCGTGCCGGAACCGGTAAGTCAACGCTGCTGACCCACCTGATCGAGAACACCGAGAAGAAGGTCGCGGTTTGCGCCCCGACCGGAGTGGCCGCGCTGAACGTCGGCGGTGCCACCATACACTCGCTCTTCGGGTTCCCGTTCGGGATCTTGGGAACCCAGGAGATTCGCCGGCACCTCTCCCGCCGGACCCGCGAGGTACTCGGTGCCATCGACATGCTGGTCATCGATGAGGTGTCCATGGTCAATGCCGACCTGATGGACGCAATCGATACCGCGCTGGGAATCTCCAAGGGCCGCACCAAGCTGCCCTTCGGCGGCACCCAGGTTGTAATGTTTGGCGACCCGTATCAGCTGGCGCCGGTACCGGGTGGGCCGGAGGATCGCGCCTACATGGCGGAGAACTACCAGAGCAACTGGTTCTTTGACGCACACGTCTGGCGCAAGGATTCGCTGGAGCGCTTCGAACTCGGTGAAATCTTCCGCCAGAAGGACGAGGATTTCAAGCACATCCTGAATGCCATCCGCGATGGCTCGGTGAACCAGGAGATGCTGGACGAACTGAACCGGGCCGGCAATCGCTGGCCGCCGCACGATGACGTGATCCGTTTGGCTACCGTCAACGAGACCGTGAACTCGGTGAATCAGAGCCGACTGGCCAAGATCGACAATCCACCCAAGCAGTTCCACGCAATCTTTGGCGACGGCGATCAGCGAGCATTTGGAAACACCTTGCCCGCTGATCCTGTGCTGGAGCTCAAGGTGGGTGCTCAGGTGATGTTCATCAAGAACGACGACGGCAACAAGCGCGCCAAGGACGGAACCGTGGTCAAGCGCTGGGTCAACGGCACGATCGGCCACGTGGTGGAACTTCCTTCCAGCGGCGGCGTGATTGTTGAGGTGGATGGCGAACGTCATGATGTGGGCCTCAGCACCTGGGAAAAGGTTCGCTACGAAATTGAAGAGGACTTCGACGAAGCCAGCGGCAAGGTAAAGGAAGTCCTGGTGGCCGTGCCGGTGGCTGAGTTCCGTCAGATTCCGCTGCGACTAGCTTGGTCGGTTACCGTTCACAAGAGTCAGGGTCAGACCTACGACGAGGTGCAGATTGACATGGGTCGAGGCGCGTTCGCCCCGGGTCAGACCTACGTGGCGCTGAGCCGGGTGCGATCCCTGGAAGGGTTGTATTTGACCCGCGCCATCCAAATGCGCGACGTCATGGTGGACCCTGCCGTGCTTCGATTCATGGGTGGCGTAGAGCGTGATCCGCTGGAAGGCGAGCTGTTCGACTAGGTCGAACCGAAGTAGGCTGAGACCAATGAACGCCGTCGCCAAACTCGTCACGCGTCACTCCAAGTGGGTGTTGCTTAGCTTTGTGGCACTCTTGGCCCTGGCTAGCTTCTGGGGGTTCCAGTCTTTCGGCCAGTTGAAAGCCGGCGGCTATGACAACCCGGGTTCCGAATCCGGAGTGGTGGCCCGCCTACTTCAGGATAGGTTCAAGGAGGCAACTCCGGATGCCGTTGCCCTGATTGACTTCAAAGACTCCGCGGATGCGCCGACAAGCGTGGCTTTGGCTGAAAAATTCACCACCGAGTTAGCCGCCGCCGCAGGCGTTGACAGAGTCACCAGCTACTACACGCTGGGCTCGCCAGCATCGCTGCGGTCCACCGACGGCAACGAGGTCTATTTCTTTGCCTACTTTGACAAGTCGGCCGACTACGGCGCAACTGGAGAGAAACTGCAAAAGCAGTTCGACGGCTGGTTCCACGGCGCTCGCGTCTATATGGCTGGCGGCTCGGTGGTCACCTCTTCGATCAACGGAAGCATTAGCGGCGACATCGCCCGAGCGGAGTCAATCGCAGTTCCGCTGACCATGCTCTTGCTGGTGCTGGCCTTCGGCTCGGTGGTTTCTGCCGGTCTGCCATTCGTGGTTGCAGCCGTTGCTGCCATCGGGTCACTTTTCGCCATGTACATCGCGTCCCAGGTGGCGGACACCTCAATCTTTGGCGTTAACCTGATCACCGGTTTGGCGCTCGGTCTTGGCATCGACTACGCGTTGCTGATCGTGAATCGCTATCGCGAGGAGCGGGCCACCCGTTCGGTGTCCGAGGCCGTTCAGGAGTCGGTCCGCACTGCCGGCCGCACCGTGTTCTTCTCCGGACTGACCGTGGCGCTGGTAATGCTGGCACTCGGTTTCTTCCCGCAATACTTCCTGCGCACCTTTGCGGTCGCGGGTGTCGGTGTGGTCGGTTTCGCAATCCTCGGTGCAATCCTGGCGTTGCCAGCGGCGATGAACCTGCTTGGCGATCGCATCAATAAGCTGAAGATTCTTCGCGGTGACCTGACACCGAAGGAGACTGGCGCCTGGGAGCGCATCAGCCGAACTGTAATGCGCCGCCCGCTGCCAGTCTTGTTTGTGGTGTTGCTCGCGCTCGGTGGTTTGGCTTCGCTGAGCCAGTCGACCGTATACGGTTTGGTGGATGACCGAGTGCTTCCCAAGACCGCCAAGGTAGTGGTGGCCAACGATCAGATTCGCACGCGTTTCAGTGGTCGCGAAGGCACCCCGATCGAGGTGATTCTGGGCCATCCATCCCAGAACCAGCTGATTTCCTACACCAGTGAACTCAGCCAGTTGAAGGGGATCGTCCGCGTGCAGAGCCCGCTGGGTATCACTCAGAACGGCACGCTCGACACCGGCTATGCGCCAGCATTCACCGGTTACACCACCGATGGCCTGACTCGCGTCCAGGCAATCACCAATGTGGACTCGCGCTCTTTGGATTCCTACGATCTGGTGCTGAAGGTCCGCGACCTCAAGACCGACCTGAACTACGTGCGGGTCGGCGGTGTCGGTGCAAGTTACACCGACTCGCTCCTCGGAATCTCGGACAACCTGCCGCTGGCACTGATCTGGCTTGCCGGCACGACGCTGATCTTGCTCTTCTTCTTCACCGGCTCGGTGATTCTGCCAATCAAGGCTGTGCTGCTAAACCTGCTTTCGCTGGGTGCGACCATGGGCTTCCTGACCTGGGTGTTCCAGGACGGCAACTTGAAGTGGCTGGTGGGCGACTTCCAGACCACCGGAACCCTGGATTCCTCGACCATGGTGCTGGTTGCAATCATTGCCTTTGGTCTGAGCATGGACTACGAGCTATTCCTGCTGAGCCGAATCAAGGAACAGCACGACAAGGGCCAATCGACCATCGATAGCGTCAGCTATGGCCTGCAGCACTCGGGCAGAATCATCACCACTGCCGCTCTGGTTCTGGCGGTATCGTTCTTCGCGTTCATCACCAGTGACGTGTCGATCATGAAGCTGTTGGGACTGGGTGTGGCATTCGCGATTCTGCTGGACGCCACCGTGGTTCGTGCCTTCCTGGTTCCCGCCCTGATGCGCCTATTCGGTGAGTTCAACTGGTGGGCTCCAGCCTGGTTGAAGCGAATCCAGAGGCGGTCTGGCCTAGAGCACTAAAGGTATATCCTTGTCTTATGCTCATGTCAGATCGCGATATCCGCGCCCAGATCGAAGCCGGCAACATCGGCCTCGAGCCCCTGAACCTGGACCTCATTCAGCCATCCAGCATCGATGTCCGTCTGGACCGATTCTTCCGACTGTTTGACAACCACAAGTACGCCTACATCGACCCTCGCGAAGAGCAGGCCGAGTTGACTCAGATGGTTGAGGTTCGCAACGACGAGGCATTCATTCTTCACCCGGGAGAGTTCGTGCTGGGCAGCACCTACGAGTTTGTGACTTTGCCGGACAACATCGCCGCGCGTCTGGAGGGCAAGTCCTCGCTCGGCCGCCTTGGTCTCTTGACCCACAGCACCGCAGGTTTCGTGGACCCTGGTTTCAAGGGTCACGTAACCCTAGAGCTAGCGAACGTCTCCAACCTGCCGATCAAGCTTTGGCCAGGCATGAAGGTAGGGCAGCTCTGCTTCTTCCAGCTTTCGTCACCGGCGGAGACCCCATACGGCAGCGCCAAGTACCTCAACCGCTACCAGGGACAGCGCGGCCCAACCGCGTCACGCTCGCACCTGAACTTCCACATCACCGATGTGGGTAACGAGCCGCTGGGCTAGTTTGCAATTCTACGAAATGTAGAAATAGACTTGTTCTACAACGAATAGAACAAGTTAGGTACACCGGCATGCGCTTCTCCCGACCACTTTCCATCGCCGCAGCATTGGCACTCCTGGCGGCCACCGCCTCGCCTGCATCGGCCCACGTAAGCATTCGACCAGGCGTTGACGCGACTGGAAGCACTGTCAGCGCAATCACTGCTGGCCAGTCGGGTGTGCTGAATTTCCGAGTGGGTCACGGTTGCACTGCAGAGGAAGAGAACCTGGTTGACCCAAACACCGGTAAGACTTTAGCCGGCACTAAGTGGGGAACTCACGCCTTCAGTGTAGATATCCCTGTAGCCGCTCAGGGCACTGGAAGCACTGTACCTAAGGCCCAGTATGTTCCGGGCTGGAAGACCAGCATCGCAAAGAACTCAGCCACCGGTGTTTACACAATTACTTGGACTGCGACTAGTCCCGACTTTGATATTCCAGACGGCCCTGAGTCGGTGGACCCAGCCGTCGCAGCCAACAGCTACGCCGATTTCGGAGTCCAGATCAAGTGGGCCGCGGATCAGTCGGGCAAGACTGTCTTCTTCAAGGCGGTTCAGACCTGCAACGTTGTCGTTCCTGGCAAGACCACCGTTAAGACCGTTAAGGTCAAAGTCAACGGCAAGACCGTGACCAAGAAGCAGACCGTAACCGCGCCGGCGACCCTGCACCCTATTTACAACAGCTGGGATGTGACCGATGGCAGCGGTGCCGACAAGGTCGCTGACAACACCGAGCACAACACTGCGCCGAGCGTAACCGTAAAATAGCCAGATGCGATCTGTGCTTAGAGGGCTTGTGGTGACGGTTTTGGCTGTCACCACAAGCCTTTCAAGTTATGTGGGACCAGCTAGCGCGCACGCCCAACTGCTGACATCCACGCCTAGGGTATCCAGCACTGTATACGTTGCCCCCAAAGTCGTGACACTTACCTTTGACGACGACCTTCTGGCCCTGGAAAGCGGCAATCAGATTGAGGTCAGAGATCCAAAAAAGCGATTGGTCAGTCTTGCTGATTCCCGGGTCGTCGGACCAACTCTCTCAGCGTCACTGGGCAAGCTGACCACGTACGGCAAGTATTCGGTGGCCTATCACGTGATCTCTGCGGACGGTCATCCCGTGACTTCGACCTTCTTCTTCTATTTCATGAAGAAGACTAAGAAGAACTAGAAGGCGAACTTCGACTTGGCGGCAGCCAAGTCCCCTGGCGCCACGTGTCTCAGCGCGAAGTCGTCGGCCAACTCTTCGCACGCTGACTCCACGGCGTTGGCAATATCGCGACAGAGCGGAAGACGAGGGGCAAATGCCGCCGCCACCCGAGCGATTCGATTAAGTCCGTTGTGCTGCCCCATGGCGTGCCCCACTTCGTGCCACAGAACAGCTTGAAACTCTTCTGGTTCCAGCAGCCGTCTCACTTCCTCGGTGAGCAAAATCATCGGCTTCTTGGAGGAATCAATAAGGGCCGCGGCTAGGTAACCGGCGTCTAGAACGCGAACGGGGATACCTTGGAAATCCCCAGCCGGCGTGCCCGCCAGAGTCAGTAGCTCGGTGGTCTGCCTTGCTGCTTGACGAGCGGGCTCAAACCTTGTTATTAGCAGTCCGACTAGCCCGGCAAACAAGGCCAGCCCCGCCCAGGGGAGCACACTGATTAGGAGAATGTAGCCGATGTTGCCGCGACCGGCAGTTACTTTATCCAGCCCCAACCAACTGATGGAGAGGATGATTGCGGTTGACGTCAAAGCAGTGAGCGCAGAGAAGATCAACGAGTAGAGCCCGGCCAGCCAAAGAACCAGCCGGATTCTTGGCGCGGCTTTGGGCGCAAACCGACGCAGAGCCCAAGAACCCAGCAAACCGCTGGTCAGCAGCCAGAAAAGGCTTAGACCCAGTAGAGCTCCGTAGCCCAGCATTGATTAGTCGCGATTGAGACTGCGCTGCAGATCTGCCAGCTGCTGCGCGTTCAGTGACTTTGCGAAATGTGAAAACGCCAGCAGCGGGTTTTCACTGCCTTCAAAAATCTTCATTAGCAGGCCAGCGTCATGCTGGGCGCGGCTGGAAGCCGGAGCAAATAGCAGTGACCTTCCGGCACCGGCTTCACGCGTCACTAATCCCTTCTCGACCAAGCGACTAAGCACGGTCAATACGGTTGTGATTGCCAGACTGCCGTCGGGGGCGACGCGCTGCAAGATTTCCTGAGAAGACAGTTGGGCTTCGGAATCTGATTCAGCCGCGTCCCAGAGAACATCCAGCAAGGCGGATTCCAGTTCACCCTGGCTACGGCTGCGCTTCGTCATGGCTCTATTCTACTCAAAGTAGAAATACAGTTAGTCCGCCATTACAGGGTTTGGGTGCACCCTAAGCAGCAACCAAAGACCTGCACCCAGAACTACCATCAGTCCGAGGATGCCAAAGATCGCACTGTGAGCGACACCCGCCGCAGTGGCGATTCCGGTCGAGATTAGCCAGAAGCTTGGGCTGAGGAAACTGGTGATTTTTCCAGTGGTTTGGTAGATGCCGAAGATCTCGCCTTCTCGTCCCTCGGGGGTGAATCGAGCGACGAAGGTTCGGCTCGATGCCTGTGCCGGACCCACGAACAAACAGAGGATCAGGCCACCAATCCAATAGGTGATCTTTCCGGCGCCGGCGAATGCGAACACTCCCAGGCCCGCCAGCAGCAGACCGGTCAGGCTGGCAACGATCGTGGTCTTGGTGCCGATGCGGTTATCCAACCAGCCACCGAGCGCAGCACCCACACCCGCAACCACGTTAGCGGCGATGCCGTAGAAAATCACCTGAGTGGTGGAGAAGCCGAACGCCACCGAGCCCAGAATCGCGCCATACATGAAGACGCCGGCCAAGCCGTCGCGATACACCGCCGAGGCGATCAGGAAGCGCAGGGTGTCGGGTGAGTGCTTCGACAAACCCTTGAGCTGTGCCCAGAGTGCCTTATAGCTTTCCAGGATCGATTCCTTGGCGGCGGTGTTGCGAGCCTTCACCTCGGGGACAAAGATCGCCAGCGGGATGGTGAACACCAGCATCCAGATGGCGCTGAAGAGGAATAGGACGCGAATGTTTTCGGCCTGGTCGGTGCTGATGCCGAACCAAGGCTGATCCGGCAGAACGAAGCCGACCAGCGAGACCAGCAGCAGGATGATGCCACCGACGTAACCCAAGCCCCAGGCCAGGCCGCTGACCTTGCCCATGTTGTCCTTGGTGGTCACCTGCTTCAGCATCGCGTAGTAGTTGATGAAGGCGGTCTCTTGAACCACCGAACCGATGGCGTAGAGCACCACACCGAAAATCAGGAAGGCTGGGTCCGGAAAGACGAAATAGGACATCGCCATGATGGCTATCAGAATCACCGAGTTGGCGAGCAGCCAAAACTTGCGCTTGCCGGAATCGTCGCTGCGACGACCGAAAATCGGTGCGCTTACCGCGACCAACACCGAGGCGATGATGCTGCCCACCGAGAGCACGCTGGTGTTGGTGTCTTTGTCACCGAAGGCGCTACTCGTGATGTAGGTGGCGAAGATGAAGGTCTGAATCATCGTCGGATAGGGCTGTTCCGCCCAGTCCCAGAGGGCCCAGGCCCAGGTTGCGCGTCTACTTGGGCGTGCCGAAGCTACATTGCTCATGGCTTCAGATTACTGGTTCAAACTTTGGCAGGTAATAACAGTGCCTGTTAAAGGAATGACATTTCTTCCACTTTGCTGATTGACTCTTCTCATGACTCAGACAGTGACTTTGAACAATGGTGTTGTAATGCCGATCATGGGGTTTGGCGTGTTCCAGATTCCAGACGCCGAGACAGAGGCTGCGGTTACCAGCGCCTTGGAGATTGGCTACCGATCCATTGATACCGCCGCTGCTTATCAGAATGAGGCCGCAGTTGGCCGAGCTATTGCCGGCAGCGGAATCGCCCGCGAAGACGTTTTTGTTACTACAAAACTTTGGGTCCAGGACGCCGGTGACGAGAACAACACCCTGCGCGCTTTCGACAAGAGTCTGTCGCTGCTCGGCATGGACTACGTCGACCTTTATCTGATTCACCAGCCCTTTAGCGACTACTACTCGCAGTGGCGCGCGATGGAAAGGATTCTCGGTGAAGGCAGAGCCCGCGCAATCGGAGTGTCCAACTTCCCAATCGATCGCTTGGTAGACCTTTCGCTAAATAACGAGATCACCCCAGCGGTGAATCAGGTGGAGACCCACCCATTCCGTAACCAGATTGAGAACCAGTCGCAGATGGCCGAGCTCGGTGTTCAGATCGAATCCTGGGCTCCGTTTGCCGAGGGAAAGAACGACCTGTTCACGAACCCGACTCTCACGAAGATTGCCGCCGCGCACGGAAAGACCGTAGCCCAGGTGGTTCTTCGTTGGCTTGCCCAGCGAAACGTGGTGCTGATTCCAAAGTCGGTAACGCCGGCTCGTATGAAAGAGAACTTCGAGTCACAGGACTTCGATCTGACGCAAGAAGAAATGGATCAGATCAACGGTCTGGATACCGGCGCGTCCCAGTTCTTCGATCACCGCGATCCTGCCATGGTCCGCTGGCTGTCCGCGCGGCGTTTAGACGCTTAGCTCGGCGTCGTGCTCCTGTCGGCTCTGCGGCAAGCCGACTGCCGGTTTAGGCCAGCAGACTGACAGTGTCCGCGCTCACCTGTGCCGGAACCAGTACCACTCTTTCATTCGGAGTGTCATTTGGCGCGTGGAAGGTCAGATAGGTATCGCCGGCTAGGGTCTGCAGCAGCATTCCGTGGCCGCCGTTCTTAGCCCAGATCGGCACTGGCTGTTGAGTCCATGGCCCCAGCACCGAGCCGCTGGCCGAACGCGCGATGCCCATTGCATAACCCTCGTCGCCAAACGCCGACCAGAGCATAAGCAGTGAACCGTCCGGTGAGTCAATCAGAAAAGCGCCATCGGTGAACAGCGGGTCCTTCGCGAGACCTAGCTCCTCGGGAGGGTTTACGCCCGGTGGGAACCAGAGCGGTTTGCTCCAGGTGGCCGCCGAGGAGCGGAACAGTAGGACCGGGTCTCCGGCCGCGGTTCGCAGGTCCCCACTCAGGCGAAGGGCGTACATCTCGCCGTCAGCCAAGCCAGGGGCGGTTGCCGTTGCCTCGGCACCTCGGCTGTAGACCAGCCAATGGGTGCCGTCACCATCGGTGTACAGGGTTCCATCAAGGCATGGTAGGTCGGTTGGGGTTACTGGTCCGTCGCTGTGCGGTAGGTAGGGGCCGGTGACCTCGGTGGCTTTCAGGATGGCCACACCGCGCACTTTTGGCTTGGGGGCGCTGGTCGCGAACGTGGCAAACATATAGAAGGCCCCGTCCACTTGGTGCACTTCAGGCGCCCAAAACTGGGTGTCGCCCCAGAAATCACGCGGTGGCCTGAAGGCCGGTATGGGTCCGGTCCAGTCAATCAAGTTGTCGCTGGCGTAGCAGTCGAAGCCGGTGCCCGGCCCACCCCACAGATTGCTGTCGGTGGTTCCGAATAGCGTGAACCTTCCCGGCTCAGACTCGATGATGAAGGGATCGCGCATGCGGATTTCGGACAGCCTCATGGCTTTGAGTGTGCCACCTGGCGCGTCATCTCAGCCACCAAGGCAGCCGCTACCAGCTATCGAAATCAAGACTTGAGTCAAGGTGACTCAACTTTCGCGATATTTGCTTGACAAGTTTTTGACCCCATGTCAAACTTGAGTCCAGATGGCTCAACTCCCTGTTGGGTCGCGAACCAAGAAACAATCAGCCCCGCAAGGGGATAGGCCCAAAAGGCAGTAGGAGATCAGAAATGGCACGTGCAGTAGGTATTGACCTCGGTACCACCAACTCGGCAGTTTCGGTGCTCGAGGGTGGCGAACCAACCGTAATCGCCAACGCAGAAGGCTTCCGCACCACCCCATCGGTGGTTGCATTCACCAAGGACGGCGAAGTGCTGGTTGGCGAGACCGCCAAGCGCCAGGCCGTCACCAACGTTGACCGCACCATCGCTTCGGTCAAGCGTCACATGGGCACCGACTGGAAGTTCGCCCTGGACGACAAGAAGTACACCCCGCAGGAAATCTCGGCCCGAATCCTGGCCAAGCTGAAGCGCGACGCCGAGACCTACCTGGGTGAGGCAGTGACCGACGCGGTTATCACCGTTCCGGCCTACTTCAACGACGCCGAGCGTCAGGCTACCAAGGAGGCCGGCGAGATTGCCGGTCTGAACGTACTTCGCATCATCAACGAGCCAACCGCCGCTGCTCTGGCCTACGGTCTGGACAAGGGCAAGGAAGACGAACTGATCCTGGTTTACGACCTGGGTGGTGGAACCTTCGACGTTTCGCTGCTTGAGGTTGGTAAGGATGACGGCTTCAGCACCATTCAGGTGAAGGCCACCTCGGGTGACAACCGCCTCGGTGGTGACGACTGGGACCAGCGCCTAGTTCAGCACCTGATCAAGCGCTTCAAGGAGACCACTGGCGTTGACGTCAGCAACGACAAGATCGCGCTGCAGCGTCTGAAGGAAGCAGCCGAGCAAGCGAAGAAGGAGCTCTCGCAGGCCACCCAGGCAAACGTTCAGCTGCCATACCTGAGCCTCACCGAGAATGGTCCAGCCAACCTGGACGAGACCATCACCCGCGCCCAGTTCCAGGACCTTACTTCGGACCTGCTGGAGCGCACCAAGAAGCCATTCAACGACGTAATCAAGGAGGCTGGCGTCAAGCTGGCCGACATCGACCACGTTGTTCTGGTTGGTGGATCCACTCGTATGCCTGCAGTTGCAGACCTGGTCAAGACTCTGACCGGTGGCAAGGAGCCAAACAAGGGCGTAAACCCTGACGAGGTAGTTGCCGTTGGTGCAAGCATCCAGGCCGGTGTGCTGAAGGGTGAGCGCAAGGACGTTCTGCTGATCGACGTCACCCCACTGAGCCTCGGTATCGAGACCATGGGTGGCATCATGACCAAGCTGATCGAGCGCAACACCGCCATCCCAACCAAGCGCTCCGAGACCTTCACCACCGCGGCTGACAACCAGCCATCGGTGAGCATTCAGGTCTACCAGGGTGAGCGTGAGTTCACCCGCGACAACAAGAGCCTGGGTAACTTCGAGCTGACCGGAATCGCACCAGCACCACGCGGTGTCCCGCAGGTCGAGGTCACCTTCGACATCGACGCCAACGGCATCGTTCACGTCAGCGCCAAGGACAAGGGCACTGGCAAGGAGCAGTCCATGACCATCACCGGTGGTTCCTCGCTGAGCAAGGAAGACATCGAGCGCATGGTGAAGGACGCCGAGGAGCACGCCGCCGAGGACAAGGCTCGTCGCGAGGAGCAGGACGTTCGCAACACCGGCGAGCAGATCGTTTACCAGACCGAGAAGCTGATCAAGGAAAACGACGAGAAGCTGCCGGAGGATGTCAAGACCGAGGTTCAGGCCGACGTTGACGCACTCAAGGCCGCACTGGCCGGCGAGGACATCGAGGCAGTGAAGGCTGCCACCGAGAAGCTGAACACCAGCGCACAGAAGCTGGGCGAGGCAATCTACGCGGCTGCCGCAGCCGAGCAGCCAGCCGAGGGCGAAGCCGCTTCGGGCGAAGACGTAGTTGACGCCGAGGTTGTCGACGACGAGGACGAGAAGAAGTAATGGCCGAATTCCACGAAGGCACTGACGCCGGAAACGACCCTATGGATGCCACTGGCTCGCAGAGTGCAAGCAATGCTTCGCCAGAGGCATCCGCCGGGTCTCCGGCAGGCGCAAACGAATCGGCCAACGACCAGGATTCGGCCCAGGGAAGTCCGGACGCGATCGACGAAGCGCTAGCCGACCTGGTCGAAGACCTCGGACCGATCTCCAAGGAAGCCGAACTTCTGGCGGACCTGCAGCGACTGCAGGCCGAGTTCGTGAACTACAAAGCGCGCGTTGAACGCGACCGCGATGTAGCTCGTGACTCGGCAATTGCCGAAGTGCTTCGAGCAATGCTTCCGGCACTCGACGATCTAACTCGTGCCGAAGCGCACGGCGACGCTTTCGGCGCTGCTGTGCGGCGACGGCCTCACCCCGCGGGCCGTGGCCGCGCTGGGAGAGCTGAAGATCGACCTGGCGCCCGCCCACCGCATCGACGGCCTGCGGATGATCGCAGACGGGACCGCGGACAGTGCCGTCATCGTCAATGCGGCACCCTGACGGACGTCAGCGGCGGACCGGCAGCGACGACGCGCATTCGCCTCACGATTTCGCCGGAGGTCGCGACGATCCCTGAGGTGACGGTCACGAACGGCAGAGCAGATGTCAGGATCACGCCCGTTGGTCATGCTGGTCCGACGTTCCTCACG
>ERZ650311.349-NODE-349-length-30332-cov-10.296793_pt1 | contig 30332 bp, 34 predicted proteins | sample MGYA00376247_ERZ650311 | MGnify/ENA primary metagenome ERZ650311 (study PRJEB26733, sample SAMN07839324) | wastewater metagenome | biome: small river; feature: stream; material: water | place: USA: North Carolina | collected 2016-07-28 ...
TTTCCCTACACGACGCTCTTCCGATCTAGGAAAGGCATAGGATCTTTTAAAGATTCCTTAGCAAAGAAAGCTTCTTGTCCAATAAAGTTGTGTTTATAGGTAGCAAACTTCCCAAGCATCTGACCAGCAATGCCTAGCTCTGAATAGAGCAGAGGACGTTGCTCAGGACTGTAGTCAGCCATCGCAAACTGCGTAATATTGTAAGCATGTTCTAGAAGAACATCTTCTGAAACTTGTTTACTATATTTCGAGTTTTTTAGCAGGTTGGCCATAGCCATAAAAACTAGAGGACGAGTACCTACCTCTCCCATTTTCATAGTGGCTTCCGCTACGTTGTCGTAACGTTGTTTCCACTTGTTTTGGGATTCGGCATGTAGACGTTCAATCTCTGAGAATTTGAGAATACCCATACGTTGAGCGTAGTCCCAAGATCTACGAGAAAAATCATCTACTGGTACTTTAAGCTTTTGTCCCGGAGCAAAATACTCTCCGAGAAGAATAGAAGCTTTGGTCATCCCTTCTGCCCAGGATGAACCTGCTGTTAAGGGGTCCATCCCTAATCTATCAGCAGCCCACATAGCAAATGGACCACCTCCCTGAAGAATCTGAACAAAGTTAGAACCTAGGAACTGCATATTGAACCAGCCAAGTACGTGCTGTGTTGCAATATCTGCTCCCATACCTAACCCGCCACGGACCTTTGAGGGTCCTAGGCCAGCCATACGACCAATACCATAAATAACAGCGTTTAGACCACGACCTACCTCGGAAAGTTCAGACATACCGTGGGTGCCTGCGACCTGACCTAACCAGCGTTTGGTTGCGGACACTGCGTTAGGATGATCTTTCCCGTAAACATCAAACGCCTCTTTCATATCCCGGATAGGAACATGCAATTCATCAGCGATAGCGGCTTTACTGAAAAAATTGATAAGGCCTTTATGGAACTCCCTTGCGTTTTGGGCGGGATCAAGCCAAGGACGGTCACCAGCGAAACCGGTGATTCCTTTCTTTGGGAGTCGATGCAGATGCATTCCAAAGAGTTGGTCGTTAGTCATCAGTTCAACCTGCTCCTTAAGCGCCTTAATCTTTGGTACGGAAGGATCATCCTTCGGAAGGATTTCCATGATTTTAAGAAGGCCAGTAAGAACGTCGTTTTGTCTGAAGTTGTTGGAAGCTTTACCGTTCTTAATCTCGACGACTTCAACCACGCCCTCTTGTTTCTGGAGCCAACTCTTGGCCTTATTGTATGCCCATTTGGTATTGTCTCCCGCGATAGCGACAACCATCCCATCTTTGTCTACACCGACGGAGGCGAAATCCGCTTCGAGGATGCCGGGATAGTAGCCTTGCCGGTACGGGATTTTGGGCAGTCCTGCCTCCTCACGCAAGCGGTTGGCATTAGCCCAACGAGCGTCCAGGGCATTATAGATACGATTAAGGTAAGTCTTCTGAACGTCTGACAGGCCCTCAATTTTAGAAGGATCTAGACGAACCTTTTGCTTAGAGGCCATGACATAGATAGAGTTTACTTCGGCAAGTTCTGAGTCAGACATCTTAGCACCGAGAAGACCAAAGCCTTCCTTGCCCGTAACATACTTCTCTAGGAAGGTATTGGCACGAGCCTTGGCTTGGGCGACCTCGTTGTTTACTACTTGAAGTAGTGGGTGCTTGGTCATCCATGCCTTGTTACGCATACCGGGACGGAACGTATCTAGGATCTCTGTGGCTTTTACGTCCACTACGCCCTTCATTAGGGTGGGAAGATCTTTGATGCGGTTACCCGCAGCGTTCTCTAGGCCAGGAATACGAAGCAGGACGTTGCCTGACTTCTTGGATTCTACGTCTGGTTTCTCATCCGCAGCGGCATAAACGCCATCTAGAATCTTGATGTCAGATGACTTTCCCTTACCATTAAAAGTAAAGTCAGAAGTCTGTCCGGCTGTTGCCATCCGATCAAAGATATGCCAAAGTTGAGTGTGTGCATTTACGTCATCTTTAGCAATACCTAGAAACTGGCCTACCGCTTTTACGAACGCCATCAGACCGTTCGTGCCTTTTACTGTCTGACTTTTCAGCCAGTCAATAGTGGCCTTGTTCGTCATCCCATATGCAAGCAGTTCTTGCATATTCTTAAGGGCATTTTTAGGAACTAGATCTCCGGGAGTTTTTCCTTTCAGCTCACGGAAGAGATTTTGCAGGTCTTTATGAGCAGCTACTAGATCTGGGTTTTTTGTCAGGAATGCAGTATCCTTTGTAGCGATAGCATAGGCTACGCGCTGTGCAAGGGGAACACCCACAGCATGAACAAGCTCATGAATAAAGACTTCATAGTTATCTGCACCACCTAGAGCTTTATTGAGACCAATCTCAATTTGTTTACCAGGCGTGGATTTATGATAGCCACGAACACCTTGTCCATCTACCTGAACATCATTGTTTTCATCTAGGTTATAGTTGATCTTGATGCCTTGAGACTCCATGTTCTCAAGAACACCTTTAACTCTATCTAGAATTGCTTTATAATTTTCATTGACGGTAGCATTACGAACAGCATCAATTGCAGCAAAGACATTATCTTTGGTAAGACTAGCACGAACTCTTTCGATAGACTGTTGAACTAGTTTTTGTAGGGCAGATTCAACGTCTTCTACACCAGTCTCTACCTTACCCCAGCCTTTGGGGGCTAAAGAATGGTTGATATCAGGGTCTGTTGGATCGTATGTCCCACGATTTCCTATGGCAGATTTAATTTGCTCTGGATCAAAAGCAACAAATACACGGTGGTTTGGCCCAGTGCCTACACGCTTACCTCCAATATGAGTAATTCCATCATGCCCAAGAGAGCGCAGAGCAGTTTGCATTTGTTCTATGCCGTCTGCTTTTGGAATTTCTTCATAACGAAGCATTTCTTCTGCGGCTCTATACCAACTTTCGTTAGTTTTTCCACCATCGTGAAATTCTTCTATTCCAGGAAAAATTTTCTTCCATTGAAGAGGATTAGCTACAGCATCCATGTCCATTGGATTTTTGATGCTCAAATAAACAGGATATACAGTTGGTGAATCTCCTTTTCCTTTTTTTGTATAGGAAGAAGCAACTTCTGGATTGTCTGTAAAATATGATCCAGAACCCATAAGCCCATAATTTGATCCATAAGTATCAAATTGTGAAAAAGCTTCTCCTTGTTGTGTTTTGTTTGTTCCATGATAAACACGCAACGGTTTACCATTATCATCTACAACTTTGCTGTCTTTAAACCAATTATCAAATTCAGAAGAGATACCCACCATCGCATCTGGCTTGATTTGTCCAGACACATCATCTACCATAGCGTCTGGTTTTGGCTCATCCCACGCGCGTAGCAGAGCAGGCTTAAGAGGGTCTTTAGTTTCCTCTACAGGCTTTGGCTTAGATGGATCTTGAAGCAAGGCCGGCTTAGTAGGATCTCCTTGATACTGTTTTGCAGTTTGTTCTGCGTCACTCTGAATTTTTTCAATGGTCTTTGCAGTGGCATCTGGAAGTTTACCATCCTTGATCCATTGCTGCCGTTCCTCTGGAGATAGAGTGTTGAGAGTACGTTCAAGTTCTCGTGCGTCAGATGTACGCTGTCTTCCAGTCTGAATCAAACTATCAGCTTGGACACGCGCATCTTGAGAAGCACCGAAGTCTTCTAGACTCTGATTGAACCGGGGATTGGCTGAACCAAACTGCGGAGCTTGGATACGCTGAGCGTCGATATCATTCGTAGCGTTCGTAACCTCATCCCCAAGAGATAGCTTCTTAGCAATCTCTGTCTGTCCTTTATTTAGGACAGGCTCCTTGAGCATGATGCCCTTACCATCAGGGGTAAACCCTTGTTCTACGTTCTTAGCCTGTTCAACTTGTTTTTTAGCTGAATCAATGACAGAAGGCCGAACTCCTTTGGGAAGATCTCCGTAACGAACTTTATCAGCATTGGCCAGCCCCCTACGAACAGCAGGGACACCAGCACCCATAACCCCAGCAGCAACAAGCTGCGGGCCAGTTGGATCAAATCTTTTTGCTAATTCTGGAGTTAGAGAGTTTTCTAAAATGTACTTTTGGGCCTTTCCTGTTACGTATTCCTGCCCTACATTCTGTAAAGCAGATGTAACAGGTTTGGTAGAGTTAAGGAACTTACCTGCCAGAATAGTCGATAGAGCATCTGTGGCGGCAGCACCAGAGGCAGCCAATTCCGTAGCCCCTTCTCGTTTAAGATCAGCGCGCGTATCCGCTGCCCCACCAGCAGCGGAGCCTAAAAGAGCAGGAACACCAGCAACAAGATAAGGAAGAGAACCAATAGCTCCTCCTGCCGCTCTAGTCCAATCATTCTGGACGCCTTGGTCACCAATCCATTTCTCTAAATTTTTCTCTGTGCCTCTGAGCCCAGCACCAAAATCGTCATTGGCGGTCTTTAGAGCCCCTAGGAGAGGACGAGCGATACCACGCCTACCCGTCCTACCTAGGTCTTCAGCGAGGTCACGTTGGCCCCTTCCAAGGGCTTCTGGAGGCATTTGCGTTTGATCTTTGGGAACCTTACCATCTGGTAATGCTGAAACGGTTTGTCCTTTGGTAAGACTTTTAGCGAACTCGTTTTCCCGGTATTGGTTGGCTACGACCTTTGTGATCGAAGCATCATCCATTGAGTCCGGAAACTCAACGTCACCATAGCCGGGAACTTCTACGATTTTAGCCATTATTGGAGCTCAATCTTTCCTGTTTGAGGATTAAATTTGTAGCGAGTATTACCCGATGATTGTGCTGCAGCTTTAGCTTGTGCATTAGCAACAGTAGGCGCTGTTGGGTTTTGAGAGGCAGGAAGCCCCGCAGGCCGTGGAGGCATTGGGGCTGTGGGCCGAGGTTCAACTTTTGGCTGAGTACCAAGTGTAGGCCCTCGTCCTGATCCTGGGGCCGGAGGAATAAGAGCAGTACCTTGTGCTCCAGCAGCAGCGGGTTTGCCTTGGATATCTGAATATACTTGTGCAGCAGCGGCAGCATAATATTCTTTTTGTTCTGGAGTTTGAGCATTCATTTCAGCTTCACGATAACGACTATAAAGCTGTTCCATGCTATACTTTTCTTCCCTAGCATTTCCACCTGCTCGTTGTTTTGTGGCTGCAATCATACGAGCAACGTCTCGCTGTGCTTGTGCCTTAATCTGAGCAACCTTTTCTGCACTAAGACTACGAATTTCTGCTACTCGTTCACGAGAAGCGTTGGTAGAATCAGCAACATAGGCTTGGCGAGTGAATTCAGCAGCCTTACGAGCCATCTGTTCAAAGGCTGGGCCAATCTGCCCTTCTTCCATCTTAGAGACTACATCTGCCATTGCTGGAGGAAGTCTATACTGTTGGATTAACTGAGTAGCGATTTGCCTACGCGCACCGGGAGCGTCTGGAGCCTGAGAAACCATAGCAGCAATAGTGCTAAAGTTTTTATGTCCAGCTTCGGCAATCTTGAGATCATCTACAGTGGCTTTGTTCTGTTCTTGCTTGACAGCAAAGTCTACCCCTAGGGAATCTCGTACCTGCCCTTTGAATTGTGCATCTCGATTGGAAAGATCTCGACCAATATTCTCTAGGTCTAGTCCTTTGACTCGACCGGGCTGCATTTCATTGGCCCGACGATTTTCATCTTGGGCAATACCCGTACGAGCAACAGTATCCGCCAGCGTCGCGCGTGACTGGTCCATCACCATAGATTCTCTGTTTGCCAGTGTGGGCAACAGAGCAGCCCCCATAGGAGACTGTAGAATATTAAGCAGAGTGCTTGCGTCTGTTGTCTGCATTATTTACCTTGCTGTAGAAGCGGATAAAGAATTCCGTTAGACCAACTGTTATTAGCAGCCTGTCCTGCGGTATACATGCTGTTAGCGCCAGTAAAGGCGTTTTGATTCTGTCCTACGATTCCCGAGAGTCCTTGGCGGTATTGTCCTAATGAAGACAATGCATGATTTTGTAGGGTTGTTTGACGACCAATGTCGTTAGCCAGTCGACCACCTGCAGCATCCGATCTTTGAAGTTTGTTATGAACAATGTCTTGAGCAGCTTGATACTCAGGGCTTTGAAGATATGCCCCAGGGTTTTCATACGTTTGACGTAGTTGTCCTTCATAAAAGCCACGATTTGGGGTTGCTTCTGCTGCACGATCAAGAAGAGCTTGTCCAAAGTTATATTGGTTTCGTGCGCCTAATAGCCCACCTAATAGCCCTCCAATATCTTGTCCTGTTAGTCCTTGTAGACCACCAGACATTAGGCGCTCCAACATAGACTGCTGTGTGTTCTGTTGGGAATTTCGTTGATTCATTGCTTGTTGAGCAGCGGTAGTACCTGCTGCTGTCCCTGCTCCCTGCATAGCAGGTTGCGTAGCAGCAGGAAGAACGTCCCAGGAGCCATTAGCCGCTGCGCTTGCATCCATAATGCCAGGATACATAGCAGACTGTTGAGAAATTAGAGAATCTAGCCCCGCAGTATCCATGCCAAGCCCACTAAAAGAAACAGCGTCGTATGGGCCTGCTGCACCTAATAAGCCACCAGATTCAAGGGCGGATGCACCAGCACCCCCTGCTACTTCAGCAGCGCCTCCTGACGACCAAGCGGCGTTGGCAGCCATCTGCTCTGAAGAGGCTACAAAAGCTCCCTGAGCCCCTGTAGAGAGCCCTGAGCCAGCAGCCCATGCTTCTGCTAAGGCACCAGCGCCTAGGACAGCTCCAGTAATAGCAGCCATCTTGCCTAGGCCTCGGTTGTATTTCCCGTTACGATCAATATCCTCAAAGCCAAGATTTGTAGTACCATTGGGGGTTACATCCCACCTTTGAATCCCACTAGTTGAGTCTCCTTGAGAGACTCTAAAAGTTTGAGTTGTTGGGTTGTAATAATATCCGGTTTGGCCATTGTCAAACGAATTACGATCTTCTCGAGGATCGACGGCCTGATCATAAAAGGGATCTCCGGGGTTCTGCCAGATGCTCCCCCCTTCCACCTCGAATCGACGCGCCATGCCGGTGGCAGCGTCCCAGGCCGCTTGGCGCTCCTGGAGTTGCCGCATTAAATCGGCATAATCAAACTGTTGAGCATTTGCACGCGCAATGTGCGCGGCCATATCATAGTCACTCATATTATTCTACCCAATAGTAACCAGTGATCCAGGTATTGACCCCGGTGCGTGTTTCATTTGCCAATGTAAATGTTCCATCGTTATTTTGAGGAATGAAGGTATTTGCTGCCCCCATTTGATAAGCATACCCTTTAAAAACAGGAGTATCTGCTACAGCATTTACAGTCCTTTTGTAAGGGTTTACGGGCGGAGTGAAAACACTGGAAGCAGTTGTAAAAGATCCCCCATCCGCCTCAATCAAGATAGCGAAGTGGAGGATCTTGCCTACTCTTTGAATATTTCCACGAAGAATATAATCACCAGAGAGATTAGAAATTGATGGAGCAAACTTATCGGCTCCAAAATTCTGACTTCCTCCAATGCCTCGTTCCTCATTAATGGTGGGAGCAAATTGTTGTGGCATTAATGTGTGCCTAAATTATAAGAAATTTCAAATCCGTCAAATTTGATATCACTCTCTCCTGAGAAAGTTACTTTAAATCTGTGTCCCCTAGTACGCCCAAGATTGTGATATCGTAGTGGTTTGTCTGTACCGTTTGTGTCTTGGTCCTTTGTTCCACAGTTGGTCCAAGTTGGACTATTCGAGTAGTTTCTGGTATATTGAAGATTAACCGTGTTATCTCCAAACCATCCCACAACGTCTACCCACTTAATGTGTTTTTGGTTGTTGGATGAAAAGTCAATCAGATCGGTGATATAAACAGCATTAAAATCTTCTGGATCAGCCTCTAGCTGAGATTGCGGTTCTCGATATCCGCTTTTCATCAGACGGATATTAGAGGTATTAGAATCGTAAGTCAGAAGATACGTGCCACCCTCTCCAAAGTAATTGCCAAAGACAGAATCATAAAGAGAGCGGCCACCGAACAGAACAGAGGACCACGTGTTGGTATCTGGCTTATAAACAAAAGTAAACAGGCCAGAAGAAAGAGCAAGACACCCAATTCCATAATGTTCGTATACGCTCAAGATAGGGGTATTGGCACTAGCAGTAGTAAGCCAGTCATCCATCCAAAGATCGGAGATCTTGGATACTTTGAAATTCTCAATCTTATAGACACCGTTATAGGCCCCGCCTTCTCCGCCTAGGAAGTAGATTACATCTCCTACTTCTGCTAACATTGGACGTACGCCAGCGATATCCACCATTCCAATCTTTTGAGAATAGTTTGCTTGGCGGCTTAAAGGAGATCCAATCTCATTGGACGAATTATAAAAGAACTCAACACTCTCTTTTCCAAGAACAACCAGATGGTTGTGGTGCTTGGCTAGAGCTACGATGTTATCGCTGAACATCTCAGCATCAATAAAGTCAGTGGAGGTATTCCAAGTAGTCGGAGAACCTAATGTAGAGTTGTAGATACGCTGGCTGTCTCCGGCAATGAAAAGGTATCCGTCTAGAAAGACAAGAGATCCCCTCATGTTGTTGACAGCTACGTTCGTAACCGTGTCCGGAATTCCCCCGTTTCCTGACACCCAGTATCGAAGATAGCTTCCAGAAGCAGCCGTTGGCTCATGGCTCACAGTATAGGAAGTGCTTCCAACCTTGTAACTAGCGAAAGCAACGGGGCCGGACGTATTAGAGAACGTACCTGGAGTAGTAGAAGAAAGAAGAGGGGAGACATCATTGATAGAAGTCATGTCATCGTCATAAGCAATATAGATGTAATTGCTTTGTGGATCGATGAACAGCCCTCGGGGAGTAGTGCCGGTGATTGTGGCAATGGAGTTGATAGGCGCACGCTTAGTCAGAATTGCTTCTTTTCCCTGGAGTACAGGGAAGCAATTCTCAAACGCCATATAGGCTTGACTCCGAGTGGGGTCAAACCTATTGACAGGGGTCACAGGAACCCGAGTAAGCTGGTGAGTGTTGTACTCTGGAGATTTTGTGAACGCCATTCTTAGCCCGGCTGAATGTAAAGAGACCCTTCCTCAGTGCCAAAAGAAAGAGCAAGGTCTTTTGCTTCTTTGGCTTCCATTTTTAATTGTTGTCGTTCGTTAATGGAAAGACCATACTCAGGGGCGAGACGAACAGCGAGTCCATAGATTACGGCCTCAGTCCATTCGGGAGGAAGGGAAAGATCGTTTGAATCACTGTCCATGTCTTCAAACATGGCTTGGTACGTAATGACTACGCTCGTAGCTACTTGAGTCGCTGCATCAGGACGAGGGTAGCATTTCAGCACACCATAATCTAAAAGGGGCTGATAATATACGATTGTTGGCGTACCAGTAATCGCATGATTCACAAGAGTATTATAATTGTGTCTGTCCCAAATGTCAAGAGGAGAATCAATATCTCCACGACGAAGCATTGCTTGGGTGACTTTTAAAGGCTTGGCGATGTTGACTGTTTGTCCTAGGCCAATATTTACTGCGCCAGAAGCAAGATTAGTAGAACCAATTACTTGTTCCTTGATGGCCCAAACAGGCATACCATCTGCTTGCCATGCTTTGATTAACGGCTGAAGTGCAGCAGCACCGGCCGTAATCTTTTCATTGGAGGCAGTTTCCCAATCACCAAGGGCTCCGATCTTTCTTAAAGCACCGGAGATAATGTCTGCGCGCGTAGCGATCCAATTGTAAGATCCCGAAGTTGCCATAGTTACTCGATATAAGGAACGTCAATGAATACGTCTTCTTGTTCTGGACGAGAATAAGGAACTGACTGCTCATCAATCACGGTGCGGCCGAACTCCTGGGGGTGCCGGGTTTCAAAGTCTTTATGACAAACCCAAGCACCATCCCATCGTTCTTTCATGTCAACGTTCATGTACTCAAAGCCACAAACGTCGCACACTATTTTCCATTGTCCAGGCTTATACATTTTTCTTAATTGCTAGTAGGAAGTTTTCAATGCGAGCAAGACGATCAATGATTTCGTCTTTGATATCTTTGAGGTCTGCTTTGGGAGCATAAGTCTCTTTGATATGTTTGACTTCTTTATCAAGCTCACCTTGATTCTTTTGTAATGCTTTCACTGAATCTTCCACACTTTGCACCCACTTTCTAAGGCCCCATGAAATGAGACCAAAGATAATTAATAAACCAGCCTCAATAATGTACTTATCCATTTGTGGGTGTCGCTCCTAGCCCGCGTGAGCGAGAAGTCGTGAAGCTCGCCCCCAGCCAGAAGCCAACAGCACCACCTAAGATTCCCGAAATTACCGCAGAACCGACGGATGCTTTGAATTCTCCTGAGAATCCTTCAGCAACACTTCCCGTAAGAATTGTGTGAACTGTGTAGTACAAGAGCGGCAAGAGCAAGCATGTGATCCAGAAAGCGGGAGAAGTTTTCCAAAAGGGGTTTGGATCAGCAGCACGAACTTGGTCATGCTTCCTCGCTTCTCCTACTCCTGAAAGATCTACGCCAAAAATATCCAAAGCTGATGCTCGGATAGCAGCATCCGCAGACAAACGAAGATCTGCGTCGGATTGAACTTTGACTACTGCTTCTTGTTCGTTGGCTGCGCCAACTGTCTCTTTGACAATGTTGACTGTTGCCTCAATGACTTTTTGGTTACGTTCGGAGACTCGTGATCCCGAGCCAAAAAGCTGAGATAACGTTGGAAGTTCTTTTACAAGAGCCTCAAACGCAGCACTGATAAAGGGGGTTGCGGCTGCAACTACGACAGGGGCTACCATATATACTCCACCATGTTGTTCGTAGATTTGTTTACAAAACTCTAAGGTTTTGGTTGGTTGTCCGTGAGGACTTCCTGGGAGAGAGGCCCACTCGGGGTTGCATTTTCTGAGGGCAGTTTCAAAGCGACCCTCTTCCACATCTTTGAGAGCTCCTCGTCCCCGGATAAGAGCAACAGCTCCGAAATCTTGAGAGCTTGGGCTGAAGTCAGGGAGCGCTGACTTACCGTATTGTTTGACAAGTCCGTCCCAAGTAGATTCTAAAAATTGATACGCGCCAGCGGCAGAAGATGTGAGGGTTCCGCCTTTCTTGAGAGTATAAGTTTTCTTAACTCTTGGGTGGTCCGCAAAAGAAGTGAAGAGGTCACCACCAAAGTGACGCCGATAGCCGTCTGGATCAGCGGTGCCCTCACAGTTCCTAATAACCCAAAGAAAAGCTTGAACGTTTCCATTTAAAGTGTCGGCCATCGTTTAACTCGTTTTACTAATTTGACTCGGATAGGTCCTGGGTTTCCGCCTCCGGCGTTACCGGGTTGGATTGTAGCTCCATGAGTCAGGCTGGATGAAACACCACCACTGGCGCTTGTTACGACCACTGTTGTATAGGCAGTATATCCATTTACTGTAGCGGATAGATTTGTAGATCCGGTAGTAAATGTGTTAGCTGTTTTTACAACTCTTCCTAAGCTGTCTGTTGCGCCCGGAGCTGGAATGGACAATACCGTCGGAGAGGAAGATCCAAAAGAGACTGACACTCCAACCATTGGTTTGTTATACTGATCGTAAACATACGCAATAATCGTAACAGGAGAATTACGAGCAACAGAATTAGGAAGAACTTCAATCGCAATAGAAGAAGGAACTAATGTTACAGAAGGCAATCCTACATCCTGGGTCTGAAGGAATGTGAAATGCTTTGCGGCAAAAGACTTGCTTCTAAAGTGACTTAGCGTATTTGAAGGAGGAAGCCCGCCATCAAAGAAATACGCTGAGAAGTGTCTCTGATTGAAATGGCGGGATCTGAACATTATGTTTTATCGTAAGAGACGGCTGTACGGTTTCCTGATGTATCCACAGTTGAAGTAACACGGGCTTTGGAGTCTGTGATGTTTCGGAACACCTCAGTACCCGTACCAGCACCAGAGACCTCTCCAGCCAGAACAGCCAGAGCGATGCGGAGGGCTTGTTGTAGCGTCCAGCCCGTTTCAATACCATCTGGATACGTGAGCAATGTTGATGGAGCTTCATAAGAAGCTTGAGCAACACGAGACGACACAGCAGCATCCAGATTGGATAGTCCCAGGCTAGCAGCCTGATTGGGATTAAAGGCAACCACTTGGCCGGTTACAACATCTCCCCATACTCCTGCTTTGCTGATACGCACGGAGATCGCCCCTAGGGTATCAACCTCGCCTGTGGTAAACTCGTACTTATAAAGTCCACCACCCAGATGAGTAGCTGTCCCTGCGGAGCTTGCTTCGGCGGCACCCGCCTTTGAGATTTTAAGATCTGCCCCAGATAGACCGGAAGTATACGCACTGTCGTCCGCTGAGTTTGCAGCTAAAAGGAAGATTGTGCGATAAGAGGCAGTTGACTCAGATTGTTTGATAAGCATAAAAATCCTTAAGTAAGACGTGCGCGGCGGCGACGCCGTACCGCAGAAGATGAGGTTCCTGCTACGCCCAGTGCCTCCCAATTAGCAGCACCACTAGATGTAACAGAGAACCAGTTCCCAACACTAGGTAGGGAATATGGTGGGCCTGGATCTGGTGTAGGATTGGGGTTAGGGTTTGTAGTGCCTCCCCCAGAAGTTCCATCTAAAAGCTCAGTATGTAGGATAGGAGGGGGATTTGCTCTAAACTGAGCCGCTGTTAGGGTGTTGGTACTATAGAAACCAAAGAGCTGCCATTCGTTGGTAACATACTTCAGACGGCTGTAGCCCATCGCATTTACGTTAACACCAATGTACTTGTTGCCGATCACTGTGGCATAATCTTGATAATAATCCCCAGCAACAGCCAGCATGGTTTTGCAAGAAGCTCGGTCGTCTGTTCCACCAGAATCATCTAGAATTAGCCTTGCATAACAACAAGTAGCAATCCCTAGGTAGCTGCCCATTTCCAGGGCACCTGTGAAAGAGTGCCAGTTGTGGTCTTCTGCAATACCCCGCCCAGGAGCAAGAATACTTGAACCCAATGTTTCATTACGAAGGGTGGGATTCTCAAAAGGACCCCCTTGATATTCATCCCAGTTGATGGGAGTCATATATCCACCAGCACGCTCTGCGTAATTCCATAGCTCCCATGTGTTGTTTGGACGAAGTAGCCACCCTTGAATGGAGTAGACTTGTACGCGCGTATTAGGGGCCTGGTTTCCAGTATAGGGACCTGGATATCTCCAAGGAAGATAGGGATCTCTTGTTTGGTTAATGAGAGTATTTAGAGGGGTATCCTCCATGCAATGGAACCATGGGATTCCATATACCCATCCAGCGGGTTTTGTATACGCCTCCGGATAGAAGGCGGCAGATCCCCAGCTTGGGATAACCTTAAGATTGTCTGCGGGAGCGTCATGAAACAAACTCATGTCGTCCACAAATGTATCTACATAGCTCATACGATAGTTGCTGTGAAGAGGCCCGATGTATCCGTACCGTTAGAAAGAATCACTCTAACACTGTCCCCTGCTTGGAGGCTTGCTGGGAAGTTTGTCGCTGTGTTTGGAATGTCCAGTCTTCCAGCAGTAGCATCTCCCGCAAGTCCTGTGATTCGTTTGGCTACGGCCGTATCAGGCCAAGCATTAACCCACACGAAAGCAGTGATGCCTGTATCCGCACTAGTAAATTTGGTATTGTCTAGAGAACAGCGAATTGTCAGGGCAGGAGAGTCATCTTTCAGAAGCACCATGATGGCAGCAGTACCCGCCGAAGCATCGTGCGTCATTGTTCCGATAATGCCAGAAGCGTCTGCCGCCTCTAGTTGGCGGTACATGACGTGTCCACCAAGTTTCCCGTCTACGCCGTTCTGATGAGGAAGGCCCGAGTCCGGAGGTGTCCATCCGAAGGTATTGTAGAATAGGCCGCCCCAACCGAAACCACCAACAATGGCCACACCATTCGTAGTAGAAAGGGCACCAGAGTTCGAAGTAGAGGTGCTTGTTCCGCTTGTAGCACTGCCAATCTGAGCAGTGACAATCTCTACTGAGCTTGTGGGCACTCCAGACCATTCCTGGACTACGCCCGTAACCTGATTGCTAGAAGAAGTATCTAAGGCAATATCAAAAGAAAGGGTTCCAGAAGAAGCATTGGGACATACTGCTGCGAAAGCATTAGGCTGATATTCACTTCCGGTTAATACATTGACTGGAGTTGACCAAGTGCCACCTCCTGTTACGCCCGTTGCTAGTGCTGTATCTGACGTATCAGATTTGATAGCACCAGCAATCAGAACAAGACAGTTACCAGCGGTAACAGAAAAGCCAGCATTAACGGTAACTGTCCCGTCTTCAGAGTCTACCTTGATTACAAATTCATTTACTAAAGTTGCCATTATTATCCTCTAGAAGGCCATTTCATGTTTTCTTGTCTATATCTGGATTTGGAGTACGCACGTTTCTGTAATCCTCCTCCTAGAGACCCAGCTTGAATAGAGGCCCCGATAGTACGAACAGTGTTGGAAACATTACCAGTAGCGGTAACTGTGAAGACTCCAATTGAAGTGTTTAGCTGACCAGTTACAAGGGTTCCGATTACGCCCGTAGCTGCAACTGTAATATTACCAATTGTCTTATCTAGAACACCCTCTAGGAGAACTGTTCCAGTTGCCGATAATGTAATTGGTTCAATCGTAGAACCAAGAACACCAACATTACGAACTCCACCTGTGGCAGAGACAGTGATGTCTCCAATCGACTTACTAAGGACCCCTGCAACATCAACTCGACCTGTTGCCGAAACTGTTACGGCACCTACCGTAGCAGAAGCACTTCCATGGATCTCTACAATACCTGTAGAAGATAGAGTAATATCTCCTACGTTATTGCTTGCTACGCCCTCAATCTCTACTTGTCCAGTAGCAGAAAGAGTAATGTCCCCGATGCTTTGATCTAGTTCTCCAGAGAGAATAGAACCAACAACGCCGGTAGCTTCAACAGTGATGTTGTCAATAGTGTTGTTTGCACCAACACCAGTGATTAGAACCGTACCCGTTGCAGAAGAAGTGATTGCTCCGATGGTGATATCGGCGCTACCAGCAATGTCTACATCGCCCGTAGCAGAAAGCGTAACAGCACCAATTGTGTTGTTAGCTCCAATCCCTTCAATTTCTACTCTACCTGTAGCAGAGGAAGTAACTGCCCCGATTACGTTCCCTGTGCCTGTCCCTCGAATAACAACCTGACCAGTTGCAGAGAGGGTGATGTTCCCAATATTCTGGTCTAGCTCTCCATCAATCCCTGCCGGACCACCGTCCCCGATGTATTGGCCAAACTGGAAAGCATTACTTTGAAATCCATAAATCTCAAGGGCAGGACCAGCAGAAGCAAAGGGTACTAAAAGAGAAGTTGTTCCCCATGATACAGGAGGACCGTCGTCCGTAAGACCTGTACCAGTGATTGTCCAGCCAGCTCCAAAATAGTTCTGAAGCTCCGTGTGCCGGAAAAGAGGAGAAAAGTTGTAGATGTTTGCTACTGACTTTGGCAGGATTGTCCTCATTTCTTGGAGGACCTCATCCTGAGTCAGTGCCCGCTCATATTGCTTTAGAGCGGAGAGATAGCCTGAGAAGATTGTTAGACCGTTCCCAGCAAACGCCTCACCTGCCGAAGTAAAACTATTTGCGTTATTATATGTGGCGTCAACGACACCATTCAGATATAATGTCCTGTCGTTGCCATTTCTGACTAGAGCAACGTGATACCAAGTGCCTACAGTTAGAGTTGTTGCTCCATCTGCTCCTCCGTTATTGTTCTCAATACGGAGGTTTGTTCCAGCACTATTTAGATATAAACCCTCATATAAAGTTGAACCTGCGTTGGCAATAACCCAGATATTACCGAATGCTGTGGCTGAGTCCCTGCGGACCCAAAGCATTGTCGTACATGGATCACTCTGGATTGCCCCAGAAGAACGGAGAGTATAGTCCCCCGCCGTTGAAAGGCGAAAGGCCATAGTTTACGCCCCGTCGCGGATCTCCGCCGCAAGAAGATAGGCATCGGCAGCGAAGTTGTCGCTTCCGTTGTTTGCGTCTCTTGCGATGCTGATACGCACATAGTCTGCCGCTGCAATACTGTCATTGTTAGTGAGAGTAACAGTCAATTGCACAAGATGCCCCTGAGTTGAAGGCATAGCCACGTTGCCTGTATTCACTGTACCAAAGCTTGTCGAGCTGTCTAAGTCAGTTGCATCTGCGCTAGTAACAGCCTCAACAGCAACTTCCCAATAGGTACTGTTCGTACCCGCAGCATTCCCAATAAGAGAGAGAACACATGTAATGGTGCCTGTCAGCCCTTGTGGGGCAACAATCGTCCAGTACGCTGTTTCATCAGTAGAGGCGTCATAAGCCAGCACTGGGCGGGTATTGACTACCGTCAGTGCCGGATAATTGCTGGATGGGAATTCAGCAGAAAGAGGAGTTAAGATTGCACGAGTCGCCATGTTAGGCTCCTGTCAGATAACGCTTGGCGATAACAGCCCGAAGTAGGCGTGCCTTTTGTGGTGTGGTCAGACCAGTCCGAGCAGCCACAGGAAGCACAGCATTCAGAGTGGCAGCATTGGAATCAAACCAATCATCCAGTGCGTCAATTGCAGCACGGAGATCGTCCTTAGTAATGGCCACGCCATCTTCTCTCATGAAATCCACCCAGCATTCTAGGCGTGATTGATTCGACATTACTGCCATGACTTACCTTTTAATTAATGTTGCATGAAGATCCTGTGCAGCTTCTTTGTAGAAGTTGATTGCAAACTGCTGGAATTCGGGATTACGGGCAAGGAGGCTTTCATGTAGTCCGTATCCCCACGTTGCATCAAAGTCACAGATATATCCATCATTGTGTGGGGCGTTAACGGCTCTCCAATCCTTGTTTAGATAGTAGTACCACATCTCACAGACTGGGGGCCATTGGTGTGTTAGATCTCCATAAGCTCTTGTTGACGACCAGTGTGGGGTCACGATGGTAGCTTTGGCTCCTTTCTTCATAACTCGATAGAGTTCGTTTACGAAGAAGATCCGTTCAGAAGCAGTAAGATGCTCAACCATGTGAGAACAGTGAGCCTCATCTACTGTCTCATCTGCCCAAGGCCAAGGCTTGGTTAAGTCTGCTACTACATCCACTCCAGGGAATCCCCGACTATCTACACCAATGAATCCTTCTTTCTTATTAATTCCTGCACCTAAATCTAGCTTCACCAGTTTGTTCCCGTAACGTGATCATAGTGGCCTACCAGTACATCGCAGTCAACTGCACACCGGTAGCCATGTTTCCTTGCATCTCCCCAAAAATAAAGATCTTGTGTACCAACTCCTTCTGCACCTGCCACGGTCTTGAACCACGGCTTGCGAAGCTTGGGGTCTTTGAACATTGACATACGCCAGAGATTGAATCCCATCCCTGTCCCACAAACCTCAACAAGTTCTCCGGGAACCGGGACTTGGGGCCTAAAATTGAGAACAGGATCTTTGGGATCTCCCCACAATTGAGGCACCCCGCCCTCGAACTTTGTCCAGTAAAGCCCGCCGATGCAGGACAGTTCTGGATGTTCCTCCATGCGCTTGATGAGCTTCAGAAGGCCATCAGGAGGGGGAATGTTGTCATGTTCCAGGGTTAGGATATACTCCCACTGGGAGAGTTCTGGATTGGCTAGGATCTGTTCAATTGCTGAGCTGTAGGCGTCCCCAACTTCCATCCCCAAGGCCAGCATTCTATAAACACCTTGGTTGGGTGGAAAAATTAAGGACCAATGACTCAGAGCTACTTTAGCAGGAATCATTGGTCCACTCGGAAGAATTACGACTACTCTTTGTTTTTTCCACGTACCTCCTTCGAGGATACGTTGAGAGGCATTAGCTAGTTCTAAGTTATGTTTACCATAGTCGACTACGACCAGTTCTGGTTTCATTCAGTTCCTTATACGTTGCGCCCTACGAACGCTAGCACATCAAGTCCAGTTTGGTTGATTTGAGTTCTATGGATGGAAGCAGGAAGAGCACCAGAGGTGACAGTATAAACTCCCTCCATCATTTCATTGAACATACCATTCTTATTAGTAGAATTGATAGCTTGTCCAGGCCGACCAAATGTGTTGTGTGTAGCAACAACATTGCTGATATTTAATACGTTTCCTACTGTACCCGCACCACTTGTAGACTGTCTGATCGCCATCCAGTATTCTCCCGGCGCTAGATAAGTAGACATTGGGATAATAAGTTCTCTAAATCCGTGAAGAACAGAAGACACGTTGGCACCAGCACTAGAACTTGAGTAACTTGAGTAACTAGTGCTATTTCCATAACTTGAAATAGCCGAGTGTGCGCTGGAAGCATTAGACGAGAAAGAAGCCGCTAACGTATGAGTAGAGGACCAGAACCTAGTAACAGCCTCATAACCCGTATTCGCTGTATCTGTGTTGATTCTGGAATAAAACCCTACTTCAAAGGTAGCACCCTTGACTCCGCTTGAAACCGCAGAAGATGAGTTCTGAACAGAAACAGGAAGCTTAAAAAGAATCGCAGAAAGAGGGTACTCTAATCTAACGCCCTGAACAAACACACTGTTTTGTCCAAGAGATGCTACGGTCTGGTCGGCAAAAGGACGGATGTTTGTCCCAATCAGTTGCTCATAGTTGATGCCATGGCCTTCGATGCCCATTACAACTGTAGACCCTGTTCCGGATAATTGGAAAGGGGCTCTGGCTTCAAAGATTACGTTCGTACCTGAAACTGTTGAATTTCCTGTCGTGTTTCCTGAAAGGGTATAAAGTTGATTATGTCCAGAGTTCCAGTCGGATGGGCGAGCAAGGTCAGAGGCCGCTACCGTAGTAGTGGACCCCTGACTATTGAGCGCTGTTACTGTGCCTGTGAAATCAGCAAAAGTAACACTTTTGGCATGGACAATTGACATTATGCTCCAGGAGCAGTCAGAGTGAATTGAGTGATAGTAACTTGCTGAGCAGCTACGATAGTGATCGTATCTAGAGTCAGATCACCACCACCGCCTGTTGCAGTAACCGTGCCTTGGATTGTGGCATTGGTTGTAGTAGGTGACGAAGGATAGATACGGAAATAGTCCGCAGTACCGCCGTTATCTGCTGACGTATCCTGCCATGTGGCGTTATACGCTTTTGTACCACCTGATGCAGCAGCCATCCAGTCTGATGGTAGAGTCATGGTTACGAGAACTGTACCCGCATCCGCTGTACCACAGTTAGCCGGCATAGTGCCGTCAAAGATCTTTAGAACAGCGGTCGTACCAGTAGTCGACTCAATTGTGTCTAAAATGGCGTTACGTACGCCGGTAGAGAATTGTAAGGCCATGTTTTATCCTTATTACGAAAGTGTGCCGGCGGCAGTGATAATCCAACCTGATGAACCAATACAACGATAATGTACAAAACCTTTTGTTGCGGAGGCGATTGTATAATCTTGATTAGTTGCACTACCATCATTGATGGTAAGAGTAAACGCTCCGAGGCCGGTACGTTGGATTACAAACTCGTACCCGTCGACAAGGTTGGTCGTCGGCAGGTTGACCGTGCGGTTCGCGGTCAGCGTCGTATTGAAGTATTGGTACTTAAGGTCCGCGATCGTCAGCGTCACGTCCGCGTCGCCGCGCGTGTGCACTCCGTCGCCGGCTTTGTACGAATTCAAGCGAGGCGCACTGGTCCCGCCAAGTGACGTTCTCGGGTCGGCTAGCCACCCGCCGCCAGCAACGTAGCCCGTGACCACGCCAAGCGTGCCCGCTTGATACGGAATCAGCGCCCCGCTGTTGGAGTTCGTTCCGTTGCAATGCAGCCCTACGATCTGCAGGTAGCCACCGGTAGCGGCCTGCAAGAACGTCACCGAGCCGGCGGTATTGATGACGCCAGACCCAGCCGTGATCTGCGACCCAATCGCAGTGACTTGCGACGCCGGGAAGTTCCAAAGAACCTTCGTTCCGGACGTTGTGAAATACGGATCTTCCGACCGGCACCCGATTAGCGTTACTGCCTCGCACGACTCAAGCCAAAGCTGCTGTTTGGAGTCGTAGTTTCCAAGGTTGAACTCGACGTTTCTGAGCGTGACGTTCTGGCCGACGGTAATGTAGATCGACGGCTCGGTCGCGTTGTCGCAGCGGAAGTACAGCCGGTCAAGATTGAAGATCGGCTGACCGATCGAGGTGGACGGCTTGAACCACACCCCTGCACCGCTCATGTCGCCGAAAAAGTCGCACTCGCGGATTGTCACTCCCCACACAGCGAGCCGCGTCGATCCAGATTCAGCGGTCGCAATGGCGCGGAAGCACTTGTTGAACGAGCAGTGCTCGATCACGAAGTTGTAGATCGTCGTGTCCGTGCCCGAGTCGAACAGGATGAATATGGCGTTCGTGTTCGACGACGATTGCGCCGACGCATACTCGAAGTAGATGTCCGAGAAGCGAAAGTTGTTTGTCAGGTTCCCAGTTAATTTAAAAACAGGTGTGTTTGATGTTTGTTGTATAATTTTTGTTGAGCCCCGGGACGCACCCTCAATTACCCAACCTTGGCTTGTCGGAATGGTAATAGTTCCAGAAACAAGAATAGTTCCAGAGGGAAGACATAAACGACGACCACTATTCGGAGAAAGTAACATTACATCTACTGCTGCTTGCAAGGATGCAGTATTATCTGTAACGCCGTCAGCAACAACTCCAAAATTAGCGGCATCTACAAAAGAAGCTCCATCATCGGAGATACGTTCTTCTCGTTTACGGTTTAGTGCCACGTAAACGTTCACAGTTGCGCTGGTTCCGGTTACGCCGGACGTACGCGCACGAATATAGGTCCACGCCGAAGTATGCTCGTATGATGAGGTCTGAGGCGCAGTACCAGAAAGACTGAGGGTAGCAATAGTTACCCAGTTTGTTTTGTCGAGAGAACCCTCTAGAGTAACAGTCGCAGTTACAGAACCAGAGCCAGTACAGACGGCTTGAAACGTCCGCTGATCGTTGTTACCAGTGGTAAGTTCTGTGCCGGTAGCTGTCCCCGTAGCAGTAAGAAGAGTATAGAGTCCGTAACTAGCCATGAAATCTCCAGTAGAAAGCCCCCCGAAGGGGGCTTCCGTTTAGTCAGTCAGTCCTTCGCCCGGACCTGGAATGAAGTATTGAATTACGACATAACCAGTTCCACCCGCAGTTGACGAACCTACGGTATAAGATGCGATGACTGTTTTGTCAGAGTCGAGTTTTGTCCCGACTGACGCACCTGCTGCTGTCCCTACTGCAGCATAACCTACTTTTGTAGTAGCCATGCTGAAAGCATTGACAAGAGCTGTGGTTGCTCCTGACCAGCCGAGGTTAAAAGCACCTGCGGCGGTGGCTGCGTCTACTTCTTGGTGTACGAACACACCGCAAATAACCGCATCCTTAGGGAGGACACACTTCTCAGTAGAAGCGTCAGTACGGGCAATACGCACGACTTTAGTTCTAATCTCCCGAGGTTTCGGGTAGCTAAGAGTCACTGGCATATTGCCCTCCTACTTAAGCGCCGGCAGTGCCGAACAGACCGCGAGGATCAGTCCAGCCAAAGCCGTAACGAGCAGTCGCTTTGAACTTGGCGTTTTCGGTATCGAAATCGTTGTCCATTGCGAACTCGTCACCACGCCGCTCCCAATACTTCATACCGTGAGGAACGTTGGTCCGGATGAACCAAGCATCAGCATCGGTAAGGTAATGAGAGACAGTCACGCCACCAGGGAACATACCCATCTCTTTAAGAGCGTTGATGTCGTTGTTGTCCGTACCTACGCGACCAACGGTCTTCAGGATACGAGCAGCTTCAAACTCAAGCTGATAAGGGATGATGAGCTTCTGAGGCTTGACAGCGATCTTCAGGCCACGGTCGTTGGTGAAGCCTTGAATGTCGATAGAAGCTTGCTCAAGTGACGCCTCTGAGAGGTCAGCCGCTGTTGCAAGGATGTTCGACCAAGTGCCACCAGCCATGTTGGGGTGAGCGTTGTTCAGAAGAGAAACGCCGTCACCACCAGTAGGACCACCCGAGAAGGCTTGGTTGTATACGTTCGCAGCAACAATCTCTTTCGATTGGCGCATTGAGAACGCAAGACCTTGCGCTTTGCGGGAAGCAACTACGTCATAAAGATCGTCTTCCATCGCTTCACGAGTAACTACGAAGCCGAGGCCGTAAGTTACGAACGTATAGCGAGTGATGAAGCCTTGGCGCTCAGAATCATAGCTGATTGAGCCACCCTCAGTTTTAACGACCGGAAGGCCGAATCCTGAAGTACCAACGTCTTCTTCAAAGGCGCGCTTTGATTTATAAGTCTCGAATAGAGCAGTGTACTCTACCGGATATTCTGCATAAGCTTTACCGTACCAGGCGTTAACACCAGGCCATAGGCTTTTTGCAAAACTTGAGGAATTGATAATTCCACCAGCCATATCAGCCTCCTATTAAACGCCAGCAGTACCGGTATGCGAACCGAGCTGATGGTTGTTGATTTTCACGATCCAGCGGGTATACGCCTGACCATCCGCCAGAAGTTCATTGTCAGCCGAACGCTTGGCTTCCATGAGTTTCAGGGGGAGGGTAGCAGTAGTCGCATGGGTACTTGAATCGATGACCATACCTGATTGGCCAGTTGTGGTTGAACCAGCAGTGGCTACAAAGTCAATGTTTTGACCAAGGTCTTGCAGCTCAAGCGGATCGCCAGCGCCGTCCTCTTCTGCTTCAAAAAGCAGGTTGGGATCATCAGCAACCATTGCATAACGCAGGGTTGAGGCTACACGATAGGGTGCAGCATTCAGGTTTGAATAGTCAGGAATGAAGCCAACTACAACACCAATCAGTGCGTCCGAAGCGGCAGCACGTTGAACGGTCGGATAGTTGACAACATCAGTGGTGTCTCCTGTATAAAGCTTTACAGCATCGCCGATGTACGTTGCAGTACCTTCAGCGGCTGGAATCGCATAAATACGAAAGGCACCGTTCCAGGGAGTGCCGTTCAGGTATTTAACCGGACGGAACCCGTTAGGACGGGAAGTGTTTGCCATTATTACTCCTTAAAGGCACTCCTGGAAATTACTCTGGAAGTCGTCCTGCGCGGACGTCTTCGGTAGAAATCTTCCCATAAGCACCGTCAATATTTGGATTTTTAATTTGCTCTTGAACGGCTTTGATATCTTTCTGCTTTTCAGCTTGATCTTCTTCATACCATTCGCGTCGGATACGCATTAGGTACGCGCGTTGTGCATCACCGTTATTTTTAACACCAACAGAGACCATGGCATTAGTGCCATCAGGACTTGCAATGTCGAGCCGATTGTCACCAATCTTGTGATCTTGTTTGGAGACGAGTTCATATCCAGCTTCCTGGAACATTTGAATACGATCACCAGTGTCATTCACAAAACGGTAAACATAATTTTCGTCTTTGCCATTTACATTTAATCGCCCACGGGCGCGAATTGGCTGACGTTTAACACGACCTCTCGGTGCTTTTTGGGGTTCTGTCATCGTAATCTCCTTACTGTTCCTGCGCTTCTAGGTCTTTGTAATATTGCTCTTCTGTCATAATGCCTGTTGCAGCAAAGCGACGAGCAATCTCTCGTTGCTCAGCCGTAGGCTTAAAACTAGAAGACCGGCCCTTGGGAGCGCCTCCTGACTGTGCCTCCACAGTTGGTGCTTTGTCTTTGTTCGGGTTACGGAAGTATTGGCTATCTTTAAACTGCTTTCTTACCTTCTCGGTAACAGCTTTGAGAACCTCTTCCGGAGATTTCCCTTTATTATGTTCAATGATGCCCATGGCATCAGCATACTCACGCATTTCCGAATCTAGCTTATACCATTGGTTTTCTTGTGACCAACTGATAAAAGCTTCATTGACTTGGGGAGCAGGTTGAGGTTTTACAGCCTCTTCTACGCGCTGTGCCTCTTTGACTTCTTCAATCTTGTCTTGAATTTCGTCTGCACGAACAAGATCTTCTTCCGCGAGAGCGAGACGTTTTTCCTGTTTAAGGGCAGCTAGAGCTCGTTGGTATTCGGTTTGCCGAATCTTTTCAGTATGTGCTGCTTGATCGTGCAGCGTACGTTCGAGCATTTCTAGCTTTTTCTGGAGATTCTTTGAGTGACGATGCTGTTCATCAATCTTCTCAAAGAGCGGCGCACGCGCCACAAAGATCTCCGCTGTTACCCATTTGTCTGGATCACCCTCATATTGCTCTTTAGGTTTCCAGCCCATTTCCATGGCTTGGGCTTCTACAGGATTAGTCTCTACGATTGGAGCTTCTTCAGACATTATGGTCTCCCATGACTGCGACGATATCTTCGTCATTTAGTACGATGAATTTGGTTTCGCCTTGCATGATAACTTTACCAGCGTATTTAGCGAACGAGATGCGATCTCCGATTTTTACAGGGACCTCTTCAAGGTCTCCTTCTTTCATGTAGGCCTTGAAGGCAGTGGCACCAATATCAACTACGGTTCCAGTATCTACACGATTTTCTTCCATCTTTACTGCGGAATGTTCTGGCATTACTAGGCCAGCACGTTTAGCAGCAGCGAAAGCGGGATCTACATCTAACGTATCGGGCTTAACTAATACCCGATGTAAAAGGGGTGTAATCATTCGTACTTTGTCTCCAAAATATCATTTAGAGCGGCAATTACGCCTGCCCTATAGCGATCATTAATCTGGTCTACGCCAGCCGACACACTTAGGTCGTTTTTGATTTCTTCCCGGTAGGCCGTGACGGCTTTGAAGAACTGCTTCGTGCCTGGGTGTTCGAGCCATTCCGAGAATTGTTCGCGGCTAATTTCGATTTGTTCTGTTCCTCTTGGTGCCTAAGTTTCTGTGAGTTTGTTGCTTCATTAAGGCGAAGATTTTGACTGGTCTCCGCTTCTTTTGTCTGCATGTTAACTGCAGACTCTACCATGAACATACGTTGTTTATGCTCAAGTGCTTTGGCGTCTAGGTCATTCTTCATGGCCTGATGCCGTAGTTTCATTTCACCTTCTTGGGCTTTCATCATCAGTTCAAACTCTTTCGAGCGGGCTTCCATAGCCATCCTGAACTGAGTCTCTTGTTTATTGAGTTCTGCCTTTTGTTGTTCCGCTTGCATCTTAAGCTGCATTTCCATCATCTTAGGATCTTGCTTAGGCGGAACTTGAGGCTGCCCTGTTTCTGCCATGCCGGGGATAAGCTCTTGCCAATTAGGCTGTTCCTGGGCCTCTAGAACGCGCATAGTCGTCTTGATGGGATCAATAGGTAGTCCCATACCTAGAAGCTCAAGAAGGCCTTGTGCCTTCAATAAACGCTCTGTAGACGATACAGCGGTAGGATCAGCTCCAGGGCAAATGTCATACCCTTCTTGGGAGAAATCCTCAGGACCTACAGCCTCATCCAGAACAGCAATAATAGTCTGTGGATCAAGAAAGGTTCCATTCAGACGATAGAGCTTTTTGAACTCTTTTGTCAGCGAACGATAAATGCGTTTATAGATTGCTGTGAAGACTTTCATCCCCTGCTCGATGGTAGCCATCGTTGTAGTTGCAGGAGTATTTTGCCCAGGCATCTTTCCAACAAAGATCTCAGCTACCGAAGCGAGTTCCTTACCGGACGTAATCAGAGTACCAAGAAGCTGGAAAAGAGTCGAAGAAGGGTCCTTTGTGGGGAGCGGGACAATCTGTTTCTTCAGATCATCTCCAGTTGCATTAACTGCCTTCCACTCTCCCGGACGAAGGGGCTGGTCGCCCATCTTCATCCTCAGTCCTTTACCAATGAATCCACCTTGGAGGTTGGAGAGAGTGCCTGCATCCACGAGTTGGTTAATGATAGTATTAACGGACTCGTTGATAGGGCCAAGTAAATGGCCAAATCCCAGGTCATAAATGCGGGACTCAGGATTAGGAATAAAACCGTATTTGGTGTAGTAATCCAGGGGTTTGATTCGTACAAGCTTATCTTTCCTGTAGACTGCACCATCTGCTGAGAACCTGGCTGTGATGCGGAGAACCTTTTTGGTTGACTTATGGAACGTTACGATGTAAGGTTCCTTGACTCCATCATCATCAAGGTCTAGCCAGGTATGTTGTTCAATCAAGAAATAAGGGATTGTAGTATCTTCCATTCCACTGTCACGATCATCAAAATCGCCAGCAGTGGGAGTACCTAGATCTACTTTAAGGTAAACGCCCATGCGTTTACGCTCTTCAACTTCCCGCTCGTAAAGAAAGACATGCTCTGAAATACGCTCTGCTTTCTCTACGGACTCTGCGTCATAATTGATAACAATATGACGAGGGTCAATAAGCTTGGAACACATCTTCTCGGTATAGGGATCATAGAAGGTCTTTTTAAAGACTGTTCCCATGACCGCATCCATGATGAGAAGACGATCCATGTCTTCTTCCCAATTATCCATTTCGTGGATTAATTGGTAGTTCATGTAGTCTGCTACGCGCTTAGCACGCTTGATTTTCTGGCCGTCAGGATCGGCACCAATGGTGACGGGTTTAACCACCCTCCCGTCTGAAGGCACAAGTGTCGGATAAGCCCTAGCTGAGAACTGCATGGCAGCTACAGAGACTAGGGGATATTTGACGTTAGAAGCGTTGGGCCATGGATAGTTCTTCTCTTCCATGGCTTGAGTGGCCATAGCTAACCACTCGTCCACCATATCACGCCAATGCTGGGAAGATTGGGAATCATTTTCATAACCTTTCCAGCACTCTTCTCCAATCAATTCAAGTTTTTCTTCATCGACTTTAGTGGCGATGTTTGTAGACTCGATAATCGATTGAAGATCAGTATCCGGTTGGGGAAGGGACTCTAAAGTGGGTACTTGTTCCATTTTTTAAGATTTTCCTTTGCAGGGATCACCTGAATGTTCCATGGAACATGGAGTCCACAAACTTGTTTATTTTTAAGAGGGACAATATGATCTACGTGCCACTTGATCCCTGTCATCTTTTCTCTTAAAAAAGATAAATGATATGCTTCTTCTATGATCCATAAGTCATCTGAAGACAACCAATGTGGAGTAGCTTGTTTTGTTCTTTTTCGCCTTGCAGCAGATTTTGCTTTTTCTTTTTCTGGGTATTTTTGATATCTACGTCTAGCCTCTGCTGCACTTTTTCTTTTTCCCTCTTCTCTCCATTTATAGACTTTTTGTCTAGAACAAGAGAGACAAATAGTATCTACACCACATTTAAACGCTTTGCTTTTTACAAACACATCAGAGGAAGCTGTCTCTTTACAAATTCTGCAGGTTCTAATAACCTGTAATTCGGCTACGTCCGTAGTCGGAGACTCCTGATTCTCTAAGTTCATCAAGATATTCTTCTTCCTCTAGTTCTTGGTTTGTTGGAGCTTCAATCATTTTGTCCAAAAGCAGACCAAGATAAGCAAAGGCATCAACCTGGTCATCATTTCTAGTACGAGGGAACTTTGTCAGCTCATCCTCAAAGATAGGAAACCAGTCTGCTTCTTTATCTACTTTTACGGTACGCGCCCGTACCCTTCCTTGAATAGAGCGCGCCCGTAGAATCTTGTCTTTGTTCATATGACTCATCGGAAGAATATGGGGAAAGATATTCTGACGAATCATCTCCTCACGGAGGAATGGACCGATAGCTTTGGAAACCTGCATTTCTTCAATGCCAATGGCTTCAGGACGATAAAGGTTCTCCAAAGCAAAAATCATTTCAACGATATCTCGGCCGTCTAACCGTTCTCGGATCACCTCCTTGATATGAAGCCGCCTATATTCATCAACACCTCCGACGATAAACACGGAGTAGTCAGCGGTTTCCTTTTCAGAGATAGCAAGGTCCGCTGTGATATAATACCGCAGTGGTAACTTGGTGTCCTCCTCAGTTAGGGCAAGTAAATCGTTTTTCTTAAAATAGGCTACCGTATCATCGATAGGGTAGTTCAGGTATTCCTGAGAATAAACGTCAGCAATACCTTGCCGAGCATATTCTTCTCTTTTTCCAATAAAGTAATTCTTGTCAAACCGCTCAGGCCAGAGGAAAGATTCCATGTCCTCATCATGAGCTTTATATTTGACTGCTTTCCACAGGCCCCGAGGCCTGAGAGAGAACATCTTAAGCCCTTCGTAAACGGTATCTTTGGCCGTATAAGAAGGCATCAGAGACTCTAAGAGGCTGTCCATGTGAAGGATGGTACCCCACATGCGGAGCTTCCCTTTTGGGGACATTGCCGGGGTTAGGGCGCCGAAGAACCAACGTTTGAGTTTGGCTCTCCGCTCCTTGTTCATGACAAGCTCGTCGTTTTCTAGGTCGTCGACAATGACCAAATTAGGACGGGTACCATTCCAATTAAGACCCCGAAGCTTTTGTTCCGCACCCTTGGCGATAACCCTGAATTTGTGACCATCAGCGAATTCGACAATGACGTCACTTTCCGAGTCTTTAAGAAACCGGACCAGACCTTTGTCGTCTTTCTTGAGCCCAAACAGCTCAACAATATCTTCATTGTCGCTCAGTTCCTGTTTCAGGGCCCCTAGGAACATGCACGCTTGACTCTCCGTATCGGAGACAATTAGTGCAAAAGTGGATTCTCTGAATAATAAGCTCGCTAGGGTGTACGCTAATGTCCCGGCTGTACTCTTTGCGTGTCCGCGAGGAGCCGCAATAGCTACATACTGGTGTTGGCTGGTCGCTAGTTCCCATAGCTCTTTGTGGAATTGGGGGATGGCTGTAGCATCATCGAATTTCTTCGCTAGAACAGAACCTACAAAACCCTCAATCAAACCCGCCGTCAGCACGTTGTTTTCTTCCTTCGTCTAGCTCTAGAGATTTCTTGCAATGATCTGGATCAAGTTTGTCTAGGAATTTACAGAGGAGGCAACCCCAGCGTTTGCCCCTTACTTCGGCTTTTGCAGCCCTAGATGAGATCGTCTCATCCGGGTCTCCTCGAAGAAGGGCGTTACCTAGTTGATCGATACTAATAAGGACGTTAAGCGCCCAGTCTTTTGGTTTCATTGTTATCCTTTGGCGTGCCGGGAGGGATTCGAACCCCCACCTGACGGTTTTGGAGACCGTGATGCTACCAGTTACACCACCAACCCGCTGGTGCTGACCGAAGGAGTCGAACCCTCAATCTACCGCTCACAAGGCGGTTGCCTTACCATTCGGCTAGATCAGCGTGCTTTACGCTTTTTGATTAGTGCTTCTTTGCGGAGATTTGCTTTGGCAGAAACAACTCTGAGATTGCTCTTGCCAGTAGAACCACCGCTATCAAGCGGCTTAACATGGTCAACATGCCGGGGGTCTCCTACTTTTAGACCCATCGTTTTACGCGCGGAGTTCCTCGCTGCTCGATCCTTCACTCGATTGGGTTTCTTCTTGTGTTCCCAATTCAGTTCCTTCTTGTAGTCCCTCTTCCCGTTCGTCATGAAGGGCATGCTGATTCTCCACAAACATTACATCTGTTACTTGAATGGGTTGTCGCTTATTGGCGATTTCCTCGAATTTTTGAGCCAAGGCAGACAGCCTGTCCATGACTTGCTTGTTTTCAACCTGGTCTTTGGGTCTCTCATCAAGCTTCATCTTCCGATCTTGGATCGAATTAAAGGCTTGGGTGGTATCCCTCAGGGAGACAGGCTTTCTCTCCATTTCTCCGGTGAACCGATTGAAGATATAGTCACCGTTCTGGAGCCTGTCAGCCATAATCTCTAGGCTTTTCTCTGCAATCCCCTTTAATTTATTAGAGAGTTGGATCTGATCCTCGGTTCTAAGCTCATCCGAGATTTTAGTCCACCATTCCGCATACCGCCAAGACCTAACCGTAGGAAAAGGGATGTTCAACGCAGCAGCAGTGTGCATCAAGTTCCCGGTCAGAAGCCAAAGCTTCACAGCTTCCAGCTTTTGGGAGTCAGTATAGAGCTTCCCTTGGCGTTTAGGTTTGGTTTTATAGACTTTATCGGTTAAATTACGTTTCAACTCGCTTCTCGCAGGTAGCCTGGGCCCCTAAAAGGGGTAAATCAGCGGAGAGTTCAGCATTTTTAATGACATATTCCCTTAAAACCTCACATTTTTCTTGGGATTCTGTCTTGATTTCTTGCTTGACAAGCACAGGACCCAGGGGTGAAGACAAAAGAATAGCTAAAATCAGGGAATAAGGCATAGTATTTCTCCTTGTGTGTGATTATAACATATATTTAGATAAGAAGTCAAGTATATGAGGGCTAATGTTTTTAAAAATAGCTAAAATTTTGTCATTGTTGTTTACTGCCATTATTTTTCTGGTTAATTTTCCCCCCACCCCCAGGTCTTTTTGTGTGTAAACACTCACATTTTCTAGGGAAACAGTGAGAATGATTATTATTTAGAAAAAGGGTGCCG
>ERZ650311.351-NODE-351-length-30272-cov-16.829467_pt1 | contig 30272 bp, 34 predicted proteins | sample MGYA00376247_ERZ650311 | MGnify/ENA primary metagenome ERZ650311 (study PRJEB26733, sample SAMN07839324) | wastewater metagenome | biome: small river; feature: stream; material: water | place: USA: North Carolina | collected 2016-07-28 ...
CCGACAGCTACCGCTATCTGGCCGAGAGCATCCGCATGCACCCGGACCAGGAATCCCTCAAGACGCTGATGGAAGAGGCTGGCCTCGCCCGCGTCGAATACTTCAACATGACCGCCGGGGTCGTCGCCCTGCACCGCGGCTACAAGCTCTGAGACCTTCCAGCGCAGGACACGAGATGTTTGCTTCGCCCGCCATTGCCGGCCTCAACCACCTGCTCGCCGACGCGCCCTGGGCGCGGGAGCGGCTGGCGCCCTTTGCCGGCCGCACGGCGGTGTTCCACGTCACGCCCTTCGTCCTCAGCCTGGGCATCGACGGCGGCGGCTGCTTCACCGAATCCGCCACGCCCGAGCCCGACGTGACCCTCGAACTCCCGCTCGCTTCGCTGCCCAAGGCCATCGGCGGCACCGACGCGCTGATGGCCGACATCCGCATCAGCGGCAACGCCGACTTTGCCGACGCCCTCGGCTTCGTGCTGCGCAAGCTGCGCTGGGACGGCGAAGAGGCGCTGTCGCGGCTCATCGGCGACATCGCCGCCCACCGGGCCGTGAACACCGCCCGCGACGTGGCCGCCTGGCATCGTCAGGCCGCCCGCAACGTGGTCGAAAACCTCGTCGAATACTTCGGCGAGGAGCAGCCGCTGGTGGTCAAGAAGGCCGCCCTTGAAGATCTGGCGGGCGACACCGCCGCCCTGCGCGACGACCTCGCCCGCCTCGAAAAGCGCCTCAAGAAGCTCGAAACCCGCTAGGCCGCGCCCCGCTCAGGGGTACAGCCCGCGCATCTGGTGGGCGGCGAGCACGCGCTCGCAGCCCAGCACGAAGGCCGCGGTGCGCAGCGCGATGCCCTTGGCCCGGGCCGCATCCCACACGGCCGCAAAGGCTTCGCGCATGATCCGGTCGAGGCGAGCGTTGATCTCCTCCTCGGTCCAGAAGAACGCGCTGATGTCCTGCACCCATTCAAAGTAGCTCACCGTCACCCCGCCGGCGTTGGCCAGCACGTCGGGGATCACCGTGATGCCCCGCTCCTGGAGGATCAGATCGGCCTCCGGGCTGGTCGGGCCGTTGGCCCCTTCGGTGATGAGGCGGGCCCGGATGCGGCCGGCGTTGGCGGTGGTGATCTGGTTCTCCATCGCCGCGGCCACCAGGATGTCGGCGTCCACGCCCCAGAAGTCGGCGTTGTCGATGGGTTCGCTATCGGGGGCGCCGATGAGGGTGTGGTGGGCGAGGCTCCAGACCTTCGCCGCGCGCACGTCCAGCCCGCCCGGGTTGTGGATCGAGCCGGTGGAATCCTGCAGCGCCACCACCTTCGCGCCGGCATCGGCAAACAGCCGCGCCGCCGCTTCGCCCACGTTGCCGAAGCCCTGCACGGCCACCCGCGCGCCGGCGATGCTCATCCCGATGCGCTGGGCTGCCTCGACGGTGGTCACGAACACCCCGCGCCCGGTGGCGTCCTTGCGCCCGAGGCTGCCCCCCAGGCTGACCGGCTTGCCGGTGACGACGCCCATCGCCGTCTTGCCTTCGTTCATCGAGAAGGTGTCCATGATCCACGCCATCACCTGCTCGTTGGTGTTGATGTCCGGCGCCGGGATGTCCTTGTCCTGCCCGAGGAAGATGTTGATCTCACTGGCGTAACGGCGGGTGAGACGCTCCAGTTCGGCCAGCGACAGCGTCTTGGGTTCGACCCGCACGCCGCCCTTGGCGCCGCCGAAGGGCACGTTCACCACCGCGTTCTTCACCGTCATCCACGCCGAAAGGGCCATCACCTCGGCCAGGGTCACGTCCGGGTGGTAGCGGATACCGCCCTTGCCGGGGCCGCGGGCGAGGTTGTGCTGCACCCGATAACCCTCGAAATGTGCCATTTCACCGTTGTCGAGGCGGATCGGAACGTCTACGATCAGCGCCCGCTTCGGCCGGGTGAGGATGGGCGCCAGCGGGCGCAGGTCGGCAGCCAGATGGGGCTCGACCCGGTCGATCTGGACCAGATAGGTTTCCCAGGGCCCCAGATGCTCGGCCGACAGGTAGGACGGGATGTGGGCCACGTTGTCCATGGTTGTGGATCTCCGGCGGGTTGATTGGCGCTGATCGCTGCTCTGTGCTTTGGTTGCGGGCGGCGCCATTTGGTTTCATCAGTCTGGCATGGGGGCGTGTCGCAATACCGCGCCCGTGCAGCTTTAACGGAATTCCTGCAGAACAATTTCGGCTGCTGCTGCAAAACATCGAAGGTTTTATTGGTTCATCCGGCCAAGGGGCGCCGGTAAGGTCTGGCCAAAGGGCTGGCTGCCGGCGGGATGTTCCGGCGCCGGCAGCCGGCTGTTCGATCCCAACATCTCTCCGGATAGGAAAACTCACCATGAAACTCGTAACACCGGCCCTGCTCGTCGGGCTGGCCGTCGTCGGCTGGCCCCTCGCGGCTGCGGCAACCAATGGATATTTCTCCCACGGCTACGGCGTGCGCAGTCAGGGTGTGGCCGGGGTGGGCATCGCCCTACCCCAGGACGGGCTGGCCGCGGCCGCCAATCCGGCCGGCACGGCCTTCGTCGGCAACCGGCTGGATGTGGAGGCCTCGCTGTTCCGTCCTGATCGCGGCGCCTCGATCCACGGCAACGCCTATGGCGCAGATGGCGATTACTCCGCCAACGGCAAGCGCAACTTCTTCATCCCCGGGCTGGGCTACGCGCGGCAGGTGTCGCCGGAGCTGGCGCTGGGGCTGGCGGTGTACGGCAACGGCGGGATGAACACCGACTATGACCGCAACCCGTTTGCGGCCTACGGCGCAACCGGCAAGGCCGGCATCGATCTGGCGCAGCTCTTCGTCACCCCGTCGGTGGCCTTCCGGCCGGCGCCGGGGCATGCCATCGGCGCCGCGGTGACCTTCGCCTACCAGCGCTTCGCGGCGCGGGGCCTGTCGCCTTTCGACAACGCCGCGGTGTCGTCGGCCCCGGGCTCGGTGACCGACCGCGGCCACGACAGCGCCACCGGCTGGGGCCTCAAGCTCGGCTGGATCGGCGAGGTGCTGCCGACCGTGCGGCTGGGCGCGAGCTGGTCGTCGCGCATCCAGATGAGCGAGTTCGACCGCTACAAGGGCTTGTTCGAGGGCCACGGCGGCTTCGACATCCCGGCCTCCTACGGCGTGGGTGTCGCCTGGCAGGCGTCGCCGGCCCTGACCCTGGCGGCCGACTGGCAGCGCATCGAGTACGGCAGCGTCAGATCGGTGGGCAACCCGCTGTCAGTGCTGTTCAGCGGCGGCCAGCTGGGCGCAGACAACGGCGCCGGCTTCGGCTGGAAAGACATCTCGGTGGTCAAGCTGGGGGCCACCTATGCGGTGGATGAGCGCCTCACCCTGCGGGCCGGGGCGAGCCGGGCCCAGCAGCCGGTGCCGTCCAGCCAGACCTTCTTCAACATCCTGGCGCCGGGTGTGGTGCGCAACCACTTCAGCCTGGGCGCCAGCTACCGGCTGGCGGGGGGCGAGCTCAGCGCGGCCTACACCCGGGCGCCGAAGGTCACGGTGTCGGGAGACGGGTCGATCCCGGCCGGCTTTGGCGGCGGTGAGGCCAGCAACCACCTGCGCGAGGACGTGCTGACGGTGGGTTACACATGGGCGCTGTAAGCGGATGGAGATTGGTATGAGCATCGCGTGGACGGCTTTCACGCCTGGCAGCGCCCTGGCCGGCGGCGCGTTGATCGGCCTGGCGGCCAGCGTGCTGTGGCTGGTCAATGGCCGCGTGGCGGGCATCAGCGGCATCCTCGGCGGGCTGCGCTGGCGGCCGGGCGACCGGGGCTGGCGCCTCGCCTTCGTGGCGGGCCTGCTGGCGGCGCCGGCGGTGCTCGGCTGGGTGGCGCCCGGTATCGGCGAGTTTGCGCCGGCCGGGCAGGGCAGCGCAGAGGTGATCCGGCTGTTCGTGGCCGGGCTGCTGGTGGGCGTCGGCACGCGGCTCGCCAACGGCTGCACCAGCGGCCACGGGGTGTGCGGCCTCGCCCGGCTGTCGCCGCGCTCGCTGGCGGCGGTGGCGGTGTTCATGGGCACGGCCTTTGCGGTGGTGTTCATCGCCCGCCACCTCATCGGGGTCGGGCTGTGAGCGCCCCGGCGGCTTCCGGCCGCAATCCCCTGATCCCGCTGGCGGGGGCGCTCGTCGCCGGGCTCATCTTCGGCGTCGGCCTCATCGTGGCGGGCATGAGCAATCCGGCCAAGGTGCTGGGCTTTCTCGATCTGGCCGGGGCCTGGGACCCGTCCCTCGCGCTGGTGATGGTGGGCGGCATCGGCGTTGCGCGCCTCGGCCTGCTCCTTGGCCGGCGTACCCGGCGCAGCGCATCGGGCGAGCCCTTCCACGCATCGGGCCACCGGCCGGTGAATCGGCGCCTGCTGGTGGGCAGCGCGCTGTTCGGCATCGGCTGGGGGCTGGCAGGTTACTGCCCCGGCCCGGCAGTGGTGGCCGTCGGTGCCGGCAGCCTGGCGGCGCTGCCGCTGGTTGCGGGCATGCTGATCGGGCTGTGGGTGCGCGGCCCCCGAAAGGCAGACTGACCCGTGACGACGGGCCAGCGGCCCGACTGAGGGCCTACAGCGGCGCCGGCTGATAGCCGCGGCGGATCAGTTCGTCGTGCAGATGGCGGGCGGTGGCCACCGCGTCGGGGCCGTCGCCGTGCACGCAGATCGAGCCGATGGGCGTGGGCAGGCGCTTGCCATTCACAGAGATCAGCGCCTGCTCGTCGAGCATGGCCGAGACGTGGGCGAGGGACGCGGCGGCGCCGTGGATCATCGCCTCGGGCCGGCTGCGCGGCACCAGGTTGCCGTCGTCCAGATAGGCCCGGTCGGCAAAGATTTCGGCCACCACCGGCAGGCCGGCGGCCTCGCCCGCCTTGTAGAGCTCGGACAGCGCCGGGGCGAGGAGGATCAGCGCCGGGTTGTAGGCCTTGATGGCACTGGCGACGGTGCGGGCCAGCGCGGCATCGGCGCAGGCCATGTTCGACAGGGCGCCGTGGGGTTTCACGTGGCGCAGGGCCAGCCCCTCGACCCGCGCCATGCCGTCGAGGGCGGCCAGCTGGTAGAGGATGATCGCCTCCAGCTCGGCGGGCGGGATCGTCATCGGGCGGCGCCCGAAACCCTGCAGATCCGGAAACGCCACGTGGGCGCCGATGCCGGTGCCGGCGGCCTTGGCGAGTTGCAGGGTGCGGCGCATCACCAGCGGGTCGCCGGCATGAAAGCCGCAGGCGATGTTGGCGCTGTCGATGATGGCGAGCAGCTCGGCGTCGCTGCCCATCGTCCAGGCGCCGAAGCTCTCGCCCAGATCGGCGTTGAGGTTGAGTGTGCGGGTCATGGGGTGGGGTTTGCGGTGAAGGGTTGGGGGGCGATGTCGTCTTCGTCGCCACGGATCGCCGCGCCGGCCAGGTTGGCGGCGAGGAGGGCGGCGCTGTCGGTGCCGGCCGTGCCCCGGGGGCGCAGGGCGGCGATCCATTCTGCCAGTCGGTGGGCCGCGTCGGCGCGGGCGGCGGCCGCTTCGGCGGCATCCACAAACCGGAAGCGCAGGCCATCGCCCGGCTGCAGGTGGGCGAGGCGTGGCAGATCGGCGCGGATCACCACCGCCAGCTTGGGATAGCCGCCCACCGTCTGGCAGTCGGCCAGCAGCACGATGGCGCGGCCGTCGGCGGGCACCTGGATCGTGCCGGGGGTGACGCCGTCCGAGACGATGTCGGCGCCCCGCGCGTTGTGGGCGAGCGGCGGCCCGGCAAGGCGCAGGCCCATCCGGTCGCGCTCGGGGGTGAGGGTGAAGGTTTCGCTGGCGAAGGCCTCGCGCACGGCGGCGTCGAAGTGGTCGATCTGCGGCCCGGCGATCACCCGGATCGGCCCGTCCGGATGGGTCAGCGGCGCCGGTGCGGCCCATTCGGTGGCGTCGCCGGTGAAGGGAGCGCAGGGCAGGAACGCGGGCGGCAGCCCCAGCCCGGCGCGGGTATACGTGGCGCGGCTGCCCAGCTGGGGCGGGGTGAGGATGCCGCCCTCCACCGCCAGGTAGCCCACGCCCCGCGGGCTGCCCACCTGCAACCGCTCGCCGTCCTGCAGGGTGACCGTCGACCACGCCGCCACCGGCCGGCGTTCGCCCGCGGCGTCGATGTGCCGGGCGTCCATCTCGCCCGCCAGCGCCACGCGCACCGGCCCGCCCGTGGCCCGCAGCAGCGGCCCGGCGAGCAGGACTTCCAGCCCGGCGGCATCCGGCGGATTGCCGGCCAGCGCGTTGGCGGCGGCGAGGAACAGCGGATCAAGGGCGCCGGAAACCGGCACGCCGATGCTGCGATGGCCCACGCGGCCGCGGTCCTGGATCGACACGCCGAGGCCGGGGGATTCGAGGTGGAGCGTAGTCGGGTGCTTGCTGCAATTCACAGTTGTTTTGGGCGGTCAGAATTCTGAATGACTACGCTGCAAGTAGGGGTATCGAACCCCTTCGGCCGGAAAACGCCTGCCGAATGACATTCAGGGAGATACAAATCATGATGAAGCAACTTGCCGCGGCGGTGTCGCTGGCGCTGGCGACGACCGCTGCCAGCGCCGGCCCCACCTTGACGAACGTCAGCTACGCCGAGAGCGGCAACAATGTGACGGTCACGTTTTCGGTGACGGACCTCAACCCGACGGCGTTCAGCCACCTGCCGATCAAACTGTATCTGACGCTGTACGAAGAGGACATCCTCTTCGATGATTTCCTGGGCACGGTGACCACGATCCTCACCGACTCGAATGCCAGCGCGCTGAGTGGTGGCGGCTTCGAGTCGCTCCCGATCACGCTGACCTTCATCAACGCTTCCGACGCCTTCACCGGCTGGGGCAACGACTACCTCCTGAAGATCACCGCGATCCCCGAGCCGGGCACCCTCGCGCTCGCCGGGCTTGGGCTGGCCGGGCTGTTGCGTCGCCGCCGGCTGGGTGTCTGAGCGTCAGCAGGCCACGGCGTCGCGCCCCACCGCCTGCCAGCGCACCCGGTCGCCCGCGGCCAGCAGGGCCGGGCGATCGGGATTGTCGGGGTTGAACAGGCGGGTGGCGGTGCGGCCGACGAGGCGCCAGCCGCCGGGGCTGTCCCACGGATAGACCGCCGCCATCCGCCCCGCGATGGCTACCGAGCCGGCCGGCACCTTGAGGCGGGGCGTGGCGAGGCGGGGCATCTCGAGGGGCGCGGGCAGGCCGCCCATGTACGGAAAACCGGGCAGGAAGCCCAGCATGTAAACCTTGAATTCGGTGGCGCAGAGAAGCTCGATCACCGCCTCGCGGGTGAGCCCGCTGGCGGCGGCCACGTCGGCGAGATCGGGTGCGCAGTCGGCGTCGAAGCACACCGGCAGCGTCCAGGTGGTGCCGCTGGCGCTGGCTTCGTGGCCTTCACGGGCGAGGGCCAGCAGGTCGGCTTCGAGTTGCGCGGCATCGACCCGATCCGGGTCGAAATGGATCGTCACCGAGCGGAAGGTGGGCACCCATTCGACGATGCCCGGATGGCGTTCGGCCAGGGCCGGCAGCGCCCCGGCAAAGCCCAGCACCCGGGCGTGGATGGGGTCGGCGATGGCCGAGCCGAACTCGACGGTGAGCGCCGCGTCGCCCAGCGGCAGCAGGCGGACGGGCGACGGTGGCGCGGCGTCGGGCATGGCCCCTGCGGCTTACTGGCCGAGCGCGCCGAAGGCCTTCTTGGCGAGGTTGCCGGCGGCGCCGACCGGATCCTTGCGGATGGCCTTTTCTTCTTCGGCGATCATCAGGTAGAGGCCGTCCAGCGCCTTGCGGGTCACGTAGTTCTCGATCTTCAGGTCGTCGCCCTTGCCGAGGCCAAACGCGCCGGCCTTGCCGGCGAGCTTGTTGTACTGCTCGGCCAGGGCCAGCTTGCTGGTGGTCTCGCGCACCGTGGGCAGGAAGGATTCGGTGAGCTGGGCGGAGGTCTTCTCGCGGAAATACTGGGTGGCGGCATCGTCGCCGCCGGAGAGGATCTTCTTGGCGTCCTCGACGCTCATCTTCTTCACCGCATCCACCAGCAGCGCCTTGGCCTTGGGCACGGCCTGCTCGGCGGCGCGGTTCATGTTGTTGATGAGGGCGTCCAGATCCTTGCCGCGGCCCATGGCGCGCAGGCCGGCCTCCAGGGGCGCGAGGCTATCGGGCAGGCCGATCTTCACTTTCGGGTTGTTGAGGAAACCGCCGTCGGCGCCCAGTTGTCCAACGGCCTTGCCGGCACCCTGCACGAGGGCCTCCTTGAGTCCGCCCGAGGCGTCCTTGTCGGTGAGGTCGGCCAGGCTCAGCGCCCAGGCCTGGGAACAGATGACAAGCAGCACCAAAGCTCTCAGAATCGCACGCATCGCAAAACCTCCTCTAAGCCGAACGCGGTAACAAAAAGATGTTTCTCAAGGCTATCACGCGCCTCGTCGCCCCTGTGCTGCTCGTTGCATTCCTTGACGGATGCAGCCAGCCCGCCACCCCCGACGTGCGCTTCACGACCCTCGACGGCCAGACCACCCCGCTCTCCGCCCTGCGCGGCAAGGTGGTGCTGGTGAACTTCTGGGCTACCACCTGCACCACCTGCGTGGCCGAGATGCCGCAGCTGGTCGACACCTACAACAAGTTCGCCCCGCGGGGCTTCGAGACCGTCGCCGTGGCTATGAGCTACGACCCGGCCGATTACGTGCGCAACTACGCCACCAAGAACGCCCTGCCCTTCAAGGTCGCCCTCGACACCGACGGTTCCGCTGCAAAGGGCTTCGAGGACGTGCGCCTCACGCCCACCACCTTCCTCATCGACAAGCAGGGGCGGGTGGTCCAGAAGTACCTAGGTGCGCCGGACTTTCCCAAGCTCCACGCCCTGCTCGACAAACTGCTGGCCGACCCGGCGTGAAGGCCCGCGGCCTGATGCTGGCGCTGGCCGCGGCCGGCGCCATTGCCGCGGCGGTGCTGTGGCCCCGCGGGCGTGACGTGGATGTGGCGGTGGTGAAAACCGCGCCGCTCACCCAGTCGGTGGTCGCCACCGGACGCATCGCCACGCCAGCGCGGATCGCCATCGGCAGCCCGATCGCCGCCACGGTGCTCGAGATCACCGTCCGCGAAGGCGACGTGGTGGCCCCCGGCCAGGTGCTGGCCCGGCTGCGCGCCGACGATGCCGCCGCGCTGGTCGCCCAGGCCGAGGCCGCCCGCGTCGAGGCCGAGGCGCGCCTCACCCAGGTGGAGAAACTCGGCCAGCCGGTGGCCGCCCAACAGCTCGCCCAGGCCGAAGCCAACCTGAAGGTCGCCAACGCCGAGGCCGAGCGCGCCCGCCGCCTCGTCGCCCAGGGCTTCTATGCCCAGTCCAAGGTGGACGACGCCCTGCGCAACGCCGCTAATGCCGCCACCGCTGTGGATGCCGCCCGCGCCCAGCTGGCCGCCCAGGTGCCCGGCGGCACCGAGCGCGAAGCCGCCCGGGCGCGCGTCGACCAGGCCCGCGCCCAGCTCGCCAACGCCAGGGCCCGCGCCGCGCTGCTCACCCTCACCGCCCCGTCAGCCGGCACTGTGCTCACCCGCAAGGCCGAGCCGGGCGACGTGGCCGCCGCCGGAAAGGTGCTGCTGGAGCTCGCCGACGCCGGCGAGACGCGCATCTACGCCACGGTGGACGAGAAGAACCTGCGCTTCCTGAAGATCGGCCAGAAGGCCGGCGGCGTGGCCGATGCCTTCCCCGGCCAGCCCTTCGATGCCGAGCTGTACTACCTCGCCCCGGCGGTGGACCCCCAGCGCGGCACGGTGGAGATCCGCTTCCGGGTCGGCAAGCCGCCGGCCTTCCTGCGGCCCGACATGACTGTGTCCGTCGAGACGGTGACCGGCCACAAGGATTCCACCCTCGTGCTGCCCGCCGAGGCGGTGCGCGAGGCCGACAGCCCGCGCCCGTGGGTGCTGGCGGTGCGCGACGGCGTCGCCACCCGGGTGGACGTGGGCATCGGCCTTGCCGGCATCGGTCAGGTGGAGATCACCTCCGGCCTTGCCGATGGCGATCAGGCCATCCTGCCGGCCTCCGGCGCGCTGGAAGGCGACAAGGTGCGCGTGCGCCCGCCCAGGAAACCCAAGGTCGGCGGCCTGCAGGTTCCGCAAGGGATGACCAAGTGACGGGATGTGCCGCATCCGCAGGCCAGCCTTTAGGTCGGACTTCAGTCCTACATCTGCCTCACGACGCGATTGGCTTTGCAGGTGGGTCGGCGTGGCGGTGTTGTCGGACTGAAGTCCGACCTACAGGGTTGTTGGGCGTGGTCGCGCGATGAAGTTCCGCCTGCCCTTTGCCCCGATGGTCGCCCTGCGCTTCCTGCGCGAGGGGCGGATGCAGACCCTGCTGATCCTCGCCGGCACCACCGGTGGGGTGGCGGTGATCGTCTTCCTCACCCAGCTCATCACCCAGCTCCAGGCGCAGATCGTCGACCGGGTGCTGGGCAGCCAGGCCCACGTGGTGATCCGCCCCCTCGAAGAAGCCAACCGCCGCGCCATCGACGCCGACGGCTACGCCACGGTGATCGAACCCCGCGCCCAGCGCCTGCGCTCGGTGGATCAGTGGGAGAACATCGCCCGGCTGGCGGCGGGGATGGAGGGCGTCACCGCGGTGTCGCCGGTGGCCACCGGGCCGGCATTTGCGGTGCGCGGCCAGGCCAACAAGTCGGTGGCGCTGATGGGCGTGGACGCCGAGCGCTACCGGCGCATCGTGCGCATGGAGGAATACATGGTCGCCGGCCGCTTTGCGGTGGATGGCCCGCGGGCGGTGATCGGCAGCGAGCTCGCCAAGGATCTGGGCATCGGGCTCGAGGACAAGCTGCGGGTGATGCTGCCCAACGGCCGCGACGAGCTGCTGGTGGTGGGCGGCGTGTTCGACATCGGCAACAAGGATCTCAACCGGCGCTGGGTGTTCGTCACCCTGCCGCTGGCCCAGAGCCTGCTCGACCTGCCCGGCGGCATCTCCAACCTGGATCTCACCGTGGCCGACATCTTCGAGGCCCAGGCCGTCGCCGACCGCCTGCGCGCCGCCACCAACCTCACCGTGGATAGCTGGATGACCACCAACGCCCAGCTGCTCGCCGCGCTGCGCAACCAGACGGTGTCCAACAACCTGATCCGCAGCTTCGTGACCATCATCGTGGCGCTGGGCATCGCCAGCGTGCTGGTGGTGAGCGTGGTGCAGAAGCAGAAGGAGATCGGCATCCTGCGGGCGATGGGCGCCAGCCGCTCGGCGATCCTGCAGGTCTTCCTGATCCAGGGCGCGCTGGTGGGGGCGGTGGGCTCGGTGGTGGGCAGCCTGCTGGCCTTCACGCTGCTTCAGGTGTTCTCCCGCATCTACCGCAACGCCGACGGCTCGCCGTTGTTCTCGGCCCAGCTCGAACCCCGCTTCATCGCGATGGCAGCCCTGGTGGCGACCGTCGTCGGCCTCGCCTCCGCCCTCATCCCCGCCCGCCGCGCCTCGCGGATGGACCCGGTGCAGGCGATCCGCTCATGAGCGCCATTGCCCCCGTCATCCAGCTCGCCGGCCTCACCAAGGCCTACAACGTCGGCACGCCGGTCGAGACCGAGGTGCTCCACGGCATCGACTTTGCGCTGGCCGAGGGCGAGTTTGCCGCGCTGATCGGGCCGTCGGGCTCGGGCAAGAGCACGCTGCTCAACATCATCGGGCTGCTGGAGCGGCCAACCGGCGGGCGGCTGTCCATCGCCGGGCGCGACACCGCCACGCTCTCCGAAGCCGAGATCACCCAGCTTCGCGGGCGCAGCATCGGCTTCGTGTTCCAGTTTCACCATCTGCTGCCGGCCTTCAGCGCGCTGGAGAACGTGATGATGCCCACCATCATCGCCCGCGGCCGGCCCGACGACGAGGCCGAGGCCACCGCGCTGCAACTGCTCGACGCGGTGGGCCTTAAGGCCCACGCCCGCAAGAAGCCGGCCGAGCTCTCCGGCGGCCAGCAGCAGCGGGTCGCCATCGCCCGGGCGCTGGCCCTCAAGCCGCGGCTGATCCTCGCCGACGAGCCCACCGGCAACCTCGACACCCACACCGCCGACGAGATCTTCGCGCTGCTGCGCGAGTTCAACCGCCAGGCCAATTGCGCCTGCCTGATCGTCACCCACGACCCCCGCCTCGCCGCCCGCTGCGACCGCATCGTGCGGCTGGTGGATGGGCGCATCGCCGAAGACGGCCCGGCGGGTGGGTAAGGTCCTGCTTCTGTAGGTTGTCCTGTAGGTCGGACTTCAGTCCGACAACACGGGTTGATCAGAGGAGATTCGCCAGGCAGGGGATGTCGGACTGAAGTCCGACCTACAGGGGTGGTTGGGCTCAGCCTCCCAGCGCCTCTGCCGCCCTTCGCAGCATCACCGCCCGTTCGCCGGCGTTGTGGGTGAGGCGGGCGGCTTCTTCAAAAGCCACTGCGGCTTCTGCGCCGCGGCCGAGCTGGGCGAGCAGATCCCCGCGCACCGCGTGGCGCAGGTGGTAGCGGGCGAGGACCGGTTCGCTGGCGAGCTCATCCACCAGCTCCAGCGCGGCCTCGGGTCCGTAGGCGCGGGCCACCGCCACCGCCCGGTTGAGGCGCACCACCGGCGACGGGACGATCTGCGCCAGCGCGTCGTACAACCCCACGATGCGCGCCCAGTCGGTGTCCTCCACCCGCGGCGCGCGGGCGTGGCAGGCGGCGATGGCGGCCTGCAGGGCGTAGGGGCCCAGGTGGCCCGCGTGGCTGGCGAGGGCTTCGGCGCGGGCGAGGGCGTCCAGCCCGCGGCGGATCAGCAGGCGATCCCAGCGCCGGCGGTCCTGGTCGGCCAGCAGCACCGGCTGGCCGTCGGGCGCCACCCGGGCGGCGAGGCGCGAGGCCTGGATCTCCATCAGCGCCACCAGCCCCAGCACCTCGCCGTCGTCGGGCATCAGCCCGGCCAGCACGCGGCCCAGGCGCAGGGCTTCGCTGCACAGGGCCGGGCGCATCCAGTCGGCGCCGGCGGTGGCCACGTAGCCTTCGTTGAAGATCAGGTAGATCACCTCCAGCACCGATGCCAGCCGCGCCTGTCGCTCGGCGCCCCGGGGAACCTCGAAAGGCACCCGGGCGGCGGCGAGGGTGCGCTTGGCGCGGACGATGCGCTGGGCGATGGTGGCCTCGGGCTTGAGGTAGGCGCGGGCGATCTCGTCGGTGGTGAGGCCGCCCATCACCCGCAGGGTGAGCGCCGAGCGGGCCTCGGGCGGGAGCAGCGGATGGCAGGCGGTGAAGATGAGGCGCAGCAGGTCGTCGCCGATGTCGTCGTCGAGGCGGGCGTCGATGGCTTCAAGCTGCGCTTCGCTGGTGAGCGCGTGCTGGAAATCCAGCTCGGCGCCGATCTCGCCGGCCTTGCCGGCGGCGAGGGCGGCGTGGCGCAGGTGATCCAGCGCCCGGTGGCGGGTGGCGGTCATCAGCCAGGCGGCGGGGTTGGCGGGCACGCCGCCCTCGGGCCAGGTTTCGAGGGCGGCCACCAGCGCGTCCTGGGCAAGATCCTCGGCGAGGCCCACGTCGCGCACCAGCCGCGCCGCCCGGCCGATCACCCGGGCGGCCTCGAGATGCCAGATGGCCTCGATGGCCCGGCGGGTGTCGGCCTCGCTCACTGGGCCGGCGGCGGGGTGAAGTGGACCAGCTCCCAGATGTGGCCGTCCGGGTCGGCAAAGGCGTGGCCGTACATGAAGCCGTGGTCCTCCGGCGCCTTCCAGGTGGTGCCGCCGTGGGCCAGCGCCGTGGCCACCATGTCATCCACCACCTGGCGGCTGGGCAGCGACAGGCAGTTGAGCACCTCGGTGGTGGTGTGGGCGTCGCTCACCGGCTTGGGGGTGAAGGTGGCGAGGCGGTCCGCCACCATGATCATCAGGCAGTGCTTCTCGCCCAGCACCACGCAGGCGGCGGTGTCGTCGGTCCATTGGGGATTGATGGTGAAGCCCAGCGCGGTGAAGAACGCGATGCTGCGCGGCAGGTCCGCCACCGGCAGGTTGATGAAGAGCTGGTCGACCATGGTGGCCTCCGTTGGCAGGGGTTACATCGAGCGGCCGTCGAAGTGGCGCACCGGCAGCGCGGCCAGGTCGACGCCATCCAGGCAGCGCACGTTGATGGCGCTCATCGGCGTGCCGTCGGGCATGCTGCCTTCGCCCAGCGGGTGGATCCCGCATTCGGGGCAGAAGCGGTGCTTGATGCGCGCCGGGCCGAAGGTGTAGGTCTTGAGGTTGGCGTCGGGCGTCAGCATCTTTACCGCGCCCCGAGGCACGAACCACAGCAGCGCGCCCTTTCGCTGGCAGATCGAGCAGTTGCAGTCGATCACCTCTTTCAGTTCGCCTTCCACCTCGAAGGCGACCTTGCCGCAGTGGCAGCTTCCTGTGTAGCGCATGGTTTTCTCCCGGGGTCAGGCCATCGAGTGCAGGCCGATGAGATTGCCCTCGCTGTCCTTCACGATGGCGATGTGGCCGTAGGCGCCGATGGAGAACTTGGGCTTGACCACCTCGCCGCCATGCCGGGCTGCCAGATCGGCCTGCTCCGAACAGTCGGCACAGCTGAAGTAAACCAGCACGCTGTTGCCGCCGCCGCCCGGCCCGAAGCCGTCCATCTTGGCCAGCGCGCCGCCGGCGCCCGAACCGATGGACTGCATCGGGAAGGCCCACAGGTCGATGGGGCTCTCCAGCCGGGTGAATTCAAAACCGAACACCGCGCTGTAGAAGGCCTTCGCCCGGTCCATGTCGGCCACGTAGATCTCGAACCAGCCCACCGGGTTGGCGCCGCCGCCGCAGCTTTCGGGGGCGGCATCCAGCGCGGCCTGGGCGTCGGGGGTGAGCACGGTGCGCTCGGTGTAGGGGTTGAAGGGGGCGGAGCAGTGGTCGTGGATGATCAGCCAGCGGCCGTCCGGCTGCTTCTGCCACACCGTGGAGCTGCGGAACCAGTGGCGCCCGGCCGGGTGGCCCGGCGGCAGCTGGGTGAAGTGCCACAGGCAGTGGGCGGTGGCGAGCTCGGCGCCGACGGTGACGGCGAGGTTGCGCGTCTCGATGGCGGTGTCGTCGGGAAAGTAGGGCAGGCAGCCGATGATCTTCTGGCGCATCCCGGCCACGTCGTCGACGAAGGGCGGGATGGCGTCGAACAGCACCGCGCCGGGGGCGTAGAGGGCCATCAGGGCGTCCACGTCCTTGCGGCAGAAGGCCTGCTGCCATTCGGTAAGGCTGGCGCGGATGAGGGATTCGTCGTTCATGGCGGGGTCCTTGGGGCAATGGAAGGTTCTAAGGGCGGCCTGCACCGTGCAACAGACCTGCAGGTCGGACTTCAGTCCGACATCGTGGCCTGATCCGGCAGTCGTGTCGGACTGAAGTCCGACCTACAGGCCGGGTGTTTACAGCACGTGGCAGGGCGCGCATTCGCGCACTTCGACGGTGGCGAAATCCACCGCCGGGCATTGTCGGGCGATGGCCACGGCTTCGTCGCGGGTGGCCACGTCCAGCAGGTAGAAGCCGCCCACCATCTCCTTGGCTTCGGCGAAGGGGCCGTCCACCAGCGCCAGGGCGGCCGCCGGGGCGCTGCGACGGATGCGCACCGCGTGCTCGTCGGGGCGCAGGGATTCGGCGCGGATCAGCACGCCGCGTTCGGCCAGCCCGGCGCCGAAGGCCATCATCGCGTCGTAGCGGCGGTGGGCCTCGGCGCTGGGGGTGGCGGCGCGCTGGCCGCGGAGCTCAACGATCAGCAGCATGAAGGGCATGTCACTGGCCTCCGCAGGCGGCCTTGAAGCCTTCGGTGATCTGCTCGGGGGTGAGATCGCGGACGTGGGTGGCGACCGACCAGTGGTGGCCGAAGGGATCAAGCAGCCGGCCGTAGCGGTCGCCCCAGAACATGTCCGCCACCGGCATGGTCACGGTGGCGCCGGCGGCCACGGCCTGGGCCACCGTGGCGTCCACATCGGCCACGTAGAGGTGCAGCGTCACCGCCGAGCCGCCCAGGGCCAGCGGGCCCTGGCAGCCCTGCTCGGGGAACTCATCCACCAGCATCACCGGCGCGCCACCGATGGTGATGAGGGCGTGCATCAGCCGCCCGTCCGGGGCGGGCAGGCGGGCACAGTCCACCGCGCCGAAGGCCTGTTTGTAGAACTCGATGGCGGCCGCCGCGTTGCGGCACACCAGGTGGGGCGTGACGGCGGTCATGCCGGGGGGGATGGCTTGGGTCATGGCAGTCTCCGTTGGGGGGCCGGCTCATTCGGGCAGGCCGATGGTCTTGAAGCGCTCGATGGCATCGGACGGGGCAAAGTCTTCCAGCTCGTACAGGGGGCGCACCTCGATCTCGGTGGCGATGCCCTCGCCCGCCGGGTTGGGGTAGCGCCGGCTCCACTCCAGCGCCTCCTCGCGGCTGCGAACCTGGATGAGGGTGTAGCCGGCGATGAGCTCCTTGGTCTCGGCAAACGGCCCGTCGATCACGCTGCGCGTGCTTCCATCGTAGCGGATGCGCCAGCCCTGTGAACTGGGCTTGAGCCCGGAGGCATCGAGCAGCACGCCGGCCCGGGCGAGCTCCTCGTGGTAGGCCGCCATGGCCGCCAGCAGCGCCTCGTCCGGCGCCGGAATGACTTCGGCCTCGCTCTCGGCGGTGGCCTTCACGATGATCATGAATCGCATGGGGTTCTCCTCAACTGCGCCGCGGAGTGCGGCTTCATCACCACGACGGATGACCGCGGGCGGAATCGACAGGGTGGCAGAAATATTCTTCATCCGGCTTGCTGCGGCACCGGACGGCTGCATCCCTGTAGGTCCTGTAGGCCCTGTAGGTCGGACTTCAGTCCGACATCCCCTGCCTGGTAAGTCGCGTAGGTCGGGTTAGCCCGCAGGGCGTAACCCGACATCCTGCCGCCGATATGCGTCGGGTTACGCCCTGCGGGCTAACCCGACCTACTCGATTATTCATAAAGGTTATGCTGATTCTCTAAAAGGATGGTCGAGATCGAGCAATCGACCCTCGTGATCGGGCAGCGATTGCCTGATCACGAGGGGCAGGCACTCGATCACGAGCGAAAATCACTCGTGATCGAGTGGTAACCCGTCGTTCTCGTCGATTCTCATGGGGAGTCGGACTTCAGTCCGACAACCCCTGCCTGCTCAAGCTGCGCTGTCGGACTGAAGTCCGACCTACAGGGAAATGGGCTTGCGCTATGGGTTGGTCAAAAAGCCGTGTTGAGTTGAAATCCGGCCACCCCAATCCGCTGGCCCCGCGCCCCGCCGGGCCCGTGCACCTGATACATTCCCGACCTCGTTCCCGGCCCTGGCGAGCAGCGCACCGCCCCGGCCCGGAATGCCCGCATCGAACCCGGGCGCGGCCCCCACGGCAGCGCGCCCCGTAATCAACGGATCACCGCAATGCCCACGCTCAACTGGATCGGCAAGGACGCCGTCGTCAAACACCACAAGGAAGTGCCCTTCCGCCTGCTCGAGCCGGTGCCGGCGTTTGCCTGCGGCGATGGGGAAGGGCGTGACAGCGGCAACCTCATCGTGCAGGGCGACAACCTTCATGCCCTCAAGGCCTTGCTGCCGCGCTACGCCGGGCAGGTGAAGTGCATCTACATCGACCCCCCGTACAACACCGGCAACGAAGGCTGGGTGTACAACGACAACGTCAACAGCCCCGAAATCCGCAAATGGCTGGGCGAGGTGGTGGGCAAGGAAGGCGAGACCCTCGACCGCCACGACCGCTGGCTGTGCATGATGTACCCCCGGCTGGTGCTGCTGAAGCAGTTCCTGCGGGAGGATGGGGCGATCTTTGTGTCCATCGACGACAACGAGGTGGCGTCGCTGCGGTTGTTGATGGATGAGATTTTTGAAGCTCGCAACTTTGTAGGCACGGTCATCTGGCAAAAGAAATACGCCGTATCCAACGATCACAAAACAATTGCCCCAATGCACGATTTTGTGCTGGTTTATCAGCGATCGCCCAGTTGGCAGCGCAACTTGCTGCCGCGTGGGGAAGAAAAAGACAGCCAGTACAAATATGAAGATGAAAAAGGGCAATTTCGTAATAGCGACTATACCTGCGCCAAAACAGCCGAAGAACGCCCCAATCTGTACTACCCCGTCACCAATCCCAACACGGGCGAAGAAATCTGGCCCAAGCGCACCCGCGTCTGGGCCTACTCGCAGGAAGAGCATCAACGCCATGTGGCACAGGGTCTGATCTATTGGGGCAAGGACGGCAAGGGCAAAGTGCCTGCGTACAAGCGCTACAAACACTTGCTCCGCAATGATGGGGTGGTACCGCAAACGCTGTGGCCGCACGAATTTGCAGGCCACACCGATGGCTCGCGCAAGGAACTGCGCGAAGTGCTGCACGACATTCCTTCGGTATCAGATTTCGCAACACCTAAGCCTTCGCTGCTTATCCAGCGCATCCTGCAAATTTCCACCGACAAGGACTCCATCGTCCTCGATTCCTTCGCCGGTTCCGGCACCACCGGCCACGCCGTGCTCAAGCAGAACGCCGAGGATGGCGGCAATCGGCGCTTCATTCTGGTGGAGATGGACGGCAAGATCGCCGAGGACGTGACCGCCCAGCGCGTCCGCCGCGTGGCGGGGGGCTACACCAACGCCAAGGGGCAGGCGGTGGCGGGCCTGGGCGGGGGCTTCCAGTTCTGTCGCCTGTCTGCCGAGCCCCTGTTCGACGCCGACGGCCAGATCCGCAGCGATGTGCGCTTTGCCCAGCTGGCCGAATTCGTGTGGTTTGCCGAAACCGGCAGCGGCTACACCGGCAGCGCCGACAGCCCCCTGCTGGGCGTGCATGAAGGGCGGGCCATCTATCTGCTGTACAACGGCATCCTCAAGGACAAGTCGGTGGCCGGCGGCAACGTGCTCACCGGCCCGGTGCTCGACGTGCTGCCCCCCTTTGCCGGCCCCAAGGTGATCTACGCCGCCGCCAACCGCCTGGGCAGCCGCACCGCCCGAGAGGGCATCACCTTCAAGCAGACCCCCTACGCCCTGGAGCTGTGAGCGTGGAGCCGGGGCGCAAGATCATCATCATCGCCGGGCCCAACGGGGCCGGCAAAACTACCTTTGCCCGGGAGTTTCTGCCCAACGAGGCGGGCTGCCCGGTGTTCGTGAATGCCGACCTGATCGCCGCCGGCCTGGCCCCCTTTGCGCCGCACACCGCGGCGGTGCAGGCCGGGCGGCTGATGCTGCAGGCGCTGGCACGGCACTTTGCCGCCGGCGAGAGTTTCGCTTTTGAAACCACCCTGTCGGGGCGCGGCTACGTGCCCCACATCCAGGCCTGGCAGGCGGCGGGCTATGCGGTGAAGCTGATCTTCCTGAAGCTCGACAGCCCCGAAGAGGCCATCGCCCGCGTGGCCCAGCGGGTGCTGCAGGGCGGCCACGACATTCCGGAAGCCACCATCCGCCGCCGCTTTGCAGCCGGGCTGCACAACTTCGAGCACCTGTACGCCCCGCTGGTTGATGCGTGGGCGCTGTACGACAACGCCGGCAGCACCCCGCTGCTGCTGGACTGGAGCGAAAAGCCATGAACAAGCAACCCATCGAGAACGCCCGCGACGCCGATCTGCGCCTGTCGTCCCAGGCCCTGCAGCGCGCCGCCCAGCGCGCGCGGGAGCTTGCCCGCCAGACCGGCACCGCCATCGTGGTGAGCCGCCGTGGCGTGATCGAAACGATCCGCCCGGATGCCGGCACGCCCGGCGTGCAAGAGCCTGCCGTGCCCTACGGAAAAGCCCCATGACCGCGTTTGCTGCCAAGACCTACCAGCAGCAGGTGCTGGAAAGCGTGGAGGCCTACTTCAAGGCCTGCCATGAGCTGCCGTCGGCGTCGATCGCCTTTACCGCCACCACCGAGCGGCTGTGGGGGCGCGGTAATCCGTACAACCCGCTGGCGGGATTTCCGGCCGACATGCCGTATTTCTGTCTGCGGGTGCCCACCGGCGGCGGCAAGACCTGGCTGGCGGCCAAGAGCGTGGCGCTGGTCAATACCCATCTGCTGCGTAGCGAACATTGTGTGGTGTTGTGGCTGGTGCCGAGCAAGCCGATCCGCGAGCAGACGATCAAGGCGCTGAAAGATCGCAATCACCCGTACCACATCGCCCTGCGCGAGGCCGGTCCGATCACGGTGATGGATCTGGACGAGGCGAAGAGCGTCACCCGCGCCACGCTGGATACGTCGACCACGGTGATCGTGGCGACACGCCAGGCCTTCCAGGTGGAGGAGGAGGAATGCCGCAAGGTGTATCAGAGCAGCGGGGCGCTGATGCATCACTTCGACAACCTGTCGCCGGAGCAGCGCGGCGCCTTGCTTTGCGACGGCGAGGGCGGCGAACGCACGGTGCCGTATTCGCTGGCAAACGTGCTGCGGCTGCGCCGGCCGTTTGTGGTGGTGGACGAGGCCCACAACAGCCGCACCGAGCTGGCCTTCGACATGCTGGCGCGCTTTCGCCCCAGCGGGGTGATGGAGCTGACCGCGACCCCGGACATGGAGCGCACGCCCAGCAACGTGCTGCACAGCGTCTCGGCTGCCGAGCTGAAGGCGGAAGAGATGATCAAGTTGCCGGTGGTGCTGGAGACCGAGCCCAACTGGCAACAATGCCTGGCCGACGCCATCGGCCGCCGGGAGGCGTTGCAGCAGTTGGCCGACGAGGAGCGTCGCGGGGGCGCCGCCTATCTGCGACCGCTGGTGCTGATCCAGTCTGAGCCGCGCCGCGCCGGCGTTGAGACGCTGGATTTCGAGCGGGTGCGGAACGAACTGATCACCAATCACGGTATTCCGCCCGCCGAGATTGTGGTGGCCACCGGTGAGGAGAAGGGGCTGGAGCAGATCGACGTCGGCTTCAGACTTGGCATTGCCGATCCCGCCTGTCCGGTGAAGTTCGTCATCACCCAGAAGGCGCTGGCCGAGGGCTGGGATTGCCCGTTTGCCTACATTCTCGTGAGCATGGCGTCGCTGTCGTCGGCGACGGCGGTCGAGCAATTGCTGGGGCGCGTGTTGCGTCAGCCGGGGGCGAGCCACCGTCAGGCGAAGGCGCTGAATCAGTCCTACGCGTTTGTGGTGTCGCGCAACTTTGCCGAGACGGCCGGCGCGCTGCGCGACCGCCTGGTGGCCGGCGCCGGCTTTGAGCGGCGCGAGGTGGCCGACTTTGTGACTGCCGCTCGGGCGGAGCAGTCGCGGCTTGATCTTGAGGGCTATGGCGGACGCGTGGTGGTGAAGCCGGTGGTCGTGCCCTTGTCGGAAAGGCCCAACCTGAAGAGCGTGCCCAAAGCGGTGCGGGACAAGGTGAGTTGGGACGGCAAGCTCAATACGCTGACGATCAGCACGCCCCTCACCGAGGACGAGGCGGAGGTGCTGAAGGCATCGGTCAGTTCGGAGTCGGCAGCCCAGGCCATCGTGGAGGCCGCCGAGGTGAGCCGCACGACCGCCATCGAGTTTTTCCAGACGCCGGCAGAGTTGGGCGAACGCTTCCGGGTGCCACAACTGGCACTGCGTGTGCAGGGCGAATTGCAGCTGTTCGACGACCCCGAGGTGCTGGAGTACCCGTGGGAATTGTCGCCCTACGACGCTGCGCCGTCGGCGGACGATCTGTCCGTTCTGGGCGCGGGCTTGAAGGTGTCGGAAGGCGGCGAGATCGATGTGGATGGCAGTGGACACGTGGTGTCGCGCTTCCTTCCGGAACTGCAGCGCGATCTGGGGCTGGTCTATCAGCCCGAACATTGGGATGCGCTACGGCTCGCGACATGGCTTTGCCGGAATCTGCCCGAGCCGTCGCTGACCCATGCCAGCAAGCAGGCCTTCGTGGCAGCGTGGCTGGCCGATTTGCTGAGTCGCGATGGGTTCTCCCTGGCGCGGGCCAATCTGCAGAAGTTCCTGCTGCGCAATCTGCTGGAGGCGCGCATCAGGGCGCTGCGCAAACAGGCGGTGGGAAAGGCGTTTCAGCAGACGCTGTTCGGCGAGGCGGCGGCCAGCCGGGTGGTGGTGTCCGATCAGTACGCGTTCGAGTTTCACACCCAGGCTTATGCGCCGAGCCGGGACTACGACGGCCGCTTCGGCGTCTTCGATTTCCGCCAGCACTTCTATGGGCGCATCGGGGATTTCGACAGCAAGGAAGAGTTTGAGTGTGCGTGCCAGCTGGATATGCTGGCCCTGCAGGGCCGCATCCAGTTCTGGGTGCGCAATCTGGTGCGGCGTGAAGGCTGCGCATTCTTTCTGCAGAAGGCAGATGGACGCTTCTACCCGGATTTCCTTTGCCAGTTGCCGGGCGTAGATGGTCAGCCGGGGCCCGTGCTGGCAGTGGAATACAAAGGCGCCGATCGCTGGAACGCAGCTGAAGATGATCGTCTGATCGGTGGCCTGTGGGCGAATCTTTCCGATGGCCGCTGCCGGTTTGTGATGGTGCGGGATAAGCGTTGGGACTGGATCGAAGGCCTGCTGACGTAGTAGTTCGAGCCGCGCAGCTGAGGGATGCCGCTTCTGCCGGTTCCCGCCCGCCCCGTCATCCCCCAGAATGGGCGCCTGTTTTCATTGCGATGCGCTGCCCATGTCTTCCACGCTTCTCTCCTGCGGTCTGCTGGTCATCAATGAACAGGGTGAGCTGCTGGTCGGGCATTCCACCGGGAGCACCCACTGGGATCTGCCCAAGGGTTTGATCGATCCGGGTGAGACGCCTATCGCGTGCGCGCTGCGGGAGGCGCGGGAGGAGTTCGGGCTGGTCTTCGGGCCGGATCGGCTGGTGGACCTGGGGCGGCATGCCTATTACCGGGGCAAGGATCTGCACCTGTTTGCGGTGGGCACCGATTCGGTGGCCACGCGGCCGGAGGCGTGCGTGTGCGCGAGCTTTTTTGATGACGAACGCACGGGGCGGCGCTTGCCGGAGATCGACGCCTTCGCCTGGGCAGATGACGAGGTGCTGGGCCTGCGGCTGGCGGCGAGCATGCGGCGACTGCTGCTGGGGAAGGGCGTGCTGACCGAGGCCCGGGGGCGGATGGTCGCTCCGTAGTTACCCGTTTTGGGTGCATTAAAGCCCCTTTATAGGCTGTGGGTATTTGTTTGTCGTTGTTGGCGCGTGCCCCCTTGAGTACACTGCCCGCCCATGTCATCGGGCTAATGCTGAAGGGGCGGGGTTTGGTCGAGGTGGAGTGGGAGGGGTCGGGGGTCGTGCGCCGCTTGTCGGGGGTGGTGACGATCGACGACCTGGACGTGTCCGCCGCGCAGATCCAGGGTGACGAGCGGATCGACCGCCTGCGCTATGGCATCCATGACTTTCGTGACGCCATCGACATCGACGTGCTGGACGATGACATCGAGTTCATGGCGATGCGGGCGGTGGTGGCGCTGGAGCGGAACGTGGTGATCCGCATTGCCTTTGTGGGCGATCACCCGGTGATCCACAAGCTGATCGAGGCCTTCAACCGCTTTGGCCGCGGGCGGGTGCCGTGCCGGCGCTTCGATTCGATGGCCGCCGCCCGGTGCTTTGCGACGCTGAATTTCTGAGGCGGCGGGCGGGGCGGCCATCCCGCTGGCGTTGCGCGGCTTGCCCCGCACCCCGGCCGGCTCGGATAATCGATGCCTCTTTCCCTTCCCAGGAGCGCTTCGATGCAACCCACAACCCCCGCCCGTCGCCGTCTTGCCGTCCTTTCCCTCGCCGCCGGTGCGCTGTGTGTGCTGGGGAGCGGGCTTGCCCAGGCGCAGACCCCGGCCTACCGCGCCGAGTACCGGCTGTCCACCACGCTGGGCACGGCGTTTCCGTGGGGCCAGGCGGGCGAACGCTGGATCGAGCTGGTGAAGGAGAAGACCCAGGGCCGCATCAACATCAAGCTGTATTCGGGCAACTCGCTGGTAGGCGGCGACCAGACCCGCGAATTCACCGCGATCCGCCAGGGCGTGATCGACATGTCCATCGGCTCGACCATCAACTGGTCGCCGCAGATCAAGGAGCTCAACCTCTTCTCGCTGCCCTTCCTGATGCCCGACTACAAGGCGATGGACGTGCTGACCCAGGGCGAGGTGGGCAAGGAGCTGTTCGCGGTGCTCGAGAAGCGCGACGTGATCCCGCTGGCGTGGGGCGAGAACGGCTTCCGCGAGCTGTCGAACTCCAAACGCCCGGTGGCCACCCCGGCCGACCTGAAGGGCATGAAGTTCCGCGTGGTGGGCTCGCCGCTCTATAACGAGACCTTCACCGCGCTGGGCGCCAACCCCACCCAGATGAGCTGGGCCGACGCGCAGCCGGCGCTGGCCTCGGGCGCGGTGGATGGGCAGGAGAACCCGCTGTCGGTGTTCGTCGGCGCCAAGCTGCCCACCGTCGGCCAGAAGCACCTGACCCTGTGGCACTACGTGGCCGATCCGCTGATCTTCGTGGTGAACAAAAATGTGTGGAACAGCTGGACCCCGGCCGACCGCGAGGCCGTGAAGCAGGCCGCCCTGCAGGCCGGCCGCGAGAACGTGGAGAAGGCCCGCAAGGGCATCGCCGGCACCGACAACGCGGTGCTCAAGCAGATCGAGGCGGCCGGCGTCACGGTCACCCGCCTCACCCCCGAGCAGCGCACCGCCTTCGTGCAGGCCACCCGGCCGGTGTACGACAAGTGGTCCAAGCAGATCGGCGCCGATCTGGTGAGGAAGGCCGAAGCGGCCATCGCCAAGCGCTGAGCCGGTTGCCCCTGTAGGTCGGACTTCAGTCCGACATCGCGGGCTGAACGAGGCGTTTGTCGGACTGAAGTCCGACCTGCAGGATCGTTCGGCCCCTGATCTCCCTCCATCCACGATTTTCCCTCCCCTCATGTCCCCACCCGACAAGACCGCCCCAGGCGGCAAGTTCTCCCTTGGCGCCATCGAGCGCTTTCTGATGGCCGCCTCGATGGGCGTGCTGTGCCTGCTCACCATGGCCAATGTGCTGGTGCGCTATTTCACCGACATCTCCTTCGCCTTCACCGAGGAAATCTCGGTGGCGCTGCTGGTGGTGATGACGCTGGTAGGCGCGTCCCACGCCTTTGCCAGCAACCACCACATCGCGATCACCTTCTTCGTCGATCGCTGGCCGGCGATCAAGCCGCTGGCCCACCGTTTTGCGATGCTGTGTTCGCTGGTGATGTTCGGGCTGCTGGCCTGGTATGGCGTGCTGATGGCCTGGGATGACTACAGTTTCGAGGTCACGTCGCCGTCGCTGGGCGTGCCCCAGTGGTGGTACACGGTGTGGCTGCCGGTGCTGTCGATGCTGATCGTGCTGCGCCTCGTGGCGTTGCTGCTGCGGAGGGCCAAGTGATGGACTGGCTGCTCTTCGGGCTTTTTGCGGGGCTGATGCTGGCCGGCGTGCCGCTGGCGGTGGCGATGGGCCTCGCCGGCGTGGCGGTGGTGGCCGCCGCCGACCTGGGCATGCTGTCGCTGCCCACCAATGTCTATACCGGCATCGCCAAGTATCCGCTGATGGCGATCCCGGTCTTCGTGATCGCCGGCCTCATCTTCGAGCGCGCCGGCGTGGCGGCGACCATCGTGCGCTTTGCATCGGCGCTGGTCGGCCAGCGGCGCGGCAGCCTCGCCATCGTGGCGATCCTGGTGGCGATGATCCTGGGCGGCATCTCGGGCTCCGGCCCGGCGGATTCGGCCGCGGTGGGGGCGGTGATGCTCCCGTCGATGCTCAAGGCCGGATACCCGCGCTCCTTCACCGCCGGGGTGATCGCCGCGGCGGGCTCGACGGACATTCTGATCCCGCCGTCGATCGCCTTCGTGATCTACAGCCTGCTGGTGCCTCAGGCGTCGGTGCCGGCGCTGTTCGCGGCGGGGATGATCCCCGGCATCCTGTCGGGCCTGACGCTGATCCTGGTGGCCTGGGCGCTGTCGGTGAAGCACGGCTTCGAGGCCGAGGTGGATGAAGATCGCCCGCCCTTCTGGCAGAGCCTCAAGGACGCCGGCTGGGGCCTCGCGGCGCCGGTCATCATCCTGGGCGGCATGCGCAGCGGCTTCTTCACGCCCACCGAGGCGGCGGTGGTGGCAGTGTTCTACGGTCTGGTGGTGGGCATGGTGATCTACCGCTCGCTCACCTGGAAGGATGTGTACGGCGTGCTGGTGGAATCCGCCGAGATCTCGTCGGTGATCCTCACCGTGGTGGCGCTGGCCAGTGTCTTCGCGTGGGGCAGCAACACCCTCGGCACCTTCGACCACCTGGCCGCCGCGCTGCTCGGCACCGGGCTGTCGGAGATCCCGATGCTGCTGTCGATCCAGCTGCTGCTCTTGATCGCCGGGATGTTCCTCGACGCGATCTCGATCTACTTCATCTTCCTGCCGCTCTTGGTGCCCATCGCCACCCACTTCGGCTGGGATCTGGTGTGGTTCGGGGTCATCATCACCATGAACATGGCGCTGGGCCAGTTCCACCCGCCGCTGGGCGTCAATCTGATGGTCACCTGCCGGATGGCCAACGTGACGATGGAATCCACCGTGCCGTGGGTGCTGTGGATGATCGCCGCGATGGCCGGCACCATGCTCCTGGTCACCTTCGTGCCAGACATCGCCCTGTGGTTGCCGCGCCACCTGGGGTATCTGTAATGCAGTGCACAAGCGCGTAGCAGAAAATCGCACCGGGCCGTAAAGTTGCGGCACAGCACGTCGCTATAATCGGCCCGGAATGCGTATTTCCCCTTCACGCCTGCCATGAAGACCAGGACCACACTCTACGATCTGCTCGGACTGCCACCCACGGCAACCGAGGCCGATATCCATGCTGCCCAGCTCCGGCTGGTTCGCCACTATCAGTCCGGCCCCCACGGCATGGACCAGGTGGACGCCGACAACCAGATCAAGGTGGTCAAGGAGGCCTGCTGGATCCTGTCCGACCCCGGCCGGCGCGCCGCCTACGACGCCAGCCTGGCGCCCACCCAGCCCGAGCTGCCGCCCGGGCTTGGCGTGCCTGCGGGCGTGCTGCCGGTGGATCTGCCGCCGCCCCGCGTCTTCAAGCCGCGCCCGCCCCTGCGCACCATGCTCACCGTGATCGGCGGGCTGCTCGCGGTGGCGGTGGGCATCCAGATCTTCATGTCCATCTTTGCCTTCCGCCAGATGTCCCCGGCCGACAACGGCGCCATGAACGCGGCCCAGGCCCGCGCCGCGGCGGCCGAGCGGCGGCAGGTATACGGCGATCTCACCGACGAGGAGATCGCCCGCCAGGCCACCGAGGAGCGCCGTCGCCGCGAGGCCTATCAGCAGGCCGAGGCCGAGCGTCGCGCCGAATACGAACGCCGCGAGGCCGAACGCCGCCACGAGATGGCCCTGGCCGAGCGCAAGCAGTACGCCGATCAGATCACCAACAGCGTGGAGCGCGCCGAAGAGGAAGCCCGCCGCAAGGCCGAATGGGAGCGCCAGCAGAAGGAAGCCCGCGATCGCGCGGAAGAAGCCCGCGAACAGGCCCGCCTGGAGCAGCGCCTTGCCCGGGAGCGCGCCCGGCTGGGCATGGGTTCCGGCTACTGACACCTCGCCCCGCCGGTTTCGGGGCGCGCGGGGCGGCTTTGCGGGATAATCCGGCATGACTTCCACGCCGCTCCCGCCGCCGGACGACGCTTCCGGCTCCGACCCCAGCTTTATTCCGCCCCCCGCCGCCATTGCCGCGGCGCCCTTCGACACGCTCGGGCTGCCGCCGGCGGTGCTCGCCAATCTGGCCCGCCTCGGCTACCACGCGATGACGCCGATCCAGGCCGCCAGCCTGCCCGTGGCGCTGGCCGGCCACGATCTCATAGCCCAGGCCAAGACCGGCAGCGGCAAGACGGCCGCCTTCGGCCTGCCGCTCCTCCAGCGCCTCGACGCCCGCCGCTTTGCGGTGCAGGCCCTGGTGCTGTGCCCCACCCGCGAGCTGGCCGAGCAGGTCGGGCAGGAGCTGCGCCGCCTCGCCCGCGCTGAAGACAACATCAAGATCCTCACCCTGTGCGGCGGTTCGCCGATCCGCCCCCAGGCCGACAGCCTCGCCCACGGCGCCCATGTGGTGGTGGGCACGCCCGGCCGGCTGATGGACCACATCTCCCGCGGCAGCCTCAAGCTCGACGCGCTGGCCACGCTGGTGCTCGACGAAGCCGACCGGATGCTCGACATGGGCTTCTTCGACGACATCGCCTACGTCGCCAAGGCCTGCCCGAAGCACCGCCAGACCCTGCTGTTCTCGGCCACCTACCCGGAAGGCGTGGTGCGCCTGGCACGCCAGTTCATGCGCCAGCCCCAGGAGATCGCGCTGCCCGAGCAGCACGAGGCCGACAAGATCCGCCAGCGCTTCTTCGAGGTGGCGGCGGACCAGCGCCTCGCCGCCGTCGGGCTGCTGCTGCGCCACTATCGCCCGGAAAGCACCCTGGCCTTCTGCAACACCAAGCAGCAGTGCCGCGATCTCATCGACGTGCTCCACGCCCAGGGCTTTCACGTCCTGGCGCTGCACGGCGAGCTCGACCAGCGCGATCGGGATCAGGTGATGGTGCAGTTTGCCAACCGCAGCTGCTCGGTGCTGGTGGCCACCGACGTGGCGGCCCGCGGCCTGGATGTGGCCGGGCTGGAAGCCGTCATCAACGTGGACGTGACGCCGGACCCGGAGGTGCACGTCCACCGCATCGGTCGTACCGGCCGCGCCGACCGGGACGGCTGGGCCCTCAGCCTCGTCGGCCCCAACGAGAAGAACCGCGTCGCCAACATCGCCAGGACCAACGGCTTCGAGCCGGTGTGGGAATCCATCGCCGACCTGCACGCCGAAGACCAGCCCGTGCCCCAGCCGCCGATGGTGACGCTGCAGATCCTCGGTGGACGCAAGGAGAAGATCCGCCCCGGTGACGTGCTCGGCGCCCTCACCGGCGAGGCCGGCTTTACCGCCAGCCAGGTGGGCAAGATCAACGTGAACGACCAATCCACCTACGTGGCGGTCGAGCGCGGCATTGCCCGCCAGGCCCTGAAGCGCCTCGCCGACGGCAAGATCAAGGGCAAGAAGGTCCGCGTCTTCCTGCTCGACGAGTAAACTTCGCGCCTTCGCCAGACATCGCTTCCATCATGGCCGACACCCCATCCCATCGCTTCACGGAGCCGGAGATCGCCGGCGTCTACCGGGCCATCGCCGAGCGGCGCGACATGCGCCACTTCCGCCCCGATCCGGTCGATCCGGCGCTGCTCAAGCGCCTGCTGTGGGCTGCCCACCACGCCCCCAGCGTGGGCTACATGCAGCCCTGGCGCTTCATCCGCATCACCGACCGCGCCCTGCGCGTGCGGATGCACGAGCTCGTCGAGGTGGAACGCCGCGCCACCGCCCAGGCCCTGGGCGAGCGCGAGGACGACTTCATGCGGCTGAAGGTGGAGGGCCTGCTGGAGGCCGGCGAGGTGATCGTCGTGGCCCTGGCGGACGGCCGCGAGAAGCATGTCTTCGGGCGCCGCACGCTGCCCGAGATGGACCTCGCCTCGGTGGCCTGCGCGATCCAGAACATGTGGCTGGCGGCCCGCGCCGAGGGCATCGGGCTGGGCTGGGTGTCGATCTTCGATCCGGTCGAACTGGCCGCGCTGCTGGGCATGCCCGAAGGCGCCCGCCCGGTGGCGATCCTGTGCATCGGCCACGTGGAGCAGTTCTATCCGCGCCCGATGTTGGAGATGGAGCACTGGGCCGAGCGCATGCCCATCGAGACGGTGCTGGCCGAGAACGTCTGGCCCGAGTCTTCAGCGGGCTGAAGCGTCCGTCAGTCGGCGCCGGGCGACTAGCCAGGTGCTGCCCATCAGCAGCACCACGCAACACAGCAGCGCCCAGCCGCGCAGCAGCAGGGCCGTCTCGTCGGCGTCATCGCCGCTGCCGTGCAGCGTGCCGGCAGTCACCGCCAGCGCGACCAGCGCCGCAACGCCCGTCGCCCTGCGGCCGTAGAGGCGCGCCAGCGGATAACAGGCCACTGCCGCGTTGAGCGTGGCCGCCAGAAAGCCTTGGCTGACCCGCACCGCGATGGTCAGCGGGCCGGTGTCGGGCGCCGACATTAGCTTGGTCGCCACGATCACCGACAGGCCGTACAACATCATCCCCGCCAGCACGACCACCGGCAGCAGGGCCACGCGCAGCGCGATGCCGCTGCGGCTCACGAACCGGCAGCCACGCCGCCCAGCGGGTCGGCGGCCGGTTGCGTGCCCAGCGGCAGCAGCTTCTGCAGGGTCTGGATGTAGCGTTGCAGGGCGGCCAGCCCGGTGGGCGTGAGGCTGTAGCTGGTCTGGGCGCGGCCGGGGCCTTCGCTGCGGCGCAGGCTTACATAGTCGGCGGCGATCAGCTTCTTGAGGTGTGATTCGAGGTTGCCGTCGGAAACCTGCAGGTTGCGCTTGAGTTCGGAAAAGCTGGCCTCGTCGCAGCCGGCCAGGAAGGCGGCGA